>Ga0207691_10002121_pt1 | contig 19391 bp, 20 predicted proteins | sample KBSM13metaG_FD_184327 | JGI IMG/M metagenome (GOLD analysis project Ga0207691, IMG submission 184327) | Miscanthus rhizosphere microbial communities from Kellogg Biological Station, Michigan, USA - KBS M1-3 metaG (SPAdes) (version 2) | ecosystem: Host-associated > Plants > Roots > Rhizosphere >... | reverse complement strand
ACGGCCCCGCGGGTGAGCAGGAGTCCGGACCCCAGGAACACGAGCGTGATGAGGAGGCCCAGCCGGCGCAGGCCGCCGTCGGGCGAGCGGAGCGGCAGGGCCACGGCCAGCGAGGCGATCGCTGCAAGCGCGTACAGGACGCGCCCGCCTTCGCCGTCATCCGACCAACGCCAATGCGAAAACAGGAGCGCGCACGCCCCGAAGAATGCGCCGACGATCGCCACGAGCACGCGGCCGTCCTGCCGATCAGTCAGGCCGGCGGACACGGCGGCGATTCCGAGGAAGAGCGCCGACAGCGCATACACGTGGAGGAGCAAGGTCTCCGGCATTACCAGCGGCCACCAGTCGGCACTCGCGGGCAGCGCAAGAAGCCACTTCCCTTCCAGAAAATCCGAGCCCGGCGAGGTTCCGGGATAAAAGCGGAACGGGTCGCCGAAAATCCACGTCCGGTACAGGAAATACGCGGCGCCGATCACGACCCACGGCCACACCGTCGCGAGCGCGCGCACGACGCTGCGCACGAAGCCCTCGCCGCCGGGCCGCCGCGTCCAGGCGAGCGTTGCGATCAACACGGGGCCGATCGCGGCGGATTCCTTGCTCATGAAAGCGAGAACGCTCGCGACGAGGCTCATCACGCCGAATCGGTCCCACCACGTGCGGCTCGCCATGAACGCGCATGCCGCAACGAGCATCCACAGAAGCGCCATGCCGTCGAAGCGCGCCGCGATCCAGGAGACCGCTTCCGCGCTCGGCGCGAACCAGGCGAACGCGAGGCCTGCGGCGATCGCCGCCGTGCGCGCGGCGGGAGTGCCCGGCCCCGCGATTTGCCACGACAGCAGTGCGACGAGCGTCGCGTTCACCGCGTGGAGCACGACATTGACGAGTCGCCACGCCGGCGCATCGGCGCCGTTGAGGAGCGTATTGACCGCGAACGATGCCATCGTCAGTGGACGGTATTGGTTCGATGGCGGTCCGACGCCCGATACGAAAGTCTTCGCCACGCGCGCCGCCAGTTCGCGCGCGTCGGCGCCGTAGAAGAAGTGCAGCAGGCTGTAGTCGTCGCTCAGGAAGCCGCCGGACAGCGACGGCAGGTAGACGGCGAGCGCCGCAACGGCCGGCAGCGCAAGCCGCAGCGCCAGGCGGCGGTCGATGGCGCGCTCTACCGGCACGTAGGGGCGACGCTCGCGGCGCAAGATCGGATAGGCAGCACGGAAGGCGAACGGTAGCATTCGTCAGGGAACGCGGTAAACGAATCCTTTCGATCCGTCGTACGTCCAGTTGAGCTTCCGCAGACGTTCGAGTTCGTCGGGGTCGACGACGAAACGATGCTCGCGATCCTTGTTGCCTTCGCCATAGGCGCGGCTGACCCGGTACAGCACGATGGTGTCGCCGACCCGCTCGGTGGGAACGTATCCCTCGATGCCGATTTCCTCGTACCCCAGCCCGCGGACGATCTTCTGCTCGAGCGTGGATACGGTGCACGACGTGTCCGTCTTCGGTGGGCCGATGTAGAAGCATCGGAGCGGCCGCGAGTGCGGCTGTGGAGCGCTATCGACGTACCCGATCGGTCCCATGTCCGAATAGCCGCGCTCACGCACGAGACGATGCCTGCGCTCCTCGCTCACTGTATATGCCGAATCGGTCTCCGCCACGTTGTAAAGCCAGTACAGCGGCACGCGGGGCGCCGCGGTTTCGCCGGCGACCAGCGCGGGCACGAGCAGGCCCGTGAGCGCAGCGGTCGATAGCCATCGAGTGCTGCTAGACGTTGACATCCGCGCTTTGCAGCAGCAGCGTGTTGTAGAGATAGGCGAGTACCAGGTACATGAGAAGCGCGGGCGCAAGACGCAGCCATTCGCTGCGCGGCGGCCGGCTCCCGATCCATTCGGCAACGGTGATCGACAGCATCGCGAAGCCGATGATGCCGAACCGCGACTCGGCCGCAACGAACACGAGCGACGCTACGGACAGCAGCAGCGTGGCAATCGCGAATGCGCGATCCGCGTCGAGCGCCCGCTCACCGACGATCGCCGTCATCCGCACGACGCCGAGGAAGACGATCGCCGCGGATAGCCCGAGCCAGATCGTGAACGGGCGCGCGCGAGCGAGGGGCCAGTAGGGCATCACCTGGTCGTAGTGAAAGCCGGCATAGGCGTGCGTCAGTATCAGGAACGCGCCGCGCGCAGGATGGCGGACGTAGAAGTTGGCAAAGGTCTTCTCTTCTTCCGGCTCGGCGACGTACGGCGACCAATAGGTGAGCCCGCGCCAATGCCCTTCGTCTTCGACCGTCGCGAACTTGAGCAGCGTGATGCCGATCGGAATTTGTTGGGAGAACACCGTCGTCGACGGATAGGGATTGAACGAGTTGGAATGCTGCTTCGAGATGTAGATCTGCGGGCCGATGACGACAACGGCGACGACGAGGATAGTCGCCATCCACGGCAGCCACGCGCGCACATCGCGACGACTACCCCACAGAAGCCATCCCGCGTAAGCCGCAGCCGGAAACAGCCACCACAAGAGCGCCGCGCGAATGGCGTAGGCCAGCACCGCCATCGCCAGCACGAGCGTCGCGCGCCTCGCCGAGGGCCATTCCTTCGCGGCGACCCACAGGAACAACAGCGGCAGGCAACAAATCATGAGCACGCCTTCCTGCAGTGCGAAAGGCACGTAGACGATGAGGAAGGGATTGAGAAGCGTTGCGCCGGTGATCAGGACGAAGTTCCGGGCACTGGAGCGCCGCGCGAGCCAGATCATCAAGCCCAGCGAGACGAGCCAGAAGACAATCGAGACGCCGTACGCGTAGCGCACGACCGGCTCGCCCGCGAATCCGAGCGCGGACGCAAGCTTCGTGACAGCCGCTATGACGAGCGGCGCGAAGTAAGAGCGATAGCCGTCGTACGGATTGGAGAACAGCAGTCCCGTGTCGGCGAGCGCGGCCGCGGCGTTGTAGTAGTAGAAAGTGTCGCAGACGTCGCAGTGCGACGCCTGCTCGACGTGCGTCCGCGCCGCCCACAGCAGCACCGTGAGCTGCATGCAGGCCGCGACGATGACCCACACGACACGCGACGCGAACGGACGGTTCGATGCCTCTGGCATGCGCGCCATCATAGCTCGCTCGCCCGCCCGCCCGAGCAGCTTGACTTCGATGAGATTGGTAGGCCGTGCAGGGATCGAACCTGCGACCAACGGATTAAGAGTCCGCTGCTCTACCAGCTGAGCTAACGGCCCGGCCAAGGAGAATTATACGTCACTCATGCGCGGTGGCGCGCGACGGCCGCGTCGTCCCACTCGATCCCGATGCCGGGCGTATCCCAGGGGCAAATCCTGCCGTCCCGCAGCACGAGCGGAGCGCGGCGCAAACCGCCGGCCGCGTCCAGGACTTCGAGCCAGTGCGCCGTCGGCGTCACCGACATGAGCTGCGCGCTCGCTTCGATGAAGGTGTGCGACGACATTGGCAAACCGGCGCCGCGCGCAAGCTCGGCCGCCTGCAGCCAGCCGGTGACGCCGTGAATGTATTGCGCGTCCGGCATCACGAGGTCGCAGGCCGCTTTCGCGATGGCATCGCGCATTTCCACCGGACCGTTGAAGTTCTCGCCGATCTGGATCGGCGTTGTCACAAGGTCCTTGAGCCGCGCGCAGCCCTCGAGATCAGTGGCGGCGATCGGCTCCTCGATCCATGCGAGGCCTTCGCCGTCGAGCGCCCGGCAACGCGCGACCGCCTCGTCGAGGTCGAGCGACTGGTTGTAGTCGACCATCAGCGCGATGTCGTCTCCGAGCGCTTCGCGTGCGGCGCGAATGGGGGCGAGATCCTCGGCGAGGGTCGAAAACCCGACTTTGATCTTGAGACCGGCATAGCCGGCGGCGCGCGTCTCTTCACAGATCGCGACGACCGACTGCGCATCGTAGAGACCAACGCTGTTGTACGCATTCACCGCCTGCGGCTCGGCGCCGAGCACGCGCGCAAGCGATCTGCCTTGCGCTCGCGCGTACGCGTCCCACACCGCCATGTCGAGGCCGCCAAGCGCCATTCCCGTCAGATTCTTCGCGCCGAGCAGTCGGCAGCGCTTCTGGACATGCGCATGCACAGCGCGCGGCTCGAGCTCGAGGCCGACGATCATCGCGCCCAGGCCAGCGATCGTTCGATCGAGCGCCGCGAGGAGCTCGGGAAAGTAGACCTGCGAGTACGCGCGTCCCACGACGCCGGCGTCGATCGCGACGTCGATGAGAACGAGCGGGAAGCGTTCGATCGAACCAGACGCGGTTCGTACCGGCCGTGGCAGCGGAGCGAGGACAGGGGTCGTTCGTATCGCGATGATTTTCATTCCGTTTCGCTGCCTTTGCCGTCTTGTGTTCCTCCGGCCGGCCTCGCTTCGCGCAGCTTCACGAGCGCGTGCAGTGTTCGATTGACCGGCACATCGACGCCGACCGCCGCGCCGCACTCCGCCACGTAGCCGTTAAGCGCATCGATCTCCGTCGCCTTGCCGCGCCGCATGTCCTGTGCCGTCGACGAGTATTGGCGCGGCATCGACGCCGCGAGCTTCCACGTGGCCGCCACGAGGGCATCGGCGTCGATGGCGACTCCCGCGGCGCGGGCGACGCGCACGGCCTCGCGCACGACGGTCTCCATTACGCCGCGTACCGGCGCGCTTTCGGCCATTCTGCCGTACGGAGAGTCGCCGAGCGCGGACACCGCGTTGAACGCGCAGTTGAGCGTGAGCTTCGTCCACAGCGCAGACTCGATGTCGGGATTCCGCGGGCAGGAGATGCCCGCCTTCTCGAACATCGCAGCGATGCCGGAGAGATCGGCTTCGGTGTCGCCGCGCGCCGCGAGCGCACGAGGAACGCCGATGACGAGATCGCCGCGCCCGGTGTGACGCACGCGCCCCGGGCCCGCCATCTGCACGCCGACGTAGACGACGGCGGCATAGACGGGATTGCGGAGTACTGCGGCGATGCGCTCGGCGTTGTCGACGCCGTTCTGCAGGCTGACGATCCGCGCATCGGGCGAAAGCGAGCCCGCCAGCGGCGAACATGCGGCGGCCGTGTCGGGCGTTTTCACCGTCACGAGCACGAGATCGGCCCGGGACGCCGCCTTGCTGTCAGTCGAAGCGCGCAACGTCGCGCGCCATTCGGCGCCATTTTCCAGCACGCAAAGCCCGTCGCGCTCGATTGCGGCGACATGTGCGGGACGCGCAACGAGCGTGACGTCGAGCCCGGCGCGGGCGAGCTTCGCGCCGTAATAGCTGCCGACGGCGCCGGCGCCAATGACGGCAACGGTTGCCGGGACGAACGACTGCAAGCGCGTGGCGGCCACGTGATCGATTGGAGACGGTGAGGCCTGCTTCGCCTTGCCGCTGGAGGCGAGTCTATCCGCGTTTTGCGTCCGTGCGCAGCGTCCGGAACGTAATCGAGTACCGGAGCTCGCGCGTCGGCGGAATGTGATGCTGCCAGCGCCAGCGTATGTCGCCTTCCATCGCGTACGCGGACCGCCGGGCGAGCTCGATCGCGAACGCGGCGCTGCGATCGTGCTTTGCGGCGTAGGGTCGAAAGCGCATCCGCGCGGCGCCGGCCAGCGAAATCCCGACGACGCGCTCGAAGTGCGGCGCATCGCTGTGCCAGCCGATGGGCGTCCCCGGCCTGTACTCGGTGATAAGGGCATGGACGAACGCCGCTTCCGGCTCCCCGCGCCACGCGGCCGCTCTCTTCCGGAGCGGAACCAGGAAATCGGGGAATGGCCGCCGTGGATTGCGCTCCTCGGCTTCCGCGCCGTAGCTGGCCGGATACTCGCCCTCACCGTAGCGAACGACTCTTCGCCGCGCGGTGTATTGCTGGAAGAGCGCCTCCTGGAAAGGCAGGCCGGCGAAGATGCCGAGCAGCGTGTCTTCCTCCTCCCGCGTGATGAAGTCGGGCTGATAGACGAGACCGTGCGGCAGCGAGGGCGGCGCGTCGAAGAGCTGGGCTTGCTCGGCTTTCATGGCGAATGAGAATAGGGCCGCGGGACAATGACGGACCGGGGTGTGACGCCGGTTGGACCCACCGAATGCCTTCGGGATTCCCGATCCGGACTACGCGCCACATCGTGACACGACCCGCAGCGCCACCTCCTGGTGCAGCCGAAAGCCCATCCGCGTATAAATTTCGCGCGCGTGCACGTTGTCGCGCATCACGTGCAGGAACGGAAACTGGCCCCGTTCCATCTGCCGGCGGACGAGCTTGGCGATGAGGCGTCGGGCGAGGCCGCGGCCCTCGAACTCCGGATGCGTGCAGACGCCGCTCACCTCGCGCAACGGGCCCGCTTCCATCCGTTCGCCCGCCATCGCGACGAGGCGCGCTCCCTCGAAGACGCCGAAGTAGTCGCCGAGCTCGCGCGTGCGGACCGCGAACGGTCCCGGCGGACGAATCTTCACAAGCTCGAGCATCTGCGGCACGTGCGACGCATCGAGGGGCACCGCCGCAAGCTCGGGATCGTTCGCCGACATTTCGCCGTTCCACACCATCTGATGACCGACAGTGTCGGCGTGCAGTTGCCAACCGGTCGGCACCGGCCCCGTCCACGCGCCGACGTAGAAATGCTCGTCCGGGTCGCAGAACGGAACGAGCGCGTCGAAATCGGGATTCTGCGCGTCGGCGAAGCCGATGATGGCCGAAAACCCGCGCGCATAGCGTCGCGCGGTCGCCGTACCCGACGAAAACCTCGCCTGCGGGCCGGCGAGACTCTCCCAAACGATGTTGTCGAGCAGGCGCATCGCCGCGGCGAGCTGCGCCGACGATTCCCCCATGAGTCTAGGGCGCGCGCGAAAGTGTGCGAACGGCGGCGGCGATGTCCTGGCTCAACTGCGAGAGCGCCCGGCTGTGCGCTGCGGCCAGCGCATCGAAGCTCTTGTCTGCCGTCGCTTCCCGGGCGGCCGTGCGCCCCGACTCGGTCTTGCCATCCCGCGTGCGGCGCACGGCCCACACCGCGTTCATCGTCGCGGCGTCGCCGGGCACCGAATCGAACGTCTGCACTTCGATCGCGACGCGAAAATCCGCATCGACGTTGAGCGATTGCTGAAACAGCGACACACGGGACGTGCCGAGGAGATCGGCGAGATTTTCGGCGACCACGCGCGAGATGTTGCCCGCAAGCGGCGACGCCCAGCGGTTGAACTCTTCGATCGTCACCTGGTTGGGGCTCGAGCTGACGACGATCTGCGGCTGGTCGACGACCGCGGGAATCGAGACCGGGCCCACCACCACCGCTACCGCGCTGGGTAGCGCGCCCGGCGCCGGCGTGCGGCTCAACGTGTAGAACTTCGGCGCCGGCGCCGACGCGCAGGCGGCGAGGAGCATGGCCATGCCGAGCAGGGCGGCCGAAACGAAGCGGTGCGTCATTTGGTCTCCGTCTTGCCCCGTATCAGCGCGTCGGGGTGGCGTTCCAGGTAATCCATGAGGACCCGGATGCTGCGCGCGGCGCGCGTGACTTCCTGCAGCGTGTCGCGCAGATCCTGCGGCGTCGCCGAATCCCGGCTGAAGAGCGTCGCATCGGCGTTCTTGACGGCGATGTTGGCATCGCCGATTGCGCGGCGCAGGTCCTCGAGCGTCTTCGTCCCCTCGGGGACCCACTGGGTATCGACGCGATTGACGAGCGTGCTCGCGTCCTTCAGCGTCTGGTTGAGCGATGCGAGCGCCGTGCGCAGGTCGCGGCTGATCGAGTCGAGCGGCAACTGGTCGACTTTCGACAGGACGCTGTTGAGCTTCGCCTCGATGCTCGCGAGCGCGCCTGGGACAACCGGCAGCTCGAGTGGATCCTTCGCCCAGTCGACCTTTGCTTTCGGCGCATCCGGGAAATACTCGAAGGCGACATAAAGCTCGCCCGTCAGGTAGCTGCCCGTGCGAAGTTGCGCGCGCAGGCCCTGATCCTCGACCACGCGCCGCAGCATCTGCATCCGGTCTTCGGCCGGCAACTCAGCCAGCGACTTGCCGGCGCGGGTGCGCTCACCCGTCGGCAGGTCGGCGACCACTCGTTCGGGCAGGAATGTGACGACGACGCGGGGGCGAAAGCTCACGGTCTTCTGGTTGAACGTGAGACCGACTTCCGTAACCTCGCCGACCTGCATGCCGTAGAGCGTGACAGGCGCCCCCACCGACAGCCCGCGGACCGATTCGTTGAAGTACAGGACAAAGCGCCGCTCCATCAGCGTCGGCTCCTTCATCGCGATCGCGCGATAGCGGTAAAGCGTGAATTCGGCATTGGCAAGCGCCGGCGTCGCGCCGGCCCGTGCGAACTCAGGCAAGTCGAACGCGATGCCGCCGGCGAGCAGCGCCGCCACCGATTCAGTGCGAACGCGGAGCCCATCCGCATTGAGCGATATCTCGACCCCGCTCACGCTCCAGAAGCGGGTCTCCGTCGTCACGTACTTGTCGTACGGCGCATTGACGAACACGGTGAGCAGGACCGATTGCCCGTCAGGGGTGAGCGAGTAACCCGCGACCTGGCCGACGGTCAGGCGCCGATAATAGATCGGCGTGCCAATGCCGATGGAGCCGAGCGTCGGCGCCTTCAGCACGAACTGGCGTCCCGGCTGGTCGGTGATGATCGGCGGTTCCTCGAGCGCGAAGAACAGCGATTGCGTTTCGCTCGACTTCCCGGCCTGGAAACCGATGTAGTTGCCCGACAGCAGCGTGCTCAATCCGGAAACGCCGGACAGCGAGATCCGCGGCTCGACGACCCAGAACTTGGCGTCGGAAACCATGAGCCCGGCTGCGTGCTTCGCGATTTTCGCCTTCACGAGCACCTTGCTGTAATCCTCGGAGAGCTCGACCGCCGATACGAGGCCTATGCGCACGTCCTTGTAGCGGATGAACGTCTTGCCCGCCTCGACGCCGTTCGCCTCGTGCATCACGATGGTGATCGTCGGCCCTTCTGCGCGCAGCCGTTGGATGGCGATGCCGATCGCGACGAGCGCGGCGAGCACCGGGATGACCCAGATGACGGAAATCCGCAGCCGCTTCCTGCGCGTCACGGCGGCCTTAGGCAGGTCGTCCTGGTCCAGTTCCTCAGCCATGCGGGGCTCCATGCCGCACTCCGGCGTCCCAGATGAGCCGCGCGTCGAACGTTTCCGCCGCCAGCATCGTCAGCACGACGACGGCAGCGAAGAACAGCACGCCGGCGCCCGGGGCGACCGACGTGAGCGGTGCAAGTTGCACGAGGGCCACGGTGAACGCCGCGACGAAGACGTCGAGCATCGACCAGCGGCCGATGAATTCGACGATTCTGTACAGCTGCGTGCGCTCGCGATTGTTGGCGACGGATCCGCGTTGGACCGTGATGAGCAGGTAGGCGAGCGCGGCCAGCTTGCCGAGCGGGATCATGACGCTCGCGACGAGCACGATCAGCGCGAGCGGCCACGATCCGGAGGTGTAGAGGAACGCGACGCCGCTCAAGATCGTGTCGGGCTCTTCCTCGCCGAGCGTGGTCGTCGTGAACACCGGCAGCGCGTTCGCCGGGATGTAGCAGATTGCCGCTGCGACGACCAGCGCCCACGTGTGCTGGATCGACCGAGGCCGCCGGAACTCGAGCTTCTCGCCGCACCGCCGGCAGTACCCCGGCTCGTGGACGTTCGCCGGCCGGGACAGGAGCTGGCACGCCTCGCACGAGACGAGCCCGACGCTTGCGGCGGACACGGCTTCCGCTTTCCTGGCATCTGCGATGCCTTGCGCTTGCATCGCCCCTGCGATGCCTTGCTGTTTCATCGGGCCTGCGCCTCGCCCACTCGGGGCGGCGACTTGCGCGGTGCCCGCGGCTCGACCCAATCCACCCTCGCCCAGAGCTCGCGCGCGTCGAAAGTGACGAGGATCGACGGAATCAGCACCATCAGCGCGAAGACTGCATACATGCCGACACCGGTCTCGACCGCGGCCACTTCCGAGATCTTGATGAGCGCGACCATGATGCCGAGCATCATCACCTCGAGCATCGACCACATCTGGAAGTGGTGCGCCCAGCGCAGCATTTCGCCCACCCAGTGCGGCGGTGGCGTCTGCCGCGCGGCGATCAGCAGCGTCAGCATGAACGCGATGAAGGACCCCGGAGCGACGATCGCGCAGAACCCGATCAGCGCGCCCACCAGCGGCTCGCCCTCGATCCACATCTGGTACGCGCCGCCGGCGATGGTCGTGGTCGTCGTCCGCCCGACCGCCGACAGATCCATGAGCGGCATGAAATTGGCAATGAAGAAGCATATGGCCGCCGCCGCCGAAAGCGCGAGCGGAAGATCGCGCGGGCCAGGCGGGCGCGTCGCGAGGACGTGGCCGCACCGGGTGCAGCGCGCCTTCGCGCCTCGCGGCAATGGGGGAACGTGCTGCAGGAGATCGCAGTCGGGACAGGCAAGCGTCGACGCGTCAACGCGGGCATTCAAGGCGGGGCTCCCGGACGATGCGCCAACCGGCCCGCGAGGGCGGGGCAATCAGCGGGCCTTCGCCAGCGGTGCCTGCGCGATCATGCCGAATGTTAGTTGACGGGCCCGACATACCGCAAGCGTGGCGCGGTTCCCGGTGCCCGCCTCGGCCCCACGCGTTGTTTCGATCGCCGCTCCGGATTGCACCATCCCGACGAACTGCGCTCACCCTGCGCCGGCGATCAGGTAACCGCAGGATTCTCGAAACGATGAAGAACATCGCGAGCTCGAGCCCGACAACTACCAGATCGGACACGAAACCGCCGGTGCAACAACCGGCGGGACGCTATTTCATCGAGTGCAGTCCGATCATGTTGCCTTCGGAGTCGTTCCCGAGAGCGATGAAGCCGTGCGGGCCGATCGCGAACTTGTCCTTCATGATGCTGCCGCCGTTAGCGCGGACCCGGGACGCCTCGACCGCGCAATCGTCGCACTCGAAGTAGATCATCGTGCCGCCGACGCCGGTCGGGCCATCCGGCATCTTCACGAGCGCGCCCGTCGAGCCGTACTTGTCCTGCTGGGCCATCGGGAAGCTCCACATCTCGGTGATCTCCGTTGCCGACGTCTCTAGCTTTTGCAGCTTGACGCCAAGCGTCTTCTCGTAGAACACCTTCGCGCGCTCCATGTCCTTAACGTATATCTCGAACCAGGTAACCGGATTTCCGCTCATGTCGAACCTCCGTTTCGGCTGGGTCTTGCTCAAGTGACCATCTCGACCAGCATTGCCGCCACGGCGATCGCCATGACGCCCGTCGCGGCCCACCCCAGGATGTGCAAACGTCGCTTGACCACGAACTGTCCCATGATGCCCGGGTTCGAGGCCATCCGCATCATCACGACCATGATCGGCACCGAGGTCACGCCGTTGACGACCGCCGCATAGAACAGCGCCTTGATCGGATCGAGACGCGTGAAGCCGACCGCGACGCCAAGCAGCGTCGCCGCGGCAATGACGCCATAGAAACGCGCGCCACGCAGCGGTGGCAAGTCCAGGCCGCGGCGCCACCGAAACGATTCGGCAACGGCGAAAGCGGCCGACCCCGCGAGCACCGGCACGGCCAGGAGACCAGTGCCGACGATGCCCATGCTGAACAGGACGAACGCGAACTTTCCCGCGATGGGCCGCAGCGCCTCGGCGGCCTGCGCCGAGCTTTGGATGTCCGTCACACCGTGCGCGTGCAGCGTGGCAGCCGCGGTGAGCATGACGAAGAATGCAATGAGGTTCGAGAAGCCCATGCCAACGTACGTGTCGATCCGTATCCGCGCGAGCTGTCGTGCAGCCTGCTCGGGATGATCGTGCAGCGGCTTGTCCGCGTTCACCGCACGCAACTCCTCGCATTCCTGCGACGCCTGCCAGAAGAAGAGATAGGGGCTGATCGTCGTTCCCAGAATGGCGACCACCGCCGTCATGTAGCCCGGACTCATGCGCAGCGACGGGATGAAGGCGCCTTTGACCACGTCGAGCCAGGGCAGGTCGATGGCGAACACCACCGCGACGTATGCGAACAGCGACAGCGTGAGCCACTTCAGCACCCGGACGTAGCTCGCGTAGGAAAAGAAGACCTGCAACAGAATGCAGAAAAGCCCGAACGCGACCATGTAAAAGTGTCGCGAGCCGCCGAAGATGAGCGCCGTCGCATCGGCCATGGCGCTCAGGTCCGCTCCGATGTTGATCGTGTTGGCAAGGACCAGCAGCGATACGAGCCCGTAGAGCAACCAGGCGGAATAGTGACGACGAATGTTGCCGGCGAGGCCCAAGCCGCTTACGCGGCCGATGCGTGCACTGACGATCTGGATTCCGACCATCAGCGGATACGTGAGGAACAACGTCCACAACAGGCTGTAACCGAACTGCGCTCCGCCCTGCGCGTAGGTCGCGATGCCGCTGGGATCGTCATCCGCGGCGCCGGTGATGAGGCCCGGGCCGAGCTTCGCCACGACCGAATCGTCCGACCCGACGTTGCGCGAGGATGCAGTCGCGGCTTTCGGTAACAATGCTGGCGCAGCCTTTGGAAACGACTCGTGCGGGGAGCGCTATGCAGGACTGACGCGCCAGATCGTATTGCCCACGTCGTCGGCGACGAGCACCGCCCCGGCCCTATCGACTGCAACGCCGACCGGCCGCCCCAGCGCGTCTCCGCTGCCGGTGACGAAACCCGTGAGGATGTCTTCCGGCAATCCCCGCGGTTTGCCGTCGGCGAACGGCACGAAGACGACTTTGTAGCCGCTGAACGGGCGACGATTCCACGAGCCGTGCTCGCCGACGAACGCGCCGCCCGCAAAGCGCTGCGGCAACAGCTTGCCGTCGTAGAACACCATGCCGAGCGCGGCGACGTGCGCGCCGAGCGCGTAATCGGGCGGGATGGCGCTCGCCACCAGGTCGGGGCGTTGCGGCTTCACGCGATCGTCGACGTGCGAGCCGTAATAACTGTACGGCCAGCCATAGAAAGCGCCCTCTTTAACCGACGTGAGGTAATCGGGAACGAGGTCGCTGCCGAGCTCGTCGCGCTCGTTGACGACGGTCCAGAGCGTCCCGGTCTGCGGCTGCCAGCCCATGCCGTTCGGATTGCGCAAACCGGAGGCGAAGACACGGGAGCGGCGCGTGACGAGGTCGACCTCGAGGATGGCCGCGCGGCTTTCCTCGGCTGCGAGCCCGTTCTCGGCGACATTGCTGTTGGAGCCGACGGTGACGTACAAGCGCGAACCATCCGGGCTCGCGATCACGTTCTTCGTCCAATGATGGTTGATCGTGCCGGCGGGCAGGTCGACGATCTTCTCGCCAGGGGCGGTGATCTCCGTCGCGCCGGGCGTGTAGGGAAAGCGCAGGATGGAGTCGGTACAGGCGACGTAAAGGCCGTTGCCGACGAGCACCATTCCGAACGGCGAATTGAGGTTCCGCAGGAACACGGTTCGCGTGTCGGCGACGCCGTTGCCTTTGCTGTCGCGCAGCAGCGTGATTCGATTGGCACTCGGCACGCCCGCCCCTGCCTTTTTCATGAAGAGCTTCATCATCGGGCCCTTGAAGCCCTTTCCATCGTCGGGTTTCGGCGGCGCGTCGGTCTCCGCGACGAGGACGTCGCCGTTCGGCAGCACGTAGACCCACCGCGGATGATCGAGTCCCTTGGCGAACGCGTTCACGGCAAGGCCCGGCGCCGCTTGCGGCGCTGCGCCGTCCGGCCAGCCTTTGGCGGACGCGACGTTGACCGTCGGAATCAGCGTGCTCTTGGGCGCCGCGAGCGTGGGCGTCGGACCCTGCACGGACTGCTCGGCGAGCGTGGCGTGCTCGCATCCCGAGAGACCGAGGGCGACAACCGTCACCGCGGCGGCGATGCCGTTTGCGACGAGCTTGGCGATGGTGTCGCGCGAGCGAATGCGTCGACTGGTATCCATGGGAGACCGCCCACATGCCGTGGGTGTGATGGCGTTGCGTGAAAAAACGCTGCTTAACGAATCCAGCCACGCCGGGTCGTTCGCCGCCATCACCTGCCACCCATCGTACGGTGGGAGGATGCGTGCGTCTGTTCGCGAACGAACGGAAGCTATTGCGGAATAACGCGGCTGTGCCCGACTACTTTGACCGTGGGCGCTTGAGGTCGGCATCGGCCGGCCGCAGCTCGCCCGCGCGGATTGCCCTTACGACTCCCGCGACTGCGAGCGACGTCGCGGTCGAGCCGGCTCATACGACCGGCTCGATGAACGCCGCGCAGCCAGGTTCCGGATCGGCTTCCACCGCGCGCGCTACGATCCCGACGGCGCGCGCTACGATGTGCGGTGCGCATCGGTTGACGCACGTCAATGCGCAGCGAGCACCCGTGGAGTTCAATTGTTTCACTGTCTGGAAGGAGAACTCCATGTTCAAGCGAATCCTCGTCGCCGTCGACGGCAGTCCCGCTTCGGCGTCGGGCTTCAAAGCGGCGCTCGACCTGGCCGTGGATCAGGAGGCCGCGCTGGCCGCCGTGCATGTCGTCGACGACTCGATGCCGCACAGCAATTTTGAAGACGTCGTCTATCCGAAGACCTACTTCGAAACGTATCTTGCGGCGAGCGAGAAGCACGGCCGCAAGCTCATGGAGCAGGCCGCGGCTGCGGCCCGCAACAGCGGCGTCCGGTTCGAGCCGGTGGTATTGCGTGCGCACGGGCACTCGGTCGCCGAGGTGATCGTCGCGCACGCGCGCAAGCAGAAGGTGGACGTCATCGTGCTCGGCACGCATGGGCGCCGTGGAATCAAGCGTGTGCTGATGGGAAGCGATGCCGAGCAAGTGGTTCGGTCGGCACACGTTCCCGTGATGCTTGTCCGGGACAATTATCGCTCGGCACGCCTGATGAAGGGCGCTGACGTGGGTAAGCGTAAGGGCGCGGGGTCCGGCGAGCGCGCGGCGCTGGTGCGCGCGCCGGCTTAGACGTCGCAGCCACCAGGCGCGCGAAAGCGAAGGGCTCGCATCTCTGCGAGCCCTTCATCTTGATTGGTAGGCCGTGCAGGGATCGAACCTGCGACCAACGGATTAAGAGTCCGCTGCTCTACCAGCTGAGCTAACGACCCGATGCGACTACGGTGATTTCATTTGCCCGCGCATTTGCCAGAACTGGTAGGCCGTACTGGATTCGAACCAGTGACCAACGGATTAAAAGTCCGCTGCTCTACCAGGCTGAGCTAACGACCCGCCGCAAAGCGCGACATTATAGCGGCAGCGAGAGGCCATCTCAACCTGCAGTTAAGTCACCGCATCGGCGCTCAGTGCGGCTCGCGCGTGAGGAACGGCGGCAGCGCCGCGAAGTCGATGCCTTCTTCGCGCAGCGCGTCCGCATCGTGCTTCGATGCCTGGCCACGAATAGACCGCGGCGGCACTTCCTCGTAATGGATCTTGCGCGCTTCCTCGGGAAAGCGGCGACCGACGTTCTCGGTGTTGCGGACGATCTCCCGCAGCTTGTTCACGAGCTCGACCGGGAGGCCCATCGCCGCTTCGGTGTCGGTGTCCTTCGACTTGTGTTCGTCGTCCGCCGCGCGCGGCGCGTCCTCCGTCGCGCGACCCACGTGCACTTTTGCGGAGGGCACGCGCACGATGCTCGCGTCATCGCACACGGGGCAGCGCACCAGCACCGCCTTCGCCTGCTGCTCGAAATCGTCGGCCGACGCGAACCAGCCTTCGAAGCGATGGCCGTGCCCGCACGTCAAGTCGAAGATGATCATGGGTGGCCGTTCAAGCGCGATCCAGCCGCCACATCTGGTACTTGAGCGCCGCGACGCAGCCGACGACGATTGCACCGACGGCGAGGAACGAACCGAGCGCGAGCGTCGAGATTCCGGACAGTCCCTGCCCGATCGTGCAGCCCAGCGCCGTCACGCCGCCGAAGCCCATCATGACCCCCCCGGCGACATGATTGGCGAGATCCTCGGTCGTCGTGAAGCCCTCCCAGCGGAACGTCTGCGTCGCGAGCGCCATGGCCGCGGAGCCGACCAGCATGCCGAGCACGCCCGCGATGCCGAACGTCAGCACGCGCGACTGGTCGGTCCAGTAGATGAGAAGCTCGAGCAGATAGGCGAGCGGCGCCGTGTAGCTGAATGATTCGGCGCGTCCGGAGTTGGTGGCGACGAACTTTTCCTCCAGCGTGGCCGGATCCTCGGGGAGGTAGCCGATATGTCCGGACACATACCAGCCGCCCACGATGACGGCGCCGATTACGATGCCACCGATTACCATTTCGCGCGTCGCACGGAAATCGCTGTCGGCCAGCACCCACACGACGATTGCCGCCGCGAATGCGAACGGAAACCACAGCTTGATCGCGTCGCCGGCGCCGAGCGCGGCGAGGATCGTCGGCACGTCTGAGGTCTTCGCGCCGATCGAACCGACGTCGAAGCGCAGCGGATCAAGGCCAACCGTGCGCCATACGGCGAAGAGGCCCTTCAACGTCATGTACGCGGAGATGGCGAAGAACACGAGGACGATGAGCGATTTCAGGTTGCCGCCGCCGACCCGGATCAGCGACTTGCTGCCGCAGCCGGACGCGAGCGTCATCCCGAAGCCGAACAGGAAGCCGCCGACGGCGAGCGACAGCCAGCTCACGCGATTGCCCGTGTAGAGCGTCTTCGAAAGGTCCACCATGCCGGTGATCTGCAGCGCCGCAGCGCCCGCGATGGCCACCGCGATCGCCAGCAGCCACATGCGAAGGCGGCGCTTGTCGCCGAAGTTCACGGCATCGCTGATCGCACCCATGGTGCAAAAGTTGACGCGCGTGGCGACGGCGCCGAAGACGGCAGCGAGCAAGAAGGCGAGGCCCGTGACGAGCGCCGGCAAATGACTGGCATCCTGCATATACAAATTATCTCACGCAGGCGCGGTCGGCCTCGGGCCTCGGCGTCCGCCGCGCTTCCGCGCTTAACCCCGTTGGCCGTGTTCCTCCGTTCATAGGGTCATGGCGGCGCATGGGAACGCTGCCCAACCGACGGAGTCCACGATGGAATCGAAGCGGCACCTTGCGCAACAAGAATCCCGTAGCCCACAACGCGAATCCCGTACCCCACAACTCGCAGCCGCACCCTTCGCGCGCAGCGCCGCCGCTGCAGCGCTCGCGATCGCGTGCGCCGCCGGAAGCTCCCTTGCGGCAGCTGCCATGGGCGGCATGGAGATCATTTCTCGCGCGGAAGGCCGCACGCTTCCCGTGTACAAACAGGACGGGCGCCAGTGGATCGTCGGCACGCCGGGCGAGGAGTACGGCATCCGCGTGTGCAATACGACGGGTGAGCGCGTGCTTGCGGTGATGAGCGTCGACGGCGTCAACATCGTCTCCGGTGAGAGCGCGTCGCCATCGCAATCGGGCTACGTGCTGAGCGCAAACGAGTGCTACGAGATCAACGGGTGGCGCAAGAGCAACTCGACCACGGCAGCGTTTTACTTCACCGAGCTGCACGACGCGTATGCGACGCGCACCGGCCGCCCCGACAATGTCGGCGTGATCGGCGTTGCGTTCTTCCGGGAGAAGCCTCAGCGCGCCGTCTGGAAGGAGCCGCAGAAGATTGCGGCCGTCCCGCCCCCCGAGCCCCTGGCACGTCAGGACGCGTCCGCGCCTGCCGCGCCTGCCGCCCGCGCCTCGGCGCCCGAAGCTCAGGCCCACGACACGACGCGCCCGCGCGGAGAGGCGGCCGCAGCGTCCGCGCCAGCTCCCGTTCCTGCACCGGCGCTGACGGCGAAGATAGGGACGGGCCACGGCCGCTACGAGCAGTCGTACGTGCAGAACACCCGGTTCGAGCGTGAAAGCGCGACGCCGAACCTTACGCTTGCGATCAACTATGACCGCCTCGAGAATCTCGTCGCGATGGGAGTCCTGCCGCCCTCCTGGGCGTCGCGGAACGTCAATCCGTTTCCCGCGTGGCCCGGCCGATTCGTGCCGGATCTCCCGACACGCTGAGCTTGTGGACCGTCAGCCCATTCGACTCGCTCGCCTGGGTTCGACTTGCCCGCATTTGCGCTTATTTGCGCGCTCATTTGCGCTCATTTGCCTTCCAGCGCGGGGCGCTCGCATACTTCCAGGCGATGCCCGTGCCCGCCATCGCCGCCGCAGAACGCGACGAGGACCTGATGCTTGCCTACGCGGCTGGCGATGCCGCGGCGTTCGAAACGCTCTATTCCCGCCACAAAGGCGGCGTCTATCGCTACGTGCTGCGGCAATGCGCGAACGCCGGCGTCGCCGAAGAGCTTTTTCAGGATGTGTGGATGAATGTGCTTCGCGCCCGCGCTTCCTACGTGCCGACCGCGAAGTTCACGACCTGGCTGTATCGCATCGCGTACAACCGGCTCATCGATCATTGGCGCACGATCGGGCAGGTCGAGCTCGTCACCGCGGGAGCCGACGACGAAGGCGACGATCCGCTGGCGTCGGTTCCGGCTGCGCGCGAGGGTGAGCCCGATGTGCAGGCCTTGGCCCGCGAGCGCTCCGAGCGATTGCGCGCCGCCTGCGCCGCATTGCCGGCGATGCAGCGGGAAGCCTTCCTTCTGCATCAGGAAGGCGGGCTCGAGCTCGCCGCGATCGCCGAGCTTACCGGCGCGGGCCTGGAGACGGTGAAGAGCCGCATCCGCTACGCGGTCGCGAAGCTGCGACTCGAGCTCGAGGATTTGCGATGACGCCAAAACCGGATGACCGCTCGACACTCGTCGATCCGCGCGTCGGGGACGCGTGGCGCGAAGCATCGAGCGAGGAACCGTCGGCATCGGTCGACGACGCGATCCTCGCTGCGGCGCGACGGGAAGTGAGCGCGCGGCCGGAGACATTGGCGGCGTGGGAAGCGCGCGAAGTGCGCGCCTCGCGCCGCCGCTGGTGGCCGCTCGCCGCCGCGGCGACGGTTGCTGCGATCGCCGTTGGAGTGCTCCAGCTGACACCGCCCGACAAGGTCGCGAACCCGGTCACGGAGACGACCACCGTAACAGACGTGCCATCGCCTTCGGCGAAACCCGATACCGTTACCGCAGCGTCAGTGTCGGAACCAGCGGCTCCCGCATCGCCGCCGAGCGCATCGCCGCCTTCCGCGCCAAAACCGCCCGCCGCGCCCGCACTCGCGTTGACGCCTGATCCATTTCCCGCCGCAACGAGACCTGAAGCGGAAAGTGTCGCGCGGGGCGCGCAGGTCGCGGCGTCGCCGCCGATCCCTGCGCAGCGAGCGCCGACGGCATCTCCCGCACCGGCGCCGCCGCTCGCGAAGATGGCGGCCGCTTCCGCAGCGGACAGCGCCTCCGCCGAAGCGCGCACAAAGGATCGAAAACCGCTGCCGGTCGCCGACTGGATCGAGCTGATCCGCCGGCTGCGTGCCGAGGGCAAGACGGATGAGGCGGCCAAGGAGCTCGCCGCATTTCGCGTGGCGTATCCCGACCATGAGAAGCTGCTGCCGCCGGATCTGCGCGACTGGCGCGAGAAATAAGGGCCCTCACGCTCACTACGTTCGCTGCCCCGGGCGGGGGCGCA
>Ga0207691_10002119_pt1 | contig 19397 bp, 15 predicted proteins | sample KBSM13metaG_FD_184327 | JGI IMG/M metagenome (GOLD analysis project Ga0207691, IMG submission 184327) | Miscanthus rhizosphere microbial communities from Kellogg Biological Station, Michigan, USA - KBS M1-3 metaG (SPAdes) (version 2) | ecosystem: Host-associated > Plants > Roots > Rhizosphere >... | reverse complement strand
CTCGAGGAGCAGTGCCTGCAGGGCGAGCACGTCCTGGGTGCCGGAGAGCTCAGCGAGGACCGCGCGCGTCCCCACGGCCCGCACGGAGCGGACCTTGTGGGCTGCGGGCTCTTGTGCCTTCAGGGGTTCCCCTGCTGTCTCAATCACGAGTTGCCTCAATCATTGTGCCGGTGCCGGTGGACAGGACCCGCGCCGCTCAGGCGCGGGCTTCCTGCAGGAGCCGCTCTTCTTCGTCGGTATGCGGATTGCGCCCGATGACCAGCCCGATCACCGTCACGATCGAGGCGACCGCGAGGTAGCCGGCGATCAGGAACCAGTTGCCGCTGGCAGCGAAGAGGGCGGTGAAGACCAACGGTGCGATGGCGCCGCCGACCACGCCGGCCAGCGTGTAGGCCAGCGAGCTGCCGGCGTAGCGCAGCCGGGCCGGGAACTGCTCGGTGATGTAAGCAGCCTGCGGGCCGTACATGAAGGCGTGGAAGGCCAGCCCGATCACGATGCCGATAGTCAGTGTGAGGACCGACTTGTCCTGGATCATGACGAAGAACAGCGGGACGTACACGGCCGTTCCGACGGCGGCGATGCCGTACACGAGGCGGCGGTTGACGCGGTCCGTGAGGGCGCCCGCCGCGGGGATCAGGACCAGCTGGAAGGCGGAGCCGATCAGGATGGCGGTCAGTACGTTGCTGGTGCTCATGCCCAGTTGCTTGGTGGCGTAGACGGCCATGAAGACGGTGAGCAGGGAGTACAGCACGTCCGGGCTGATGCGGGACAGGGCGGCGGCCACGAGGGCGCGCGGCTCCTTGGTGAAGACCTCCTTGATGGGGGCCTTGGGCTGTTCACCGTGGGCCTGGATGGCCTTGAAGACGGGGGTTTCCTCGAGCTTGAGCCGGATCAGCAGGCCGAAGCCCACCAGCACGGCCGAGGCGAGGAAGGCCACGCGCCAGCCCCAGGAGAGGAAGTCTTCGTTGGTGAGCGTCGCGGCGAGCACGGCCAGGACGCCGTTGGCCATCAGGTTGCCGGCGGGCGGGCCGATCTGCGCGGCGGAAGACCAGAAGCCGCGCCGCTTGGCGTCGCCGAATTCGCTCGAGAGCAGCACGGCCCCGCCCCACTCGCCGCCGACGCCGATGCCCTGCGCCAGGCGCAGCAACACGAGGATGATGGGTGCGGCTATACCGATGGTGGCGTAACCCGGGAGCGCGCCGATCATCACCGTTGCGATGCCGATCAGCAGCAGGGTGGTCACAAGGACGTGCTTGCGACCGACCTTGTCACCGAGCCGGCCGAAGATCACGCCGCCGATGGGACGGGCGAGGTAGCCCACCGCAAAGGTCGAGAAGGACAGCAGCAGCCCGACGTATTCGTCGTTGCCCGGGAAGAAGACCTTGGGGAACACCAGGGCCGAGGCCACGGAGTAGATCGCGAAGTCGTAGTACTCCAGTGAAGTGCCGGTGAGGCTCGCGACGTAGGCCTTGAGGGCACCGGGCGGGATCCTCCTCTTGCCGGCGGCCGGGGTGGCCTGGTGCGGTGCTGCAGTCATGGTTTCCTCCAGGTGTGCGGGGTGCTGCCTGTTGCTTGGGTTTAAGTGGTTGGTCCCGGCGGAACCGGGTGTATAGCGGTGAAGCTGCGGCCTAGACGAAGGCGGCGGTGGTGATGTCCGCGGCGTTGAGCGCTTCGCGGACAGCAGCGGCCATGGCGACGGCCCCTGGGGAGTCACCGTGCACGCAGATGCTCTCGGCGTGGATTTTCAGGATGGAGCCGTCGATGGTGCGGATGGCGGAATCGGTGGCCATCCGGAGGACATGCTCAGTGACGAGAGCGGGGTCCTCCAGCACGGCTCCGGGGAGCGTGCGGGACACGAGGGTGCCGTCCGGGTTGTAGGCCCGGTCCGCGAAGGCTTCGGTCACCGCGCGGAGGCCGGCGGCCTCGGCCAGGCGCAGCACTTCCGAGCCCGGCAGGCCCAGGATGGGCAGGTTCGGGTCAACGGATTTCACGGCGTCGACGACGGCCTTCGCCTGGGCGGTGTGCGAGACGATCGCGTTGTAGAGGCCGCCGTGCGGCTTGACGTACTTGACCGTGCCGCCCTCGACGGCGGCCAGCGCCTGCAGGGCACCGATCTGGTAGACGACGTCGTCGGCCAGTTCGATCGGGTCGATGTCCAGGAAGCGGCGGCCGAAGCCGGCGAGATCGCGGTAGCCGACGTGGGCGCCGATCACGACGCCGGCGCCAATCGCCTCGCGGCAGGTCCGGCGGATGACGCTCGGGTCGCCCGCATGGAATCCGCACGCCACGTTGGCGCTGGAGACCGAGCGGAACATCGCCGAGTCGTCGCCCAGGGTCCAGCGGCCGAAGGACTCGCCAACGTCGCTGTTCAGGTCAATGGTTGCCATTTGTGATCCTCGTCTCATGATAGCCCCCTACTAGGATGCATCAATTTCACGGATTGTTCAACAATCCGACGATTCAACATTGGGACAATCGTGTAGATTCGGCACTATGACCACTCCCGATGCAGCTGCCGGCTCCGCCCTCGGCGCAGCTGCGGCGCGGCTGCGCGTGGCCGTCCCGTCCGTGGCGGACCGGGTGGCGGCCGAGCTGCGCCTGCAACTGGCGGAGGGCCTGCTCCTGCCGGGAGCCCGGCTCACGGAGTCGACCATCGCCGAAGACCTGGGCGTCTCCCGCAACACGGTCCGCGAGGCCTTCGCCGAACTGGCGGCCGAGCGCCTGGTGGTCCGGCACCCCAACCGCGGCGTCTTCGTGGCCAGACTCGAGGCCGGCGACATCCACGACGTCTACACCGTGCGCCGCGCCATTGAAGTCAGTGCGATCCGCGGCGGCGGGAGCCCGGAGCGCGTGGCCGCGGTCCGCGCTGCCGTTGAAGAGGGCAAGGCCGCCGCCGCCGCCAATGACGAGGAGGCCCTGGGCAGCGCCAACCAGCATTTCCATGGCGCGATCGTGGCCCTGGCAGGCAGCCGGCGGCTGGACACGATCATGTCCCAGGTGCTGGCCGAGATGCGGCTGTTCTTCCACAAGGCCACCGTGGACGCGCACTTCTACCGGGGCTACCTGCCGGACAACGAGGAAATCTGCACCGCCCTGGAAGCCGGAGACCTGGACCAAGCCGGCGCGCTGCTGCTGGCCTATTTGAACCGGTCCGAGGAGCGCCAGGCCGCCGTCCACGGCGAGTGAACGATTCCATGGAATCGATTCCATGAATTGGTTTGAGCGCGAGAGGCGGCAGCAGTGACGGGAACATCCATCACACCAAGGACGCGGCGGCACTGGCCGGCGCCTCCCCCGCCACGGCGTCCAGGGTGCTCTCCGGAAACCCGGCAACCTCCGCCGAGTCCCGCCAGAGGGTGGCCGCCGCCGTCACCCAGCTGGACTTCCACCCCAACGCCCAGGCGCGCGCGCTCCGTTCCACCGGGACCAACGTCATCGTGACGGCAGCGCCCCTCAATTCCGCCCCTATGTATTGCGGCTTGGGGCACCGTCCCGCACCACCGAAGGAGCAGGTCCAGTGAGCACGGTTTTTGTGGTCGGAAGCCTCAATATCGACCAGAACATCCGCGTCAGCGCCCTGCCCCGGGCAGGCGAAACCGTCCGGGGCTCGGACGCAACGTACAGCCCCGGGGGCAAGGGCGGCAACCAGGCCGTCGCGGCCGCCCGGGCCGGCGCCGCGGTGACGTTCACCGGCGCCGTCGGCGACGACGCCCATGGCCGGCGGATTCTTGAGGTCCTCGCCGAGGCCGGCATCGATGCCGGCCACGTTCGGGTCAGCGGCACCGCCGCCACCGGAACGGCGGTCATCGCGGTCGATGACCAGGGCGAAAACCAGATCATCGTGAGTCCGGGCGCAAACGCCGGGCTTACCGCCGCCGACGTCGAAGCGGGACTCGCCGCCGTCCAGGCCGGCGACGTCCTGGTCCTGCAGCTGGAAATCCCGACGGCGCTGGTCCGGCAGGCCGCGCGGACCGCGAAGAATCGCGGGGCATTCGTCATCCTCAACGCCGCCCCGGCCCCCCGGCAGATCGAGGCGCTGCTCGAGGACGTCGACCTCCTGGTGGTGAACGAACAGGAAATCCAGGTTCTCGCCGGCCTCACCGGCCTGGCCGGAATCCAAGGAAACCACCGGGACCTGGTCACGTCGCTCCCGCCCGTCCTGGGGCCGGCCATCGTGTGCACCGCCGGCGCGGAAGGATCCTTCACCGTCGTTGACGGCAGTCCCGTGCATGTGCCGGCGACGAAAGTGGACGCCAGGGACACCACCGGAGCCGGCGACACGTTCGTGGGCTACCTCGCCGCATCCCTCGCCGGCAGCGACCGCGAGCTGCCTGCGGCAATGCTCCACGCCAGCCATGCCTCCGCTGTCGCCGTGACGCGCCCCGGCGCCATGGAATCGATTCCATGGCGCGATGAAGTACCGGCATAGCCAAACCCGCAACACCCCGCCTGAACGTCTTGCACTAAGTCCCGCACGAAGGAGACCCATGAAAATCGCACTCGGCAACGACCACGCCGGCTAAACACCCGCGAAACCTGGGGGGCCAAGGAAAAGGCTGAAGTCGACGCCATCATCGCCGGCGAACCGGCCGCCGCCGCGGAGGACCAGACGGCGCAATCGGCGGCCCGGTAGCGGCACAGCAAAGACCCGCAATAAACGTCCGACCGGGGCCGGCCTCTTGGAGGCCGACCCCGGTCGCAGCAGTCTGGAGTATCCCGTGCTACTTTCCGGCCGCTACCGGGACCGGATGCTCTGCCGCCGGCTTCCCGGCGTCGACATCAGCCGCGGGCGGGGTTTTCAGCTTGAGACGCTCGATGATCGAGATCCCACCGCCCTTGCCGCTGCGGTTCTTGTTGAAGATGTCGAAGCCGACGGCGAGGAGCAGCACCAGGCCCTTGATGAGCTGCTGGTAGTCGGTGCCGAGGCCCAGGATCGACATGCCGTTGTTGAGGACACCCATGATGAGACCGCCGATCATGGCCCCTGCCACGGTTCCGATGCCGCCTGTGACTGCGGCGCCGCCGATGAACGCCGCTGCGATGGCGTCCAGTTCGAAGCCCGTGCCGCCGGCCGGCTGGGCGGAGTTGAGCCGGGCGGTGAACACTAGGCCGGCCAGTGCGGCAAGGACGCCCATGTTCACGAACAGCCGGAAGGTGACGACCTTGGTTTTGATGCCGGACAGCTCAGCCGCGTGCAGGTTGCCGCCGAGTGCGTAGGTGTGCCGGCCGAAGACGCTGTTGTTCATCAGGGCCGTGTAGACGATCACCAGGACCGCCAGCACGATCAGGACGATTGGGGTGCCCCGGTAGCTGGCGAGCAGGAAGGTGATGGTCAGCATGAGCAGGGCAATGAACGCGGTCTTGGTGGCGAACCAGGCCATCGGTTCGTTCTCGAGTTCGAACTTCTTGCGGATCCGGCGTTCCTTGACCGCCTGGATCACCAGCGCCAGGGTGGCGCCGACGCCAAGGATGACCGTCAGCCACTCCAGCACCGACGTGCCGCCGGAAATGTCCGGCAGGAAGCCGCCGCCCAGCGCCCGCAGTTCGCCGGGGAACGGCGTGATCTGCTGGTTTTTGAGAACGATCAGTGTCAGGCCGCGGAAAATCAGCATCCCGGCGAGGGTGACGATGAAGGCGGGAATGCCGACGTACGCGATCCAGTAGCCCTGCCAGGCACCCACCAGCGCGCCGATCAGCAGGCAGGCCGGAATAGCAAGCCACCACTCCCAGCCCCAGTGCACGATCATGACACCGGCACAGGCGCCGATGAAGCCGGCGACCGAACCGACGGACAGGTCGATGTGGCCGGCGATGATCACCATCACCATGCCGATGGCCAGGATCAGGATATAGCTGTTCTGGACCACCAGGTTGGTGACGTTCTGCGGCTCCAGCAGGATCCCGTCCGTCAGGATCTGGAACAGCAGGACGATCAGGATCAGGGCGACAAAGATGCCAACCTGGCGGAGGCGGCTTGTCAGGAAGCCCAGGGATTCTCGGAGGGCGGACATGTTCGCTATTCCTTCTCTTTGGTCATGTAGTGCATGAGGGTTTCCTGTGATGCTTCGGCGATCGGGACCTCGCCGGTGATGTGCCCGGCAGACAGGGTGTAGATCCTGTCGCAGATGCCCAGCAGTTCGGGAAGTTCGGAGGAGATCACAATGACCGCCTTTCCTTCCGCGGCCAGCTTCGCGATGATCGTGTAGATCTCAAACTTCGCGCCGACGTCGATGCCGCGGGTGGGTTCGTCGAGGATCAGCACGTCCGGATCGGAGTACATCCACTTGCTCAGCACCACTTTCTGCTGGTTGCCGCCCGACAACTTGCCCGTGACGGCGGCAACCGAGGGGGCCTTGATATTCATGCTCTTCCGGTAGTCGTTGGCCACCACGGTTTCCTGGTTCTTGTCCACCCAGCCGCCCTTGACCAGCTTGCGCAGCGCCGCCATGGATACGTTCCGCTTGATGTCCTCGATGAGGTTCAAACCGTAGAGCTTGCGGTCCTCAGTGGCGTAGGCGATGCCGTGCCTGATGGCGTCGGAGACGGTGGAAGTGTTGATTTCCGTGCCGTGTTTGAACACCTTCCCCGAGGTGGCGGTGCCGTAGCTCCGTCCAAAGACGCTCATGGCCAGCTCCGTCCTGCCGGCGCCCATCAGTCCGGCCAGCCCCACCACTTCCCCCTTGCGGACGTTGAGGCTGGCGTTGTTGACCACCACCCGGCTGTAGTCCTGCGGGTGCCGGACGGACCAGTCCTCGATCCGCAGGACTTCCTCGCCAATCTGTGGTTCCCGGTCCGGATACAGGCTTTCCAGGTCCCGGCCCACCATTCCGCGGATAATGCGTTCCTGGGTGATCTCGCCGTCGCCCAGGCGGAGGGTCTCGATCGTCTTGCCGTCGCGGATGATGGTGACGGCGTCCGCAACCTTGCGGATTTCGTTGAGCTTGTGGCTGATGATGATGCTGGTGACACCCTGGCCCTTCAGGTGCAGGATCAAGTCCAGCAGGTGGCTCGAGTCCTCGTCGTTGAGGGCCGCCGTCGGTTCATCGAGGATAAGGAGCTTGACCTCCTTCGAGAGTGCCTTGGCGATTTCCACGAGCTGCTGCTTGCCCACGCTGATGTGCTGGACGGGGGTGACCGGGTTTTCGCTCAGGCCCACCCGGGCCAGGAGTTTCGCGGCCTCCAGGTTGGTCTTGCGCCAGTTCACCCAGCCGCGGTTGGCCTGTTCATTGCCGAGGTAGATGTTCTCGGCGATGGACAGGTAAGGGCTCAGTGCCAGCTCCTGGTGGATGATCACGATTCCGCGCTTCTCGCTGTCGCTGATGCTGGAGAAGTTGCAGGGTTCGTTTTCGAAGAGGATGTCGCCGTCGAAGGAGCTGTGCGGGTAGACGCCGGACAGGACCTTCATCAGGGTGGATTTCCCTGCGCCGTTTTCACCGCAGATGGCGTGGACTTCGCCGCGGTTCACCTGCAGGGTGACGTCCTGGAGGGCCTTCACGCCCGGGAAGGTCTTGGTGATTCCTCGCATTTGAAGAATGGGTGTGTTCATCGCCAATTCTCACTGACTGGTAGTACCTGAGACGTCCTGCGGCTGCAGGAGTCTGCGGGAAAGGGTGGCGGCCCGGACTCGACGGCGGCCCGCCACCCTTCGACGTGGCTACTTGACGTCGGCCGCCGTGTAGTAACCGGAGTCGATGAGTTCCTTCTTGTAGTTCTCATTCGTGATGATGACGGACTTGAGCAGGTACGCAGGGACGACCTTGACCTTGTTGTCGTAGGTCTTGGTGTCGTTGACCTCGGGTTCCTGACCCTTCAGGAGGCCGTCGACCATCTTCACAGCCTGGGCTCCCAGCTGGCGGGTGTCCTTGAAGATCGTGGAGTACTGTTCGCCGGCGGTGATGGACTTCACCGAACCCTTTTCGGCGTCCTGGCCGGTGACGATCGGCAGGCTTCCCTTGGCGTAGCCGCCGGTGCTCGTCAGGGCCGAGATGATGCCGATGGAGAGGCCGTCATACGGGGAGAGGACGCCATTGAGCTTGGTGCCGGAACTGTAGGCGGCCGTGAGAATGTCCTCCATGCGCTTCTGGGCCACGGGGGCCTGCCAGCGCAGGATGGCAGCCTGCTCAAACTTGGTCTGGCCGCTGGGCACCTTCAGGGTTCCGGCGTCCAGGTACGGCTTGAGGGTGTCCATGGCGCCGGTCCAGAAGAAGTTGGCGTTGTTGTCATCCGGGCTGCCGGCGAAGAGCTCCACATTGAACGGGCCCTTCCCTTCGACCTTTTTGCCGCTGGCGTCAACAAGCCCCAGGCCGGTCAGCAACGAGGTGGCCTGCTGGACGCCCACCGTGTAGTTGTCGAAGGTGGTGTAGAAGTCGACGTTCGGCGTGCCGTTGATGAGCCGGTCGTACGCGATGACCTTGACGTTCTGCTCCTTCGCCTTGGCGAGGACATCGGTCAGCGTGGTGCCGTCGATGGCTGCGACGATGAGGGCTTTGGCACCCTTGGTGAGCATGTTCTCGATCTGGGACACCTGGGTGGGGATGTCATCATTGGCGTACTGCAGGTCGGCTTTGTAGCCGAGCTTCGTCAAGGATTCCGAGACGTTCTTGCCGTCGGCGATCCACCGCTCCGAGGTCTGCGTCGGCATCGAGATCCCGACGAGGGAACCGGCGGCGTCGGCGCTGGCGGCCGGGGCGGCCGTGCCGGGCCGGCTGCCGCAGCCTGTGGCCCCTACGGTCACAGCGAGGACAACCGCGACGGCGCCCAGGAGTTTCCTGATCTTCACAATTTTCTCCTTCCGCGGACCCAAAGTCCGCGAAGTTGCTCCTGATCGCAGTCCTGCACGTCATCGTGCCCCTGCGGGGCGGTAACAGCGGGAGGATTGCGGAGGTCTGAATGGAACGGGGGTTCAGCCGTCAAGGGAACTGCGGCTGATTGTTATCGCTAACAATATGGTCAAAGATAGCTTCTTGAAACATGTGAGTCAACGCACATTCGGCGCCAATCTCCTTCGGACCGCCGCCGGACCCTCACGCGGCGAAGATGCGCCAGGCCACGCGGTGCGGGTCTCCGGGTACGAGCCGCACGAGGTCCGTGCCGGTGTTGAAGGCATCCGGCGGGCACGTCATGGGTTCCACGGCGAGTCCGAGCCGGCTGGGCAGCGGCGGTTCAGCATCCCCGGTGTAGAGCTGCAGCCAGGCGCAGCTGCGGTCCCAGGCCATGCCGACGCCCGTCCCGCCCGGGTCCCGGACCACCACGTGTGCCTGCCCGGCGCCGTCGAACACCATGTCGGTGAAGGCATGGTCGATCTTGGTAGAACCGATGACGCGGGCCGCGCGGAAGTCATATCCGTGTCCTTCAACGGACCGGGTGGCGATCGGCAGCAGCCGGTCCGGCGTGACCTCGAGGAACGTCCGTGCCGGCACCTCGAGGCTCCATTGGTCCAGCGGCGCCGGCCCGGCCAGCAGATACGGGTGCGGACAGACCCCGTAGGGCGCGGACCGCTGCCCCACATTGGCTGCTGTGACGGCAGTGTGCAGGCCCCCACTGGCCAGCCGGTAGCTGGCGGTGATCGACAACGCGAAGGGGTAGCCCGGCACCGGCCCGACGGCGCAGGAGAGCTCCACGGCGGAATCCGTCCGGGACTCCAGCCTCCACTCCAGCTCCGGGGTGAAGCCGTGCAGGGCGCATTGCCGGTCGGGTTCGTTGACCGGGAGCTCGTAGTCCGCACCGCCAAAGGTGTACGTCCCGTCGGGAATCCGGTTCGGCCAGGGTGCCACGATGACGCCGCGGAAGTCCGGGTTGGGCCCGCCGGCCGGGAACGGGACGATAAGGTCCCGCCCGCGGAACTGCAGCGTCCGCAGCGCGGCACCGCGGGCGGCGACGACGGCGGTGTACTCCCCGTGCCGGAGCCCGTATTCGTCCCCGGTCACAGACCGCCGGCCAGCTTGTAGTAGGCGGCGTTCCAGGCGAGTTCCTTCTTGAAGCCCCTGATCGTGGTGCCGTCGTCAATGGTCAACAGTTCGGTTTGGGCGATCTCGGCGAAGTCCTCGAAGACGTCCATGCCGACGGCGGTGGACAGCACAGTGTGGTGGGCGGCTCCGGCGGTCAGCCAGGCAGCAGCGGAGGTGGCGAAGTCCGGCTTGGGCGACCAGAGGGCACGGGCCACCGGCAGGTTGGGCAGCGGCTGCTCCAGGTCCACGACGTCGACGGCGTTGGCCACGAGGCGGAAGCGGTCGCGCATGTCGGACAGCGCCACCACGACGCCGGGGCCGGCATCGGTGTCGAAGACCATGCGGACGGGATCTTCCTTGCCGCCGATGCCCAGCGGGTGGATTTCCACGCGCGGCTTAGCGGCGGTCAGGGACGGGCAGACCTCCAGCATGTGCGCGCCCAGGATTTTCTCTTGGCCCGGGACGAGGTGGTAGGTGTAGTCCTCCATGAGCGAGGCGCCGCCGGGGAGCCCGGCGCCCATGACTTTGGCTGCCCGGACCAGGATGGCAGTCTTCCAGTCACCCTCGGCGCCGAAGCCGTAACCGTCGGCCATGAGGCGCTGGACGGCCATGCCCGGCAGCTGGCGCAGTGCGCCGAGGTCTTCGAAGGACGTGGTGAAGGCGGCCGAGCCGTTGGCCTCCAGGAAGCTGCGGAGCCCAAGCTCGATCCGGGCGCTGTAGCGCAACGACTCGTGGCGCGGGCCGCCGGTGCGGAGTTCGGGGGCCACGTCGTAGAGCCGCTCGTATTCGGCGACGAGGGAGTCGACGTCGGACTCTGCCGCGCCGTGCACGGCGTCGGCGAGTTCATTGACGGACCAAGTGTTGACCGAGACGCCGAAGCGCAACTCTGCCTCGGTTTTGTCCCCTTCGGTGACGGCGACATTGCGCATGTTGTCGCCGAAACGGGTCAGCTTGAGGGTCCGGACGGCCGCCCAACCCGCCGAGGCGCGCTGCCAGGATCCGACCTGGCGGGACACCTCGGGGTTGGACACGTGGCCGACGACGGTTTTGCGCGGGATGCCGAGGCGGGACTGGATGTAGCCGAACTCGCGGTCGCCGTGCGCGGCCTGGTTCAGGTTCATGAAGTCGAAGTCGATGTCCGCCCACGGAAGTTCGACGTTGGCCTGGGTGTGCAGGTGCAGGAGCGGCTTCCGGAGCAGGTCCAGGCCCTGGATCCACATCTTGGCCGGGGAGAAGGTGTGCATCCAGGCGGTCACGCCGATCACGGCGTCGTCGGAGTTGGCTTCCAGGGCGGTGCGGCGGATGGCGTCCGAGTCCGTGAGCACGGGCTTCCAGACGATTTTCACCGGGACGTCGGCGGAGGCGTTCAGCGCGTCAGCGATGTCTTGGGACTGGGCGGCGACCTGTTTGAGGACGTCCTCGCCATAGAGGTGCTGGCTGCCGGTGAGGAACCAGACCTCGTACTGTTCAAGGGACGTGTTGTTGGCGTTGGACATGTTTTCTCCTGCGGATGGTTGGGGCGACGGCGGCTTCGGGGCCTGGTTGTGGGCCTAGCGGCCTGTTTCTTGGGCCTAGCGGCCGTAGACGTTCTGGTAGCGGGCGTAAAGCGAGTCGATCTGGGCCGGGTCGATCGGCAGGGGTTCGCCGAGTTGCCGGGAAATATGGACGGTCCGTGCCACTTCCTCGCACATGACGGCGGCTTTGACCGCCGAGCGGGCATCCTTGCCCACGGTGAAGGGCCCGTGGTTCTGCATCAGCACGGCCGGCGAGCTGGATTGGGCCAGGGTGTCCACGATGCCGCGGCCGATCGAGTCATCCCCGATCAGCGCGAACGGGCCCACCGGGATCGTCCCGCCGAACTCGTCACCCATCATGGTCAGCACGCAGGGGATCTCCTCTCCGCGCGCGGCCCAGGCCGTGGCGTAGGTCGAATGCGTGTGCACCACGCCGCCGACCTCCGGCATGTGCCGGTAAACGTAGGCGTGCGCCGCGGTGTCCGAGGACGGTGACAGCGCGGGGTTGCTCCAGTCGCCCTCCGCGGGCGTGCCGTAGAGGTCCGTGACAACCATGCTCCCGGGCGTGAGGTCCGCGTAGGAGACTCCGGACGGCTTGATGACCATCAGGTCATGACCGGGGACGCGGGCGGAGACGTTGCCGGCCGTCCACACCACCAGTTCGTAGCGCGTGAGTTCGGCGTGCAGTTCGCAGACCTCGCGACGGACCTCCGCGATGCTTTCCAGCAGGTTGCTCATGCGGACACTTCCTCTGCGACCGGGCCGGCGGGGACGGCGGGGACGGCGTTCTGCTGCGGAGCGCCCGCAGCGGCGGCAAACGAGGGCCTGGCCGCACGCTGGATCGCCTTGAGGCGGTGCATCACGCTGTTGCCGCCGCGGCCGAAGTAGTCGTGCAGAGTGCGGTACTCCTGGAAGAGTTTTTCGTAGGCGGCAACATTTTCCGGAATGGGAATATAGATGCTGCCGGGCTCCGATCCCATGGCAGCCGCAGCGGCACGGATATCCGCGTATTCACCTGCGGCCACGGCGGCGTGGATGGCCGACCCCAGGGCGGGCCCCTGGGTTGAGCCGATGGTGGAGAGCGGCAAGCCGGTGATATCCGCGTAGATCTGCATGAGCAGCTTGTTCTTCAGCAGGCCGCCGGCCACGATGAATTCCCTGACCGGCACTCCCGAGTCGCGGAAGGCGTCCACGATGGTGCGCGTGCCGAAGGCCGTGGCTTCCAGCAAGGCCCGGTAGGTGTCTTCGGGCCTGGTGGCGAGGGTCTGGCCCACCACGACGCCGGAGAGTTCGTGGTCCACCAGCACGGAACGGTTGCCGGAGTGCCAGTCCAGGGCAATGAGGCCGTGTTCGCCGATGGCTTGGCGGGAGGCCAGTTCCGTGAGGTATTCGTGGATGCCCAGGCCTGCCGCTTCCGCTGCCTGGTGGTACTCGGGCGGGACGCCGTTGTTCGTGAACCAGCCGAAGATGTCCCCCACTCCGCTTTGGCCAGCTTCGTAGCCCCAAAGTCCGTCGACGATTCCGCCGTCCACCACGCCGCACATGCCCGGGACTTCCCGCAGTTCGGCACCGTTCATAACGTGGCAGGTGGAGGTTCCCATGATGGCCACCAGCTGCCCGGGCTCAACTGCCTTCGCTGCGGGCGCCGTGACGTGGGCGTCCACGTTGCCCACTGCGACGGCGATGCCTTCCGGCAGTCCGGTCCAGGCGGCGGCCTCGGCCGTCAGATAGCCGGCTGCATCGCCGAGCCGGCCGATGGTGTGCGCCAGCTTGGCGCTGACGAAATCCTTGAAGTCCGGGTTCAGGGCGGACAGGAATTCCTTGGATGGGTAGCGGCCGTCCTGGTAGATCCCTTTGTAGCCGGCCGTGCAGGCGTTGCGGACGTAGTTACCGCACAGCTGCCAGACGATCCAGTCGGCCGCTTCCACCCAGCGGTCCATCGCGGCGTAACTTTCCGGGTCCTCCTCCAGCAACTGCAGGCCCTTGGCGAACTCCCATTCGGAGGAGATGAGTCCGCCGTAGCGCGGCAGCCAGTTTTCGCCGAGTTCCGCAGCCAGGGCGTTGATGCGGTCCGCCTGCGGCTGGGCGGCATGGTGGCGCCACAGCTTCACGTAGGCGTGCGGGCGGTTGGCGAATCCGGGAAGCTCGTTCAGCGGTGTGCCGTCGCCCTTAACGGGGACCATGGTGCAGGCCGTGAAGTCGGTGGCGATGCCCACCACGGCGGCCGGGTCGATCCCGGCGTCAGCGATCGCCGCGGGCACAGCCCGGCGGAGCACGTCGCGGTAGTCGTTGGGCACCTGCAGGGCCCATTCGCCCGGAAGCCGGATGCCGGCGACGCCAGCCGTGTCTTTCGGAAGCTCGCCGGTGACCACGGCATGCGGGTACTCAAAGACCCCGCTGCCCAGTTCCTTGCCGTCCCGGACCCGGACGACGACGGCCCGCCCGGAAAGCGTGCCGTAGTCCACGCCGATGACAAAGTTTTCGGTTCCGTCCACTGAGAAGTCCATCAAATCCTCCAATAGGTTCCGCAACATTGCGAACCCCCCTATTGTTAGCGCTAACAAACATGCTGTCAAGAAGCCTGGCACGTATTGCCGGAACGGAGGGCTTCGGCCCTTAGGAGAGACGGGGACGGGGTGCGGTGCTGGCGCGCACCACGAGCGCAGGTTTGACCACCAGGGCGCCACTGGCGGCATCACCCTCGACCTGGGCGCGTATCAGGTCCATACAGCGCTTTCCGAGTTCCTCGAAGTCCTGTCGCACAGTGGTCAGCGGCGGCATGAAGTAGGCGGATTCGGGCTGGTCGTCAAAGCCAACCACGGAGACGTCTTCCGGAACCCGGATGCCCTTCTCGCCAAACGCCCGCAGCAGCCCGAGCGCCATCTGGTCGTTGCTGACGAACACTGCGGTGGCGCTGCGCTGTTCTGCCAACTGCTGCCCGATCCGGTACCCGCTGTCCGCACTCCAGTCCCCCTCGACCAGAAGCTCGTCGGAGAGGCCGGCTTCCGCCAACTCCTCGCGCCACCCGTCAACCCGGGCTTTGCCGTCCACCCAGTCGAGCGGTCCGGAGACATGGCCGATCCGCTCGTGGCCAAGGCTGATCAGATGGGCGACGGCCAGCCGCGCGCCGAGCTTCTGGTCGACCATCGCGCCGCTCAACCGCCCTTCTCCGGCTCCGCCGACGACGATCACCGGGAGATCCAGGTTCAGGTCCTCGAGCACCTGAAGTGTCCCGTCGTGCGGCACGATCACAATCAATCCGTCCGCGCCCTGGTCCGTCAGGTGCCGCACCGCATCGCAAATGGCCTTCGCCGCGGCCCCCTTAATCGCGGCAATGCTCACGAAATACCCTGCTTCCCTGGCGGCTTGCTGGACCCCCAGCAGGGTATTCGCCGGGCCGTATTGCCCGAGCTCGGAGGCGAGGACACCGATGGTCTGGGTGCGCCGGGTCACCAGGCTCCGGGCGGCCGTGTTGCGCCGGTAGCCGAGTTCGGCAATCGCCGCCTCGACCCGGGACTTTGTTCCCGTGCTGACATTCGGGTGGTTGTTGATCACCCGTGAGACGGTCTGGTGGGAAACTTTGGCCAGCGCTGCGACGTCTTCGAGCCGCGGCTGCCGCCGGTCATTGTTGTTCCCCATGCGAGGCCCCTTTCGTTCCGATGCCGTCCACCGGCTTGAATCAAATTGTGAAATCAAACGATAGGAGGGCACGGGGCGCCCGCTGGTCGCCCGCCCCCCCGGCTCCTGTTAGCGCTAACGATAGTCCATTTGGACCCTGGTGTGACGCCCGCAGGGAACGACGCCGGGAACCGCAACGACGTGCGCGGCGGGGAGCTTACGTGGCCGGCTCGGCCGCTACCGGCGCGGCGGGCCCGGGCGCGGCGGGTACCGGCGCGCAGCCGCAGGACGCGCGCAGGACCAGGTCCACGGGGAAGATCCTGTTCCGGGTGGGAGACACGCCGTCAAAGCCAATGAGGGCTTCGACGGCGGCCTCGGCCATGGCCTGGACGGGCTGCGCGACCGTGCTCAGCGGCGGCCAGCTGAACTCCGCCTCAGCCGAGCCGTCGAAGGAGAAGACCGCCAGGTCCTCGGGGACCCGAAGCCCGGCCTCGGACACGGCGCGCAGCAGGCCGACGGCCTGCAGGTCGGAACTGACGAACACGGCGGTGGGTCGGTCCGCGGCCGCAAGCAGCCGCTGCCCGGCCCGGTAGCCGCCCTGCCGGTCGAAGTCACAGCGCAGGATGGGTCCTTCCGGGAGACCGGCCTCCGCGAGCCCCTGCTGCCACCCGACCTCGCGGGCATCGAGATCATTGCCGGCGTTCATGCCCATGACCAGTGCGATGTTGCGGTGGCCGTGGCCCACCAGGTGCTCGACGGCACGCCGGGAGCCTTCCAGCAGCTCCACGCCGACCGAGTTGAAGCCCGGCACCTCGGTGCTGTGGTTGAGCAGCACGGCGGGGATCTCCGAATGCTCCAGCTCGGTCAGGTCGGGTTCGAACAGCACGCTGGAGAGGAAGACCCCGTCAACGCGGCGGCTCGCGAGGTTCCTGACCTGGCGGCGCTCATTGGCCGCCGATCCGCCCGAGTTCGCCAGCAGCAGGGCATAGCCGCGCGCCGCCGCGGCTTCCTCCACGGCACGGGCCAAAGTGGCGAAGAAGGGGTTGGTGGTGTCCGGGACCACCATGCCGAGCATCTCGCTGGAGCCAAGTTTCAGTGCCCTCGCCGCGGCGTTCGGACGGTACCCCAGGGCGCTGATGGCCTCGCGGACTTTCGCAGCCGTCACCGGGGAGACCCGCTTGGGGCCGCCGTTCACCACATAGCTGACGACGGCGGTGCTGACGCCCGCCAGCCTGGCCACGTCTTTTCGGGTGATCGTGGGCCTGGCGGAGGCGGGCGAGTGTGGCACAGTGACCATGCTACCGCCGGAGTTCCCCGGCAAAGCCTTCCTCATTGGTTCCCTGCGCAGGCAGCCGGACGGGGGCGTCGCCGTGGTCCGGCACGGGCAACCGCTCCCCGCCGCGGAGGGCGGACTCGTGCGCCACGATCCCCGGCAGCGTGTAGCGGGCGGCTTCCCAGGCGTTGACGGGCGGGAGCGTTCCCGTGTCGACGGCCGTGGCGAAGTCGTCCACCAGGAAGTGGTGGCTGCCCTCGTGCCCGTTGTGAAGTCCGCGGAACTCGGCCGGAAGCCGGCCGGCGTCGTGCACGGCGGCCAGCCCGGAGCTGAAGGCGTCGCGCAGGGCCGGTGCGACGCCGGCCAGCGCCGGATCGTCCGCGGCGAGCGTGGCCCGGGTGGCCAGTTCGTCGCTGACATCGGTCACGGACTCCTTGTCCTGCCACACACTGACCAGGGCCAACTGCTCGAAGCTGGCTTCGGTGCCGAAGAAACGGAAGCGGCTTTCGCGCAGGTGGGAGGGGTAGCCGACGCGGCGCATCTCATTGATGCGCATGGACCCGCCGGTTGAAAGCTCGAACAGCGCGGTGGCATTGGAGAAGTCGTTGCCGAACATGCTGACGTCCTTGTCGAACACACCGTCCCCGCGCTCGTCGGGGACGCCAATGCAGCTGACGCTGACGGCATGGCCGCCGATCGCGCCCAGCACCCCGCCGGTGGAGTGGGTCGGATACAACATGGGCGGGTAGCTGGCGGTACTCTTCCAGTCCTCCCCGCCGCTGTACTGGTAGGCCTCGTAGAAGCCGAGATCCATGTCGTGGACGTAGTCGCCCTCGGCGTAGAAGATGCGGCCAAAGGCGCCTTCAGCCTTGCGCTTGCGGGCATAGACGGTGGCGGGGTTGTAGTAGCTTGTCTCGCCCATCATGTAGGTCAGGCCCGTCTCCCGGACGGCCTCGATGATCCGGGCGATCTCGTCCTCGCTGATGGCCATCGGCACTGCCGAATACACATGCTTGCCCGCCCGGAGCGCCTGCAGCACCAGCGGGCCGTGCGTCCAGCGCTGGGTGAAGATCGCCACCGCGTCGAGGCCGCCGTCGAGCATGGCCTCAAAGCTGGGATAGGTCCCCGCCAGGCCGAGCCGCTCACGGAGGGCCTCGGCCCGTTCCGGCAGGACGTCGGTGACATGGACTTCTGAAATCGCGGGATGGGCGTCGAAGAGTTTGGCGAAGGCGCCTGCAAACTGTCCGGCGCCGACGATGCCTAGTGAGAAAGTCATGCACGCAAGTTTCACACCAGTTTCTACTCGAGTCAATAGCAGACGATGAGCAGAAATTTTCCGCCCGGAAACATAAAAGAAACGGTTGCGCATTGGAAAGTTACTCGTGTAGATTCAAGCCTCAGTTGTAATCCACGTCACAGCATCCACGTAACTGCGGAGGAACCACCAATGACCACCACAACTGCCCGCGGAGCCGCCCCGGCCCGCAAGGCGACCGGCCCGGGAACGGGCAACGCTGCCCCCCGCCGCCGGCGCCGGCCCCGGAGCGACCTGAGGGTCGCCCTCTTCTTCATCGCCCCGGCCTTGCTCGGCTTCGTTGCCTTCTACCTGGTGCCGAGCATCCGCGGCGTCTACCTCAGCTTCACCGAGTACAGCGTCTTGGGGGATCCCACCTGGATCGGCACCAAAAACTACACAGCGATCTTCGCGGACGATCTCTTCTGGAACGCCATGGCCGTGACGGTCCAGTACGTGGCACTGAACATCGGCTTCCAGACCGCCATCGCACTCGGACTTGCCCTGCTGATGCACAACGTCGCCAAGTCCACGCTTATCCGCGGCGCCCTGCTGCTGCCCTTCCTTGTGGCGAACGTGATCGTCGCGCTGTTGTGGTTCTGGATGCTCGACTACCAACTCGGCATCGTCAACGAAATCATCAACTGGATGGGCCTGCCGCGCATCGCCTTCTTCGGCAGCGAGCAATGGGCCATCCCCACCATCGCCGGCGTCAACGTCTGGCGCCACATGGGCTACACCGCCCTGCTGATCTTCGCCGGCCTGCAGTCCATTCCCAACCACGTGTACGAGGTCGCCTCGCTCGACGGCGCCTCCCCGACCCGGACCTTCTGGAGCATAACGATGCCGCTCCTGCGCCCAGTGCTGGTGCTGGTCCTGGTGGTCACCGTGATCGGCTCCTTCCAGGTCTTCGACACCGTGGCTGTGACCACGGGCGGCGGCCCGATCAATGCTTCCCGCGTGATCCAGATGTACATCTACCAGAAGGCCTTCGGTGAATCCGACTTCGGCTACGCCTCGGCCCTGTCCGTCATTCTCTTCGTCATTCTCGCTCTTGTGGCCTTCGTCCAGATGAAGTTCCTCAAGGGCAACGAATCGGATCTGGACTAAGGAACCCCAGCCATGACTACCTCCGCCCCTTCCCGCAAGAAGCCCGTCTCCAGCGTCCCCCCTCCCAGGAAACCGGTCAACTGGCGCCGCGTCGGCGCCTGGACCCTCGTCGCCATCGCCGTCGTCGTGACGATCGCGCCGTTCCTCTGGATGCTCCGCACCGCACTGTCCAGCAATGCCTCCCTGGCCTCGAACGCCAGCAACCTGCTGCCGGCCGACTTCAGCCTCGGCGCCTTCAAGCGGGTCCTGGGGCTGCAGAGCCCCGAGGAAGCAATCGCCGAGGGCGGCTCCGGCGCCGCCATCAATTTCTGGCTGTATCTGCGGAACTCCGTCATCTTCGCCACCGTCACCACCGCCGGGCAGGTCTTCTTCAGCGCGATGGCCGCCTACGCCTTCTCCCGGCTGCGCTGGCCGGGCCGGAACGTGGTGTTCGGCCTGTTCCTGGCCACCATGATGGTCCCGCCGATCTTCACAGCCCTGCCCAACTTCCTGATGATCAAGAACCTCGGCCTGCTCAACACCTTCGCCGGCCTGGCCCTGCCGTTCCTGTTCATGACCCCCTTCGCCATCTTCTTCCTGCGCCAGTTCTTCCTCTCCATGTCCCGCGAGGTGGAAGAGGCCGCCATGCTCGACGGCGCCAA
>Ga0207691_10002116_pt1 | contig 19416 bp, 17 predicted proteins | sample KBSM13metaG_FD_184327 | JGI IMG/M metagenome (GOLD analysis project Ga0207691, IMG submission 184327) | Miscanthus rhizosphere microbial communities from Kellogg Biological Station, Michigan, USA - KBS M1-3 metaG (SPAdes) (version 2) | ecosystem: Host-associated > Plants > Roots > Rhizosphere >... | reverse complement strand
TTACCCATGCCCGGAAGCACCGGACATGCGGCATGTCACCAGATACCGCTCGTACAGGCCATCTAGGTCGAGCTCGAACGGGTTGGAGTCGCCGGTCATGGTGCCCATAATAGCTCTGCTTGCACGAGACATCGCAGGTTCGCCGCGATGAATGGAGCGGCGCTGTTGCTCGCGGAGATTACCGACGTCCACGGAACAGACCGCATGTCTATTCTCGCCAGTTGACAGGAGCATCTCTACATCGGCGCGCAAGGTCAAGAACCGCCGACCTAGGCTTACGATCAGAGGCATCGCTGACAGCGTCGACAACAGCCTGGGAATCTACCGCAAAGACACGGAGTGCAACTGCGGCATACCAACCCGCTTTGCGCTTAGCGTCGTGAGCTTCGGGATCGCGAGGATTCTGCCTCATGGCGGTGGTCCACATAACCTCATTGGCGCCTGCGCACGCTAAGATATCGGACAGGCTGCCTCGTTTCGGCAGGTCACCGAACGATCGATAGAACTCCGCTTCAGTTGTAAATGGTGCGGCCGCATTCTGCGCGTGTATTGGCGTGGAAGCCACGCAGGTCGTGGCAACCGCAGCAATGAGAGCGAAACCGCGCATATATTAGGCATTCAGTGGGTGGGACAAATTTGGGACAACGCGACCAAGAAAGGGCCGCAACGGCCAACAGGGTACAACACCTAAGCTATTGATGCCGTTAGACTCCAGCAATTGCCGATAGCAGGGGAGCCCGACTCAAAATCCGCCGGTGGTGACACCGTGGGGATTCGACTTCCCCTCCCGGCACCAGAGAACTTCGGGTGATGTGCTTTTCGATTTCATCGGAGGCGCGGTTGCCATGGTCGCCGGCGCGATCGCTTCGGTCGCGCGCTTCGGTATCGGCAGTGTGCTTACCCTCGTCATCGCCTTCGAGACACAGACAGGACTGACTCCACCGGCAAAGATCGCGCGACTGGCGGTCAGCGAAGCGCACAAGAGTCGCCGCCGCTCGCCCTCAGCGGACAACCGGCACCCCAAGCCCAGCGGCATCAATCGCCAGCGTGCGCGCTTCGTTCTCCGGCAGCACGACCTGCACGCGATCGCACGGCAGCGGGAACGAGCCTTCACGCTCGATCTGCAGGCGGATGGATCGTCCGTCGGCGCGGAGCGTGCAGCGCATCGACGACTTCGCACCCGCCACGCTTGCGCCATCGTCCTCGACCCACTCCGACGTGCGCATCGGCGCGTCCGCGGGATAAAGCAGCAACGCGCGCGTCGGCTCGTCGGTGCGGCGCGCGCCGTCGGTGAATTCCGTCGCGGGAATCGCGGCGTTGGCGCGCGCGAACAGCGGCAGGCGGTCGAGCGGCGCGTCGACGGTGATCGTCTGCCCGGCCGCATACGAGGCGCCGGTGTGGAAGCAGGTCCAACCCGTCGTCGCGCCATCGCGCGGCAGGTAGAGCGTGCGCGAAGTTTTCCCGCCCTCGAAAACCGGCGCGACGAGCAGGTTCGGGCCGACCATCATCTCGTCGTTGTCGTTCCAGCAGTCGGGATCGCCGGGAAATTCGTAGAACGTCGGCCGGAGTACCGGCCGATGGTCTGCGACGGCTTCGTGCAGGCACGTGTAGAGATACGGCAAGAGGCGCAGCCGCAGCACGATCGCCGCGCGGATCAGATCGGTGGCCTCCGGATGCAGCCACGGCGTATTGACGCTGCCGTCGTCCTTCCACGAATTCATGATGCAGCGCGGATTGAGCGCGCACGCCTGCATCCAGCGGACCAGGAGCTCGGCGTCGGGCGCCGGCCCCGCGAAACCGCCGATGTCGTGGCCTATGTTGAACATGCCCGACAATCCCATCGTCAGCGCCATCCGCTGGTTCCAGCGCAGTGTGTGCCAGCTCGTCGTGTTGTCGCCGCTCCACGTCTGCGCGTGCCGCGCGATCCCCGGCGAGCCCGCGCGCGTGATCGTGTAGACGCGTGCGCCTGGCGTGCGCCTTGCCTGCGCTTCGGCGCTCGCGCGGGTCATCAGCAGCGCCTGCAGCGGGCGCGAGCGCGCGATCGGAATCGGCGCGCCGAAGCCGTGCGACTGGCCGTCCTCGTCCCAGATCTCATACTCGTTGTTGTCGTTCCACGCGGCGTCGATGCCGTAGTCGAGGATCTGCGTCTCGAGCCCGCGCTGCCACCACGCGATGCCGGCGGGATGCGTGAAGTCGAGATGCGCCCCCCAGCCGTCCCAGAACTGGCCCAGGCACGGCGCGGCCTTGCCGTCGCCGACGAATCCACCCTGCGCGAGCACCTCCGCAAACGCCGGATGATCGTCGAGGAGGCAGGGCTTCAGGTTCGCGACGAGCTTGACGCCCGCGGCCTGGAAGGCGCCCGTCGCCGCCTTCGGCGTTGGGAACTTGTCGCGGTTCCAGGTGAAGACGTAGCGTTTCTTGCCTCGGCTCGAATAGCCGGAGCCAAAGTGAAACGACGACAGCGGAATGCGCTCGTCGTGCGCCTGCGCGAGGAATTCGGCGAGCCGCTCCTGCGCTTTCGCGTCGTCGACGAGGCCCATCGCGGTATTGGCAAAGCCGAGCGTCCACCGCGGCGGCAGCGCGGTGCCTCCGACGAGGCGCATGAAGCGTGCGAGCGCGCTCGCAATGTCGGGGCCCGCCATGACGTAGACGTCGAGGTCGCCGTCGGCGATGTCGGCCGAGCGATAGAACCCGTGGTAATTGTCGAACTCCTGGCCGAAGTCGAACGTGGCCCCGGACAGCGTGTCGTAATAGACGCCGTAGCAAAGCGCACTGTCGCGCCGCCGGCCGAGGAAGAACGGCCAGTGCTTGTACAGCGGGTCGCTCGTTTCGCCGTTGTAGCCGAGCGCGTCGAGCTGCAGCGTGCGAAGGCGCCGACCGTGCTTGTCGAGCGGCCCGGTCTTGTCGCCCAGACCGAAGTATTGGTCGTGCGCATCGCGGGCCGCGCTGTGCACAATTCGCGTGCCGCGCTCGGAGACGGCATACGCATAAGTAGGCCGGTCGCCGCTGCAGGTGACCCATTCCCCCGCGGCCCGTTGCTGCCAGTCGATGCGGAACGGATCGAGTGTCGCCTGCGCGCGCAACGACGGAGTTGCGATCGCCACGATACTGGCGTGGCGCGTGACGACCGCATCGCGCGCGCGGGTCGCGAACACCTCGCTGCGCAGCCGTCCTTCCCAAGGGACATCACCACCGAGGCCCGCCGCGATCGACCACGTGCGCGGTTCGCGGAAGCCGCCGGGCGGATGCCACAGCACGCGGCCCAAGCCGTCGTCCAGCAGCGCGAGCTCGCAACGCCATCCGCGCTCCAACTGGAACATTGCGCGTCCCGCCGCGGCTTCGATCAACTGGGCAGTGCGTAGCGCCAGCATGGCTGCTGTTCCTTTACAGCGCCGCGCCCGCGTCGTCGGCAGCGAAGAGATGCGCGTGCGCCGTGTCCATCGCCATCCCCATGGCGCTCCCTGCCCGCACGCTGGTTTGGCCTGCGACATGCATCGTCGCGCGCGCGTCGCTGCCCTCCACTGCTCCGTAAATCAGGCTGTGGCCACCGAGCTGCTCCAGCTGCTCGACGTTGAGCGACAGCAGCGCATTGCCGTCGGTCGCCGGGTAGAGATGCTCGGGACGGATGCCGAGGACGAGCGGCGTTCCGGCGGCCGGCGCGCCGTGCCCCACCGGCAGCGAAAGCCCGCGACCGCCCGGCAACGCCACGGTGACACTGCTCCCGGAAGTGCTCTCGACCCGCACCGGAACGAAGTTCATCTGGGGCGAGCCGATGAAGCCCGCGACGAACCGGTTCGCCGGGCGGTTGTAGAGATCGAGCGGCGATCCCACCTGCTCGATCCGCCCGCTGCGCAGCACGACGATCTTGTCCGCCATCGTCATCGCCTCGACCTGGTCGTGCGTGACGTAGATCATCGTCGCCTTGAGCCGCTCGTGCAGGCCGGTGATCTCGGTGCGCATCGACACGCGCAGCTCGGCGTCGAGGTTGGACAAGGGCTCGTCGAATAGGAAGATTCGCGGCTCGCGGACGATCGCGCGACCGATCGCGACCCGCTGCCGCTGCCCGCCGGAGAGCTGCGTCGGACGACGCTCGAGCAGTGCATCGAGTCGCAGGAGGCGCGCCGCGTTGCGAACCTTGCTTTCGATTTCGGCGCGCGGCATGCCGATGTTCTCGAGCCCGAACGCCATGTTCTTGTACACCGTCATGTGCGGGTACAGCGCGTACGACTGGAACACCATCGCGAGGCCGCGGTCGGCAGCCGAGACGTCGTTGACCCGAGCGCCGTCGATCTCGACGTCTCCCGTGGTGACGCCCTCGAGGCCGCAGATGAGGCGCAGCAGCGTGGACTTGCCGCACCCCGACGGTCCGACGAAGACGACGAAATCGCCGTCGGCGACAGCGAGGTCGACGCCGTGAATGACGCGCGTGCCGTCGAATTCCTTCGTCACCTGCCGCAGGTTCAACGTCGCCATCTATTTCACCCCTGCCGAGGCGATGCCCTGGGTGATGAACTTCTGCAGAAACGCGAAGACTACCGTCACCGGCAACAGTGTGATCACCGTCATTGCCAGCAGGTAATTCCACTGCGTGACGAGGTCGCCCTGGAAAGCATTGAGTGCCAACTGCAGCGTGAATTTCTCCGACTTCGTGAGCACGACCAGCGGCCAAAGGAAATCGTTCCAGCGCCACATGACGGAGAAGATTGCCAGCACCGCGAGCGCCGGCGCCGTCAGCGGCAGCACGATCCGCCAGTAGATCCGCCACTCGCTCGCGTGATCGAGGCGCGCAGCCTCGAGCAGCTCGTCCGGCAGCGTCAGCATGTACTGCCGAAGAAGGAACACGCCCGTAGGGGTTGCAACCGCCGGCCAGATCACGCCCCACAGACTATTGAGGAGCCCGAGCTCCGAGACTACGAGGAAGTTCGGCACCAGCACGATCGTCGGCGGCACCATGAGCGTCGACAGGATCAGCAGGAATACGACCTTGCGGCCACCGAAGCGGTACTTGGAGAGCGCGAACGCCGCCATCGAGTTGAATAGCAGCGTGATGATCGTCGCGACGATCGTGATGAAGACGCTGTTCCACAGGTACTGGCCGAAGTCGAACTTGGCGGCGAGGTCGGTGTAGTTCTCGGTGGCGAGCTTGAACTCGCGCACCGGCGTGCGCGCGTCGATCGGCACGCGAACGAGATCGTCGGGCTTCGCGGGGTCGACCATTGTCGAGGTGAGACCGATTCGCCGCAGCTCGGCGAGCTCCTTCACTGAGCCGTCGGGCAGCTTGACGCGGAAAACGGGCTTCGGCTTGTCCTCGCCGGGTACGACGACCTGCTTCTGTCCCATCGGCAGGAGGCGCGGCGGAAACTCGGCGATCGCGCTCTCCGTCTTGAACGACGACAACACGAGCCACGCGACCGGACCGAACATCAGGAAAAGCCCGAGCGCGAGATAGAGATACGTGAACCAGTCGGTCCAGTCGAGGCGGCCGCGGCCGCGCGTGCGCGTGAGAAAAGCGGTCATCGCGTCTCCGCCTCCGCCTTCTCGGTATTGGCGACGCGAAGCTGTATGAGCGTGAGCAGGATCAGCGCCACCGCCAGCACGAGCGAGCCCGCGGCTGCCATGCCGTAGAGGCGAATCTGCTCCATAAACCCCGTCTGGTAGATGAACTGGACGACGAACGTCGTCGCGGAGCCGGGGCCGCCGCCCGTCAGCACGAACACTTCATCGAAGATCTGGACCGCTCGAATCAGCGCCAGCACGCCGACGACGAGGAGGTTCGGCAGCAGGAGCGGCAGCGTGATCCGCGAGAACGTCCGCCACGGCGACGCGTGATCCATCTGCGCCGCTTCGTACAAATCCCTGGGGATCGCCTGCAGGCCGGCGAGCAGGATCAGCGTGTAGAAGCCCATGTGCGCCCAGATCGACACGAAGATCACCCACCAGAATGCCCATCCACCGCTCGTGAGCCACTCCGCGGGCGCGCCGCCGCTCGCGATCATCACCGCGTTCAGCACGCCTTCGCGCTGCAGGATCCACTTCCAGATCAGCGCGACGACGACGGGCGACAGCAACACCGGGTAGAAGAACACGCCGCGCCAGAAGCCGCGCCCGGCCATCTTGCGGTTGAGCACCAGCGCGGTGACGACGCTGAACCCGACCATCAGCGTGACCTGCAGCACCGAGAACTTCGCGGTGTTCCACATCGCGCGCCAGAAGAGGTCCTTCCGGCAACTCGAAGGATCGAAATAGTTGCCGCAGTCGAACAGCGTGGCGAGGTTCTCCGCTCCGACGTACGGGCGCTGCGACGGATAGAGCTCCGCGCCGCCCGTGAAGGCATAGTAGAAATTGATGACGAGCGGCAGGAACGTGAAGACGCCGAGGATCAGCAGGTTCGGCGCGAGAAAGAGCCATGGCATCGGCGAAAGGCCAAATGCCGACTGCACCCAGCGAAACGGCGCCTCGACGACCCGGGAGGCCGCCGCGAGCGGCGCGGCGGCGAGCGTTCTCAGCACGGCCGTGGCCGGCAGATTGTTTACTTGCCGGCCGCCTTCACTTGCTCGTCCATGTCCTGCGCGAGCCGTTTGAGCGCGTCATCCGTGCTCATTTCGCCCGCCACCGCCTGCCCCAGGCGTTGCGCGGTCGGCAGGAACACCGCGCGATTCAACCGATAGCCTTGCAGCTCGTAATTCGCGGGCGCGATCTTCGGCACGTCGTCGACGAAGACCTTGAGCGCCGCCTTAGCGACGGGCGAGACGTCGTAGGCGACCCCGGCCTTCGCGACGGCGAGATTCGCCGGGATGTTCTCGGTGCGCGCCATGTATTCCTTGTAGACGTCCTCACTCGCCAGGAAATCGAGGAATTTCGCAACATCCGCCGGCGCCTTCGTGCGCTTCAGCGCGACGAACGCGGCGCCGCCGGGCATCGCCGTGCAGACGCCCGAACCGCACGGTGCCGGCGCGACGATCCAGTCGAACGACTTCGTCACCTGCTGATCCATCCTCTTGACCTGCCAACTGCCCGAGTAATACAGGACGACGCGGCCGTTGGCGAATTCCTCGAACGCGTCGCGATATTGCGAGCCGCCGATCCCGCCCCACACCTCTTTCGGCATCAGGTTCGACTTGTGCCAGTTGACGAACTTGTTGGCCGCAGCCTTGTAACCGTCGTCGATGACCGGCGTCCCCTTCCCGTCGAAGATCTTGGAGCCGGACGCGACGGCGAGCGGCGCGAAGCGGTGTCCGCTGCGATCCATTGCCATCACAAACGGTGTCTTCGTCGCCGCGGCAACCTTCTTGCCGGCCTCCATCCAGTCGTCCCACGTCGCGGTGGCCGGCGGAATCGGCACCTTGGCCTGCTCGAACAGCGTCTTGTTGACGAAGAGCCCGGTGACGGTCAGCTGCGTCATCATGCCGTAGATGCCCTTGTCGGCCGGGCTTGCGCGCAGCCATTTGAGCGTCGGACCGAAGTTGTCTTCCCAGTACTTGGTGCGCGCGCCGAGGAACGGCGTGATGTCGAGGTAGTACTTGTTGAGGCCGCCGAGATCGGTCACCCGCGCGATGTCGGGACCTTCGCCGGCGGCGAGCTGCACGGGCAGCGTCTCGACGACCGCCTTGTAAGGCACCTTGTCGATGATGATCTTGGTGCCCGGATTCTTCGCTTCGAAGCGCTTGGCGAGATCGCCCGTCACTTCGCATTCGTTGCCGTCAGAATAGCACTGCACGCGGATCTCGGCGGCGAATGCCGTCGCCGCCGCGATGGCAGCGGCCAGCGCGACGAGTCCTTGGTAGCGGTGGATCATGATTTCTCCTCGTTCGCGAGCGCCGATGCCCGCCGGCGCTCTAGATTATAGTCGCCCAAAAAAAGACCCCCGAACAGCGCGGGGGTTTGGAGTCTTGCCAGAGGAGTTACAGGAAGTGCCACCGCACGCGGCGCCTTGACTCGTCCTCCTAGGCGTCGCGAGGAACCGATGCCTGCAGCCGCGTGCCCTTGAAACGCGTTTGCTTGCAAACGATTCGCCCAACACATTAATAGCAAGAACGAGGCCCGTGTCTATTTACACTGTCCAAACAAAAACTTAGGAAACCTTCGCCAGTGCGCCGTCACGGCGCTGTAAATTCACTCGACAATTGGAGTGCGTTCGCACCGTTCGAAGCCACCCCGGCCGTCGAGCGTTCGCGTGTTTCGCGCGCTTTCATCCACGAACGGTTTCGCCTGAGCCCCGATCCTCCGCATGCGTGCTCTCACGCTCTCCGATTTCGATTACGACCTTCCGCCCGAGCTCATCGCGCAGACGCCCGCTGTAAGGCGCAGCGACAGCAGGCTGCTGCACGTCGACGGGCGTGCGTGCGAAGACGTTGCGTTCTCCGATTTTCCGCGCCTTGTAGACCACCGCGATGTTGTGGTGTTCAACGACACGCGTGTGATCAAGGCGCGTCTGTACGCGCGCCGGCCAACCGGCGGACGCGTCGAGCTCCTGCTCGAGCGTGCGCTCTCCAGCGACGAAGGGTTGTTTCAGCTCCGCGCGAGCCACCCTCCGAAACCGGGCGGCACGCTGCTCCTGCCTGGCGAAGCGCACGCGAGCGTGGTCGCGCGCGACGGGCGGTACTTCCATCTCAAGCTCGCCGGCACCGGGCCGCTCCTCGATTATCTCGACCGCCATGGCGAAGTACCGCTGCCGCCGTACATTACGCGCGCACCGCAGGCGGCCGATGCGTCGCGCTACCAGACGGTGTACGCGCGACATGCGGGGGCCGCCGCGGCGCCGACTGCCGGACTGCACTTCGACGACGAGATGCTCGCTAAGCTGGCGGCCACGGGGATCGCGACGGCGTTCGTCACGTTGCACGTCGGCGCCGGAACGTTTCAGCCGGTCGAGACCGAAGACCTGTCCGCTCATCGCATGCATGCCGAGCGTTATCGCATTCCCGCGGAGACCGCCGCAGCGATCGAGGGCGCACGTGAGCGCGGCGGCAACGTGATCGCGATCGGCACGACGAGTTTGCGGGCGCTCGAGTCCGCTGCAGACGATTCAGGTCGCGTTCGCGCGAGCGAAGGCGAGACGCGGCTTTTCATCACGCCCGGCTACCGGATCCGCGTCGTCGACCGCCTGCTCACGAATTTTCATTTGCCGAGATCGACGCTGCTGATGCTCGTCGCGGCATTCGCCGGCTACGCCAACATTCGCGCCGCTTACGCGCACGCGATCACCCACCGCTATCGCTTCTACAGTTACGGCGACGCGATGCTGCTCACGCGCGCTGCCGACGGCGATTGAGCGGGACCCCGCTGGTAGAATCGCCGCGATGCAATTCACGCTCGAGGCCACATGCGGTCGCGCGCGCGCCGGCCGGCTCGAGACCGGGCACGGCGCGATCGAAACGCCCGTCTTCATGCCCGTCGGCACGTACGGCACCGTCAAGGCCGTTGCCCCGCGCGAGCTCGCGGGATTGGGCGCACAGATCGTTCTCGGCAACACGTTCCACCTGTGGCTGCGTCCCGGCGCCGAGGTGATCGCGGCCCACAACGGGCTGCATCGCTTCATGGGCTGGCAACGCCCGATCCTCACCGACTCCGGCGGCTTCCAGGTCTGGAGCCTGGGCGCGCTGCGCAAGGTGCGCGAGGACGGCGTCACGTTCGCCTCGCCCGTCAACGGCGACCGCTTGCTGCTGACGCCCGAGATCTCGATGCAGGTCCAGCGCGCGCTCGACTCGGACATCGTCATGGTGTTCGACGAGTGCACGCCGTACCCGGCGACGCACGATCAGGCCGCGCAATCGATGGAGTTGTCGCTGCGCTGGGCGAAGCGGTCGCGGATCGAATTCGACCGGCTCGCCAATCCGCACGCGCTGTTCGGAATCGTCCAGGGCGGCATGCACAACGATCTTCGCGATGCATCGCTCGGGGGCCTTGCCGGGATCGGGTTCGACGGTTACGCGATAGGCGGCATGTCCGTCGGCGAGCCCAAGGACGAGATGCTCGCCGTGATCGAGCACACCGCGCAGCGCCTGCCGGCCGACCGCCCGCGCTACCTGATGGGCGTCGGCACGCCGGAGGACATCGTCGCGGGCGTCGTCGCGGGCGTCGACATGTTCGATTGCGTGCTGCCGACGCGCAACGCCCGCAATGGTCACCTCTTCACGCGGTACGGCGATGTCCGGATCCGCAATGCGAAGCATCGCAGCGACACTCGTCCACTCGATGCGACCTGCGATTGCTACACGTGCGCGAACTTCACCCGCGCCTATCTCCATCATTTGCAAAAAGTGAACGAGATTCTGGGCGCCTCCCTCAACACGCTTCACAACCTCCATTACTACCTTCGTCTCGGCCGCGAGCTGCGCGCGGCGATCCGCGCGCAGACGCTCGACGCGTGGACGCTGCGGTTCAGGCGCGATCGCTCCTGCGTGGTAGAATGACGGGTTAGCCACACTTCCCCCGGCTCGCACCCGGGCCGGCGCCCGACCGATGCCAGTCAGGACATCCGATGACGGATGAGGGCGACGCCTTCCGATGCCGGACCAGGATGCCCGGGAAGCCCCCTAGTTTCGGAGGACAAGAACGTGCTGATCGACCTCATGATCGCTGATGCGCACGCCCAGAGCGCGCCCGCAGCCGCTTCCTCGCCCTTCGGCGGCGATCTGATGGCGTTCCTGCCGATGATCGCCATCTTCGTGGTGTTCTACTTCCTGCTCATTCGCCCGCAGCAGAAAAAAGCGAAGGAAGCCCGCGCCATGCTCGAGGCGCTGCAAAAGGGCGACGAGATCGTCACCGCGGGCGGCGTGCTCGGCAAGATCTCGAAGCTCGGCGACCAGTACCTGACAATCGAGATCGCGAGCGGCACCGAGATCGTGGTCCAGCGCGGCGCGGTTGCCCAGCTGCTGCCGAAGGGCACGATGAAGGCGCTCTGACCGTGAACCGCTATCCGATCTGGAAGTACGTGATCATCGCCGTCGCACTCCTCACCGGCATTGTCTTCACGATCCCGAATTTCTTTCCCGAGGTTCCCGCGGTCCAGGTGTCGTCGTCGAAGGCGACGGTCAAGGTCGACAGCGCACTCCTCGGCACGGTCGAGGACACCCTCAAGAGCGCCTCGATTCCCTATCGCGGAGCGGTGCTCGACGCGACGGGCATCAAGCTCCGCTTCGACGACCCCGACACGCAGCTCAAGGCGAAGGATGCGCTGCAGACGAAGCTCGGCGACAACTACATCGTCGCGCTGAATCTAGTGTCCGCGTCTCCGCGGTGGCTCGCGGCGATCGGCGCGCTGCCGATGTATCTCGGCCTCGACCTTCGCGGCGGCGTCCACTTTCTGCTGCAGGTCGACATGAAGGCCGCGCTCGACAAGGCGGCCGACCGCTACACGACCGACATCCGGTCGCTGCTGCGGGAGAAGAAGGTCCAGTACGCCGGCGTGGGGCGCGAAGCGACGAACGTCGTCGTCCGCTTTCGCGACGAGTCGGAGCGCAACAAGGCCCGCGCCGAGATCGAGAAGTCCTTTCCGGATCTCGCGGTGCGCGAGATGGAAGCGCCGGGCGAGTTCCGCCTGGTCTACAGCTTGAAGCCGGAGGCGCAGAAGAAAATCCAGGACGGCGCGGTACAGCAGAACATCACGATCCTGCGCAACCGGGTCAACGAGCTCGGCGTTGCCGAGCCGATCGTCCAGCAGCAGGGTGCCGACCGCGTCGTCGTGCAGCTTCCGGGCGTGCAGGATACGGCGCGCGCCAAGGACATCCTGGGCCGCACCGCGACGCTCGAGATCCGGATGGTCAACGACGAGCCCGGCGCGGTCGAGGCGGCGATCGCCGGCCAGCCGCCGCTCGGCAGCGATCTCTTCACCGAGCGCTCAGGCGGACCCGTTCTCGTCCGCCGCCAGGTCGTGCTGACGGGCGACCGGATCAACGATGCGCAGCCCGGCTTCGACCAGCGCAGCAACGAGCCGGCCGTGCACGTGAGCCTGGACGGCACCGGCGCACGCATCTTCAAGGAAGTCACGCGCGAGAACGTGGGCAAGCGGATGGCGATCGTCCTCGTCGAGAAAGGCAAGGCGGAGGTCATCACGGCGCCCGTTATCCGCGAGGAGATCGGCGGCGGACGCGTGCAGATCAGCGGCCGGATGAACACCCGCGAAGCCAACGACATCGCGCTGCTGATGCGCGCCGGCGCGCTGGCCGCGCCGATGGAGATCGTCGAGGAGCGCACCGTCGGACCGTCGCTCGGCAAGGAGAACATCGACAAGGGCTTCAACTCGGTGTTCTACGGCTTCATCGTGCTCGTGGTCTTCATGTGCGCCTACTACCTGCTGATGGGACTCATCTCGGCGATTGCGCTCTCGGTCAACCTGATGCTGCTGGTGGCGCTGCTGTCCATGCTGCAGGCGACGCTCACCTTGCCCGGCATCGCAGCTATCGCACTCACGCTCGGCATGGCGATCGACTCAAATGTGCTGATCAACGAGCGCATCCGCGAGGAGCTGCGCTGGGGCGCGACGCCGCACGCGGCGCTCACCGCCGGCTACGAGCGCGCGTTCGGTACGATCCTCGACTCAAACGTGACGACTCTCATCGCCGGTATTGCGCTCCTGATCTTCGGCACCGGGCCGGTGCGGGGTTTCGCCGTCGTCCACTGCCTCGGCATCATGACGTCCATGTTCTCGGCGGTCTTTGTCTCGCGCGGGATCGTCAACCTGATCTACGGCGGCCGCAAGCACCTGACCGGCATCTCGATCGGGCAAGTGTGGAAGCCGGCGCCGGGCGCCTCCGTCCCCGCCAAGTAAAACGCAAGTAAGCGCCACCCGAGCCTTAGCCCGAGACCCGCCAATGGAATTCTTCCGCATCCAGCGCGACATCCCGTTCATGCGGTTCGCGCTCACGTTCAACGTGATCTCCCTCGTCACGTTCGTGCTCGCCGTGATCTTCCTCGCTTTCCGCGGGTTGAACCTGGGCGTCGACTTCCGCGGCGGCACGCTGATCGAGGTCACGTACGGCCATGCGGTGGATTTCAACCGCGTCCGCACGGCGATCGACACGCTCAGCATCGGCGAATACGCGGCACAGAGCTTCGGCCGCTCCGACACCGCGCTCATCCGGCTGCCGCTCAAGCCCGGCGTGTCCAGCGCGCAGCTTTCCGAGCGCGTGATGGGTGCGCTGCGCGCCGACGACCCGAGCGCCCGGCAGGACCGCGTCGAGTTCGTCGGGCCCCAGGTCGGCAAGGAGCTCTACGAGAACGGCGCGCTCGCGCTGCTGCTCGTGTCGCTCGGCATCGTCGGCTATCTCGCAATGCGCTTCGAATGGCGGTTCGCGGTCGCGGCGATCATCGCGAACCTGCACGACGTCATCATCATCCTGGGCTTCTTCGCGCTGTTCCAGTGGGAGTTCTCGCTTCCGGTGCTCGCCGCGGTGCTCGCGGTGCTCGGCTACTCGGTGAACGAGTCAGTCGTCATCGCCGACCGGATCCGCGAGAACTTCCGCAAGATGCGCAAGGCCACGGTCACGCACGTCATCGACGACGCCATTACGAAGACCATCTCACGTACGATCATCACCCACGGCCTGACGCTGATGATGGTGCTGTCGATCCTGTTCTTCGGCGGCGAGACGCTGCACTACTTCGCGCTGGCGCTGACGATCGGCATCTGCTTCGGCATCTATTCGTCGGTGCTCGTCATGGCGCCGCTCGTCATGTGGATGGGCGTGTCGCGCGAGGATCTCGTCAAGCCCGAGAAGAAGCGCGAGGGCCTCGAAGGCGAGAAGATCCTGCCGTAAACCAGGGCAGAGCCATCAAACAGGGCCTGACGCCCCGGCTCAACTCGTCTCTGACCCTATCTCATGTTTCCATGACGGCGCTCATCTACTCGCTGCTGGCCCTCGACCAGACGCTCGCGCATTTCGCCGCGGACTACGGGCACTGGCTTTACCTGCTGCTGTTCCTCGTCATCTTCGCCGAGACGGGGCTCGTCGTATTCCCGTTTCTGCCGGGCGACTCGATCCTGTTCATCGCCGGTACCGTGGTGGCCTCGGCAGAGCTCGACATCCACGTGCTCGTCCTGATCCTCACCGCGGCTGCGATACTCGGCGACACGGTCAACTACTCGATTGGCCACTACATCGGGCCGCGCGTCTTCGATAAGCCGGATTCGCGCTGGTTCAAGCAGGAGCACCTGCGCCGGACGCAGGCTTTCTACGACCGCTACGGCGGCTTCACCATCATCGTCGCCCGCTTCGTTCCAATCATCCGGACGTTCGCGCCGTTCCTCGCCGGCGTGGCCGGGATGAGTTATCGCCGGTTCCTGTCGTTCAATGTGATCGGCGGCGTCGCGTGGATCGCATCGCTGTGCTACGCCGGCTATCTGTTCGGCAACGTGCCCTGGGTCAAGGACAACCTCGAGAAGATCGTCCTCGGGATCATCGTCGTCTCGCTGATCCCGGTGGTGACCGCGTACCTCAAGGAGCGGCGCGCGCAAAAGGAATCCGCGCGCTCCAAGTCGGCGGTCGTCTAGACGGGTTTCGGGACGGGCGCTCCTCTAGACGCGCTTCGCGAGCTCGGCGGCCTTGCCGATGTACGTCGCCGGCGTCAACGCCAGCAACCGCGCCTTCGCGTCGCCGGGAATCGCGAGGTTGTCGATAAACGCGTGCAGGCTGTCGCGCGTCATGCCGGTCACCCCGCGCGTCAGCGCCTTCAGCTGCTCGTAAGGATTGGGCACGCCGTAGCGACGCATCATCGTCTGGATCGGCTCCGCCAGCACTTCCCAGTTCGTGTCGAGGTCGGCTGCGAGGCGCGCCTCGTCCACCCCCAGGCGCGCGAGCCCCTGCGACAGCGATACATAGCCAAGGAGCGTATGGCCGAGCGCCACGCCGACGTTGCGCAGCACCGTCGAATCGGTAAGGTCGCGCTGCCAGCGCGAGACCGGCAGCTTCTCGGCCATGTGGCGCAGCAGCGCGTTCGCCAGCCCGAGATTGCCCTCGGAGTTCTCGAAGTCGATCGGATTCACCTTGTGCGGCATCGTCGACGAGCCGACTTCGCCTTCCTCGACGCGCTGGCGGAAGTAGCCGAGCGCGATGTAGCCCCACAGGTCGCGATCGAGATCGATCAGCACGGTGTTGGCCCGCGCAACGGCGTCGAACAGCTCCGCCATGTAGTCGTGTGGCTCGATCTGAGTCGTGTACGGGCTGAATTCCAGCCCAAGCCCCGTCACGACCCTGGCCGCGAGACGCTCCCATTCGACATCGGGATAGGCGACGACATGAGCGTTGTAGTTGCCGACGGCGCCGTTCGCCTTGCCCTTGAGCGGCACGCGCTCGATCGCAGCGATCTGCCGCTCGAGCCGCGCATAGACGTTGGCCATCTCCTTGCCGAGCGTCGTCGGCGTCGCGGGCTGGCCGTGCGTGCGCGAGAGCATCGGCACCGCCGCGTGGTGGTGCGCCAGCGTGCGCAGGACGCCGGCAATGCCGCGCAGCGCGGGAAGCAGCACCTCGGCGCGCGCGTTCGTGAGCATCACGCCATAGGCGAGATTGTTGATGTCCTCCGACGTGCACGCGAAGTGGATGAACTCGCCGACCTTCGCCACCTCGGCCAAACCGGCGAAGCGCTCCTTCAGCCAGTACTCGACCGCCTTGACGTCGTGATTGGTCGTGCGCTCGATTGCCTTGATGCGCGCAGCGTCGTCGATGGAGAAGCCATCGCAGGCCTGCGCGAGCGCGGCGCGGGTATCGGCGCTGAAAGGCGTGACTTCCGGAATGCCGGGCTCGTCGGCGAGCGCGAGCAGCCAGGCGACCTCGACCCGCACCCGCGCACGGACGAGACCGCATTCGCTGAAATGCGCCGCCAGTGGCGCCGTCTTCGCGGCATAACGGCCATCGAGCGGCGAGAGGGCAGTGAGGGCGGTGCGCGCGGTGTGGGATTCGGCCATCGTTGGCTCGGCTACGCCAGAAGCTCGTGCGCCCGCTCGACCAGGAGCTTCGTCTCCGCTTCGCCGCGGAATTTCCGGATCGCCTTCTCGTAGTCCGGCAGGAGCGCGGTCAGGTCGGCGCGCGTCGAGCAGCGCTCGAGCTTGAGCGTGAACAGGAACGCGCGCACACCCAGCGCGTCCACGATCGTCTCGTTGATGAACGCCTTCGCCGCCCGAAAGCGCGCGAGCTCGTCGCGGGTGACGACGCGAGGAGTGGCCTCGCCGGATGCAGACCCGGCGGTGTCGATCCCGCCGACCAGGGCGACGTAGCCGTCGCGCAGCAGCGTCTCGAGGAACTCCGGCTCGACGCCGATCTGCGCCGCGCTCGTGCGCAACTCGGCGTCGGTCTTCGACGGGTCGATCAGGATCAGCATCGTGCGGAGGCGTCCGCGCAGATTCTTGCCCCGCGAACGGATCTCCTCCAGGCCCTTGTCCGTCTTCGCGTAACGTGTGGTGACCGCCATTTATCACGATTGTAGCCAATTCGACGTCCGCGGGGCGTGCGCCCGATGCGGCCCTTTGCTACACTCGAATCGGGTTCGCTGGTTCAGGCGCGCACGACAACGATCGAGGCCGGACTTAAGGACGCGCCGGATGCGCATTCTGATTGCCGAGGATGATCCCGTCCTGGCGGAGGGTCTTTCCGCAAGCCTGCGCGAGTGCGGTTATTCGGTCGACCGCGTGGCGACGGGCGCCGAAGTCCTCTCCGCGGTCGCCAACTTCGAGTTCGATCTCCTGATCCTCGACTTGGGCCTTCCCCGGATGAGCGGTCTCGAAGTATTGCAGCGGCTCCGCGCGAGAAGCGCCGGATTGGCCGTGCTGATCCTGACGGCGCAGGACGGCATCGAGGCCCGCGTTCGCGGTCTCGATCTCGGCGCCGACGACTATCTTGCCAAACCGTACGCCCTGGAGGAGCTCAAAGCGCGCGTGCGTGCCCTGACGCGCCGCGGCTCCGGCACCGCATCGTCGCAGGTCGAGTGCGGCGGCCTCACGTTCGACCGCATCGGACGGGTCGCGAGGGTTCGCGGGGAGCCGCTCGACCTTTCGGCGCGCGAGCTCGTGCTGCTCGAGGTGCTGCTGCAGCGCCCCGATCGCATGGTGAGCAAGGCGCAGCTTCTCGACCACATGTGCGAGTGGGGCGATGAAGTCAGCACGAACGCGATCGAAGTTTACGTGCATCGGCTCCGGCGCAAGCTGGAAGCCGCTGGCGTCGAGATCGTAACGGTGCGCGGCGTCGGGTATCGCATCCAGAAAACGAGCTCCGCCTGAAAATAGCCCTGTTCGCCGACATCCACAGCAACGTCGAGGCGATCACCGCGTGTCTCGCGCACGCGGAAGGCCTGGGCGCTGACCGCCGCGCGTTCCTTGGCGACCTCGTCGGGTACGGCGCCGACCCGGTCGCCGTCATCGAGCTGATCGAGCGCCACGTGTCTGAGGGCGCCATCGCCGTGCTGGGCAACCACGATGCGGCGGCGCTCGGCCGCGCGGACGATGCGCTCACGGGAAGCGCCCTGGCGGCAGTCGAATGGACGCGTGCGCAGCTCAAGCACCGCCATCGCGCGTTCCTTGCATCGCTGCCGCTCACCGTCCGGAGCGACAACGCACTGTACGTGCATGCGAGCGCGGCGGCGCCGGAGCAATGGATCTACATCACCGGAGCGCGCGAAGCGGCGGAAAGCATGGCAGCTGCCGCCGGGACCTACGTGTTCAGCGGCCACGTGCACGAGCAGAAGCTCTACTACACCGGCGCGAGCAGAAAGCCGATGGCGTTCCAGCCCGTCGCGGGCATGCCGATCCCCGTCGCACGACATCACCGCTGGCTCGCGATCGTAGGCTCTGCCGGCCAGCCCCGCGACGGCAACAACGCCGCGTGCTATGCGCTGTTCGATACCGATCGCGAGCGTCTCACGTTCTTTCGCGTCCCGTACGATCATCCGTCGGCCGTCCGCAAGATTCGTGCGGCCGGGCTTCCCGAGCGACTAGCGTTGCGTCTCGAGCGAGGGACGTGATGGGTGTCGTGCCGGAACAAGGCAGCGTGATCGACGGCTTCGAGCTGGGCGAGCTGATCCACGCCGGCAGCATGGCGACCATTTTCCGGCTGGTCGGGCGCGGGGGCCCGCTTCCCCTTGTCATGAAGGTCCCGCGCCTCGGCCCCGGCGAACGGGCCGTCAACGTGGTCGGCTTCGAGGTTTGCCGGACGGTGCTGGGGGCGATGGCGCAGAGCCGTCACCATCCGACGCTGATCGCCTACGGCGACGTCGAGACGACGCCGTATCTCGTGATGGAGCACATCGACGGCGAGCGGCTCGACGACTGGCTGCACCGCGCGCCCATGCCGCCGGAGGAAGTCGCGCGCATCGGCAGTGCCATCGCGCTCGCGGTGCACGACGTGCACCAGCAGGAAGTCGTCCATCTCGACCTCAAGCCGACCAACGTGTTGTTCCGCGCCAGCGGCGAGGCGGTCCTGATCGATTTCGGTCTCGCGCGGCACGGCTACTATCCGGACCTCCTGGCGGAAGAGCTGCGCGTTCCGCTCGGCAACTGGGTGTACATGGCGCCCGAGCAGATCGCGGGCGTGCGGTGCGATGCGCGGTCCGACCTCTACGCGCTCGGCGGCATGCTCTACGAGCTTGCCACCGGGCGACTTCCGTTCGGCCGTCCTGCGACCGTCGCCGAACTGCGCGGACGCCTATATCGCGATCCCGTTCCGCCCCGCGCCCTCGTGCCTGCGATCCCCGGATGGCTGCAGGAAATCGTCCTGCGCTGCCTCGAAGTCGATGCTCGGGACCGCTATGCTTCCGCCCACGAGCTCGCAGTTGCGCTGTCCGCGCCTGGCGCCGTCCCGCTGACCGAGCGCGCAGCGCGGACCCGCCGCGCCGGCCTCGCCACGCTTGCGCGACGCCGATTGCGCGCAGCGCGATTCAAGCCTGCGCCGTGTGCGCCGCCACTGCTCAAGCCTCCGGCCAGCCGCGTCATCGCGGTGGCCCTTGCGCCGCAGGAAGCCAACGAGGCGCTGCGGATCGCGATGCGCGAGGCCGCGAAGGAGGCGATCGCGGCCGATCCCGGCTGCCGCATCGCCTGCATTACCGTGGTGCCGCCCGCAGCGTCGCTGTCCGGCGCGGGCGAAGAGAATTCCGCGACCGGCCGACATATCCGGCGTCTCGTCGACCTGCGCACGTGGGCCAAGCCACTCGAGCTGCCGGAGGAACGCGTGACGTACCACGTGCTGGAATCGGACAAGCCGGCCGCGGCGCTTGTCGACTATGCCTCGATGAACGATGTCGCGCGCATCCTCATCGGCGCGCCGGGCGCTGGTGCCCTTCGCTGGCGCTTCACCGGCGTGGGCCGCGAGGTGGTCGGCAACGCGCCGTGCACGGTGACGGTGATCCGGCCTCGGGCTTAAACTCACCCGCCAACAGGAGGTGCCATGAGCGATTTCCAGAGCAAGGGCCAACGCTTCGTCGCGCTGTGCCTCC
>Ga0207691_10002115_pt1 | contig 19420 bp, 13 predicted proteins | sample KBSM13metaG_FD_184327 | JGI IMG/M metagenome (GOLD analysis project Ga0207691, IMG submission 184327) | Miscanthus rhizosphere microbial communities from Kellogg Biological Station, Michigan, USA - KBS M1-3 metaG (SPAdes) (version 2) | ecosystem: Host-associated > Plants > Roots > Rhizosphere >... | reverse complement strand
AACAGCATCGTCTCGATGAGACGGGCGGACACGGCCGAGAGCGCGAGCCCGATGGCCGCTCCGGTGGCGATGATGCGTGCGGCGTTGGCAATGACCAGGCGAAGCACGTCGTTCGTCGTCGCGCCGAGCGCGCGCCGCACGCCGATGTCGCGCACGCGCTGCTGAACCGAGTAGGCGAGCATGCCGAAGACGCCGACCATCGCAAGGACGAGCGCCAGCGCCGCAAAGGCAACCACCATCACGGCTCGGAAGCGGTGCCGGCCGGTGGCCGCCCACGCGATGTCCTCGAGCGTCATGACGTTCGTGACCCCGACGAGCTGCTCCTTGTCGATCCGAGAAATGGCGGCGCGGACCGCAGGCGCCAACAGCTCGGCCCGGCCTGACTTCGGCCGCACGACCACGAACATGTCATCGGAGATGAGCTGCGACATCGGCACGTAGAGCTGTACGAAGTCCTTCGCTTCGTCGGGGCGGCCCTTCACCTGCCGCGCCACGCCGACGATTTCGCGCACGACCGGCTTCGCCTGCGGCGAAGACGCCGGGCGCAGGGCGACCCGCTGACCGATTGGCGATCGGCCGCCCCCAAAGCTGCGCGCGAACGCTTCGTTGACGATGCAGACGGGCACACCGTCGCGCGTATCGCGGCGATCGAACACACGTCCGGCCAGGATGGGCAAGTCGAGCGTCGAAAAGTACGTGGCACTGACGATCTGCTGGCTCGTGCTCGGCCGCTGGCCGTCGTCAACTGGAGGATCGCCGACGATTTCGAACGACAGCTCACCCGAATCGAAGAAGTCGAGCGGCAGGTCGCTGGCCCATGCGACGCCGGCGACTCCAGGAACGGCAGCAATCTCAGCCTCGACCTGATCGAAGAACTGCTGCAGCGATTGCGGAGTCGGGTACTTCGAGCCCAGCGGATCGACGAGCATCGACAGCACGCTGTCAGCACGAAAGCCCCGGTCGAACGCGTCGACGGCGATCAGCGTCCGGAGCAACAGGCCCGCGCCGAACAGCAGCAGAACCGCCGTCGCCACCTCGCCGATGACGAGAAGTCCGCGAAGCGTGCCACCGCCCGTCGTGGTACGGCTGTCGGAGGTGATGACCTGCGCCGACGAGAAGTCCGTTGCTTTCCACGCCGGCATCACGCCGAACACCAGCCCCACGACCAGCGCGGCGACGGCACAGAAGCCGATGACGCGCATGTCGAACGCGAGCGTGACGGTGGCCGGCAGCAGACCCCTCGGAATGAGCGAAGGCGCCACGCTCAGGATGGCCGCGCCAACGCCAATCCCGATCGCGCCGCCCAACAGTGAAAGCACGACGCTTTCGGTCAACAGCTGCCGGATGATTCGGCGCCGCCCGGCGCCGAGCGCCGATCGGACGGCCAGCTCGCGTGTGCGCACGGTGGCACGCGCGAGCAGCAGATTGGCGACATTCGCGCAGCAGATGAGGAGCACGAACCCGACGACGCCGAGAAACAACATCGACGTGAGCCTCAGATCGCTGCCGATCAGCGAATCGTGCATGCCTTCGAGCGCCACGCCGCGGCCCTTGTTCGTCTGGGGGAATTCACGGGCAAGGCCTTCCGCGACGGCGGCCAGATCCGTCTCGGCGGCCGCGATCGAGACGCCAGGCTTCAAACGCCCGACGACCTGGAACGCATAGAAGCCGCGGGCCCTCGGAGGCAGATTGACCAGCGGCCTCATGGCCCACAGACTGGTCTGCCCCAGCAGTTGAAAATCCTCGGGAAGAACGCCAATCACTGTCCAGAGCGATCCGTCGAGGCGAATCTCGCGTCCAATCACAGACGGATCGGCGTTGTAACGCCTGCGCCAGAACGGCTCGCTCATGACGACGACGTTCGGGCGCTTCGCCTCGTCGTCAGCCGAAAACGTGCGGCCGGCGATCGCCGTGACGCCGAGGACGTCGAAGACTCCGGCCGTGACCCACTGCCGCGTCACCGTTTCAGCGTTGCCGTCAGCGCCGGCCATCACCATCTGACCGACACTGGGCGTGAAGCCGGCAATCTTCTCGAACGTGCGGCTGCGGGTGTTCCAGTCGAGCATGTTGAGCGGCGATACGTAGCCCCGCGCCGTCTTCGCGCTGTGTTCCCAGATCGTGACGAGGCGATCGGGTACGCGGTACGGCAGCGGTCGCAGCAGCGTGGCGTCTACGAGCGCGAAGATCGCGCTGTTGGCGCCGATGCCGAGCGCGAGCGTCAACGTCGCAACGAGGGTGAAGGCCGGCGAGCTCTTGAGCTGGCGAAAGGCGACCTTCAAATCGTCGCGGAGCTCTTCGAGCCAGATGGTGAGGCGCATTTCACGATCTCGCTTTCTGCCAAGGTCCGTCATCGTACGTTTGAGGCTCGCGAGGTCGCCGAGTCGAGCGATCGCGGCCTCGTGGGCGGCTTTCGGGTCCATGCCACGGTCGACCAGCTCGCGCGTCCGCATCTCGATGTGCAAGGCGAGCTCTTCGTCGACCTCCTGGTCGATCGGGATGCGCCACAACCACGACCGGAGCGAACGCTTCATGTGGAGAACAGGACTTTCGAGACGCCGGCGGCGAACCGCTTCCAGGTGAGCATCTCCGCGGCGAGTTGCTCGCGGCCGGCGTCGGTCAGGCGGTACAGCTTGGCGCGCCGGCCAAGCTCGGAGGTGCCCCACTCGGCTTCAACCCAGCCGCGGCGTTCCAGGCGGTAGAGGGCCGGGTACAGGGACCCTTCTTCCACGAGCACGGCGTCGCCGCTCGTGTCCTCGATCGATCTCGCGATCGCGTAGCCGTGCCGCGGTCCCCTCGCTAACGTCTTGAGAATCAAGGCATCTAGCGCGCCATAGAGGAGTGCGTTCTGGGTCTTGGGCAGCATGGACATCGCGTCAAATATTACCCAGACGCTCTGGGTAATTGCTTTGACGGAATCCGGCCTCCCGAAGTTTGCAGGGTTTACGAGAGCGACAGCCGCTGGTGGAGCCAGGCCTTGGCGACGGTCCAGTCGCGTTCGACCGTCGCGGTCGAGACATCGAGCGCGGTCGCGGTTTCGCCGATGGTCAGGCCGGCGAAGAACTTCAGTTCCACGATGTGGCACAGGCGCGGGTCGAGCGCGGTCAGTTCCGTGAGCGCCTCGTCCAGCGCCAGCACGTCGATTGGCGACTCCCGCGGTTCCGGGAACGCCGCGTCGAGCGGCACGATCGTGATGTCGCCGCCGCGCTTTCGCGCGTACTTCTTCCGGGCGTGATCGACGAGGATCTCGCGCATCAGCCTTGCGGCCATGGCGAAGAGCTGGGTCCGGGTCTGGGGCGAGGCGCCGGCCGGGCCCGTAAGGCGGAGGTATGCCTCGTGTACGAGCGCTGTGGCTTGGAGCGTGTGTCCCGGGCGCTCAGCGCGCAGCCGGGCGCGAGCCACCCGCCGCAGCTCGTCGTACACGATCGGCAACAGACGCTCGAGGGCGCTCGCATCGCCCTGCTGCCATTGGTGCAGCAGCGCCGTCACATCCTGTTCCGGTCCGCGCTGCGGCATCTGAAACCCGAATACTACGGTCCTTTCCAGGCGACCGTGATGGAAAACCCCGCTCGTTTGCGCCTTTGCTCCTGACCGGCCCGCACGGGCCGCCCCCCGATGACGAGGACCGCGATGGGCGCGGCTCCGCCGGCGGGACCAGAAGGAGCGGGTTATGTCCAAGTCGTGCGCCACATTACGGGTCGCATGCCTGTTCGTGTCAATGACATGCGTCGCGCTCGCTCGTGTCGCGGATGCCCAGGGGCTGACCGGGTCGCTCATCGGCAGCGTCAAGGACGCAGATGGCGGCGTCCTGCCGGGTGCTCTTGTCCGCATCGCCTCGCCGGCCCTGATCGGGCGCGAGCTGAGGACGACAACCAACGAGAAGGGACAGCTGCGATTCCCCGCGTTGCCGCCAGGGTCGTATGCGCTCGAGATCGAGATGGCGGGATTTGCGACATATCACGAGGACGACATCAGCATTGGCGCGGGCGCGACCATCGAGCGAAACGCGGTGTTGAAGCTGGCGGGGATCGCCGAATCGCTGACGGTGCAGGGTGCCGGCTCGCGCATCGAGGCTCGGGGAAGCGGACTCGAGACGCGATTGAGGTCCGAGGACCTCAGAACGATTCCAACCGGACGGTTCAGCATGTTCGACCTGATCCGGACCGCCCCAGGAATCTCGCCGACGTCGGCGAGCGGCACGACGACCACCGTGTCGGCGACCAGTGTGTCGGCGCTCGGTTCGAGCGTCAACGAGAATCAGTTTCTCATCGACGGGACCAACTTCACGTGCCCGTGCAGCGGCGTCGCGCGGTCCGAGCCGGGCATCGACTTCATTCAGGAAGTCCAGGTCCAGTCCGTCGGCGCGTCCGCCGAATTCGGCAACCTGCAGGGCGCGGTGATCAATGTCATCACGCGACAAGGGAGCGAGAGATTGCTGTACGACGCTTCGTACTACGGACAACCGGTCAGCATGACGAGCCAGCCGGTGGTGCGCGCCGTCACAGGTGGCAGTCAACCGACCAGCGGGTACACGCGCATCAAGTACCGCGACTTCACGACGAATGCCGGTGGACCAGCCGTGCGCGATCGGCTGTGGTTCTTCGGCGGGTATCAGTACGTACGCGACTACGACAGCCAGCCCGGAGTCGACCCGAAGTTGCCAAGGACCTACGAGCAGGACAAGGGATTCGCGAAGCTCACGTGGAGGATCACACCAGGTCTGCAGTTGCTCCAGAGCCTCCACCAGGAGTCATGGGTCAATCCACCGCCGCCCACGACGGCGACGCCGTTTGAGGCGACCACACGGAACCAGGCGTCCGTACCGGCGATCACCTTCGGACATCTCACGCACACGTTGTCGTCCAACACGGTCTGGGATGTGCGGGTGGGACGATTCGTCGTCTCTGAGAAGCGCCCGCCGAGCACCGGCGTTCTGACGACAGCGAGCCATCTGGACAACGTGACGGGCATCAGGACGGGCGCTCCGGAGGTTTTCGGCGAGCGGCATTATCTGCGCACGACGACCAAGGCCACTCTCACTCACAACCGGACCGGGCTCGCGCGCGGCGACCACGAATGGAAGGCTGGCGGGTCGTTCGAGCGGGGCGAGCATCGCCACTCCACCGTCCTTCCGGCAGGTGTCGGGTTCATCGACAGCAACACCAGGCCGTTTCAGTCGATTACCCGCGAGCCGTTCCCCGACGGCGGCCTCTCGCTCACCTCGTCGGCGTTCGCGAGTGATGCGATCACATTTGGCGATCGGCTGACGCTGAATCTCGGACTGCGCTTCGACCACAGCCGCGCCATCAGTCAGGATCTGCCCGCACTCGATCAACAAGGGCGGGAAACCGACACGATGATCACCGGTCTCGGGTCGCTGTATACGTGGAACATCGTGTCGCCGCGGCTCGGCCTCGCCACGAAGCTCAGCGCCGACGGCCGCACGATGTTGCGAGCAAGTTACGGGAGATTCAGTCAGGGCGTGCTGACCGGCGAGTTCGGGTCGTTTCATACCGGTGTGTCGCCGATCACTACGCGAGCCTTCGACGCCGCCACCGGCGGATACACAACGCTCGTATCGGTCGTCGATCCGAAAGTCCAGCTCCAGCTCGACTCTCAGATTCGCGCTCCGCACTCCGATGAGTACTCCGTCGGCGTGGATCGCGAACTCGGCCGCCGCCTGGGCGTCGCCGTGGCATACGTCCACAAGCAGGGCAGCAACTTCATCGGGTGGTCGGAAGTTGGCGGTCAGTATCGGCAGGAAACGCGGACGCTGGCGGACGGCAGCAGCCTACCAGTGCTCGTGCTGGTCAACGCCGCCTCGGCTCGCCGCTTCCAATTGACCAATCCCGCGGACTACTCGCTGACCTACAACGGCCTCGTGACGACGATCGAGAAGCGACCGTCCCGTGGATGGCAGGCGTTCGGCTCGTATACGTTCTCGCGGGCGGAAGGACTGCAGGTGTCCAGCGGAACGACGGCAGCGGCTGAACAACTGAGCACGCTCACCTCTTCCGGCGTGTTCGGGCGGGATCCGAACGATCTCACGAACGCGCGCGGCCGCCTGGCCAACGATCGGCCGCACATGTTTCGGGTCATGGGCAGTGTCGACTTGCCGAGGACCGGCTTCGTTCTGGCCGGCAATTTCCGGTACTTCAGCGGCAAGCCGTGGGCCGCGACCACACAAGTCACGCTCGGCGCGCAGGGCAGCCGGCGCATTCTGCTCGAGGCACCAGGGTCGCGCCGGCTGTCGTCGCAGTCGCTGCTCGACTTCCGCGTGTCGAGAACGCTTCGATTCGGCAACGCCGGACGCGTCGAACTGCTGATGGATGTGCTGAATCTGCTCAACGACACCGCGGAAGAAGGACTGGTGACGGACAACCGTTTTAGCGCGACGTTCGGACAGCCGAACGTGTTCATCAACCCGCGGCGCGCCATGCTGAGCGCGCGGCTGAACCTGGGGCGGTGAACGATGCGTCGAGCACACCTGGTCACCGGCTGCTTGTGCGTGGCGCTCGCGTATGGAGCGCACATCCGGCCGGCCGCTCAGTCGCGGCCGCGGCCGAGCGTGTATCAGACGACGCTCGAGGAGCCGAATCAGGCGACGCCGGAAATCACGACCGAGGAGCTGGTGGCGATTCTGGCGGCAAAGAGCGAGCCGGTCTTCGATGTCCGAAGCGCGAAAGAGTACGCGATCGCGCACATCCCAGGCACGACCAACGTGTCCGAGCTCGAAGTGCAACGCATTTCCAGGCTCTATCCCGATCGAAGCACCCGAATGATCCTCTATTGCAATGGTCCGTCGTGCGGCAAGAGCAAGCGGACGTCGGAACAGCTCGTGGCCTTCGGGTATACACAGGTACGGAGGTATCAGCTCGGGATGTCGGTGTGGCGAGCATTGAGCCACACCGCCCAGACCGACCTGCCCGGTTTCGACTACATCTACAAGGGCGATCACACGGCGGTCTTCGTCGACGCGCGGACGCCGGCGGAATACGCGAGGGCAACCGTCGCCGGGGCCGTCAATATTCAGAAAGGAGAAGCGGCCGCCGCCAACGACGACGGCCGGCTTCCACTCACCGACAAGGGCACGCGCATCGTCGTCTTCGGCTGGACGGACGAGCAAGCGAAAGTGGTTGCCACCGAGATCGCGGGGAAGGCGTACTGGAACAGCAGCTATTTCGGCGGCACGTTCGACGATCTGGCCGCCGGACACTACATCAGATCGACCCCACCGCCGGCGATGGTCCCGCGCTTTTGAAAGGCCTGCCTCGCCGAAGCTGCTGGATTAGAATGGCCTGCCCTCGATTATGTCAATCCGCCCGGACGATTGGCCGCGCGCGCGGGCGGTGTTCGAGCATGCGCTCACGCTGCCTGAGTCAGAGCGCCGACGCTATCTGGCTGACGCGTGCGGCGGCCGTGAGGAACTCCGCCAGCACGTCGAGCGCCTGCTCGAGTCCCATCGAAAGGCCGACGCCTTTCTCGAGACGCCGCTGGCACCGATGCTCGACGAGACGATTGCCGTGCGATCGCTCGAAGGCCAGCGCATCGGTCCCTATCTGCTGTCCGTCCGGGTCGGCAGCGGCGGCATGGGCGAGGTCTACAAGGCGCGCGATCCGCGGCTCGATCGGACGGTCGCGATCAAAGTCCTGCCGTCGCACGTCGCCAACGATCAACAGGCGCGCGATCGGTTCGATCGTGAAGGCCGCGCGATCGCCGGCCTGAACCATCCGCATATCTGCGTGCTCCACGACGTCGGCGAAGCGACCGTGGCGAGCCCGAACAGCGGCGCTCCCGGCGCCCAGCCTCCCCTCACGGTGCAGTACCTGGTCATGGAGCTCCTCGAAGGCGAAACGCTGGCGGCCCGGCTCGCCCGCGGACCGCTCCCTCTCGACGAAGCGCTCCGCTATGCGATGCAGATCGCGTCGGCGCTCGACAAGGCACACAGCGCCGGCGTCATCCATCGCGATCTGAAGCCCGCCAACGTCTTCCTGGTCCCCCGCAGCGGCGCGTCTCCGACGGCCGACACCAAGCTCCTCGACTTCGGCCTCGCGAAGCAACACTCGGGATGGGCGGGCGAAGCGCGGGAACTGACGACACCGGGGACGATTCTCGGGACGATGCAGTACATGGCGCCTGAGCAGATTGAAGGCAAGGACACGGACGCGCGCACAGACATTTTTGCCTTCGGCGCCGTGCTGTTCGAGATGCTGACGGGTCGCAAAGCCTTCGAAGCCGACAGCCACGCCGGGCTGATGGTCGCGATCCTCGACCGCGAGCCCACGCGACTCACCGCGCTGCAGCCGCTCGCGCCGTCCTGGCTCGAGGGGGTCGTCGGACGCTGTCTCGCGAAGGATCCGCGGGAACGCTGGCCATCGGCGCGGGACCTGATGCTTGCGCTGCAGGCGTCGCCAGCGTCCACCGCAGGTCGAGCAGCAACCGCTCGGGTCGGTGCGCGGAGCGCCGGTTGGATGGCGGGCACGGCCATCGTCGCAGCTCTGGGAATCGCCGGGCTCTGGCTGGCCACTCGAACTGGCACGCCCGCTGTCGCGCGCGACTCGCAGCTGGCGTCGATCGCCGTCCTGCCGTTTCAAAGCCTTGCGCCTCGAGACGACCTGAAGTTTCTCGAGATCGGGATTCCCGACGCGATCATCAACAAGCTCGCCAGGGCGAGTCAGGTGCGTGTCCGCCCGACCAATGCGATCTTCAGATTCGTGGGGCAAGCCGTCAGTCCGCGCGAAGCGGCAAAGACGCTGGCGGCGGAATACATCCTGACCGGCACGCTGCAGCCGACCGGGGCGCTGCTGCGCGTCAGCGTTCAACTCGTGCGTGCCGCGGACGACACCTCCCTTTGGGGCGATCACTACGACATCGACCGCAAGGATCTCCTGACGCTACAGGACAGCATCGCCGCGCAAGTGGCCGCGGCATTGCCGATTCGCATGTCGACCGCCGATCGCGATCGGCTCACCCGCCCGCAACCGAGGAACACCGAGGCGTTCGAGCTCTACATCCGGGGGCGCGCCGCGCTGGTGCAGAACACGTCAGAGAGCACGCGCTATGCGGTCACCAGTTTCGAAAAGGCGGTTGCGATCGATCCGCGTGACGCCCTGGCTCACGCCGGCCTGGCGTCCGCGTCCGCTCAGATGCGCATCAGGTTTGCGCCGGAGCCGGACCAGCAAGACTGGGTCGAGCGCTCGCAAAAAGAATCCGCGGCTGCGCTGGCGCTGGATCCAAATCTGGCGGAAGCGCACGAGGCCAGAGCCGCGGTGGCCCGCTACAACGAGTTCGACTGGGATCTGGCGATCAACGAGAGCGACCGCGCACTCGCACTCAACCCGAGTCTCGAGATGCCGCATTTTTATCGGGCGGCGGCGTTTTACCATTTCGGATTGTTCGATCGCGCGCGCGCCGAAATCCGGCTGGGCCTGGAAAACAACCCGGTGAGTGGTAGCGAGCCATTGCGGTTGCTCGGCACGACGGCGCTGCTCGGTGGCCAGTTCGCAGAAGCGGAGTCGTCACTCCGAAGCGCGCAGGGGTCGACCATCAGCGAAAGCGCCAGCACCTATCTGGCGCAGGCGTTGTACTACCAAGGGAAGAAGACCGAGGGGGAAGAGATTCTGACGGTGGTCGCCGCCAGCAAGAGCGCGCAGGCCCGACGACGCGCCCAGGCTACCCTGGCCAGCTACCTCGCCGCGAGAAACGAGCACGTGAAGGCGCGGGCGCTCATCACCGACGTGCTTGCCGGCACATACATGGATCACCACGTCGCCTACGGTCTCGGGGTGACGTTCGCGCAGGTTGGAGATCTTGCCGAGGCTCGACGTTGGCTGACGCGCGCGGCGGCGGAAGGGTTTCCGTGTTACCCGTGGTTCGCCAAGGATCCGCTGATGCAACCGCTCACATCCGATCCAGCTTTTCAAGAATTCATGAAGCAATTGAACAGCCGGTTCGACGCGAATCGTGCACGCGTTGGCGGGTGACGAAGACCGCCGATCACTTCACCACACGAACCTCGAAGTCGCCCTGCCTTCGCAGGACGGTGACGCTCACGTCGAGCGGATGCCGCTCGAACAGCAGGTCGACCGTGCCGAGCGAGAGATCCAGGTTCTCGAGCCGGAGTGAATAGAGAAACGGCGGCAGCATCGCGCGCTCGATCGAGACCCTCCGCGCCGGCACATCGACCGACAGCCGCAGGCAGGCCTGAAGCAGACCGAAGACCACCCCTGACGACCATGCCTGCGGCGAGCACGCCACCGGATATAACGTCGGCCCTTCGCCCGGCCGGCGATGAAAGCCGCAGAACAGCTCCGGCAGCCGATGCGCGTCCATCGAAAGGCTCGCCTCGAAGAGCGCTGAGAACGGCGCCCCGATCAGATCGTCGAACCCATATCGCGACAGCCCGGCCGCGACGATGCCGTTGTCGTGCGGCCACACCGAACCGTTGTGATACGACATCGGGTTGTATCTCGGCTCCGTCGACGCGATGGTGCGAATGCCCCACCCCGAAAACATTTCCGGCCCGACCAGCTGCTCGGCGACTCGCCGCGCGCGTTCCGGCGATGCAATCCCGCCGAACAGGCAGTGCCCGGCGTTCGAGCTTCGGACCGCGCAGGGTTTCTTGTGTCCGTCGAGCGCGAGCGCATAGGTTCCGAGATCGTCGAGCCAGAAGCGATCCTCGAACGCTCGCCGCAACCGCTCCGCGCTGTCGCGCAGCGCCGTGGCGCGCGCGCCATCGCCCAGCGCGTCCGCGAGCGCAGCGGCGCGGCGGCGCGCGTCGTAGACGTACGCCTGCACTTCGCACAACGCGATCGGCGGCTCTGCCAGTGAGCCGTCGGCGTGAAACACGGAATCCTGCGAGTCCTTCCATCCCTGGTGGACGAGCCCGGTTGGCGAGTGGCGCGCGTACTCCACAAACTCGTCGCCGTCGCGGTCGCCGCACTCGTCAATCCAGGCGAGCGCCCGCACCACGTGCGGCCACAGCCGGATCAGGAACTCGCGATCTCCGGTTCGATCGAAGTACGCGCCGGCCAGCATGACGAACAGCGGCGTCGCGTCCACGCTGCCGTAGTAGCGGCCGAATGGCACCTCGCCGAGGCGAGCCATCTCGCTACTGCGCGTCTCGTGCAGAATCTTGCCCGGTTCGGCGTCCTGCTGCGGGTCCACGTGATCGGCCTGGGTCGCCGCCAGGTATTCGAGCACGCCGCGCGCGATGCGCGGGTTGATCCACAGCGTTTGGAACGCGGTGACGATGCCGTCCCGGCCGAACGGCGTGCTGAACCAGGGCACTCCCGCATAGGGATACTCGCCGTGCGGCGTCGTGGAGACCAGCATCCGGAGATCGGCGGCCGATCGGCGAAGCCAGTGATTGAAGCGTTCGCTGGAGCTTTCGACCACCGCGTAGGCGCCGCGGGCGCGGTCGAGCGACGCCGCGGCCTCTGATTCCGCGCGTTGCAGCGCCTTGATGGCGGCCGGACGCCGCTCCCGATCGCAGCGAATCGCGAGCGTCAGCACCGTCGGTGTGCGCGGTGCGAGCTCGTACTCGAATCGAGCCATGCCAGGCGTCGCGGCCGCCGGCACCTCGCTCCACTCGAAAACGGTCGATCGGCGCTCGCCATCCAGGCCGCGATAGTCGAGCCGCAGCGTCGCGCCGTCGATGACCGGCGCGCAGCGCGTGCCGCGGCGCTCGCGTGACATGCCGCGGACCTCGAAGATGTCGGCGAAATCCGCGTCGATGTCGAAGGTCAGCGACACGCGCACCGGCTGGCGACTGTAGTTCCACAGACGAAGCCGTTCGTGCCACGTCGCATCCCACAGGAATCGTCCACGGAACAAGTGGACCACGTCGCGGGCGAGCACGCGATCGCCGTCGCCGAGCGGAATATCCGGATTCGTCAGGTCGGCGCCGAACAATTCGTTGTCGTCCTTGACGCGCGCGCTCAACAGCAGCGGCCGCTGCCCATTCATGCGCAGCTGGAATCGGGACAGGTATCTGGTGCCCTCGTGATACAGCCCCTGCTCGCCCGCCACGAACGCGCCGACATCGCCGACGGTGTCGAACAGCGCAAAGGTGTCGTCGTGCTTCAGGACCGCGGTGCGTTGCGCGGCTCTGGAAGCGGTCGCCAGAATGTAGAACTGGTCGTGGACCTGAATCACGTCTTCCAATTCAGGCCTCCAGTCTGGCCGCGGGTCGGACATGTCCGAGCGCGCATCGATAGACGTCGAGGTATCGCTCCGTCATCTTCGCCACTGAAAAGTGGCCCTCGACGAACGTCCGGCAGGAGGATGCCGCGACACCGGGCGATGCGATCCGCCGCGCCATCTCGTCGACGTCCCGGCAGATCCAGCCGTTTACACCGTTAACCACGACCTCTTCGACGGCGCCGCCCGCAAACGCCAGGATCGGCGTGCCGCAGGCCATCGCTTCGACCATCACCAGCCCGAACGGCTCTTCCCATTGAATCGGGAACAGCACCGCCCGTGCCTTCGACAGCAGCGCGTTCTTGACCGCAAAGTCCGCCTCGCCGACGTATTCGACCTGATCGCCGTCCACCAGCGGGCGGACCCGCTGCTCCCAGTAGTCGTTGAAATACGGCTGGATCTCGCCGGCGAGCTTGAGGCGGATTCCCGCACGACGCGCCGCCTCGATGGCCAGGTGCGGCCCCTTGCAGGGCGCCATCCGCCCGAGAAACGCGACGTAGTCGTCTTTCTCGTCCGACCACGTGTAATCGGATACGGGAATGCCGTGGTGCACGACCTCGACGCGCGGCATTGGCTCCGAGCGCCGGAGCCACCGCGCGATCGCCACATAGAGCGTCTCCGGATACCGCATGTACTGCTCGGAGAGCTCTGGCTCGTGGGGATGGTGAATCGTCAGCACCGTCGGCACCTCGGTAAACATCGTGAACGGCAGGCCAACGATGTCGTTGAGATGAATGACGTCTGCGAAGTCGAGCGCGTCCCGGACTGCCCACGCGGTGTGATCCGCGTTCTTCAATTGCGCGCGCACCGAGGAGGCGCACGGCCAATCGCCGTGCGGGTAGCGCCACCTGACCGGGCACGGCAGCGAGGAGTCGCCGTTGCCGTAGACGACGACATGCTCGCCGCGACGGCACAGCTCGCGAGCCAGGTTCCCGATGAACAGCTCCGTTCCGCCGTATCGCCGCGGCGGGATCTCGATGAATGGCGGGCCGATCAACGCAATACGCATTGCCGCACCTCGACCAGGGGAATAAGAACGTCAACTGAATGGCCAGGAATCAGCTCAACCATGTGCAACCTCGCCTCGAAAGCATCGGGTGGTCCCTACCACTCGACGAAGATATCCACGACCGACACCGGCAAGCTTCGGACCATCGCTTGCTCACGGTCGTTAGGTCGTACGACACAGCCCGGAGACTGTGTTTCGAACTGAGCAATAATCAAAAAAGCTCTTGCTGACCCTTTCGCGAGAGTCGTATCGTTCGTCCCTCACATGAGCACGGCAATGATCACGAGTTTGATGGCTGTGGGGATCGTGTCGCTGGTCTGGTTCGCCGTCGCGATCGTGCGGCATATTCGTCGGCGTCGCCTTCCTCAGCTCGGTGTCGTGAGCGAGGAGTGGCTGACGCTGCATCGGGCCGACCGTTGGTGAACGCGGCGCAGCGGAACTTCGGCCGTCGGCTGAGAGATCAGCGGGAACGGTCACAGATCGCGCTCAGCGAAATCGCCGAGGCGACGAAGCTAAAGCGCTCGGTGCTCGAAGAGCTCGAGCGCGGCGACGTGTCGGGATGGCCCGGCGGCATTTTTCGGCGCGCGTTCGTGCGCGCGTACGCGTCCGCCATCGGACTCTCGCCCGAGTCTGTAGTCGAAGAATTCACACAGGTGTTCCCGGATGGCGCTTCGCGCAGTGGCGCGGAGGCCCCACACGAGCTGCGGCTGACGCTGGTCGTCGACCCGTGGCGGCGTGGGATGACGGCCGTCACGCACGTCGCCGTCGCGCTCGTCGAGGCTGGTGCGATCGTCGCGCTCGCGTTACTCACGGCGTGGCTGGCAGCCGCCGATGTCTGGTCCGTCTCCGCGGTGCTGGCGCTGACGTATTACGCGGTGAGCGCCGCGTGCCTCGGCCGCAGCCCCGGATCGTGGTGCCTGGAGCATGGTCTTCCCAGCCGGCGCCCTCGCCGCTCGACGGACGGTTCGGCGTCGGCTCGCGCGCGCGATCTGATCCACCTGGTTCAAAGACGCGAACCGCCCGACGAGCAGACTCCGGAAGACGGCGCACCGTCAGCGACGCCGCTGCGCGCGGCATCGCACTAGGCCTCCAGGTTCCCCCGCACCTCGATCACCGATCACGGAATCTGGTGAGGAGTCTCCACCGACCGCGGTGACGCGGCCAGCAACGATCGTCGGCCGCTCGCTAATCCCAGCTGTCATGACTCTTGCACAACCGACAGTCCGGCGAGGCTTTCGCGCACCTGTCAGGTGCGAGCCTGATGCATCCCAACGTGGCCACACAGCATGACAGCCGGAAAACACGAGTGAAAGAGGGCAAGCAGTCGTATGCCGACGGCACGCCGTTCGACACGCTGCGATACCTGCAAGGCAAACTCCTGGTCAAGCCGGATCGCCTCTCGTCCCTCGATCGCTTTCGCGAGCTTGGGAAGCTTACGCGGCGAACAGCCAAGTCGTTGAACGTGGGGTTCAGCGAGGATCCGGAGGTTGACGAGGCCCCGCGCGTACGGGAGATCGTCTTTGTCGACACGCCAGACTTCCGACTCTACAAGAACGGCTTCATCCTCCGGCGGCGCGTCACGTATGTTGATGGTTTTCCGACCGGCGATCCCGAAATCGTCTTCAAGTTTCGTTACCCAGACCTGCGTCGTGCGGCAGCCCTCGACGTGCGGCCCAGAATCTCCGGGCGATACCGCCTCAAGTTCAAGGCGCAGGCGCTACCGCAGAAGAACCACCTGGGCGGGTACCGCATGCTGTACTCCCACAACTGCAAGTTCGGCGTCAGTCAAGTGCACGAGGACGATCGCCTGGCCATGCCGACTCTCGTTCGTGTTTTTCCGGCGCTCGCAGCGTTGAAGCGATCAAACGAGGACCGAGTCAGGCTCGTCAACGAAGGCATTGTCGAGGAGCTTCAGCTGCCGCTCGGCAAGCTTGATTTCGGCAAGGGACTGGTTGCGAAGTCGAACGTCGCGCTCTGGCGAACCCGCGGCGAGCACCGGCCGTTGGTCGGCGAGTTTTCCTTCGAGACGAAGTTCGATCGGAGAGAAGACGTGTCGCGCAAGGCCGAAAACCTCGTCAAGCAGTTCTTTGTCACGTTGCAACGCGACATCAGCGACTGGGTTTGGCTTGGTACGACCAAGACGCGGATCGTCTACCAACTCAAGGACAGCTCGCGCGAGGGACACAAATAACGTGGCGTTCGCAAGGCCAGTCCCTGTCCTTGCCGTCAGCCGCGCGGAAGCACCATCGCTGCGGCAGCACGTCGGAGTCGGCGAGATATTCACGGCGTTCTTCATCGTCGGTGCAACCAGTTTCGGTGGTGGCATCGTCGGCTATCTCAGGAGCAGCCTCGTCGCCAAACACAGCTGGGTCGACGACGCGACCTTCGTCGAGCTGCTCGGGATCAGCCAGACGCTGCCTGGCCTGAATGCGACGAACATGGCCGTCCTGGTCGGCAATCGGCTGCGTGGCACAGTGGGGGCCGTTGCGGCACTCATGGGCGTCTGTCTGCCGGGGGCGGTACTGATGGCCGTCGTCGGCGTCGTGTATCAGATTGAGCGTGACCGGCGGCTGGTCGAGGCCGCTCTCAAGGGTGTCGGGGCGGCAGCCGCAGGTCTCCTTCTCCTCACCACGCTGCAGCTCGGTCGGAAATCGCTCTCACGCATCGACGATGTGGTCTTTCTGTTGATCACGGTCCTCTGTGTCAATCAGCTGCATCTCTCCGTAGCGCGCGTCCTGATCATCGTCGGGACCGCGGCCGTCGTGTGGTACGGATGGGGTCGTGCGGCGATCCGTCGATGAACGACATCCCCGCGCTGGCTCGCGTGTTCGCCGGTCTCTCACTGCTGACCGTGGGAGGCGGTATGGCCGCGTATCCTGAACTGAAGGTCCAGATCGTCGACGTGCATCGCTGGCTGACGCTCCCTCAGCTCGACTACCTCTACGGCATGGGTCAGGTCGCCCCCGGGCCCAACATGATGATGATTATTTCAATCGGCTCGCTGAAGGCCGGCGTTCCCGGAGCGCTGATCGCCTTTCTCGCCTTTTTCGGGCCGACGGCGATACTGGCATTGATTGTCGGCCGACTGTGGAAACGGTTTCAGGGGCGGCCCTGGATCGTCGCGATGCAGCGAGCCTTTGCACCGGTATCGATCGGCCTGCTCCTTGCCGGGTGTCTCACCTTTGCCAAAGGGGCGGTGACCGGTTGGGTGACGGCGCTCATCGCGGCGACGGTGTTCGCGATCCTGCTCCGGAGCAAGATCAACCCCGCCTTCCTGATCCTGGCAGCCGCACTCGTCGGCGCGTTCGCCTTCGGCCCAGGCTGACAGAACGCTATTCTTTCAGCGTCGCGCGCCAGTTGACGATGACGGTAATCGGCGGCGTGGTTGTGTCACCGACCGGGAGGTTGACCAGGAATCGGCCGTCAGGCGCAGGGACCCAACTCACGATACCCAGACGCAGCGCGTCGAGCGTGAACAACCGTTCGGGCGCTCCAGGGCGCAGTTCGGACCCGTCCGCGGTGACGCGGGCGCCCCACATCGCGCCGGTGGCGTCCCTGTAGAACAATTCCCGGCCGTCGCTTCCCCATTTCGGCGCCTGACCGCCAGCACTCGAGACACGCCATTTGCCGCCGGTCTCGGGAAATCGCGTCACATACACCTCGGCACGGCCGGTTTCGTTCGAGATGTACGAGAGCCAGCGTCCGTCCGGCGAGATTCGCGGATTGTTCTCGTTGAATTTGGATTGAAAGAGCGGCGTCAGCTTTCGCGTGGCGACCTCGATCTTCCAGATGTCCGTGCCCGTCTCAGGGGTCACCGTGTAGCCAACGATGAACGCGCCGTCCCGGGACCAATCCGTCGGATACGACTGATTCGGAGAGACGAACAGGCGTTCCGCCGCGCCGGTCCCATCCGCGTTTCTCACGTAGATGTTCGGCGGTGAATCGATCGCGGCCGCGAATGCGATCCGCTTCCGGTCCGGCGACCACACCGGGCTCTCGGTATATTCGCCCGACGTGAGCCGAGTCGACACGCCGCGGTCAACGTCGATCAGCCAGATGGAGGGTGGGTCGCGCCGATCCTTTTCGTCGAGGCTGGTGACAACGACCTGGCGGCCATCAGGCGAGATCGCGTGCCCTTCCGTCACGGCGGGACCACCGAGCGTGCCGACGGTTTGGCCGTGTCTATCGATCCAGGTCAGCTGGCTGGGAACGCGGAGCGACTCGCGGTAGGCGAGGGTCGTGTCGGTGACCGAAAACGTGGAGTAGCCCGGACCGGAGACATCGAGGCCGTCGGCGATGCGGACCGGTTCGCCGTCTGTTTTCAACCGACCGGCGTCGAATCGCTGCGCCACCAGCGACTGCTTCTGCGTGTAGAAAAGATACCCGTTGGCGTAGCGCGGCATGGTGTTGTCGACCATCGACGCCCAACCCACGAGCCGCGTGCGATCCTTCGAATCGAGCGCGCCGACATACAGGCCGCTGTTGTCGGCGGCGAGTTGTTCGTACAGATAGTGACGGCCGCCGGGAAGGAACTGGGGCCAGAAATGGCCCGATTCACGATGCGCCGGATCGAGCGTCGTGACGCCGGCCAGGCCCCCGCCCGATGCCAGCACGCGGCTGAGCGGCCCTTCGATTCCGCTCGCGAACAGAATGACGTCACCGGCGGTCCAGGTTCCGCCTCCTCCCCCGGCCGCGTCGGCGATGACCTGCGCTTCGCCGGCGCCGTCGATCGACACCTTCTTGAGTTTCCGATCCGCGAAGAATGCCACGGTGCGGCTGTCGGGCGACCAGAACGGAAGCGACGCCCCTTCGGTCCCGCGAATCTGCTGGAGCGAGAGCGAATCGAGGCGGCGAACCCAGAGCGTCGGGCGAGCTCCGCGCTCGAAGGCGTTGAACGCGAGTTGACGGCCATCGGGAGACAGCTCAATCTGGCTGGTCAACATGCGCGGCGGCGCCGCGACTGAAAAGCGGATCGGTTCGGCGGCGGCTGGCGCACGGGCGCCGCGCCAGGCGCTGACCGCAAGCGCGATGGTCGTCGCGGCGAGAACCGCGGTCGCCGCCATCAACAGTAGCGGTCGCGTCCGTTGGGGTGCGGTGGTCGCCGCCGTGTCGGGCGTGTCCGCGATCCACTGCAGCTGCATCGCGATGTCGTGCGCGCTCTGAATACGATCGGCCGGATCTTTCATCAGACAGGCGCGCAGCAGCCGGTCGAGCGCGATCGGCGTCGTCGGCTGCAGCGACGACACGGAAGGCGGTTGGCGATCCAGAATCGACGCGATCAGGCTTGCCTGCGTTCTGCCCTCGAACGCCTTTCGAGCGGTGAGCATTTCGTAGAGCACCGCCCCGAAGGCGAAAATGTCGGTCCGCGCATCCGCATCCTGCCCCTCGAGCTGCTCGGGCGCCATGTATTGGAACGTGCCGAGAATCGACCCATGACCGGTCAATTCGGGAGGTGCAGTGGCGAGCGCGGTGAGACCGGCCGTTTGCGCCGCGGCCGGGCGGATCTTCGCCAACCCGAAATCCAGCAGCTTCGCCTGCAGCGAGCCGGTCGAGCCTGCGCCCGGCCTGGCCAGGATGATGTTGGCCGGTTTCAGATCGCGATGGACGACACCCGCTCCGTGCGCCCTGGCCAGGGCAGCCGCGATTTGAATGGCCACCCGAATGGCCTGCTCGACCGGCAGCGGGCCCTTCTCCAGCCGCGCGGCGAGGGTGTCGCCTTCCAGGTATTCGAGAACGAGATAGTCGGTGTCGCGGTCACGCCCGAGATCGTACAGGGCACAGATATTCGGATGATTGAGCGCGGACACCGTTCGCGCCTCGCGCTCGAAGCGTTCGCGCAATCCGGGGTCGCTCGCCACGCTTGCGCCGAGGACCTTGATGGCAACCACTCGATCGAGTCGCGTGTCGACGGCGCGATAGACCTCGCCCATTCCGCCCGCCCCGAGCGGTGACCTGATCTCGTAGGGACCGAGCCGCACGCCCGGCGTGAGCGCCATGGAATGGCGCCGATCTTACAACGGCGTCGCTCAGAACGGCGCCCGGGCGACCGTTTCGCCCAACCTGCCAAGGTGTCGTGCAACAGGTGAAGCCAACCGGCGGCTGCCAGGCCTGCAGGAGATCCAGAACTGTGCCGCTGTTAGCGCACTGACATCTGACCACTGCGCAGAGCCGCTTGTTCGCAGATCGAACCGGCCGGCGCCTGCACCATCGGGC
>Ga0207691_10002112_pt1 | contig 19431 bp, 17 predicted proteins | sample KBSM13metaG_FD_184327 | JGI IMG/M metagenome (GOLD analysis project Ga0207691, IMG submission 184327) | Miscanthus rhizosphere microbial communities from Kellogg Biological Station, Michigan, USA - KBS M1-3 metaG (SPAdes) (version 2) | ecosystem: Host-associated > Plants > Roots > Rhizosphere >... | reverse complement strand
GGGGTGCTCGGCATCGCGGCGCAGGACGTCGCCGTCCCCCGCGTCGTCGCCCGCGCGTTGGGCTTGAATGGCGATCGAGGCGCCGGCATCGTCCAGGTCGCCGACGGCGGCGCCGGCGAGGCCGCCGGTCTCCGCCAGCGCGACATCATCGTGGGCTTCGACGGCTCGCCGGTGTCGGGTGTCGACGATCTGCATCGGCTGCTGACCGAAGAACGCATCGGCCACCCGTTGCCGCTGACCATCGTGCGCAACACCTCCTACAGCGCGTGGCACCGCGTGGGGACGGCGGGCACCACCGTCCCCCTCGACGAGGACACGCCGGAGGTCGAAGACGGCGCTCCCGGGCCCGAGGACCTGCTCCTGCAGAAGGCCAGCGGCCAGGAGCTGCGCGAGGCCCTGGACGCGCTGCCGGTGGAGTTCAGGGAGGTCGTGGTCCTGCGCGAGCTCGAAGGCCTGTCCTACAAGGAAATCGCGGAGGTGACGCAGCTTCCCATCGGCACCGTCATGTCCCGCCTGGCCCGCGCCCGGGCACGCCTTCGTCGAGAGCTGCGGGAGCGACTCCAGAGAGGACCGTCATGAGCTGCGGCGACCCGGTCTCGCGCCATCTGGAGGCGTACTTCGACGGAGAGCTGGACCTCGTGCGCAGCCTCGAGATGGAACGCCACCTCTCGGAGTGCGAGGCCTGCTCGGCGACGCTGCGCAGCCATCGCGCGCTGCGATCCGCCCTGGCGCACCCCTCCCTCTACCACGCGGGGCCGAACGGGCTGGAGAGTCGCGTCCGGACGGAGCTGCGGAAGCCGTCGAAGGACACGAAGAGCGTCGCCCGCGTTGGATGGCGCTGGCGGGCGATCGCCGCCTCGCTGCCGGTCATCGCGACCGTGGCCTGGGCTCTCGTCGCCATTCCCCGGGCTCCCTCGGACGAGCAGCTCGTGAGCCAGGAGGTCGTGTCCGCGCACGTGCGGTCGCTGATGGCGGAGCACCTGACCGACGTCGCGTCCTCCGACCGGCACACGGTCAAACCCTGGTTCAACGGGAAGCTGGACTTCTCACCGGAGGTGAAGGACCTCGCCGGCGACGGATATCCGCTGGTCGGGGGCCGGCTCGACTACATCGGCGGCCGCGGCGCGGTCGCGCTCGTCTACCGGCGGGGAAATCACCCGATCAACGTCTTCATCTGGCCCGAGACGGACGCGGGCGGGGACGGAGAGGGGAGCGTCCGCGGATACAACGTGGTCCGCTGGCGGCGTGCGGGCATGCGCTACTGGGCGGTGTCGGACCTGAACCTGCCCGAGCTGCGGGAGCTCGCGCGCGATCTGCAACGTTGAGCCACGAGGCCACGGTCAGGGGAGGCGGAGAGCGGCGGTCAGGCGGCTCAGGATCCCGGCGAGCGACGCGGCGGCGGAGCCGCCCGGCATCGTGTATTCGATGATCAGCTCGCTCTGATCGCGGTCGCGGCGCTGCGCCGTCACCGCCACGCGATCGCTCTCGGGCACGAGCGCATTGGCCAGGTACGCGCTGTGGCCGGCCAGGTGCGCATTCCTGAAGACGAGCCGATGGGAGCCCGGCGACGTGTCCGGAGCGGCCGCCTCGATCGCGAGCCGGACCGTGCCTTCGCCGCGGCGGACGGCCGCCGCGTCGGGAAAGCTCGATGCGAGCACACGTGTGCGCAGGCACGCACGGGCGTAGGGGCGCGCGCACGCGCCTACGCGCGAGAGGCACAGGGAGTTCCGTCGCCAAGCCGTCAGTCGATACGCTGCCAGATGCCGCCGGGCAGCGGTGCAACCCGGCCGGCGATCTCGAGCTCGGTCAATATGGCGACGATCGCGGGAATCGAAAGCCTGGTGCGCGCAGCGAGCGTGTCGATCGGCGCCGGATCGTGGCCGAGCGCGCGCATGACGGCGCGCTTGTCGGCACGAGGCGGTTCATCCCCCGCGGGCTTCGTTTGCGCGGGCGCTGTACCCGTGGGCGGAATCGCGAGCTCGTCCAGGATGTCCTGCGCGGTCTCGACGAGCTTCGCGCCTTCGCGAATGAGCTGATGCGCGCCCTTCGAAAACGGCGAGTGGATCGAGCCCGGCAGCGCGAAGACTTCGCGTCCTTGCTCTGCTGCGAGGCGCGCGGTGATGAGCGATCCGGAAGAGAGCGTCGCCTCTACGACGAGCACGCCGCGCGAAAGTCCGCTCACGAGCCGATTGCGGCGTGGAAAATTCTGCTTGAGCGGCGGCGTCCCGACGGCGAATTCGGAGATGACGACTCCGCGTGACGCGAGCTCGTGCGCCAAGTCGCGGTTGCGCGCCGGATACACGCGGTCGAGACCGGTGCCGACGACCGCGATGCTGCTGCCGGTATGCGCGAGCCCGCCTCGGTGCGCGGCGGCGTCGATGCCGAGCGCGAGCCCGCTCACGATCGCCAAGCCGGCCGTGGACAACGCTGCGGCGAAGGCTTCGGCATCGGCGCACCCCTGGGGCGTGGCATTGCGGCTGCCGACGATCGCGAACGCCGGCCGCGCGAGCATCTCGCGGCGTCCCATGCAATAGAGCACCGGCGGCGGATCGCCGATTTCCAGGAGTGTTGCCGGATAGTCGGGATCGCCCCACGCGACAAGGTCATGCGCCGGGTCGCGCAACCACGCGAGCGCCTGCTCGAGCCGTACCGCATCCGGCGGTGCGTCGAGAAGCGCCGCGACGTTTTCGGGCACGTGACGACGACGCTGGGCGGGTGTCGCCGCCAGCACGCCTTCCGGTCCTCCGAATGCGCGCAAGAGCAGAACCAGCGGGCGAGGAGCGACTCCCGAAAGGTGGAGTCGCGCCCACGCCTCGGCGCGGGAATCGACGTTCATGTTGAGTGACGGCCGCCGGGGCTGCTAGCGCGGCGGCATCCGATGCCGTCGCGCCTCGCGAACCGCGCGACTAGGGATTGCGGGCGTAGTTGCCGACGACGACCGGATCGGTCGTGTTGAGCAAGAGCGCGTACGAAACCCGGTTGAAAACCCGAAAGACGAAGAGGAGGCCGATGCGCTCGTCGGGCACCTTGAGGTAACGGTCCGGCATGAAGATGCCCTGCCTGTCGATAGGTCGCTCGACGAGCCGCGGATCGGGAATGAGCGGCACTACGCGATAGACGGCGAGCACGGTACCGACGTCGACCCCGTCGGCCGTGCCGCGGTCGAGGGTGACGATCCAGCCGCGCCCGGCTTCGATGGCGTCGCGATCGGTCGCGATGATCTCGGCCTGAATCGGCCTCGTCGGGGCATGCGGAACGTAGCTCATCAACACGCCGCGCGGAGCGGGGACCAGGTGATCGCCGTTGACGATCTCCTCTTTCGCGTTGACGATGCGCACCGTCGACACGTTTTCCTGGATTGCGTTATCGAGCGGAGGCGCTACCGGGTCGGCAAAGCGCTCGACCTTCGCAATCCCGAGATAGCGCTGCTCGACGCCGAGCACTTCCTTGCCGTCGGACGTCGTGAAGGTCCGGCCGCGGCGGTAGATGTTCCAGAGGTCGCCGCCCGCGGGATTCATGCCGACCGCATAGACGATGTCGCCATCCGCCCGCACGGCCCTGAAGTCGCGCGAGGCAACGACTTCGGCCGCGCCGACCAAGCCTTCGGGGCCGGTGATGAGCGGCCGGGTAAGGTAGGCCTCGATTTCACCAGCAGGAATGGCGGGAATCGCTTCCGCGTCGAGCGGTGACGACCGAACCGTCGGCGACAGCCGAGTGAGCGGGCGCTCCAGCGTCAGGCGCCACCGACCGTCGCTGCGGTCGAGAACGATCACGTCGCCGGGGTAAATCAGATGGGGATTCCGGACCTGGTCGCGATTCATCCGCCAGATCTCCGGCCACCGCCAGGGATCCTTGAGGAATTTCTGGGCAATTCCCCAGAGCGTGTCTCCCCTTTGCACCGTATAGCGCTCGGAGACCCCCTCCTTGATTTCTACATCGGCGGCGCGTGCGGGAAGTGCAACGAGCGTTGCGACGGCCAGGACCGTCGCAACGACGAAATTCGCTATGCTAGACTTCTGACGCATAGAGCCTCTTCGTTTGGGGGTGGGGCTTGCTAACGTCCTAAAGCGCCGCAAAATAAGGGCTTACAGCGGATTCTGCATCCTCAGTCTGCATTTTGCAAGCCGACGACGCCAAAAGTCGTCGGCAAGACGGATGAGGTGTCGCCCCGCTGTAACTGAAAACAACGGCACGGCTCGATCAGGCAACCTAAGCCCATGGCATTACTGCAGATTCTTGCCTACCCCGATCCACGGCTGCGCAAAGTCGCGGCAACTGTCCCGGCGGTGACGCCGGAGATCGAGAAGCTGATCCGCGACATGGCCGAGACCATGTATGCGGCGCCCGGCATCGGTCTCGCGGCAACCCAGGTCGACGTGCACAAGCGCATCGTGGTGATCGATATTTCCGAAGCGCGGGACGATCTGCAGGTCTTCGTGAACCCGGTCATCGTCGCGGCCGAAGGGGAGGCCGAATGCGAAGAAGGCTGCCTCTCGGTGCCGGGATACTACGAGCGGGTGCGCCGCGCGGCGCGGGTTTTCGTGCGCGCGCAGGACGCGAAGGGCAAGCCGTTCGAGCTCGAGGCGGACGGCATGCTCGCCGTTTGCATCCAGCACGAAACGGAGCACCTCGAGGGCAAGATCTTCGTCGACCACCTTTCGGCACTCAAGCGCTCGAGGCTTGCGGCACGGCTCCGCAAAAAGCAGCGGCTCGCGGGCTGATGAACGGCCGATGAAGGTGGGTTTCGCCGGCACGCCGGCGTTCGCGGCGGGGCTTCTCCGCGCGTTGCTCGACGCGAACATTCCGGTTGTGCTCTCGCTCACGCAGCCGGACCGCGCGCGCGGACGGGGGCAGAAACTCGCGGGGTCGCCGGTGAAAGAGCTGGCGCAGGAGCGCGAGATCCCCATTTATCAGCCCCCGACGCTCGCGACCGACGACGCGCGGGCGCCACTGCTCGCGCTCGACCTCGACGTGCTCGTCGTCGCCGCGTACGGGCTCATCCTGCCGCCTGCTGTCCTCGCCTGGCCGCGGCATGGGTGCATCAACGTGCACGCCTCGCTGCTGCCGCGCTGGCGAGGTGCGGCACCGATCCAGCGCGCGCTCCTCGCCGGTGACGAAGCGACGGGGATCACGCTGATGCAAATGGATGCAGGACTGGATACGGGGCCCATGCTCGATGTCGTTCGCATTCCCATCGCGCCGCGCGAGACGGCCGGCTCGCTCGAACACAAGCTTGCGGTGGAGGGAGCATCGGTGCTTGTTTCCTGCCTGCGCCGGATGGCCGCGGGGTCGCTGGGTACGCCGGTGCCGCAGCCGGCGTCCGGTGCGACGTATGCGTCGAAGATCCAGAAGAGCGAGGCGGACATCGACTGGAGTGCGTCCGCTGATGCCATCGATCGCATGGTGCGCGCGTTCGATCCGACGCCGGGCGCTTCGACGCTGTGGTCGGGAGAGCGGGTGAAGGTGTGGCGCGCTCGACCGGCAACGAGGCCGCCGCATGGATATTCCCCTGGAGCCGTCCTCGCAGTCGCTGCCGACGGCGTCACTGTCGCCAGCGGCGAAGGTGCCGTGGTTCTCGAGGAGTTGCAACCCGCAGGCGGTCGCCGGATGAGCGCTTCCACGTTCGCGACCGGGCGAAGGCTCGCTCCCGGCGGACGCTTCGGCGCTTCGGTGAGCGGCGCCTAAGCGCGCGCCGACGAAGAGGAAGCTCGCATGCGCGAAGCGCAACGACTGGCGGCCCTTGCGGTAGAGCGGGTGCAAGGCGGAACGACGTTGCCCGCCGCGCTCGAGAGCATCGCGCCGGCCGAGCGCGATTCGCCGGGGCGCCGCCGCTCACTGGTCCTCGAGCTCTCGTACGGCACGTTGCGGCACTGGGGCACGCTCGACGCGCTGGTGAAGAAGCTCGCGACCAAGCCGATCGCGGACCCCGCGCTGCATTGTCTCGTCGCCGTCGCGATCTATCAGCTGCTGCACATGCGCGCGCCGCCCTTTGCCGTCGTCGATCACGCGGTGAACGCGGCTGCGGCGTTGACGCGCCCGGGGGCGAAGGGCCTCGTCAATGCGCTCCTGCGGCGCTTTCTGCGCGAGCGCGATGCGCTCTTGCGCGAAGTCGAATCGGATCCTGTCGCGCGCTGGTCGCATCCGCGGTGGTGGATCGATCGCGTGCGGAGCGAACTGCCTGGCGACTGGCAGGACGTGCTGGCCGGAGGGAACACGCACGCGCCGCTCACGCTTCGCGTCAATCGCCGCGTCGCATCGCGCGAGGCGCTCCTCGCGCAGTTCGGCGCAGCGGACGTGAATGCGCTGCCGGCGGGAGAAGCGGGCATCATCGTCGAACCCCCGATGAACGTGCGCGCCCTGCCCGGATTCGAGGCCGGCGCATTTTCCGTTCAGGATCTGGGCGCGCAGATCGCGGCGCCGCTCCTCGCGCCTTCGTCGGGACAGCGCGTGCTCGACGCATGCGCCGCGCCCGGCGGCAAGACGACGCATCTCCTGGAGCTTGCCGACGTCGAACTGGTCGCGCTCGACAGCGATGAAGCCCGCCTTGTCCGCGTGCGTGAGAATCTCGCGCGTCTCGACCTCGACCGGCCCGGTGTGGAGGTCGTGGCCGGGGATGCGGGCGTTCCCCGGACGTGGTGGGACGGCCGGCCGTTCGATCGCATCCTCGCGGACGTGCCGTGCACAGCGGCCGGAGTCGTCCGCCGTCATCCCGACATCAAGTGGTTGCGCCGCGAAGCGGATATCGAAGGTTTCGCGCGTCAGCAGTCGCGCATCCTCGACGCGCTGTGGGGCTGTCTCGCGCGCGGCGGAGCGCTCCTGTACGTCACGTGCTCGATCTTCGAGGCGGAAAACGAGGCGCAGGTCGCGGCGTTCGTCGCTCGACACGCCGATGCGTTGCGCGAAACCATCACCTTTCCCCAGGAGGCGGCGCGTCGCGGGGCGCAACTCTTGCCTTCGCTCCCCGGCGCGAGCCACAATCAAGACGGATATTTCTACGCGCTCCTGCGCAAGCCTTGAGGGGCATGGCCGCAACGCGTATTCCGCCCGCCCCGACGCCGACGGCCCATCGGCACCGTGTCACGCGCCCGCCCGCCGGAATGCCCCAAGCAATTCGATCCCTCTTTGTTCCGCGCGCCTCCGCTCCCGCGCTGGCGGCGTGGCTCGCGGGTATCGCGCTCGCGCTGGCACTCCTCTTTGCCTCCGGCACCGCGCGCGCGGAGACGATCGCCGTCAAATCTGCGGAAATACGCGCCGACGAGGACGCCTATGTGGTGAGCGCGGAGTTCGACCTCGCATTCACGCCCACGCTCGAAGAGGCGATCCAAAAGGGGGTGCCACTCTACTTCGTGTTCGAGTTCGAGCTGATGCGCCCGCGCTGGTACTGGGTGGACGACAAAGTGCTTTCTGTCTCCACCCAGTACCGCGTTTCCTACAATGCGATCACGCGGCAGTATCGCGTCGCCAGCGGCCTCCTTGGCCAGAACTTCGACTCGCTCGAGGACGTCGAGCGCTTCCTGTCGCGGGTCACGTCGCGGCAGGTCGCGACCTTGGACCAGCTCGTCAAGGGCGCGCGGTACGAAGCCTCCGTGCGGCTGCGCCTCGACGTCAATGCGCTGCCCAAGCCGTTCCAGATCAACGCGCTCGCGTCTCGCGACTGGACGCTGCAATCGGAATGGCATCGCTGGAGCTTCACGCCGTGAGCGGACTCCTGCCGTCGCGAAGGATACGGTGGGTGCTGCTCGTGCTCGCCTGTCTCGGCGCGATCGCCCTCTTCCTGCTGGCGACGGCCTCCGCGAACACCGAGCTCTTCGCGCAAAGGATCGACCTCCTGCTCGTCGTCAACGGCGTTCTCGGCGCGCTCCTGATGGCGGTCGTCGGCACGCAGTTGTGGCAGCTGTGGAAGAAGCGGCGCAGCGGCATCTTCGGCTCCCGCCTCGCCGTGCGGCTCGTGCTCGTGTTCGCGCTAGTGGCCGTGCTTCCAGGCGCGCTCGTTTATGCAGCATCGGTGCTCTTCATCGGCCGCAGCATCGAGAGCTGGTTCGACGTGCGCGTGGATCGCGCGCTCGAAGGCGGCTTGAACCTCGGCCGCAACGCACTCGACTATCTCAAGCAGGAGACGGTCAACAAAGCGAATCAGATCGCGCTCACGCTCGCGGAAGGCGGGCCCGGCACCGTGACGACTCGATTGAATCGCGCAGCGGAGCAGGCGGGCGTCTACGAGGCCGCACTCTTCACGTCGACTGGAGGCGTCCTCGCGGTCGCCGGCGTCGGCGGGTCGACCGCGCCGCCCGAGCCGCCTCCCGCTGCGGCGCTGCGGCGGGCACGCCTGCAGCAATCGACCGCAACTCCGGAGCAGACGCCGGAAGGCCTCTTCAGCAAGCTTCGCGTGGTGGTGCCGGTCAACACCGACGATCAGCTGGAACCCCTCAAGGTGCTGCAGGTGATCGAGCCGGTGCCGAAGGCCCTCGCCCAGGACTTCGAAACGCTTCGCTCGGGATCGGATGACTATCAGAAGATCTCGCTCTCCCGCCAAGGGTTGAAGCGTCTCTATGGGCTCACGCTCACGCTCACCTTGCTGCTTGCGCTCACGTCGGCGCTCGGCCTTGCGGTCGTGCTGTCGGAGCGCTTCGCGGCGCCGCTGGGCCTGCTGGCCGAGGGCACGCGCGCCGTGGCCCAGGGCGATTTCACGCGGCGCCAGCCCGTCACTTCGTCCGACGAGCTCGGCGTGCTGACCGTGTCGTTCAACACGATGTCGGCGCAGCTCCTGGAAGCGCAGCAGAAGACTGAGGAGTCGCGCCGTGCGACCGAGACCACGCGCGCCTACCTCGAAAGCATTCTCGGCAACCTGTCGGCCGGCGTGCTCGCATTCGACGACGGCTACCGGTTGCGCACGGCCAACGCGAGCGCCGCGGTGATCCTGCAGCAGCCGTTGGCCGAGCTATCGGGTGTGCCCCTGTCCGATTGGGGAAAGAAGCTCCCTGAGCTCGCGCCCTTCGCGGGGCTGGTGGCCGACGGCTTTCGCGGCAGCGGCGATGCGCACTGGCAGAAGCAGGCCGAGCTCTCCGTGACGAATCTCATGCGCACGCTGCTCATGCGCGGCTCGCGCCTGCCGGTGAGCCCCGTGGCAGGGTACGTCGTCGTGTTCGACGACGTCACCGACCTTGCCCAGGCGCAGCGCGACGCGGCTTGGGGCGAAGTGGCCCGTCGGCTGGCGCACGAGATCAAGAATCCGCTGACGCCGATCCAGCTTTCCGCCGAACGGCTGGAGCGGAAGCTCGCGCCGAAACTCGACAGCGCCGATCAGGAAACGCTCGCGCGCGGTGCGCAGACCATCATCGCGCAAGTGGCGGCGATGAAGCACATGGTCGACGACTTTGCAATCTACGCGCGCCGGCCGCGCCCCGGCACGATGCAGGCCGTGGACGTAGGCGCCCTCTTGCTCGATGTGCTCGCGCTGTACGACAATCTGCGCCCGCACGTCCGATTGTCCCTTCCGCCCGAGCCGCTCGTCGTGCAGGGCGAGCCCACCCGCCTCCGCCAGGTGTTCCACAACCTTCTGCAGAACGCCATCGACGCCCAGGCGGAAATGCCCGACCCGCGTTATCAGATCGCTCTCGAGTCGCGCGGCGAGGAAATTACGCTCGCCTTCGCAGACGGCGGCGCCGGATTCCCGGAGGCAGTGCTGCACCGCGCGTTCGAGCCGTACGTCACCACGAAAGCGAAAGGAACGGGTCTCGGCCTTGCCATCGTGAAGAAGATCGTGGACGAGCATCACGGCCGCGTCGAGCTCGCGAACGCGACGCCGCGCGGCGCCCAGGTCACGCTCATTTTCCCGCGCAGCACGGCGGCAGCGTAGGATACGCAGTTCATGACGCCCGCCAAGGAAATCCTGATCGTCGACGACGAAGTCGGCATCCGCGAGCTTCTGTCCGAGATTCTTCAGGACGAGGGCTACCGAGTAAGCCTCGCTGAAAATGCCACGGCGGCCCGCGCGTACCGGGCACGCGAGCGGCCGGCACTCGTGCTGCTCGACATCTGGATGCCGGACACCGACGGCGTGACGCTCCTGCGCGAGTGGGCCGCGTCCGGCCAGCTCACGATGCCCGTCATCATGATGTCGGGCCACGGCACGATCGAAACCGCGGTCGAGGCGACGAAGATCGGCGCGTTCGACTTCCTCGAGAAACCGGTTGGCCTGCAGAAGCTGCTCGGCACCGTGGCGCGCGCGCTCAAGATCGCGCTCGCGCGGGAGCCGCGGCGCGTTTCGCTCGCGAGCATCGGCACGAGCGCCGCGATGCGCGACGTCGAGCGCCAGCTGGAGCAGCTCCTCGCCGCGAGGAAGCCAGTGCTGCTTCTGGGCGAGCCTGGCGCGGGGCACGACGTGGCGGCGCGCGCGCTGCATGCGCCCGATACGCCGCGAGTGGTGCTTCCGAGCGGCGCGCGGCTCGCGTCGAACCCGCTCGCCATCCTCGAGGAGGCTCGCGACGGGACGCTGTATTGCGCCGAGATAGGCCAGTACGCAAAGGCCGAGCAGCGCGGCCTCGCGTTCCTGCTGCCGAAGCTCGACAAGGCGAACGTCACGCTCGTCTGCACGAGCACGGAGCCCCTCGGCAACATGGCCGCCGAGAACAAGTTCGACGCTGCGCTGCTGGCGGCGCTCTCCACCGGCGCAGTGCTGCTTCCGCCGCTCAGAGCCCGGCGCGAAGACATCCCGGCGCTGATCGAGCGCTTCTGGCACGACGTCGCGGCGCAGGAGCGCAACGCCCAGCATCCGGTGCCGCGCGGGTTCGCGACGCTGCAGCCGACGGCGCTCAACATGCTGGCCGGCGCCTACTGGCCGGGCAACCTCGACCACCTGCAAAGCGTGGTCGCGAACCTCGCGTTGTTCGCGGGCAGCGGCGACGTGACCGCCGAGCACGTGAAGCGTCTCCTTGGTGAGGCCGCGGCGGCGAATCAGACGGTCGCCCCCGAGATCACGGCACGTTTCTTCGAGCTTCCGCTCCGCGAAGCCCGCGAGGCGTTCGAGCGCATCTATTTTGAGCAATTGCTAGGGCGCGAGCAGAGCAACATGAGCCGCGTGGCGGAGCGCGCGGGCCTGGAGCGCACCCACCTCTATCGCAAGCTGAAGCAGCTCTCCATCCGCTTCGCCCGCCGCGGCGACGACGGCAATGGCGGCGCCGGCTGACGCGGGCGTATCGCGCCGCACCTCTTGAGCGATCCCGCAGGCTCGTCGAAGCGCATGTCGCCGCTCGTCGTCGGAGCGATCGGCGTGGTCTTCGGCGACATCGGCACCTCGCCGCTCTACACGCTGCGCCAGTGTTTCGGCGGCGAGCACCTGGTGCCGCTCACGCCCGCAAACGTGCTCGGCGTCCTGTCGATCATCTTTTGGGCGCTGATGATCATCGTCACCGCGAAGTACGTGACGCTCATCATGCGCGCCGACAATCGGGGCGAAGGAGGCATCCTCGCGCTCACGGCACTCGTTTCGCGGGGCCTCGGCAATCGCGGCCGACGCCGCTGGTGGCTGGTCGGATTCGGCATCTTCGGCGCCGCGATGTTCTACGGCGACGGAATGATCACGCCCGCGATTTCGGTGCTTGGCGCGGTCGAAGGTCTCGAGATCATCGCGCCGCACCTGCACCCTTTCATCGTCCCGGTGACGCTCGTGATCGTGGTTGCGCTTTTCGCGATCCAGAAGCGCGGCACGGCGAGTGTCGGGCGGCTGTTCGGCCCGATCATGTGCGCGTGGTTCGTCGTGCTGGCGGTCCTCGGCGCGATCCAGCTGTGGCAGCACCCCGCTGTGCTTCTCGCGATCGATCCGCGGCACGCGTTCGCGTTCATCTCCCACAATCCGCGCCTCGCTTTCCTGTCCCTGGGCGCCGTCGTCCTGGCCGTCACCGGCACCGAGGCGCTCTACGCGGACATGGGACACTTCGGAGCGACACCGATCCGGCGCGCATGGCTGTGGTTCGTCATGCCGGCGCTCGTGCTCAATTATTTCGGGCAGGGCGCGCTCCTGCTACTGGATCCCTCGGCGATCAAGAACCCGTTCTACCTCCTGGCGCCGCAATGGGCGCTGATACCGCTCGTCGTGCTCGCCACGTGCGCCGCCGTGATCGCGTCGCAAGCGGTGATCTCCGGCGCGTTTTCGCTCACTCGTGCCGCAATCCAGATGGGCTACTGCCCGCGGCTCAAGCTTCTGCACACGTCGGATCGGCAGATCGGGCAAATCTACGTGCCGTTCATCAATTGGACGCTGCTCGTCGCCGTGGTGCTGCTCGTCGTCGGCTTCCGCAGCTCCGACGATCTCGGCGGTGCCTACGGCATCGCCGTGACGCTCGCGATGCTGATCGACTCCGTGCTGATCCTCGTCGTGATGCGCCGCATCTGGGGCTGGAGCCGCCCGGTGGCCATCGCCATCGTGGTGCCGCTCTTGTTCATCGACCTCTCGTTTCTCGCGTCCAATTCGCTCAAGATACCGGCCGGCGGCTGGTTTCCGCTCCTGATCGGCGGCATCGTGTTCACGCTGCTCACGACGTGGAAGCGTGGGCGCGCGCTGCTGATGGAGCGGCTCTCCGAGGATTCGATGCCGCTCGGCCTTTTCATCGACAGCATCGAGGCAAGCCCCCCGACGCGCGTTTCCGGCACCGCGGTGTTCCTGACCTCGACGGCGGATCGCGTGCCGCACGCGCTCTTGCACAACCTGAAGCACAACAAGGTGCTTCACGAGCGCGTCATCTTCCTCACCATCCACACGCAGGATTTTCCACGGGTTCCTCCCAAGGAGCGAGTGCGCCTGTCCGAGCTCGGTTGCGAGTTCGCGCGGATGGATGCGTACTACGGCTTCGCCGAGGATCCCGACGTTCCCGAGCTCCTCGAGACGATCGGCCAGGACGGTTTCGAGTTCGACATGATGGAGACATCGTTCTTCGTCTCGCGCGAGACACTGATCGCGAGCGTTGCGCCTGGAATGGCGCTGTGGCGCGAGCGCTTGTTCGTTTCGATGTCGAAGCTGGCCGTCAAGGCCACGGACTTCTTCCACATCCCGACGAACCGCGTCGTCGAGCTCGGCACGCAGGTAGAGCTGTAACGTTCGCCGGATATGAAGCGGCCCTCCCTTCGTGAGAAGGCAAGGCCGCGGTGATGCCTGACACGTCGGACAGCTCAGGCTGCGATCTGGCTCCGCATGGCTTTGAGCGCCTTGCCTTCGATTTGCCGGATGCGCTCGGCCGAGACGCCATACTCGTCGGCGAGCTCCTGGAGCGTTGCCGCATCTTTCTCGACGAGCCAGCGGGCCTCGATGATCCGGCGGCTGCGGTCGTCGAGCTTCGAGAGGGCGCGCTTCAGGCCATCGGTCCGGTTCCGCTCGGTTTCGGCGCGCTCGAGAAGCTGCGCGGGCTCGTTCTCGTTATCGGTGAGATACGCGATCGGCGCGACAGCTTCCTCGTCGTCGCCCACCTGCGGCTCGAGCGCGACGTCGCGACCGGAAAGGCGAGTCTCCATTTCGAAGACCTCTTCCGGCTTGACGCCGAGATCCTTCGCGATCTCGTGCGCTTCCTTGGTCGACAGCGCGGCCGACCGAACCTTCATGCGGCGCAGATTGAAGAAAAGCTTGCGCTGCGCCTTGGTCGTCGCCACTTTGACGAGGCGCCAGTTGCGCAGAACGTATTCGTGGATCTCGGCACGAATCCAGTGCAGTGCGAACGAAACGAGCCGCACGCCGCGCTCCGGGTCGAAGCGGCGGACAGCCTTCATGAGCCCGATATTGCCTTCCTGGATCAGGTCCGCCTGCGGCAAGCCGTAGCCCAAGTACTTGCGGCTGACGGCGACGACGAGCCGCAGATGCGACAGGACGAGCTGCTGCGCCGCATCGATGTCGTTGTCGCGGACGAGACGACGGCCGAACAGGAGCTCCTGCTCGGGAGTAAGCAGCGGAAAGCGATTCACGGCCTGGATGTACTGGTCCAGGTTTCCCAGGGAAGCGGGAGTCGGGAACGTCAGCGCGGTACCGGTCGTCATCTTTTCAGGGTCCTCGGGTTTGCGTCGAGCGGAACTGCACAAGCCACGATCCGATCGACGGACTACAGTTTAGCAGTCGAGGGGTAGGAGTGCTAACGGGACGGAAAGTTCCTGAGTGATTTACTCAAGTTAAGCGTCGGTTTCCCGTGACGAGAGCCCGTAAACCACGTTGGAACTGAGCCGTGGAACACGAGCCGGGACGCGAGTGAGCCTGAATGTGAGCGCACACTACTCCACGGAGAGGGCAGCAACGTCACAGACAACCCGCGTCCGCGGCCCGGTGCAGCCCCGGGGGTCTGAGCGCTAGTCCACGAGCGCGTCGACGAATTCCTTGGCTACAAACGGCTTCAGATCCTCGACACCCTCGCCCACGCCGATGAAGCGCAGCGGGATCGGCCGCTCCTTGGCGATCGCCGCCACGACACCGCCTTTGGCGCTGCCGTCGAGCTTCGTGAGCACCAGTCCGGTCAGTCCGAGGGCATCGTCGAACGCTTTCACCTGTGCCAGCGCGTTCTGGCCGGTATTTGCATCGAGCACGAGGAGTGTCTCGTGCGGTGCGCCGGGATCGGCCTTGCGGATGACGCGCTGCACCTTCCGGATCTCTTCCATCAGTTGGAGCTGGGTCGGCAGGCGCCCGGCGGTGTCCGCCAGCACGATATCGATGCTGCGGGCGGTCGCGGCGGCAATTGCGTCGAACATCACGGCACCCGGGTCGCCTCCCGCCTGCGAGATTACCGTGACGCCGTTGCGCTCGCCCCACACCGCGAGTTGCTCGCGCGCGGCTGCGCGAAACGTATCGCCTGCCGCCAGCAGCACCGACAGGCCTTGTGCCTGGAAGTGCCGCGCGAGCTTCCCGATGGATGTCGTCTTTCCCGCGCCGTTCACGCCCGCCAGCATGATCACGAACGGCCGAGCCGCCCCGACGGCGAGCGGCCGCTCGAGCGGCCGAAGGAGGTCGACGAGCGCGCCCTTGAGGAGTGCCTTCGGATCGGCATCGCTTCCGGCGGCTTTCCATCGCGAGGAAAGATCGGCCAGCAGGTGTTCGGTCGCTGCAATACCTACGTCCGCGGTGATGAGCGCGCTTTCGAGCTCCTCCAGCGTCTCCGCGTCGAGCTTGCGCCGCGAAAAGACCTCGCCCAATGCGCCGGCGAGCTTTTCACGTGATCGCGCGAGTCCCGCCGCGAGCCGCTCGGTCCAGGGGCGGCTGTCTTCCGGCTCGGATTTGCGCTTGAAGATATCGAACATCGTGGGGATTTGCCTGAGGAGCCGAAGAGCGCGAGCGCGGCAGCGGAGTAACGGCGAAACGTTGAATTTTACCTTCCCCGCATCAAGCGTCGCCGGCCCGGATCATAATGCGGGGCTTTTCGTACATCGCCATCTTCCTCTTGCCCACGGCCACCGCAAATCGAGTCCGCATCATCGGTGGCGCCTTTCGCCGTCGCGTGATCCGGTTTCCCCCTGCGACCGGTCTGCGCCCCACGCCGGACCGCGTCAGGGAGACGCTCTTCAACTGGCTCGGTCAGGATTTGTCGGGGCGGCGCTGCCTCGATCCTTACGCGGGATCCGGCGCGCTGACGCTCGAAGCGGCGTCGCGGGGTGCCGCGCTTGCGGTCGCGGTCGATCGCGACGGCGTGCTCGTCGATGCGCTGCGGGCGACGAGCGCTGCGCTGAGCGCCAGTGCCGTCGAGGCGAATGTCGGGGACGCCCGGACTTTCATCGCGAACGAGCGGCGCAATTTCGACGTGATCTTCCTCGATCCGCCGTTCGGCGAGGATCCGTGGCCTTGGCTCATCCCGGCTTGCGCGGCGCTCTTGTTGCCCAGCGGTTTTATCTACGCCGAGGCCGCGCACGCGCTTGCGCCACCGGCCGGGCTCGTCGAATGGCGCCACGACAAGGCGGGGCGAGTGCATTATCATCTTTTCACTCGTGCCTGAAGCCGGCGCCGACCCGAAGGGCGCCGCACCGATCCCCCAATGCTGACTGTCGTCTACCCCGGCACGTTCGACCCGTTCACGCGGGGTCACGAGGATCTCGTCCGCCGCGCCGCGAAGCTCTTCGACCACGTGATCATCGGCGTTGCCGACAGTGCTTCGAAGCAGCCCTTTTTCACCACCGCCGAGCGCGTGGAGATGGCCCGCGAAGTGCTGACGCCGTTCGGGAACGTCGAAGTGCGGTCGTTTTCCGGATTGCTGATGGATTTCGTCCACGAACACGGCGCGAGGGTAATCCTGCGCGGACTGCGCGCCGTGTCCGATTTCGAGTACGAGTTCCAGATGGCGGGAATGAACCGGAACCTCTTTCCGGAAGTCGAAACACTGTTCCTCACGCCGTCCGAGCAATACACGTTCATTTCCGCCACCATCGTCCGGGAAATCGCGAAGTTCGGCGGGGATGTGTCTTCGTTCGTGCATCCCGCGGTCTTCGCCCGGCTCAAGGCGAAGTTCGCCGCGGCCAGGAAGTAGAGGCGGCCACGATGGCCCTGATCATCACCGACGAATGCATCAACTGCGACGTCTGCGAGCCCGAGTGCCCGAACAGCGCGATCTCGCAGGGCCCGGAGATCTACGTCATCGATCCCGACAAGTGCACCGAATGCGTCGGCCATTTCGATCAGCCGCAATGCGTCGAGGTATGCCCGGTCAACTGCATCCCGGTCAACCCGGATCGCGTCGAGACGCATGCCGTCCTGCTTGCGCGATACGAGGGACTGATGGCGGCGAAGCAGGGCGCCGCCTAGGGCGCGGCGGCGACTACACTCGCCTTTGCTACCGACGCCCGGTCAGGCGTTGGCGGCAGCAGGCAGCCCGTCGCGCGAAAGAGCGATTCCGTCGATTGATTCGACGCGCCGCGCGATCTCGGCGATCCCGCGGGCGAACGTCTCGTATTGCTGCTCGAGCTCCTCGATGCGCTCCTCGAGCTCCCCGCTCGCGACGTGAATGCGCTTGACGCTCTCGAGCCGCCGCAACAGCTGGAGGTGGTGCTCGCGGACGTGCGATTCGAGCGGCGACATCACCGAGCGCAGCCAGATCTCGACGTCGGCGTTGGCCACGTCGTAGACGTGCTTGACGCGGGACGCCACGGTCTCGAAAAAACCCCGCGTCAACGAGAACTTCGCCTTGCTCAGCATGTTCCACAGCGTGTTGAAGTGTTGGTTGTACGCCCGCTCGAGCCGATCGATCTCCTTCTGGTATTTCAACATCGAGAAGGGCTGCGGATTGTAGGGCGTCGTGCGGCTTTCGGAGGCGAACCGCGCGTACATCGCCTGCATCATGTCGTGGATTTCGGTGGCCTGCCGTCCGGCGATGTCGAAGTCGCGGCGGATCGACGTGAAGAAGTCCGCCATCGCATTGCGGACGCCCTTCGTGAAGGGACTGCGCTCAATGCCGCGGCGCGTGCGCCCCGCGTTGACGCGCAGCGCCTCGAGCCCGATGACGTCGAACAGCGCGTTGGTCTGCGTCGCGAACACTGTGCGGAGCGCGCCGAAGCGCTGCACGCTGCGGTCGAAGACCTCCTTGTCCTCGTTGACGCGCGTCATCATGTGAGCGACGACGTCCTGATTTTTCCCGCGCAATTCGCGCAGGTCCGCGAGCTGCTCGGCGATGCTCGCCTGCCGGGATTCGAGGATCTCGCGGACGGCGCCGGCGATCGCGTGAACCGTCGACTGCGTCGCCGCGCCGACGATGCCGCGCTTCGCCGGAATGAGCTTCCCGGACAGCGCATCCTCGAGCGCGAGGAGGCCGCTCCGCTGGAGCAATGCGTCGTCGCCGTTGACCTTGGCGACGAGGCCCTTCTGCGCGGACACCGGAAAAATCTGCGCCGCGGGGAGGCCGAGCAGCGTCGCCGACGCTTCGACCTGACGGCGAATCTCCGCGGCGATCGCGGTTTTCGATTTCAACCCGTCCCAGAGACTGTCGATCTTGTTCAGTACGACGAGCCGGGTCGCTTTCTGCTGCGGATCGTCGCCGCCCAAATCGCGCTTCCAGACTTCGAGATCGCTTTTCGTGACGCCGGTGTCGGCGGCGAGAACGAACAGGATGGCCTGCGCGTTGGGAAGCTGGCTCAACGTGAGCTCCGGCTCGGCACCGACCGCGTTGAGGCCAGGGGTGTCGAGGACGACGAGCCCCTGCTGCAGGAGCGGATGCGGAAAGTTGATGATCGCGTGCCGCCACGCGGGAACGTCGACGCGCGCGTCGCCATCGCGCAGAGGATTCGACGAGCCGGGCTCGTCCTGCAGTCCCAGCGCCCGGGCGAGCGCAATGGGTACGGTCTTGACTTCGGAGACACGCGCCAGCGCCTCGCTCATCTTGCTGGCATTGGAGAGGTCGAGCTCGAATGTCGTCCACTCGTCGGCGTAGTTCCGGAACTCCTGGATGGTCGTGTCCTTGAGCCGCGTCTCGATGGGCAGCAGCTGAATCGACGGCGGCCGCGAGGCATCGAAGAGGAGTTCGGTCGGGCACATCGTCGTGCGGCCCGCGGTCGCAGGCAGGAGGCGCGCGCCGAAGTCGGCGAAGAAGATCGCGTTGATGAGCTCCGACTTGCCGCGCGAGTACTCGGCGACGAACGCGACGACGAGCCGGTCCTCGCGCAGCCGCTCCTGCACTTCCGCGACTTTGAAGTCGACCTTCGCGTCGGCGAGCTCCCGGTCGCGCAGCCAGGCGTGCAGCTCGGCGACGCTGCTGGCGAGGCGCTTTCGCCATTCTCCGTACGCTTCGAAGCGGGCCGCGAGTTCGCGTGGGCGTGACATGCGGTGGGATGACGCGCGTGGCGTATCGTGATTTCGGCGGGCGTTTCAGGGCGCAACAATCTATCACGCCGGGCGGAGCTTTGGCGGCCCGGCGATTACCGCTGGCAGCTCGGACAGTAGTACGTCGCGCGGCCCCCTTGGCGGATCTCGCGGATCGGCGTGCCGCAATGCCTGCAGGGCAGTCCCTGCCGTCCGTAGACGGCGTATGCGAGCTGGAAGTAGCCCGGCTCGCCGCGGCTGTCGACGTAATCGCGCAGCGTGGAGCCCCCTTTTTCGATGGCATCGCGAAGCGTCGCGCGAAATTCGTCCACGAGGCGCGCCCACCGGGCCTTCGACACGCGATTCGCCGGGGTGCTCGGGCGGATTCCTGCGCGAAACAGGGACTCGTTGGCGTAGATATTGCCAATGCCTACGACGAGATGATTGTCCATCAGCACAAGCTTGATCGCTGCCGTGCGGCGCCGCGTCGCGCGCCAGAGATAGTCGGCGTTGCAGGCCGCGTCGAAAGGCTCGGGTCCGAGCTCGCGCAAGAGGGGGTGGTCCTCGGCGGGTGCCGGCACCCAGAGTATCGCCCCGAAACGCCGCGGATCGTGGTAGCGCAGCGTCACCCCGGAATCGAGAACGATGTCCGCATGGTCATGCAGGCGCCGCGGCGGCGCGGTGGCGAA
>Ga0207691_10002110_pt1 | contig 19433 bp, 12 predicted proteins | sample KBSM13metaG_FD_184327 | JGI IMG/M metagenome (GOLD analysis project Ga0207691, IMG submission 184327) | Miscanthus rhizosphere microbial communities from Kellogg Biological Station, Michigan, USA - KBS M1-3 metaG (SPAdes) (version 2) | ecosystem: Host-associated > Plants > Roots > Rhizosphere >... | reverse complement strand
CGAAGAACATGGTCGACGCCGGCGTCCTCGCCGCGCTCGGCAAGAAAGGCACCATCGTCAACATTGCGCGCGGCTCGATCATCGACGAGCCGGCGCTCGTCGCCGCGCTCTCGGCGGGAACGATCAAGGGCGCGGGCCTCGACGTGTTCGCCGACGAGCCCAACATTCCCGAAGCGCTCTTTGCGATGGACAACGTCGTCGTGCTGCCGCACGTCGGCAGCGCGACGCGCGAGACGCGCCAGGCGATGGGCGATCTCTGCAAGGCGAATCTCGACGCGTGGTTCGGCGGGAAGCCGTTGCCGACATTGATCCCCGAGCTCACCTAGCGTCCGGGCGATCGCGCCGTCGTCGTACGGCCGGAAAGCGGCGCTACGACGGGGGCCATGCGGCGAGCAACGCCGCATGAAGCGCAGTCATCTGCGCCGGCGAGAGCGGCAGCGCGCTCGTCACGTCCGGCGGCTTCGGCCACGTCGCATCGCCGAACGTCGAGCCCTCGAATTCCCGGCTCGCCGAATAGCGCGGAATCACGTGAAAATGCACGTGCGGGTCTACCATCATCAGCGCGAGGTAGTTGATCTTCTGGGGGTCGAACGTCGCGTGCAATGCGCGTTCGATGTCCGCCGTCGCCGCCGCGACCTCGGACCAGGCGGCCGCCGAAACCGCGCCGAGCGAGCTCGCGTCCTCCTTGCAGGCGAGCACGAGGCTCCCCAGCGTCGGTTGCGCCGGACGCAGCAGCACGACCCAGCCCCGGTACTCGTGCAGAAGCGTCGCCGGATAGCCGAACCTCGTGATGGTGGCGTTCATGGGCGGATTCTAGCGCGTTGAGCGGCGTCTCCTGGGAGTTGGCTCTACCGGAATCCGCCGCGGCGCCACGTGCCCCACATCGCGCCGATCGCTCCCAGTCGCGGAAAGCGGCGCATGAACGGCGTGATCTCGACCTCGACTCCCGAGTGGCGCTCGATTTTCCACACGAGGTACGGCAGTCCGCCGTCGAACGTGAACGAGGCTTTCAGGAGGCGCGCGACGCTGAGCACCTTCCCCTGCAGCTTGCGGACGATCCAACCGGCGGCACTCGCCAAGCGCTCGCCTTTCGTGGTGCCGTTGCGGTAGCGCCCGGACGCATCGCCGTGCCAGCCGAGTCGCAACGCGATGGCGCGCGTCAACGCGTCGAATTCGCTCGCCGCCTCGGCGTAGCGCGCGCGAATGCGCTCCGGTTGCTCGGCGCGGAGCTCAGCCGCGTAGGAGAGGAGCAGGCCGTGCGTCCAGAGCGCTTCGCTGTCGAATGTGTCCGGAAGCTTCGGCAACGTTCGCGCCGCGAACCTGGCGACCGCGGCGCCGATCGTGCGGACGACGCGCTCGCGGGCGGCGGCGTCGGCGGCGAACAGCAGCCCGCACGGTTGGGCAAAGCGGCCCCACAGGTAGGAGTGAAACCAGCGCGCCGTGCCCTTCTCGAACTGGTCGAGCGACACGACCGCGTATTTCGCGCGCGCGACGCGCCCGGGCAAGGACGTCTCCAGGTAGTAGACGTTGGGCGCGAGAAGCCGGTTCGCGACGGCCGGCAGGAGACGCCCGTAGGCCTCCCGATAGCCGTCGACCAGCACATAGAGGTCGACGATCCCGTCCGCGTCGTCGCTTGCGCGCCGGCACGAACCGTAGAAGAGTATGGCGCGCGCGTGCGCTCCGAAGCGCTGGCGCAGGCAATCGCCGAGCGCGACCACGGCCTTGGGAGCAGGCGCCGCGAGATGGGACTCGATTGCGTCGTCGAGCGGCGAGTTCATCGCAGCGTCACGAATTCCGCGGTGCCGCCGTCGGTGAGCACGACCGGCGTGCCTTCGGACGCGGCGAAGATCTCGCCATCGACGAAGAACGGCGTGTCGAGCCCGATCGTCACGCGATGCGCGTTGCGGCTGTCGTATCCGTTCTCGACGGTGACGAAGCGATTGGGACGCCCGCGCAGCAGTCCGGGCAACGCCCGCACCCAGTGCCGCGGTCGGGCGCGCGCGCTCGCGTAACGGAGCGGCGCGGCTTCGGTGCCCCAATACGGTTTGAGTCCGAGCACGAGTTGATCGAGTGTCGTGACGTGGACGATCTCGCAATCGAAGCTCGCGGCGGGGCCGTCGTCGACGGCGATGGTGATCGGCACGGGCGCGACGATCTCGCGTTCGCCTCGTGCCATCGCGATGACGAACCGCGCCATCGTGACCGCCGGTCCTATTTCGCCGCGCAAGCCCAGTGCGTGAATCTTGCGCTTGCAATATTCGATGCCCTGCGAGATCGCCGCTGCGCCGAAGAACATCCCGTGGAGCGCTCGCCGTCCGGCGCCGGGGTCGATGCGCATCACGGAACGCCCTGTCACCATCAGCCCCTCGCCGCCGCGCGCGGACGCCTCGATCAGACCGTCGAGCGCACGGTGCTGGCGTCCTCGCATCCCGATGTCGCGTGCGGTCATGTTGGCGGTGCCGCCACGCAGCACGGCGAGGAGCGGCCGCCGGGGGAACGGACTGTTGCCGAAGATCGTGTCGAGCACGGCGTGCACGGTGCCATCGCCTCCGCTGATCGCGACGGTGTCGACGCCGCGGCCCGCGAGGTCGCGCAACGCAGCATCGACGCTCATGGGATCCGTGACGTCGAGGCACGGCACGTCCTCGTGGGCGGCGAGCGCGTCCCGCATCGCTGCGGCCCCGCGCAGGTTGGCGCCGCTTCGCGGATTGCGCAGCACGCCGATCGACAGCCGCGCGAGGCGCGTTGCGGTGTCCGGCGCCGGGACTTCTACCGGCGGCATGTCGGCGCCGGCCTCACGCCTTGTGCGCAGCATGCGCGAACACACGCACCGCCAACGCGTGCTCGTCCATCGTCTCGCCGATCTCGGAGAGCCACGACCGGATCGTTTTCCGGTTGGCCTTGCGGACCGCAGCCAGCAACAGGCGCGCGAGCAGAAGCGCAGTCGATGCAACGGTCCACACCGCGACGCACAGCAGACCCAGATCCGGACGGCCCAGCGCGAGGCTCGCCGTCAGCATGATCATGTTCGGGTTGCGCCGCGCCGCGACCAGCCGGAACCACGAATCGAAGGGACGCCACGTGAAGATCGAGAAGCGCGCGATGAAGAGCTGGAACGCGCCTTCGCAGAGGCGGCCACCCACATAGCCGACGAGGATCGCCGCGTAGACCCACGACAGCGGAATGCCCGCGATCGCCGCCGGCTCGAGTGCGAGGCCCGTCCCCCACGCCAGGTACCAGAACGGGGGATGGATGAGGTCGATGCCGTGGTCGAACACATTGCCGAGCTTGGTCGACGTGATGGTCACGCGCGCAAGCTTGCCGTCGACGGTGTCGAGAAACGTCATGATCCAACCGGCGACGAGACCCCACGCGAATTCGCCGCGCGCGAACAGCACGCCGGCGACGATGACCAGCACGAGACTCGCTGCCGTGACCTGGTTGGGCGTCATGCCGATGCGCACGCACCACCCGGTGACCCACTGCGCGGGAACGGGCCACAGCCACTTGGTCACGAGATCGGTGACGCCTTTGTATGCGCCGGAAAACGTGAGCTTCTCGAGCGCGGCGCGACGCTCGGCGGTGACCGCCAGGACGAAAGGCCGGTCGAGCTTCTTCAGCCCTTCTTCGTAGCCCTGCGCGATCTGGTCGAGTGTCACCTTGGCGAGCCCGGCCGGCGTGCGTGCCGCCGGGCCTTTCGTCAATATCTGCGCCACAGCTTCGGCCTGCTCCCCGCGCACGTGCGCGGCGACGCAGAGCGCTTGCGCTCCGACTTCGACTTCCAGCATCGCCTGGGGTGTCTTGACGAGGCCGCGAATTGCGCGGGCGTCGTAGAGGAAGTCGCCGCGCAGCGCGAGGCACGAGCCATTCGGTGGCAATGCGGCGAGATCTTCGCGCCAGACACGGATTCCTGCGGCGCGCAGCTGGCGCTCGATACGCTCGGCCGGGGTGAGACCCCACAAGCGGATGGGACTGTCCCCGAGAATCACTGCAACCAGGTTGTCGTCTGCGTCGATCTTCGGGCCTGCGCTGTTTCGGAGGGCATTGGCGGGAGCGCGGCATCATATACTAACCGGATGGGTACGGTGCAGCTCACGATCGACGCGGACGACCGCGCATTTGCGGACTCGGCCGCGCCATCCGATGTGTCGTCGAACGCGCCGCGCAACGTGACGCCGAACGACGAGTTCGTGCTCGCGCACTTGTCGGATCTGCACCTGTCCTCGCTCGAAGGCGTGCGCCCGCGCGCGTTGCTCGGCAAGCGTGTTCTCGGCTACCTTTCGTGGCGCATGCGGCGCCGCCGCGAGCACCGGATGGAGGTGCTCGATGCGCTTCGCGCCGACCTTCAATCGGAACGCCTCGATCACATCGCCGTGACCGGCGATCTCACGCATATCGGGCTCCCGCAGGAATTCCGGCAGGTGGCCGCCTGGCTCGAAAAGCTCGGGCCGCCGGAAGGCGTCACCGTCGTTCCCGGCAATCACGACGCCTACGTCCGCGAGTCGTGGGACGACACGTTTGCGCAATGGGCGGGGTACATGCGCGGCGACGATGCCGGCAAGGCAACGGAGCGCGCCGATGCGTTTCCGACGCTGCGTGTGCGCCGGGACGTGGCCTTGATCGGCCTCTCGACAGCGCTTCCGTCGGCGCCTTTCCTGGCGACCGGTCGCCTCGGAGAGCGCCAGCTCTCGCGGCTCGACGAGCTGCTCGAGGAAACGGGACGCGCCGGCCTCTTTCGCATCGTGCTGCTCCATCATCCACCTGCACGGCACACGGTGCGCCCGCGCAAATCGCTGCGCGACGGCGCGGCGTTCCGCGACGTGCTCGCCCGGCGTGGGGCGGAGCTCACGCTGCACGGCCACGCGCACTTTTCCGCGGCCACGTATCTCGACGGCGCGAGGGGCCGGAACCTCGCGATCGGCGTCCCGTCGGCTTCCGCGATCGGCAAGCACGTCGATCGATACGCGACCTATCATCTCTATGGCATCCGGCGCAGCGCGTCCGGCTGGAGCCTGCGCGTTGCAGTGCGCACGTATTCGCTCGACAGCGGACGCTTCGTTGCCGACGACGGACGGCGGCTCCGGCAGGCACTGGCGGCTGCGCCGGCCTGAAACGCGGTCGGCCAGTGGCCGCGCATGGTCCCGGCGGGCCCGCGATCGAATCGACGCGACTACTTCGCAGTGGCCGCGGTCTTCTCGGGTGGCGGTTCCCAGCCGCCGCCTATGGCCTTGACCAGGTTGACGGCGGCGACGAGACGGCGGCCGAGCACCGCGAGGTCGGCGCGCTCGTTCGCGAGCGCTCCCGCCTGCACGACGACGACGGCGAGATAAGTGACGGTGCCCGCCCGATACTGGTTGTTGGTGATGGTCACCGAGTCGCGCGACGCCTTGACCGCGGCGCCCTGCACCGTGGCCTCTTCCTCGAGGATGCGCTCGGCGGCGAGGTTGTCCTCCACGTCGCGGAGCGCCCCGAGCACCGTCTGCCGGTAATTGGCGACGGTCTCGTCGTAAGCCGCGGTGGCTTGCGCTTTCGTCGCTTCCCGCAACCCGCCGTCGAAAATGAACTGCGCGAGCGCGATACCCGCCGCGAAGCTGATGTCGATGCCGCCGCCCGCGAAAAGGCGCGCCGACGGATAGAAATCTGCCTGGGCGACGCCGATCTGCGCATTGGCGGCGGCCATGCGCCGTTCCGCAGAGGCGATGTCCGGGCGCCGGATCAGCAATTCGGACGGCAGCGACGGCGGCACCGGCGGGACTTGCATGCTCGCGACCGTGGCGGCGATGCTCAAATCGGCGGGGGGCTTGCCGATCAGGATTGCGATCGCATGCTCGAGCTGCGTGCGGTTCAGGTCCGCCTCGAGGGCCTGCGACCGCGTCGACATGAGCTGTGCTTCCGCCTGCACGACGTCGCCGCGGGAGACGATGCCGGCGTCGTACTGGTTTCGCGTGAGCTGCAGCGAGCGCTCGTACCTCGCCACGCTGTCCTGCAGGAGCCGGGTCTCGGCATCCTGCACGCGCAGCAGGAAGTAGCTCTGCGCGAGCTGCGCCTGCAGCGAGAGCGTGGCCGCGGCGAGGTCATCGGAGGTCGATTCGGCGGTGGCCTCGCTCGCCTCGACGCTGCGGCGCACACGGCCCCAGAGGTCGAGCTCCCAGCTCGCGGTGAGGCCGACTTTCTTGTTGGTGCTGGCGGCGTTGGCCGTCGGAAAGCCCGGCGCGCGGGCGGCGTCGATCAGCGCTTGCGCCTGCCGCACTCGGGCTTCCGCCGCGACGACCGTCTGGTTGTTGAGCGCCACCTGCGACTCGAGCGCATTGAGATCCGGATCGCCGAAGATCTCCCACCACCTGGGCGACGGCAGCGCGTTCTGAGGTGCCGGCGCCGCGCTGCCTTTCGCCTCCTTGTACGCAGCCGGCACATCGGCGGCAGGACGGACGTAGTCGGGCCCGACGTTGCACGACGCGACCACGGCGGCCAATCCCACGATAGCGACGTTTGCGAGGATGCGCAGCACGGCGGTCGGAGTGCCGATCATTGCGGCGCGTCCACGGTGCGCGGCGCGAAGCCGTCGCGGCGCCGCCGCATGGGCCTGAGCGCGCGTGCCCGGTCGCTCAAGCGGTCGAGGTAAAGGTAGACGATCGGCGTCGTGTAGAGCGTGAGGAGCTGGCTCAGGATCAGCCCTCCGCCGATCGCAATGCCGAGCGGCTGGCGAAGCTCGGCGCCATCGCCTCTGCCGAGCGCGAGCGGAATCGCGGCGAGGAGCGCGGAGAGCGTCGTCATCATGATCGGGCGGAAGCGCAAGAGGCACGCCTCGAAGATCGCCTCGCGCGTCGGCACGTCCCGGGTGCGCTCCGCCGCGAGCGCGAAGTCGATCATCATGATCGCGTTCTTTTGCACGATGCCGATCAGCATGATCACGCCGATGAGCGCGATGATGCTGAAGTCGGTGCGGAACAGCATCAACGCGACGAGTGCTCCGACGCCCGCCGACGGGAGCGTCGAGAGGATCGTGAGCGGATGGACGCAGCTCTCGTACAGCACCCCCAGCACGATGTAGAGCGTCAGGAGCGCCGCGAGGATGAGGACCGGCTGGGTTGCGAGCGCCGCCCGGAAGGCGCGTGCCGATCCCTGGAAGCTGCCCCGCACGGTCGTGGGCACGCCGATGCGGGCGAGCGCGTCGTCGATCGCCTGCGTCGCCTGCGACAGCGACACGCCTTCCGGCAGGTTGAACGAGATTGTCGACGCGACGAATTGCGAATGGTGATTGACGGCGAGCGACGTCTCCGTCGGCAGATACCGCGCGAACATCGACAGAGGGACCTGCGCGCCGCCCTGCGCGCTCACGTACATCTGGTTGAGCGCGTCGGCGGACTGCCAGTACTCCGGCGCGGCCTCCATCACGACGTAGTACTGGTTGCGCGGCGAGTAGATCGTCGAGACCGTGCGCTGCGCGAACGCGTCGTTGAGCGTTGCGTCGATCAGCTTCGGCGTCACCCCGAGGCGGGCGGCAGCGTCGCGATCTATCACCAGTGACGTCGAGAGTCCCTTGTTCTGCTGGTCGGTGTTGACGTCGACGAGCTCGGGCAGCTGGGAGAGCGCCTGGCGGATCCGCGGCTCCCAGGTCGTGAGCTCGGCCAGATCGTCCGCCTGGATCGTGTACTGGTACGTGGCATTGCTCTGCCGGCCGCCGACGCGGATGTCCTGCACGGGCGTGAGGAAGAGATTGGCGCCGGGCTCCTTTCCAAGCTCCTTCCGGAGCCGGGCGACGATCCGCTCGGCGCTGTCCTCGCGCTCGGACAGGGGCTTCAGTGTCACGAACATCGATCCCGTGTTGCGCTGTTGCCCGCCGGTGAAGCCGACGACGTTCGCCACCGCCGGGTCTGCGCGCACGATCGCGATGAAATCGGCGAGCTTCTGCCGCATCGCCTGGAACGAGATGCTCTGGTCGGCCTGGATGCGGCCGATGAGCTGCCCCGTATCCTGCTGCGGGAAGAAGCCCTTCGGAATGATCACATACAGATAGACGTTGAGCGCCACGGTCGCGACCAGGATCAGCACCGTGATCGGCCCGTGATCGAGCGCCCAGGACAGCGTGCGCCCGTAGCCTCTCAGCACGGCTTCGAAGACGCGCTCGCTCCACTGGTGGAAGCGGCCGAGCTGACGCTCTTTCGCCGACCTGAGGAGGCGCGAGCACATCATCGGGGTGGTCGTGAGCGACACGACGAGCGAGACGAGGATCGCGGCCGACAGCACCACCGCGAACTCGCGGAAGAACCGCCCGACGAAACCGCCCATCAGCAGGAGCGGAATGAACACGGCGACGAGCGAAAGCGTCATCGCGAGCACCGTGAAGCCGACCTCTCCGGCACCAAGGCGTGCGGCCTCCATGGGAGGCATGCCGGCCTCGATGTGGCGCGAGCAGTTCTCGAGCACGACGATCGCATCGTCGACCACGAATCCAGTCGCGATCGTCAGCGCCATCAGCGACAGGTTGTCGAGGCTGTAGTCGAAGAGATACATGACGCCGAAGGTGCCGATGAGCGACACCGGCACCGCGACGCTCGGGATCAGCGCCGCCCGGCCATGGCGCAGGAAGAGGAACACCACCAGCACCACCAGCGCCACCGACAGCGCGAGCGTGCGGCCGGCATCGCGCAGCGACGCGCGGATGGTGGTCGTGCGCTCCATCATCACCTGGAGATCGATGGCGGCCGGTATCGACGCGCGCAGCGTGGGGATGAGCTCCATCACGCGGTCGACGGTCTCGATGATGTTGGCGTTGGGCTGCCGGCTCACGATCACGAGCACCGACGGCTTGCCGTTGGAAGATCCCGCGTTGCGCAGGTCCTGCACGGAGTCGACCACCTCGGCGACGTCGGTGAGCCCCACCGGGGCGCCGTTGCGGTAGGCGATGATCAGCGGGAGATACTCGCGGGCGGTCTTCGCCTGGTCGTTGGCGTCGATCTGCCAGTTGCGCGCGCCTTCTTCGACGACGCCTTTCGGTCGGTTGGCGTTGGCCGACGCGAGCGCCGTGCGCACGTCCTCGAAGCCGATGCCGTACTTGTAGAGCGCCTGCGGGTTGATCTCGACGCGCACTGCGGGAAGCGAGCTCCCGCCGACCTGCACCTGCCCCACCCCCTCGAGCTGCGAGAGCTTCTGCGCGATGATCGTCGACGCGGCGTCGTACATCTGCCCTTGCGTCATCGTTTCCGACGTGAGCGCGAGGATCATGATCGGCGCGTCGGCCGGATTGACCTTGCGGTACGAGGGATTGCCGTTGAGGCCGGTGGGCAGCGAGCTCCGCGCGGCATTGATGGCGCCCTGCACGTCTCGCGCCGCGCCGTTGATGTCGCGGTCGAGGTCGAACTGCAGGACGATCCGCGTCGAGCCGAGCGCGCTCGTCGACGTCATTTCGGTCACGCCCGCGATGAGCCCCAGCGACCGCTCGAGCGGCATGGCCACCGTCGCCGCCATCGTCTCGGGAGAGGCGCCCGGCAGCGACGCCGACACGGAGATCGTCGGCAGATCGACCCGCGGGAGCGGCGACACCGGAAGCAGGCGGAACGCCACGGCGCCGGCCAGCACGACGCCGATCGTGAGCAGAGTCGTCGCGACCGGTCGATCGATGAAGGGCGACGAAATGTTCATCTCATGGTCCGCTGCCCGAGACTGCCGCGCGCGCCGCGCGCGACCGTTCGCGCCGCGCGGCCATCCGGCGCTCCACGCGATCGAACGCGAGATAGATCACCGGCGTCGTGAAGAGCGTCAGAACCTGGGAGAGGATCAGGCCGCCCACCATGGTGATCCCGAGCGGATGGCGAATCTCCGAGCCGACACCCCAGCCGATCATCAGCGGCAACGCGCCCAGGAGCGCTGCCATCGTCGTCATCAGGATGGGACGGAAGCGCAACAGCGACGCTTCGAAGATGGCGTCTCGCGGGGCGAGCTTGCGATCGCGCTCGGCGTCGATCGCGAAGTCGATCATCATGATCGCGTTCTTTTTCACGATGCCGATGAGAAGGATGATGCCGATGATCGAGATCACGTCGAGCTCGTTGCCGGTGAGCAGAAGCGCCAGGAGCGCGCCGACGCCGGCGGAGGGAAGCGTGGACAGGATCGTGATGGGGTGGATGTAGCTTTCGTACAGCACTCCCAGCACGATGTAGACGGTGACGATCGCCGCCAGGATGAGCCACAGCTGGTTCGCGAGCGACGCGCGAAAGGCGAGCGCCGCACCCTGCAGCTTCAACTGCGCGCTCGTAGGCATGCCGATGTCGCGCTGCGCCGCGTCGATGGCCTTGACGGCGTCGCCGAGCGAAGACCCGTGCGCGAGATTGAACGAGATCGTCGCCGCGGGAAACTGGCCGATGCGGCTCACGACGAGCGGCGCCGTCCGCTCGACGACCCGCGCGATCGCCGACAGCGGAACCTGCTGCGTCGTCGACGCGGATACGGGGGCCGCGGTCCCCGGCAAGCGGGCTGCAGCCGCCGCGTTCGCGACTGCGGCCGCCGCCGCGGCGTTCGGCGCGTTCACGTAAATCCCGTCGAGCGCGGCCGTGCCTTTGCGGAACTCCGGCCCGACTTCGAGCACCACGCGATATTGGTTCGTCTGCGTGAAAATCGTCGACACGAGGCGCTGGCCGAACGCGTTGTAGAGCGCGCTGTCGATCATTGCGGGCGTGATGCCGTAGCGCGCCGCCGCGGTGCGATCGATATCCACGTAGGCCTGCAGGCCGCCTTCCTGCTGGTCGCTCGCGACGTCCACGAGCCGCGGATCCTGGCGCAGCCGCTCGATCAGTTTCGGCACCCACGCGCGGAGCTCTTCCGCGCTCGCGTCCTCCACCGAGAACTGGTATTGCGTCCGGCTTACTTTGTCCTCGATCGTCAGGTCCTGCACCGGCTGCATGTAGAGGACGATGCCTTCGACGTTGGCGACCGAGTCCTGCAGGCGGCGGATGACATCGGTCGCGCTGCCGCTCCGCTGCCCGCGGGGCTTCAAATTGATCAGGAAGCGGCCGCTGTTGAGCGTCGGATTGCTGCCGTCGACGCCGATGAACGACGACAGGCTTTCCACCGCGGGATCCTGCAGGATCACCTTCGCGAGCGCCTGCTGGCGCTCGGCCATCGCCGCGAACGAGATCGTCGGCGAAGCCTCCGAGATACCCTGGATCGCGCCCGTGTCCTGAACGGGGAAGAACCCCTTGGGAATGACGACGTACAGCACGATCGTGAGCACGAGCGTCGCGATCGCGACGATCAGCGTCGCGCCCTGGCGGTCGAGCACCCAGGTCAGCATGCGCGCGTAACGGGCGATCACGCGATCGAACCACTCGCCGCTCTTCCGGAAGAAGTGGCCCTGCTCGCGCTCCGGCACGTGGCGCAGGAGGCGCGCGCACATCATCGGCGTCAACGTCAGCGAGACCACGGCCGAGAGCAGGATGGCGACGGCGAGCGTGATCGCGAACTCGCGGAAGAGCCGCCCGACGACGTCGCCCATGAAGAGCAGCGGGATCAGCACGGCGATGAGCGACACCGTCAGCGAGATGATCGTGAACCCGATCTGCTCCGCGCCCTTGAGCGCCGCCTCGAGCGGCGAATCGCCCTTTTCAATGTAGCGCGAGATGTTCTCGATCATCACGATGGCGTCGTCGACGACGAAGCCCGTGGCGATCGTGAGCGCCATCAGCGTCAGGTTGTTGATCGAGAACCCGGCGAGATACATCACCGCGAAGGTTCCGATCAAGGACAGCGGAACCGCCACGCTCGGAATGGCGGTCGCGGCGACGTTGCGCAGGAAGACGAAGATGATCATGACGACGAGCGCGACGGCGAGCAAGAGCTCGAACTGCACGTCGTGCACCGACGCGCGAATGGTCACCGTGCGGTCGGTCAGCATCTCGACGTCCACGGCGGCGGGCAGCGACGCGGAGAGCTGCGGCAGGAGGCGCTTGATGCGGTCGACCACCTCGATGACGTTCGCGCCCGGCTGCCGCTGGATGTTGACGATGACCGCCGCCGACTCGTTGGCCCATGCCGCGAGGCGCGTGTTCTCCGCCGCGTCGATGACGTCGGCGACGTCGGTGAGCCGCACCGGCGCGCCGTTGCGATACGCGACGATCATCGACTTGAACTCGTCGGCGGACTTCAGCTGGTCGTTGGCGTCGATCGTGGACGCGCGCGTGGGCCCGTCGAAGCTTCCCTTCGCCTGGTTCGCATTGGCATTGGCGATGGCGGTGCGCAGATCGTCGAGCGAGAGGTTGTAGGCGGCCAGCGCTTTCGGATTCGCCTGGATGCGCACGGCGGGGCGCTGCCCGCCGGTGATGCTCACGAGCCCGACGCCGGGTAGCTGCGAGATTTTCGTCGCGAGGCGCGTGTCGGCGAGCTGCTGGATCTCGGTGAGCGGCATCGTCCGGGACGAGAGCGCCAGGATCACGATCGGCGTGTCGGCGGGATTGACCTTGTTGTAGATCGGCGGTTGCGGCAGGTCGCTCGGAAGGAACGTGCCCGCGGCGTTGATCGCCGCCTGCACTTCCTGCTCGGCGACGTCGAGCGGGAGCGTCAGGCTGAACTGCAGCGTGATGACCGACGCGCCGCCGGAGCTCTGCGACGACATCTGGTTCAAGCCGGGCATCTGGCCGAACTGGCGCTCGAGGGGTGCCGTGATCGACGACGTGATGACGTCGGGGCTCGCGCCGGGGTACAGCGTCACGACCTGGATCGTCGGATAGTCGAACTTCGGCAGCGCGGAGAGCGGCAGCACGCGATACGCGACGATGCCGACGAGAAGAATGGCGACCATCAAGAGCGAGGTCGCCACCGGGCGGAGGATGAACAGTCGCGACGGATTCATGGGCGGGGGCCCGGGGGCTCAGGCCCCCTTGGCCTTGTCTTTCCGCCGCTCGGCGCCGTCCTTCCCGCGTCCGCGCTTCGCTGCTTCCGGCGACGCCGGGACCGGCGCATCGCGCGTGACGACCTCGACTTTCGCCCCTTCGCGCAGCCTGTCCGCGCCGTCGACGACGACCATTGCGCCGGCGGCAACGCCGCTTTCGATCTGCGTGACCTCGCCTTGCGTCGAGCCGACCTGCACTTGCGCCACGCTCACCGTCTTGTCGTCCTTGACGACGTAGACGAACGTGCCCTGAACGCCGCGCTGGATCGCCGCGGTCGGCACGAGCGTCGCATTGGGCCGCGTCTCGACCGGCATCCGCACGTTGACGAACTGGTTCGCGAACAGCATGCCGTCGGTGTTGGGAAATTCCGCCTTGAGCTTGATCGTCCCCGTCGCGGTGTCGATCTGGTTGTCGGCCGTCAGGAGCCGGCCGCTGCCGAGCTTTTCCTTCTGTGCGCGGTCGTAGGCTTCGACCGGGATGCGATCGCCGGCGGAGAGCCGCTTCATCACGCGCGGCAGCTGGTCCTCGGGAATGGGAAACACCACGCCGATCGGCGACAGCTGCGTGATCACGACAATGCCATTCGAGTCGGATGCGCGCACGATGTTGCCCGGGTCGACCTGGCGCAGCCCGACGCGGCCCGAGATCGGGGCGACGACGCGCGTGTAGGTGAGCTGCAGCTTTGCGTTGTCGATGTTGCCCTGGTCGGACTGGAGCGCGGCCTCGTACTGGCGCACGAGCGATTCCTGCGTGTCGACTTGCTGTTTCGAGATCGAGTCCTGCGCGAGCAGCGTGCGGTAACGCTGCACGTCGACCCGCGCGTTCTCGAGGAGCGCCTTGTCGCGCGCGAGCTGTCCGCTCGCGAGTGTGAGCTGCACTTCGAAGGGACGGGGATCGATCTGGGCGAGGAGGTCGCCCTGCTTCACCATCTGGCCCTCGTCGAAGGCGACCTTCATCAGCTGGCCGTCGACGCGGCTCCTGACGGTGACCGCGTTGAGCGGCGTCACCGTGCCGAGCGCGAAGAGGTAGACGTCGAGCGTGCCCTGCTTGACCGGGGCCGCGACGACGGGGACGACACGCGACGCGGGATCGCCCTTCGCGCCTTTGTCTCCGGCGGCTCCGCGCGACGCGCCTGGCGAGGTGGCGGTCAGCGTCTTCCCGCTTGCGTACCAGATCGCGCCGCCGATCGCGGCCGCTCCGAGCACGGCGATGGCAATCCACCACCAGTGCGTTTGCCGCGGGCGGGAGGTGGAGTGCGCCGCAGCGGCCGGCTGCGGCGCGTCGAACTTCGAGGGTTCGGGATCGGTCATTGGCTGTTGCGGGGGCTTCTTCTTCCGCCATTCGCGCTCTAGCGCGGACGGCGGGCGGCTGCCCCGCATTATAGGGTCTAGAGTGGGCCGCACCCCCGGAGGTTCCCCTGCACGCGCGTTACGGCAGGTGATTGAATGCGCTCATCGTCGGGCGGTCGTGACAGGGGTCAGGCGCCGTCGCCGGCCGGCTACCGGATTTGAGTTCTTCGCTCCGCTGAGCGAAACTACCAAGCTTTTTTGGACGAATTTCGCGTTGCGGCAGGCCTTCCGGCCGAAGCCGTGCATCCCTGGAGGCAATACCGCCGCCGCCCTCCCTGCCCCAGACGGACTTCGGGCCAGGATCGCGAGGACGAATTTGTGGCTGCCCACGAGAGCGGCGGGTCGGATGAAGGAATGGACACAGAGTGAAAGCAATTATCCTGAGCGCCGGGCAAGGCCGCCGATTGCTGCCGCTGACCGAGCGCGCGCCGAAATGCATGCTTCCGGTGCAGGGCCGGCCGCTCATCGGCCGGCAGATCGATGCGCTCGCGCGATGCGGCGTCGATGACGTCACCGTCGTGGTCGGCTTCGGCGCCGGCCTCGTCGAGTCGGGCCTCGTCGAGCATTACGGGCCGCGGCGGATACGCACGCTGTACAACCCCTTTTTCGCGATCACCGACAACCTCGTGAGCTGCTGGGTTGCGCGTGCGGAAATGGGAGGCGAGTTTATGCTGCTCAACGGCGACACGCTCTTCGCGGCGTCCGTCCTGGAGCGACTCCTGGCGGCGCCCGACCATCCGATCACGCTCGCGGTGAGCTGCAAGGACCAGTACGACGACGACGACATGAAAGTGATCCGCGACGGCGATCGCCTGCTGCGGGTGGGCAAGAAGCTCGCGCGCGAGGACGTCAACGCGGAATCGATCGGAATGATGACGTTCCGGGGCGACGGACCGCGGCACTTCCGCGAGGCGATGGACAAGGCGCTGCGCACGCCGGTCGCGCTGTCGCAATGGTACTTGTCGCTGATCGACGCGCTCGCGCAGACCGGCGTCGTCTACACGCAGGAGATCGATGCCGCGGGCTGGGCCGAAGTCGACAGCGCGGCGGATCTCGAGCGCGCGTCCGTACCCGGTGCCGTTTGGTTGGACGCCGCCTAACGCGGTTTGGTTGGACGCCGCCTGGCCCGGCGCGAGCTCGTAGTCGACGGCTGCGGCACGTCGCCGCTGCGGGTGCTTATGCCGGCGCGGCGCGCGCCGTTTCGGCGGAGCGCGCGACGATCGCCCGCACGAGATCGAGGTCGGCCACGCTGTCCACGTCGATCGCCGCTTCGGCGAACGGCATCGTGACGACGCCGGCGTCGATTCCCGTCTGCCTCGATATCTTGCGCACGCCCTGCGCCAGGCTCAGCATGCCGAGCGCGTAGCGCGCCACCGCGCCCCAGCCGACGAGACCGATGACCCGGATCGGCTTCTTGCGGTCGTCCTCGACTCTTTTCCAGATCTTCACCATCTCGCGGCCGTGCGGGGTGAGGAACGCGAAGAGATTGCAACCGCAGAAGCGGCCGTCGCTGAACTTGAGCACCGTGCGCCGCGTTCGCGGATACGTTCGCTGGACCAGCTCGTGCGGTGCCAAGGCCACGCTCAAGTCGCCGCCGCGCGACAGCGCGCCTTCGAGGAAGTGGCGCACCATTTCAGGCTCCAGCAGCGCGTGGTCCCCTGTCGTGACGAGCACCGGCGTCCCGCTCGGGATCGCAGCGAGCGCCGCCGCTGCGCTGGTGCAAGGCGTCGCCTGCGGCTCGATCCAGCGGACGTTCCCGCTCTCGACCAGCCCTTGCAGATCGGGCGAACCTTCGACCGTTCGCGCATCGGGGCCGCAGAGCAGGATGTCGTCGATGCGCCCGCTCTGGCGCAGCGCCCTCACGACCCGCATGACCATGGGTGTTCCGGCAATCGGCGTCAGGCACTTGGCCGCGACGCCGGCGGCGGCCGCCACCGGGTCGTTGCGACCGCGATCGGCGGCCAGGACGACTGCGTCAAATCGCATCAGCGCCCGCCCGGCCGCGGCAACGGAACTGAGGGGCGCTGCGCCCCCCTTCGGGGGCAGCGAACGTAGTGAGCGTGGCGGTCGTTCATCTAGCCACCGTCGAGCTCTCGCTCGTAGATCCGGTAGCGCTTGTAGGCACGGCCGCCGATCGACTCGATGATGCTCCGCATGCCGGCATTGTCCTCGAGGATCCAGGAGAGCTCGACCTTCCTGACTCCGAGGCCGAGCGTCGTCGGCTGCGCGGCGGCGATCACGAGGAACGCGAGCGCGGAACCCAGGCGCGAGCGCTGAAACTTGCGCCGGACACCCATCAGCGGCACGCGCGCCGTGGACGGATGGCGAATCTTCAGGCGCCACAAGAGCTTGGCCCAGCCGAAAGGCAGCAGCCCGCCGCCGAGCCCGCGAATGGCCTCGTTGATGTTGGGAACGACGACGATGAATGCGGCGGGCTCGCCGTCGACTTCGGCGATGCGAATGAGCCCCGGATCAACCAGAAAGCGCAAGTTCCGGCCCAGTTCGTGAAATTCGGCGGTCGTAAAGGGCAAAAAGCCCCAGTTTTCGGCCCAGGCATCGTTGAAGATGTCACGCAGGAGCTCGATCTCGGCGTCGAAGCGCTTGCGGTCGAGCGGGCGTACGCGCACTCGTTTCGCGGCTCCGGCCACGATCCGCGCCATCACGGGCGACGGCTTGAAATCGGCGTCGATCAGATAGGCAAACGTGTCGACCGCTTTCCGGTAGCCCGCCGCCTCGACGTGCGTTGCGTAGTAAGGCCGGGCGTGCCCCATCATGAACACGGGAGGGGTATCGAATCCCTCGATCAGGAGCCCGGTTTCCTCGTTGATCGACAGGCTGAAAGGGCCGCGGACGCGACGCATTCCCTGTTGGCGAAGCCATCGTTCCGCGGTGCCGAGGAGCGTCGCGAAAGTGTCCTGCCGGTCTTCCGCGTCGAGCATCCCGAAAAAGCCGGTCGAGTCCGCGTACCGCTCGAGATGCAGTGAGTCGATCTGCGCGCTAATGCGCCCGACCGGCTCGCTCCCGCGCCACGCGACCCAGGCCTGCCAGCGGGCGTGCTGGAAGTACGGATTGCTCTTGGCCGACAGATGCATGCGCCGCTCGAGCAGAAGCGGCTGCACCCACGCGGGGTCGGATTCGAAGATCGGTGACGGCACCCGGATGAACCGGTCGAGCGCCACATCGCCGTCGACGGCGGTGATCCGGAGCGGCGCGTGATCCTGGGTCAATTGAGGGCTGGAAAGGGTGGTTGGGGGCGCCGCGCCGTGCGGACTGTGCCAATTCGGACACGGCGGCGGCGCCCGGCCGGTCGGAAGGGCCGTTTTGCCTTGCCTCGGAGTTTTCGGGGCGAGGCCGCCCCAAACGTGGGCGCGAACTGGGAGAGCCGCCCGCCAGTAGTCGATATCGCAACAATTATCCTACAGGGAAGGGGCCGGCGGGCCCGTGTTTCTTGACGCAGAGGCTGCAGTTACGGTCTACTTTGGACCGGAAGCTGCTAAACTTACGGTTTGCTGACGGGGCAAACCATCCACAACAGTCCCGAGAAACTGTTCAATCATGTGGGACGCCCCCGCGCTGGATTCCGAGGTATTTCTTTGAGCCGGGCGCATCGTCGTCTTGGGCTGGGTCAAGGCATGTGCGGATGCCCTCGAGGGGAATCAAACTGAATCGAACGCCAGATTTTGGGTCCGCGCCGCGGATGACGCCGACCGTGAATCCGCTGCCGCTAAGGCGCGCCGATTTCGCGACCCTTGCCGACGCGCTGGATTATGCCGCCCAGGGAGAAACGGGCGCGAACTTTTACGCCGGCAGCGGCAAGCTCGCCACGGTGCTTCCGTATCGCGTGCTGCGCGAGCAGGCGCAGGAGCTCGCCCGGCGGCTCCTGTCGCTCGAGCTCGAGCGCGGCGCGCGCGTCGCGGTGATCGCGGAAACCAACCCGGACTTCCTTCGCTTCTTCTTCGCGTGCCAGTACGCCGGCCTGGTGCCGGTGGCGCTCCCCGCATCGGTCAATCTCGGAGGGCACGACGCGTACGTCGCGCGCTTGCGCGGCCTGCTCGTCGGGTGCGGGGCTTCGGTCTCCATGGCGTCGAGCCAGTTCCTGCGCTTTCTGCGCGAGGCTGCCGAAGGCATGGGCCTCGCCTTCACGGGCACGCCCGCCGACTTCGATGAGTTGCCGGAGCAGGACGTCGCCCTGCAGCCGAGCGGGCCCGCCGAAACCGCCTACCTGCAATACACCTCGGGCAGCACGAGCTTCCCGCGCGGCGTGGTGATCACGCAAAGCGCGGTGCTCAGCAATCTCGCCGGCGTCGTCAATCACGGACTCGACATTCACCCCGACGACCGCTGCGTTTCGTGGCTGCCGTTCTACCACGACATGGGTCTCGTCGGCTGCATGTTGGCTCCGATGGCGACGCAGCGCTCGATCGACTATCTCGACACGCGCGATTTCGCGATGCGCCCGCGGCGCTGGCTCGAATTGATGACCAACACCCGAGCGACCATCTCGTTCAGCCCGCCGTTCGGCTACGAGCTCTGCGCCCGGCGGATTCGTCCCGAGGACGTCGCGAAGTACGACTTGAGCGCGTGGCGCGTCGCCGGGATCGGTGCCGAGCCCATTCGCGCCGAATTGCCCGACCGCTTCGCCAAGCTTCTCGCGCCGGCCGGATTCGATCCGCACGCATTCGTTCCCTGCTACGGCATGGCCGAGAGCTCGCTCGCGATCAGCTTCGCGCCGCTCAAGAGCGGCGTCGTCGTCGATTGGATCGATGCCGATCATCTCGCGGAGCACTTGAGCGTTATCCCGGCGAATCCCGAAACCGGTCGCGTCAATGGCTTCGTCCGCTGCGGCGGTCCCTTGCCCGGGCACGAGGTCGCGATCCGCGACGACCAGGGCAGGCCCCTTCCCGACCTTCATGTCGGACGCATCAAAGTGCGCGGACCCAGCGTCATGTCGGGATACTTTGCGCAGCCCGAGCAGACGCGCCAGGCCCTCTCGCACGACGGCTGGCTCGACACCGGCGACATCGGGTACCTGGTCGACGGCAGCATCGTCGTCACCGGCCGGCACAAGGACATGATCATCATCAACGGCCGCAACATCTGGCCGCAGGACATCGAGCACATCGCCGAACGGCAGCCGGAGCTGCGCTCGATGGATGCGTCGGCGTTTTTCGTGCTCGGTTCCGAGGACGAGGAAGTCGCC
>Ga0207691_10002109_pt1 | contig 19435 bp, 18 predicted proteins | sample KBSM13metaG_FD_184327 | JGI IMG/M metagenome (GOLD analysis project Ga0207691, IMG submission 184327) | Miscanthus rhizosphere microbial communities from Kellogg Biological Station, Michigan, USA - KBS M1-3 metaG (SPAdes) (version 2) | ecosystem: Host-associated > Plants > Roots > Rhizosphere >... | reverse complement strand
GCCGGCCCTCCATCCGGCGCCGGACCTGGCCCACGACTTTCGTCTCGGCGTGCCTGACGGTGACCACGAAGTTGCGCCCCGTGAAGACGTGGAGCTCGCCGAACTCCACGGTTTCGGTCTCGTCCAGGTACCGGGCCGGCCGGAGCACAGTGAACAGGTTGTCGTCGTAGCGTTCCAGTTTGGGGCGCTGATGGGCAGAGATCGCGTCCTCCACCGCCAGCCCGTGCAGGTTGAATTCTGCCGCCACGGCCGCCATTTCCTCAGTGGTCGGCCGGTACAGGCCGATCCAGGCCATGCCCCCGTGCTCGGTCAGGGTCTCGAAAGTCTGCTCGAGGTTCCGCGGCTCGGCGCTGCGGATGCCGTCAACGTAGACGGCGTTGTCGATGATAGTCACCGGGACATTATCCTTTGTCCACCTGGAATTCGGCGGACCCGGACCGTCGCGACGCGGACCGGCCGGGAGCCAGCGCGTTGCCTTGGGCGAGCCGGCTGATCAGCGGTTCAGTCCGGTACGGGATATGGGTGTGCAGCGCCAGGACCGTCTCGGTGCGGATGACCCCCTTGACCCGAAGGATCGACCGGAGTGCCGCCTGGAGATTGTGCGTATCCGTCGCCACCACCCGGCACCAGACGTCGCCGCGCCCGGAGATCTCGTGCACTTCCAGGACCTGGGCGATCAGCCGCAGGGCCCCCACGACGCCGTCGAGTTCCCGGTGGTTGACCTCGATCGTCACGAACGCGACGACGTCGTACCCCACCGCCTCCAGATCGATTTCACGGCCGCCGTCGTGCAGCACACCGGAGCGCAGCATACGCCGCACGCGCGACTGGGCGGTGTTCCGGGCAATGCCCAGAGCGTCGCTGAGCTCGCCGATCTGGATCCGCGGATCCCGGATCAGTTCCAGCAGGATCTTCAGGTCGGTAGGGTCCAGACTGTTCAAATCATCACTCCGGTTCACTTGGACAGCCAGAGAATGACTGTTTTGATCAATTTTGACACAAATGTTGGCCATGCAGATCACTGGTATTGCATTCTTTAGGTACCAATCTTTCGACCGGGCCGTCGGTGTTCCCCACAGGGAACGCATGCGGCCCGATTTCATGCAAGGGCACGGCCATGACAGTCTTTAGCGAACTCCGCATGCGCCCGGCCACAGCTGACCGCTGGGGCTGGGACGCCTCCACCACCGCACGGCTCGTGATGGCCGGGGTTGTGATCTTCACACTTCTCGTCGGCGCAAATCTTGCGACGCCGCTGTACCCGCTGTTGCAGGCAAAACTCGGAATCACGGCGCTCGATGTCACGGTGGCGTTCTCGGCCTACGTCCTGGCGCTCGTGGCCACCCTCGTCCTCGCCGGCCACTGGTCCGACCACATCGGCCGGCGCGCCGCCCTCGTGCTGGCAGTGCTGGTGGGCCTGGCCGGCGGCTTTGTCTTCGCCACCGCGGGCAACCTCGTGGCGCTCTCCACCGGGCGCGCCCTGCAGGGCGTCGCCGTCGCGCTCGCCACCGGGGCCAGCTCGGCTGCCCTGCGCGAGCTGCTGCCCAGCCGGCCGGAGTGGGCCTCACGGTTCACGCTCCTGGCCTCCGCCGGCGGGGTGGCGGCCGGCCCCGCAATCGGCGGGATGCTGTCCCTCCTGCCGGGCCCGACGTCGACCCCGTACTACCTGCACTCCATCGTTCTCGCCGCCGTGCTGGTGCCCCTGTACCTGCTCAAGGCGCGGCCGGCCATCAGCCTGCACGCCGGTCCGCAGACCCTGCGGGTCCTGGCACCGCGGCGGCCTTCGGTTTCCAGCGACGCGCGCGGCGCCTTCTGGCTGGCGTCGTCCGTGGGCTTTCTGAGCTTCACCGTTTTTGGCTTCTGCCTCTCGCTGGCCCCCGGCTATTTCGCCCAGATTGTCCACGCCGATTCGCGGCCGCTGATCGGCCTGCTGGCTGGGCTGACGCTGGGGTCCTCAGCCCTGAGCCAGCTGCTGGCCATCCGGGGACGGTTTGCCGTGTCCGCCGGCCTGGCCGTCCTGGGCGTCTCCGTCCTGCTGATCGCCGCGGCCGCCGCCTGGAGCAGCCCGTGGCTGCTGATTCTGGCCAGCATCACTGCCGGCGTGGGGCAGGGCGTGGCCTTCCGGACCGTGTTCAACGACGTTGCCGGCAGGGTGGAGGCCGCCCGGCACGCCCAGATCATCAGCACCGTCTATGTGATCACGTACCTTGGCAGCGCCTTCCCGGTGATCGGGTTGGGGCTTGCAGCCGGGATCGTCGGGCTGCAGAGCGCGGTCGCCGGTTTCGTCACGGTGTGCGCCGCCGCCGCACTGACGCTGGCGGCCGTAACGCTGCGAAGCGCCCTGCGCCGGGTCTAACTGCGCTGGGTCTAACTGCGTCGGCCGGGCCCGTTAGGGCAGCGGGCCGTGGTTGCCCTGGATGTGGTCGAAGACCAGCGTGGTTTCGGTGTGGCCCACCACGGGGTCGGTGGCCAGGTTGTCCAGAACCCAGTCCCGGAGGTCCTCGGTGGTGGCGACGGCGATATGCAGCAGGTAGTCCACCGACCCGGACGTGTGGAACGTCGAGAGCACTGCCGGCAGTTTGGGCACCCGGGCAGTGAAACGGTCGATCTGCTCGCGGTCATGGGCCCGGAGCCGTACCGCAATGAGGGCCTGGACCGAACGCCCGATCGCGGACAGGCTCAGATTGGCCTCGAAGCCCTCGATGATGCCGCGCTCGGACAGCGCGCGGGTGCGCATCAGCGCGGTCGACGGCGCGATCCCCACGAGCTCTGCCAGCTGTTTGTTCGAGATGCGGGCGTCCGCGACGAGGGCAGCGAGCAGGCGCTCGTCGATCGCGTCCAGCGGTTCGCTGGCTCCCGGCCGAACATTCTTCGCAGTGCTGCTCACGGATCCTCCTAGTAGTGTTCTCCGTTCATCATAAACGGCGTTATCCGACAGTTCCATTCAGAACCCCTACAAAAGCGCGAATTATTGCCAGATACTTGCGGAATTCAATGGTGAATATTCGTAAGGAGCTAGGGTGCTTTCTCAAGATTCATTGGCGGTCCACGCGGGCCGGAGCGGGCTCACGGAACTGGGCGTCCACGCGGTGCCCATCGATCTGTCCACGACGGCGCCCCTGCCGTCCGTGCACGACGGAGGCCTTGCCTACGAGCACATGGCCACCGGAGGGTCCCATGTGGAGGGGCAAAGCACGGTCTACCAGCGGCTGTGGAACCCCACGGTGGCGCGCTTCGAAGAAGGCGTCGCTGTCCTGGAAGGCACGCCCGAGTCTGTCGCCTTTGCCACCGGAATGGCGGCGCTGAGCGCGGTGCTCCTCGCGGTTGTGGCCGCGGGCAAGAAGCACGTTGTCGCAGTGCGTCCGCTGTACGGCGGCAGCGACTACCTTTTGGCCTCCGGCGTCCTTGGCAACGAGGTCACCTTCACGACGCCGGAGGGCGTCGGCGCCGCACTCCGGCCGGACACCGGCCTGGTGATCCTCGAGACGCCGGCCAACCCGACCCTCGAGCTGGTGGACATCGCCCGCGTGGCAGCCGCCGCCGACGGTGTGCCGCTCCTGGTGGACAACACGTTCGCCAGCCCGGTACTGCAGCAACCCTTCAAGCACGGCGCGGCCATGGTGCTGCACAGCGCCACGAAGTTCTTGGGCGGCCACGGGGACGCCATGGGCGGCGTGGTGGCCGCAGGCTCTGAATGGGCGGTGCGCCTGCGCCAGATCCGGGCCGTGACCGGCGGCATCCTGACCCCGTGGCCGGCGTACCTGCTGCACCGCGGGCTGGCAACGCTGCCGGTCCGGGTCCGCGCCCAGCAGGCTGGCGCCGAAAAAGTCGCGGTTGCCCTGGCAGGGCACGGGCTCGTGAGGCGGGTTTACTACCCGGGACTGGCCGAATGCGACCCGCAGGGCCTCGTGGGCACACAGATGTCCGGGCCGGGATCGCTCATGGCCTTCGAGCTCGCCAGCGCCGAGCACGCCGAGCGGATCCCGGCCGCCGTCGGCATGATCACCCACGCCGTGTCCCTCGGCGGGATCGATACCCTCATCCAGCACCCGGCGGGCCTGACCCACCGGCCGGTCGAAGCCGCGGCCAAGCCGCACGCGAACCTGCTGCGGATCTCGGTGGGGCTGGAGGACCCGGCCGACATCGTCGCCGACCTCGTGCAGGCGATCGAGGCAACGCGGTAGCCCCCGGCCCCGGTGCCTAGCCCGATGCCGTGACCCTGCCGGCGGCTGCGGTGCCGGTTGCGGGCACCGGCGCGGGATGCGCGACGGCGGTGATTGCCGCCGTCGCGCCGGCCAGCCCGATGACCGTCAGCGCAAGGGCCGTCCAGCCGAACCGCTGGAAGACCAGGCCGCCGGCCCAGCCAAGCACGCTGGAGCCGAGGTAATAGGCCAGGTTGTACAGCGAGGCGGCCTGCGCCCGGCCCGTCGTGGCGATCAGCCCGGTCCAGCCGGAGCCGATGCTGTGTGCCGCGAAGAAGCCGCCCGTGAACAGCAGCAATCCCGCCAAGATCGCGGCCAGCTGTTCCGTGAGCGTCAGGGCCAGGCCACCTGCCATCAGTGCGGTGCCGGCGATCAGGACGGTGCGCCGGCCGAACCGCGACGTCAGGCCCGCTGCCCAGCGCGCCGAGACGGTTCCGGAGAGGTAGGCCAGGAAGATCAGGCTGATCGCGGTGGCGGGCAGGCTGAACGGTTCCCCTGAGAGCCGGAATCCGAGGTAGTTGTAGACGGCCACGAAACCGCCCATGAGCAGGAATGCCTGGACGTACAGGGCCAGGAGCCGGGGATTGCGGCCGTGGCCGGCCAGCGTGCGAAAGGCCCCGCGGAAGCCGCCCGCGGCCGCGGCGGTGAAGCCCTTGGCCCGGGGCACCAGAACCAGGAACAGGACTGCCGCGCCGGTGGCCAGAACGGAGACCGCCAGGGCCGCGGCCCGCCAGCCCCACAGTTCGCCCGCAGGCCCGGCGACCAGCCGGCCGGCCAGGCCGCCCAGGGTGGTCCCGGCGACATAACTCCCGGCGGCGACGGCGGCATGGGCCTTGTTGACCTCCTCGTTGAGATACGCGATCGCTATCGCCGGGATGCCGCCGAGGGCCATTCCCTCCAGCATCCGCAGGCACAGCAGTGCAGGGAAGCTGGGGGCCAGGGGGACCAGCAGGCCCAGGGCGGTGGCCGCGGAGATGCCCCACATCATTGCCCGGACGCGGCCGATCCGGTCGGCCAGGAAGGACCACGGGAGCACCGTCAAGGCCAGCCCCACCGTCGCCAGGGAGATGGTCAGCGCGGCCTCGGCGGCCGAGACGCGAAGATCCGCCGCCAGCAGCGGGAGCACCGCCTGGGTGGAGTAAAGCTGCGCGAAGGTTGCGACGCCGGCAAAGGCAAGCCCGGCGAGGATCCGGCGGTAGGCCGTGGAGCCTTTCGGATGGCCCGCCCATGCGGCAGCGTTAGCTGCAGGATGAGCTGCGAGATTGGCTGCGTTCTTGGCCGCGGGGCGTGGGCCGGTGCCGGTGGGTGCGGAAATGCGTGGCATGTCTTTAGGCTAAAGCCTGCCCGAGGGATGCTTCCAATGCATGATTTCCATAGAATAGATAGCAAATATGGATCAGTGCTGGAGGGGAACATGGACGTCGAACACAGGCAGCTCGTGCAGCTGCTGCCCCTGCTGCCGCTGCTGGCGGAACTGGGGCGGACGGAGCACATCACCGAGACGGCCGAGCTCCTGGGCCTGCCGCAGTCGACCGTGAGCCGTGCCATTGCGCGGGCGAGCGCCATCGTGGGGACGGAGCTGCTGATCCGGGACGGCCGGGGCGTGCGGTTGACGCCCGCGGCGAAGGCGCTCATGCCCCACATCGAGGCCGCCCTGGCCGAATTCCAGACGGGGCTGGACAGCGTCAGGCACGAATCGGAGGTGGTCCGCGGCCGGATCGCCGTGTCGTTCCAGCACACCTTCGGCGAGGCAATGCTGCCGCTGCTCATCAGTGCGTTCCGGAGCAGTCACCCGCAGACTGCTTTTGACCTCAGCCAGGGTGCACGGGACGGCTGTCTCGCGGAACTGGCCGCGGGCTCCGCCGACGTGGCGCTCACGGCACCCGTTGCCACACCCAGCAAGCGAATCGGTTCGGCCGCGCTGTACCGCGAACCGTTGCGCCTGGTGGTCCACCACCGGCATGCCCTGGCCGGCCGCCGCAGGGCCAAGGTTGCCGAGATCCGGCAGGAGCCCTTCGTGGCGATGGGGTCCGGCTACGGCATGCGCTCGCTGACCGACGCGTTGTTCCGCGAGGCGGGGTTCCGCCCGCGCATTGCCTTCGAGAGCCAGGACTCGCACACCGTCCGCGGCCTCGTCTCGGCCGGGCTCGGCGTCAGCATCCTGCCGCCCGGCGGCTCCGCACCCGGCAGAGCCGCTCAAAACAGCCACCACCCGTCGCGGGGCGCCGAAGCCGACGACGGCGGGCCGGGCTGGGTGGAGATTCCTCTGGATTCAGACCTGGCGTTCCGCGAGATCGGCCTCGCGTGGCGGGAGCCGGTTTCGCGGAATGCCGTGGCCGATGCCGAGTCCGATCCCGTGCGCTTGTTCCGCGAATTCGTGCTCCGCGACGGTCCGGCGCTCCTGGCAGGCTTCGTGCGCGAACGCTCGGGAGGCTGAGCCGGGGCCGGGGCCGGGGCCGGAGCGCCGGGGCAGGTGCGCCGGGGCTGGAGCTGGTGCGCTCAGGTCGCCGGTTGGCACCGAGGTCGCCGTGAAGAGACGGCGGTTTGGCAAGCTTCCGGCGACTTCGGGGTCCTGACGGTGCCCGGACGGGGTCGGCCGCTGTTCGGACGGGGGTCGGCGGCGGTCAGCGGCCGGCGAGCAGCCCGTGCACGACGGCGGCCACTGGTCCGGCCTGTGCCTTCTGCCAGCCCGTGCCCGCCCACAGGTTCAGGCGTTCCGCGTCGCCGGCTGCGGTGGCCGCGGCCCGGATGGGCGCCGTGAGGTGGTGGACGGCAGGGTAGGCCTCCGGCGCCTCGGGGTGGTCGCGGACAAATTCGTTCTCCAGAGCCCGGGCCTGCCGGCCGGTGAAGGCGCGCGTCAGCCGGGTCCGGGTGAAGTGCGGATCCGCCAGGGCATCTTTGTGCAGCTGCTTGGCGCCGCTTTGGTCAGTGCGGAGAAACGCGGTGCCGAGCTGGGCTGCGACGGCCCCGGCACGCAGCACGGCGTCCAGCCCGGCCGCATCCATGATGCCGCCCGCAGCCACCAGCGGGAGGTCAACGGCGGACCGTACCTCGGCGAGCAGCTGCGCCGTCGTGCCGCCCGGCCGCGCCGCGTAAGCCGGTCGCGGCTCCGGGGCCGGGAGGAACGCCGCGCTGTGTCCGCCGGCGCTCGTGTGCTGCACGACGAGGGCGTCCACGCCTTGCCCGGCCGCCTGCACGGCCTCGGCCGCGGTGGTGACAGTGGCCAGCACCGCCGATCCCGCCCGCTGCAGGGCCCGAACGACGTCCGGGCCGGGCAGCCCGAAAGCGAAACTGACCAGCTCCACCGGGTCTGAGAGCAGGGCATCGATCTTTCCCTGCCATTCGTCGTCATCGTCGAGCCGCAACTGCGGAAGCTCCACGCCGTAGCGCCGGGCGTCGGTGCGCAGCTGAAGCCGGTAATCCTCGAGCTCCGCCAGCACCGCCGCGGGGGGCGGCAGTTGGGCCGGATCCGGGACAAATACATTCATGCCGAACCGGGCGCCGGACTCCCGGAGGGTGCTGATTTCCGCCTGCATGGCCGCCACGCTCTTGTAGCCTGCCGCGAGGAAGCCGAGCCCGCCGGCGCGGTGCACGGCCTCGACGAAGGCCGCTGTGGAGGTGCCTCCGGCCATGGGCGCCGCGATGACGGGTGTGCCGAAAAGATCGTGGGGCATTGCGGGCTCCTTGCAGCGATTCAGTAACCTGTTCCAGTGACTAACACTGACACGCCGCCGGCGGCGGACTCCGTTCCATCTTCCACCACGCCATCTGCCACGGCGACGACGGGTGCCGTGATCGGCCTGGACATCGGCGGCACCAAAACCCGGGGCGTCAGGTTCGAAGGCGGCGCGCCCGTGGCCGATGAATCGGTGGGCAGCTCCAATGTCCAGAACGTCAGCCCCGAGGAAGCCGCCTTGAACCTGGCGGAACTCTTCGCCAGGATCGGCGGGGGAGACGTCGCCCAGGTCTACGCCGGAGCCGGCGGCATCGACACCGATGACGACGCCGCGGCGCTCGCGGCACTGATTGCCCCGCACGTACCCGGCGCCCGGATCACGGTGGTCCACGACTCCCGGCTGCTGCTCGCCGCAGGCGGCGCCAGCACCGGCGTCGCCGTCATCGCCGGCACCGGATCGGCCGCGTGGGGCAAGAATGGCCGCGGCGAGGAGGCCCGGGCCGGTGGCTGGGGCTACCTGCTCGGGGACGAGGGCAGCGGCTACTGGCTGGGCCGGGAGGCCGTCCGCCACAGCCTGCGCCGGATGAACCAGGGGCTGGAACCGGACGAACTCAGCACGGCCCTGCTGGCATCCTGCGGGGTGGATGACCCGAACAAGCTGATCGCCATGTTCCACTCGCCCGAGACCGGGCGCCGGTTCTGGGCCCAGCGGGCCCGGCTCGTGGTGGAGGCTGCAGACGCCGGCCATGCGCCGAGCCGGGCCCTCATGGAGCAAGCCGGGCGCGACCTCGCCGACCTCGCCGCGCAGACCGTCAGGCAGCTCGGCATCGAGGGACCCGTCATCCTGGGCGGCGGGCTCGGCATGAACGTGCCGCGGTTGCAGGAGTCGTTCCGCGCAGCCCTGGCCGCCGAGGGGATCACCGATGTCCGGGTCCTGGCGCAGGAGCCGGTCTTCGGGGTGCTGCAGCTGGTGGCGGAACAGGAGTAGGCGGGGGCAATCCGCCGGCCACTACGCTGGGGGGATGAGCATGCAATTCGACACCCGGCCCGCCGCTTACGCCGTCATCATCCGTGACGCCGGGATCCTCCTGGCGTACTGGAAGCAGGACGGCCGCGAGGGCTGGACGCTGCCCGGCGGCGGCCTGGACCTGGCCGAACACCCGGTTGACGGGTGCCGCCGCGAGATCCACGAGGAAACCGGTTACGACGCCGAGGTCGGCGCCATGCTGGGGATCGACGTCGGGCACTGGCCGTCCGAAGTCCGGCTCGACGGCGGCGTGCGGGACTTCCAGTCGCTCCGGCTGGTCTACGAGGCGACGATCACGGGCGGGGAACTGCGTCACGAAGTGAACGGCAGCACCACCCACGCGGCCTGGATTCCGCTGGATGAGGTGGCGCAGCTGAACCGGGTCTCGCTCGTGGATGCCGGGCTGCGTCTGTACCGTGAGCGGCCGCTGAACGGAAAACTTTCCGGCTAAACCGCTGGCCACGCACGGGCACCATGGCTATCCTGTAGAAACCGCCGGCCGCAGCAGGCCGGCAATCGACGGGGAGGTGGAAGCAATGAATGCGATATTTCTGAGCGCGCAGCGCACCGATACACGCCATGTCATTATTCCTGCCCTGTCCCACGGCGCAGCCTAGCCATCGAGCGCTAGTCTCCGCGCGCGGCATCCAAACCGCCGCAGCCCGCAATGCGCCGCACCACGGGGCCCCACCAAAGGGTTTTCGTTGACCATTTATCCTGCATCCCGGGGCGCCGGCAGCGCCCTCATTACTAATTCATCCGAACCTCATTCATCCGAACCTCATTCATCCGAACCTCATTCATCTGTGCCTCATACGTCCGGGCCCTCCGATGAGGCTGGCCCCGAAGGTCCTGTCCTCTACGGCTACACGGCCGGCGTCGCCGAGCGGTTCGCGGCCCAGCCGGTGCCGGGAGGCGACCGCCCGGGCCGCGTCATCCGGGTGGACCGCAACCTCGTCCTGGTGGCTGAGGGCGGCGGAACCGCCCACCTGCCCTACCCGCGCGGCGGGGAGCTTCCCGCCACCGGGGACTGGGTTTGGCTGGGTCCGAACGCGGCGGGGGAGCCCGCCATCGTGGGCATCCTGCCCCGCCACTCGGAGCTGAGCCGCAAGCGTGCCTTCGAGGCCTCGTCCGAGGCGCAGGTCCTTGGCGCCAACATGGACGTCGTCGGGATCGTCGTTCCGGTGGATCGTCCGCTCACGCACAACCGGCTCGAACGGACCCTGGTTGCGGCGTGGGACTCCGGTGCCACACCGCTCGTGATCATCACGAAGGCGGACATCGCGGACCTCGCGGACGACGTCGTGGCGACGGTCGTGCGCCAGGCAGCCGGCGTCGACGTCGTCACCACCTCTGCCGAGAACGGCGATGGCCTCGACGAAGTGCTGGGCCATCTGCCGCCCGGCGGCACGCTGGTGCTGCTGGGGCCCTCTGGCGCCGGAAAATCCACGCTCATCAATGCCCTCGCCGGCGTCCCGGCCCAGGAGACGGGGGCAGTGCGGGCGGGCGACGGCAAGGGCAGGCACACCACCACGTCCCGCGCGCTCGTTCCCCTGCCCGGCGGCGCCGTCCTGATGGACACGCCGGGGGTGCGCGGCTTCGGGGTCTTCGACGCCGAGGGAGGAATGGAGGAGATGTTCGGCGACCTCGAAGAGCTCTTCGAGCACTGCCGCTTCTCGGACTGCGCGCACGGCCGGGAGCCCGGCTGTGCCGTGCAGGCGGCGCTCGCCGACGGCGCCCTGGAGGACCGCCGGTGGGCCAGCTACCTGAAGCTGCAACGCGAACTCGCCGCCCTGGCGCGCCGCCACGACGCGGCCGCGCGGCGCGCCTACCAGCGCGAATGGCACCAGAAGATCGCCGTGGCGGGCAAGAGCCAGCGGTCGGCCGAACGGGACAACCACGAGAACGCGCACGGCGGCGGCGGCGGAAAGGGCGGTCACGGCAGAAAAAACAGTGGCGCGAAGGGTGCGCGGCGGCCCCGCTGAAGCACACCGCAGGGTGGGACAAGGGCGGCGGTGGCGCGCCGGAAGGATTTCCGGCGCGCCACCCATCCAAAATCGTTGTGCTTCCGAAGCCTTATGGGAGCCCCGCGCCGCTGACATAGTCCGGGGTGCTGGTTAGTCTATGAGCTAACTGCTTTATGGCCAGCACACTGACGAACAGTGCGCTGGCCCGACCAATGTTGCCGCCAACAGTTAGGTAAGCCCGGAAATGGCCGAAGCCATGATCGAGTTCCAGAACGTCACCAAGCAGTACCAGGGCGGTCAGCCCGCCGTTGACGGGCTGACCATGTCCATCGATAAGGGCGCCATCACTGTCTTCGTCGGACCCTCCGGCTGCGGTAAGACCACGTCGCTGCGGATGATCAACCGCATGGTGGAGCCCACGTCCGGCGTCATCACCGTGGACGGGGCCGATGTCACTTCAATCCCTGCCGCGCAGCTGCGGCGGTCCATGGGGTACGTCATGCAGTCCTCCGGGTTGATGCCGCACCGCTCCGTGCTGGACAACATCGCCACCGTTCCCCGACTCAATGGCGTGTCCAAAGCCGACGCCCGCAAGCGCGCCCAGGAACTGCTCGACGTCGTCGGGCTGGCCTCCTCGCTCGGCAAGCGGTACCCGTCCCAGCTCTCGGGCGGACAGCAGCAGCGCGTGGGCGTGGCCCGGGCACTCGCGGCCGATCCTCCGGTGCTGCTCATGGACGAGCCCTTCAGCGCCGTGGACCCGGTGGTCCGCGATGAACTCCAGAAGGAGCTCCTCCGGCTCCAGCATGACCTGGCCAAGACGATCGTATTCGTCACCCACGACATCGACGAGGCCACCGTCCTGGGCGACAAAGTGGCCGTGTTCGCCGTCGGCGGCAAGCTGGCGCAGTACGCGGCCCCGGCGGAGATCCTGCGGGCCCCGGCGAACGAGTTCGTGGCCTCCTTCGTGGGCCGTGACCGCGGGTTCCGGCACCTTGCGTTCAGCCCCTCCGACGGTGTCACCATCCACCCCGTCCCCACTCTCACGCCCGATCAGCTCAGGGCTGAGGGCGGCTCCGATGAATGGCAGCTGGTGGTCGACGACGCTCTCCGGCCCCTGGGCTGGGCCGGGCCCCGCAGCGCCGCCGGAACCGCCCCGGCGATGGTTCCCGGCGGCTCCCTGTTCCGGAAGGGGGACACGCTCCGCCGGGCACTGGACGCGGCCCTGTCCTCACCCTCGGGCCTTGGCGTCGCCGTGGACGACGACGGCCGGGTGGCCGGAGTCATCGGAGCAGCCGAAGTCCTCGCCGTCATCGAGTCAGACCGCAACGTCCGGCACGGAGGGCTCTGATGGAGTGGTTCCTGGCCAACAGGGCGGAAGTCTTCAGCCTCGCCGGCCAGCACCTCATCCTGGCCATCCTGCCGATGGTGTTCGGGGTCCTCATAGCCGTTCCGCTGGCCCAGTTCGCCCGGCAGAGCCGCGGGCTCCGATCCATGGTGCTCACCGGGTCCTCGCTGCTGTACACGATCCCCTCGCTGGCGCTTTTCATCATCCTGCCGACCATCCTCGGGACCCGGATCCTGGATCCGGTCAACGTGGTGGTGGCCCTGACCATCTACGCCGTCGCCCTGCTGGTGCGCGCCACGCTGGATGCCTTCGACTCGGTGGACGAGGACCTGCGGCAGGCCGCCGTCGCCATGGGGTTCAAACCCTTCGCCCGCTTCATGCAGATCGACCTGCCGCTGTCCTTGCCGGTGCTGTTCGCCGGGCTGCGCGTGGTCTCGGTCAGCAATATCTCGCTGGTCAGCGTCGCGGCACTGCTCGGCATCGGCAACCTCGGAATGCTCTTCACCTCCGGCCTCCAGCGTGACTTCGTCACCGAAGTGGTGGTGGGCATCATCGCCATCCTTCTCCTGGCGCTGCTGATGGACGCCGTCCTGGTGCTGCTTGAACGGCTGCTGACGCCCTGGACCCGGGCCGCGGCGGCCACGGGTGGCGGCACCGGTTCGGGCGCCGGCCCGGACAGGACTGGCCCTGCCGCGGCGGCGATGCGGTATTCGCATCCCAAGACCGGAGGGGGAAACGCGTGAATAACGTCGTCACGGACACCTTTGCCTGGCTCAGCGATCCGGAGAACTGGTCCGGCAGCGCCGGAATCCCGGTGCGCCTGGCCGAACACCTGTTCTACACGGGCCTGGTGATGGTGATCGCCATCGCCATCGCCGTCCCGATCGGCCTGTTCGTCGGGCATACCGGCCGCGGGCGGGTTGCGATCGTGTCAGTCGCGGGCGCGCTGCGCGCCCTGCCCACCCTCGGCTTGCTCACCCTGTTCGTCCTGCTCGCCGGCATCGGGCTGATGCCGCCGATCTGGGCGCTCGTGATCCTGACCGTGCCGCCGCTGCTCGCCGGCACCTATGCCGGAATCTCCAGCGTCGACCGCAACGTGGTGGATGCCGCCCGCGCCATGGGCATGACCGAGTGGCAAGTCCTGTTCCGGGCGGAATTCCCGAACGCGCTGCCGGTGATGTACGGCGGGTTCCGGACCGGGGTGCTCCAGGTGATCGCCACCGTTTCCGTGGTCGCCTACATCAACCTGGGCGGCCTGGGCCGTTACCTGTTCGACGGGCTCGTGCTCTCCGACTTCCCGCAAATGCTGGGAGGCTCGCTGCTGATCGCCGCCCTTGCCATCAGCGTCGACCTGATCCTTGCCCTTATTCAGAGGCTGTTCCTGTCACGGGGCGCCTCATCCAAGCCGAACCGCAGCCAGCAGGCTGCGGTTGATCTCACAGACCCCGTGATCGCGGAGACTGTTGTTCAAGGAGGTACGTCATGAAGGAATCCCGCCAACGAGGCCTTGGCCGGCGCGCATTCGGCGGCCTGGCCGTCGGCGTCGGCCTGGCCATGGCCCTGTCCGCCTGCGGAGGCTCATCAAACCCGCTGAGCTCGGCCCCGGCCAGCAGCGGTGCCGCCTCCGGTTCCGGCGGTGCCCTGGTGATCGGGTCGGCTGATTTCCCCGAGAGCCAGATCCTCGCCGAGGTCTACGCCGGCGCCCTGAACGCCGCGGGCGTCACCGCCAGCACCAAGCCGAACATCGGCTCGCGCGAGGTCTACATCAAAGCAGTCCAGGACGGCTCGGTGGACGTCGTTCCCGACTACAGCGGCAACCTGCTGCTGTACGTAAACAAGGACGCCACCGAGGTCTCCGCCGAGGACATCGCGAAGGCACTCCCGACCAAGCTCCCGCAGGGCCTGGCCGTGCTCGATGCCTCCAAGGCTGAGGACAAGGACGCCATGGTGGTCACCAAGGCCACGGCCGAGAAGCACCAGCTGAAGTCCATCGAAGACATGGCGAAGGTCTGCGGCGATCTCGTCATCGGCGCCCCGGCGACCTTCGCCGAGCGTGCCTACGGCCTGCCGGGCCTGGCGAAGAACTACAACTGCGTGCCCAAGAAACTCGAGCCGTTCAGCGACGGCGGCGGCGCCGTCACGCTCAAGGCGCTGCTCTCGGACCAGGTCCAGGTCGCGGACATCTACACCACCACCCCGTCCATCCCGGACAACGACCTCGTGGTGCTGGAGGATCCGAAGAACAACTTCATCGCCCAGCAGGTGCTGCCGCTCTACAACACGGCCAAGATGACGGACAAGGCGAAGGAAGCCCTCAACAACGTGTCCAAGGTCCTCACCACGGAAGACCTCATCAACCTCAACCGTGCCGTGAGCGGCAGCCAGAAGCAGAACCCGAAAGATGCCGCCGACGCGTGGCTGAAGGAAAAGGGCCTCGCCCAGCAGTAGACCGCTGGCGACCCTGCGACGCCGGTGTCCGGGCTTACAGCCCGGGCGCCGGCGTCGTTGTTGTTACTGCGGCGCCCGCATGTGAGTCATGTCTCAGCGGAAGAACATCCTCCATATGGCATATTTGATGAATGGCAGAATTCAAGCAGTCCACCAAGCTTCATAATGTCCTTTACGACATCCGTGGACCGATTCTTCAGGCCGCCCAGCAGATGGAGGCGGAGGGTCATCGCATCCTCAAACTGAACATCGGAAACCCGGCCCCCTTCGGGTTTGAAGCGCCGGACGCGATCCTGGTGGACATGATCCGCCACCTGCCGCATGCCCAGGGCTACAGCGACTCGCGCGGCATTTTTTCGGCCCGCACCGCCGTCTCGCAGTACTACCAGACCCGCGGGATCCAGAACATCCACGTGGATGACATCTACCTCGGCAACGGCGTCAGCGAACTGATCACAATGTCGCTCATGGCCCTGCTCGACGACGGCGACGAGGTCCTCATCCCCACCCCGGACTACCCGCTGTGGACGGCCTCGGTTGCCCTGGCCGGCGGGAAGCCCGTGCACTACCTCTGCGACGAGGAATCCGGCTGGCAGCCCGACCTCGAGGACATGGAAGCGAAGATCACCCCGCGCACCAAGGGCATCGTGGTCATCAACCCGAACAACCCGACAGGTGCGGTGTACCCGAAGGCGACGCTGAAGAAGATCGTCGGCCTCGCCGAGAAACACGGCCTGGTGCTCTTCGCCGACGAGATCTACGAGAAAATCCTCTACGAGGACGCGGTACACGTAAACCTCGCCTCGCTCACCGGCGACGATGTCCTGTGCCTGACCTTCAGCGGGCTCTCCAAGGCCTACCGGGTCTGCGGCTTCCGGGCCGGCTGGATGGCCATCTCCGGGCCGAAAAAGGCCGCCGCGGACTACCTCGAGGGCATCAACCTGCTGGCCAACATGCGCCTCTGCGCCAATGTGCCGGCCCAGCACGCCATCCAGACCGCCCTCGGCGGTTACCAGAGCATCAACGACCTGATCCTGCCCGGCGGGCGCCTCCTGGAACAGCGGAACAAGGCCTATGACATGCTCAACGCCATCCCGGGCGTCAGCACCCAGCAGGCCCGCGGGGCCATGTATCTGTTCCCGAAGCTGGACCCCGAGGTCTACCACATCCGCGACGACGAGAAATTTGTCCTGGACCTGCTCCGCGAGCAGAAAATTCTTCTGTCCCACGGCAGGGCGTTCAACTGGGTCCGGCCGGACCACTTCCGGATGGTGACGCTGCCTAACGTCAAGGACCTCGAAGAAGCAATCAACCGCATGGCGGACTTCCTGAGCCGGTACAAGGGGAACTAGGCTTCGGTCAGCAGCGGAGTTCGGGGACTCGCCCGCGCAGCGGCTGCACGAAACTGGAAAGAGGCTTTCCATGACAGATGCTGTGATGTTCGAGCGGCACCCCGCCGAGACGCTGCTCGTCGGAAAAAAATTCAAGCTGAAGGACTCCGACCCGAACTCCACCCCGGGCTACCCGGGCGGGAAATCCGACGGCGAGGCGCTCCTGGCAGAGCTCGATGGCAAGCTGACCACCCTGCAGGAGCAGCTTTTCGCCGAATCCCGGTTCGGCGGCACCAAGCGCGTCCTGCTGGTCCTGCAGGCGATGGATACCGCAGGCAAGGGCGGGATCGTCAACCACGTCATGGGCCAGATGGACCCGCAGGGTGTCCAGCTCAAGTCCTTCAAGGCGCCGACCCCGGAGGAGAAATCCTACGATTTCCTCTGGCGGATCGAGAAGGCAGTGCCGGCGGCCGGCATGGTGGGCGTTTTTGACCGCTCGCATTACGAGGACGTCCTGATTCACCGGGTCCACCGCTGGGCAAGTCCCGAGGAACTGGAGCGGCGCTACAAGGCCATCAACGAATTCGAGGCAAGGCAGGCGGCAGCCGGGACCACGGTGGTCAAGGTCATGCTCAACATCAGCCGGGACGAGCAGAAGGACCGGCTGCTCGCCAGGCTGGATGACGAAACCAAGGTGTGGAAGTACAGCAGCACCGACCTCAAGGAGCGCGCCTTCTGGGGCGACTACATGGATGCGTACCAGGAGGCGTTCGAGAAGACGGCCACTGACATCGCGCCCTGGTACGTCGTGCCGGCGAACAAGAAGTGGTACGCCCGCATCGCGGTGCAGCAGCTGATGCTGGACGCCCTGGAAGGGCTGAAGCTGCAGTGGCCGGATCCGGAGTTCGACGTCGATCTGGAACGGGATCTGGTCGAGCGCTCCTAATACGGAGGGAACCGGCACGCCGCGGCGTGCCGGTTCCTAGTTCTTGTCCGCGGCCTGGTCCCGGGCGGCGGCGAGCCGCTTGCGGGCGCCTTCCAGCCACTGTTCGCAGCGCTTGGCCAGCGCTTCGCCGCGTTCCCACAGCGCGAGCGATTCCTCCAGGCTTGCGCCGCCGGCCTCCAGCTTGCCCACCACGGCGACCAGCTGCTCGCGGGCGTCCTCGTAGCTGAGGGCCTCGATGTCGGCGTTCGGGTTGGGTTCTGCTGCCATGTGGGTGCTCCTTGGTTGTCGCGGTTTGTGCCGCGGTGATGCTGTCTGTGGTGCTGACCGTGGTGCCTGTTTGGGGCGCTGACGGGTGGCCGTGTTGGCGCTGACGGGTGGCCGTGTGGCCACGACCGTCCGCCTGGGTTATTCCTCGGCCGGTTCCTGGCCGCCGGTGGATTGGGCGGTGAACCGGCCGCCGGCCACCCGAACCGTGAGGTCCGTGCCGGCGGGCGCCTGGGACGGATGGCGCACAACGTCCCGGTGCGCTGCGGGGGCGTTCCCGGCGCCGGCGAGCTGGACCACCGCGTAGCCGCGATCCAGTGTCTTTTGCGGCGAGAGTGCACGCACCTGCGCCTTGAGGTGGACCAGTTGGTCCGCTGCCCGCACGACGGCGGCGCTGATCGCCGAGTGCGAGCGGATCTTGAGCCGTTCGACGTCCTCGTGGCGCTGGCTGATCATGACGTCGGGGCAGAGCAGCACGGGGCGCGAACGCAGGGAGGCCAGCCGGTCGCCCTCGCGTTCAACGAGCCGGGTGACTCCGCGACGGAGCTGGTCCCGTGCCTGCCGGACCCTGACAAGCTCCTCGGCGACGTCGGGAACTATCCTCTTCGCGGCGTCGGTGGGCGTTGATGCCCTGAGGTCTGCGACGTCATCGAGGATAGGCCGGTCCGCTTCGTGCCCGATCGCGCTCACCACGGGAGTGGACGCGTCAGCGACGGCCCGGATGAGCTCCTCGCTGCTGAACGGCAACAGGTCCTCGAGGGCGCCCCCGCCGCGGGCGATGACGATGACGTCGACCACGGGGTGGGCGTCGAGTTCCCGCAAGGCCGCGATCATCTGGGCTACGGCGGTGTTCCCCTGGACCGCTACTTCGCGGATCTCGAATTCGACGGCCGGCCAGCGCAGGGCGGCATTGCGCAGCACATCCTTCTTGGCGTCAGAGTCGCGGCCGGTGATCAGGCCGATCCGGTGCGGGAGCAGGGGAAGCCGCTTTTTGCGGGAATCGGCAAAGAGTCCTTCGGCGGCGAGGGCCTGGCGCAGCCGCTCGATCCTGGCCAGGAGGTCGCCGAGGCCCACGGGCCGGATGTCCTTCACGGACATGTTCAGCCGGCCCGTCTTGAGCCAAAATTCTGCCTTGATCAGGGCTACAACCCGGGAACCGCGTTCGAGCGGGGCGGCCTGGCGGTCCAGCACTGTGGTCCAGACCGATGCCGGCAGCGAGATTTCGGCGTCGATGTCCCGCAGTGTCAGGTAGGCGTTGCTGCCACGCCGGTTGAGCTCGATTACCTGCCCCTCAACCCACGCCGAGGGCGCGCGGTCGATATGCATCTTGAGCTTCTGGGACAGCAACTGCAGCGGCCAGGGGTTGTCCGGACTGGTTTCGGCCGCGGTGGCCGGTAGCGTGGTTGCTGCCGCCGCGTCCTCAGGCATGCGTGGGCTCCATGGCCGGAAGTGCCTGGTGGAATGCCTTGTGCATATGTGTGCGTGTCCTTTGCTGCGTGCCGGTTACTGCATGTCCTTACACCGGGACTGCCGGCGGCCCGCTTCCCGGCGGGTGGGCCGGCCGGCAGCCGGAAGTTGTCTCTGTCAACTCTATCCATAGCTCTACCACCGGGGTCCGACTTTATGGCCGCGCCCGGCCCCGCCCTAGGATGGGAGGGATGCCATCAACCTCCTAGGAATCCCTTGCGCACTTTTGTCTCTGCCGTCGCCGTCCTCATCGGGCTCCTGATGGCAGCCGTCGCCGTTCCAGCCATGTGGGTGGACCAGAACATCGTCCAGGAAGAGGGCTTCGTCGCCCTGACCGCGCCGCTGGGCAAGGACCCGGCGTTCCAGCAGCGGCTGGCCGCGGCCGCCGTCGACGGACTGGCCGCCAGCGCCGGCATTCCCGAAGCCTTCACGGAGCTGGCCCGGCCGGTCCTGGACAGCGCGGCGCGCTCGCTGACGGGACTGCCCGGCTACCCCGAGGCCTGGGCTGAAACCCTGCGCAGGAGCCACCGCCTCACGTTCGCCGACCCCAGCACGCTGCCGCCGGAGGTTGACGGAACTTCCTCGCTCACCTTGGATGTCGCGCCGCTTGCCGGGCTGGTGGCCAAGCAGGTCACTGCGGCGACCACCCTTCCGCTGGAGGCACCCGGCCAGGTGCTGATCCATATCGGGCAGTCCGACCAGCGCCAGATGATCGAACGCGTTACCGTCTACGCCCCGATGGGCTACGCCGTTGCCGTCGGC
>Ga0207691_10002107_pt1 | contig 19439 bp, 20 predicted proteins | sample KBSM13metaG_FD_184327 | JGI IMG/M metagenome (GOLD analysis project Ga0207691, IMG submission 184327) | Miscanthus rhizosphere microbial communities from Kellogg Biological Station, Michigan, USA - KBS M1-3 metaG (SPAdes) (version 2) | ecosystem: Host-associated > Plants > Roots > Rhizosphere >... | reverse complement strand
CGGTCGTGCCAGCCGACATGCGCGATTTCGCGCTGCCACAGCGCTTCGAACGCGTGCTGCTGCCCTACAACGCCCTGTATTGCCTGCTCGGCAAAAGCGCCGCACTCGCTTGTTTCCGCGCGGCGCATCGCGCGCTCGAGCCCGGTGGTCGGCTTGCCTTGGACGTTTGGAACGCCGCGCCTTTTCACCACGCCGCTGCCCAGGCCAGCGCAGACGACCCAGAGCCGATCGTCTCGCTCCGTCACGCCGGATGCACCTGGGACGTGTTCGAGCACTCGCGCGTTCGCCGGGCCCAGCAGCGCTTGGACGTAGCCTACACGTACGTGCCTCGTGAAGGTGGCAGGAGCCAGCAAATCCCGATCGCGCAACGCTATTTCTTGCCGAACGAGATTTCGGAGCTGCTCGAGCGCGCGGGTTTCTCGGTCGAAGCGCGCTACGGAGACTTTTCGGGTCGACGCTTCAGCGCGCGCTCGGCACAGCTGATCGTGCTTGCGCGTGCCATTTGAGCCGCGGGTTCTCGGGCATCAGCGCATGGTGACGAGCTCTTCGGACGCGGTCGGGTGAATGGCCACGGTGCGGTCGAAGTCCGCCTTGGTGGCGCGCATTTTCACGGCCACGGCGAAGCCCTGAATCATTTCGTCTGCGCCCCGGCCGATGACGTGGACACCGACCACGCGTTCATCCGGACCGACGCACACGAGCTTCATGTGGGTGAGCGCCTTGTGCTCGGTGACGGCGTAAAACATGTTGGTGAAACGCGTGCTGTATACCTTCACGGCGTCGCCGTGAAGCGCGCGCGCGTCCGCTTCACTCAGCCCGACGCTGCCGATGGGGGGATGGCTGAAGACCACGCTCGGAATGTCGTGATAGTCGAGCTTCGCCTGCGCTTTGCCACCGAACAGGCGATCCGATAGCCGACGGCCTGCGGCGATCGCCACGGGGGTCAGCGCGGCGCGACCGGTGACGTCGCCCAGCGCATACACACCAGAGGCGCTGGTATTCTGCCACTCGTCCACCAGCACGTGTCCGTCCGGGTCCGTGCGCACCGAGGCCGCGTCCAGGCCGAGCTGGGCGGTGTTTGCGTGCCGCCCGATCGCCCAAAACAGCGCTTCTACCGGGGGCAGGGCGTGTCCGCCGTCGAGCACGGCGATTCGCTCGCCGTTCGAGCTCAGGGCGACGCTCTTGACGGTCGAGCCCAGGCGTACGTGAACGCCGCTGTTTTCCAGCGCTTCGCGCAGCGCGTCGCCGAGCATGACGTCGAAGCCGCGCAAGGGTCGTTCGTTGCGCATGGCCAGCGTCACCTCGCAGCCCAAACCGCGCAGCACGCCTACGAGCTCCATCGCGATGTAGCCCGCGCCAACGATCAACGCGCTCCGTGGCAGTGCGCTGAGGGCAAAGAAGCCGTCCGAAGTCAGCCCGAGCTCCGCTCCAGGGACGTCCGGGATGCTCGGCGCGCCGCCGGTGGCGATCAACACGTGCTCAGCGCCGAGCAGGCGCTCACCGACTTGCACCTGGTTCGCGGCACGCAGCACGCCTCGTCCGCGCACCAGCTCCACCCGGTCCTTGGCCAGGTTCCGTTCGTAGTTGCCACGCATGCGCTCGATGTAAGCCTCGCGGCGCTGGCGTAGACCGGCAAAATCGTGACCGCGCAGGCTGACATCGAAGCCGTAGCCGGAGGCACTGTGCAAAGCGTCGGCGATCTCGACTGCGTTCCACATCACCTTCTTGGGCACGCAGCCCACATTCACGCAGGTGCCGCCCAGCTCTCCGGCTTCGATCAGGGCGACCCGCGCGCCGTACTCCGCTGCGCGACGCGCCGACGCGAGCCCGCCGCTGCCACCCCCGATCACGAGATAGTCGAAGCTCTGCATCTGATTCGTGGTCATCGGGCCTCGCGCAGGGTTTTGCAAGTGTAGACGCTCAAAGCTTTGTCACGCCTGGGCCAATGGTAGTAAATGCGGCGGTGCCCCGTGTCACCCCAAAAAGCCGCCCATCTGCCGCTCTTTTTGGGATCGCCTTCGGCGCGCTGCTGTTCGGCTGCGGCTTTCACCGGGATGGCGCGGCCGCAGCACGCTTGCGCGCCCGAATTCGCACCGAGCTAGGCAGTGAAGCCAGCGTAAACGTGCGCTCCGCCTACGGCTCGACTACCGTCACGATCCGGCTCGAGCGAATGCCCAACCTGGACTCCCTGCTCGTACAAGAACGAGTCGAGGCCTGGACCAAGGCCGAGTTCCCCCAGACCGCCTACGTCGTGGTGTTGGGCAAACCATGAGCCAAAAGAGGCCGCTTCGAGCATGAGCAATGGGCGCCCGCTACGGGTCGCAGTCGTCGGCGTGGGCAATGTGGGCGCGTCTCACGCGCGCGAGCTCATGCTCGGCAAGGTCCAGAGGGCAACGCTCGCCGCGGTCTGCGACACCAGCCCAATCGCCCTGGCACGCTTTGCCGACGTGCCGGCGTTTGCAAGCCAAACAGCGCTGCTTTCGGCGGGCATCGCCGACGCGGTGCTGATCGCGACCCCCCACTACGACCACACCCCGCTCGCGATCGAGGCCCTGGCCGCCGGCCTGCACGTACTGGTCGAGAAGCCGCTCGCCGTGCACAAGGCAGATGCACTACGCATGCTTGCCGCCTACGAACAGCGCCCAAAGCCCAGCCAGCTGTTCGCCGAAATGCTGGTGCTGCGAAGCGATCCGCGCTTCGTGCGCTTGCGCGCCCTGATCCAAGGCGGCGACCTTGGTCAAGTGCGCCGCATCCATTGGGTGATCACCGACTGCCTTCGTACGGACGCCTACTACCGCAGCGCTGGTTGGCGAGCGACTTGGCGCGGTGAAGGCGGCGGGCTACTGCTCAATCAATGCCCGCATAGCCTGGACCTCTGGCAGTGGCTGTTCGGAATGCCCGCGCGCGTTCACGCCTTCTGCGGCTTTGGACGCATGCACGAAATCGCGGTCGAGGACCAAGTGACCGCCTACCTGGAGTACGAGGGGGGAACGAACGGCGTGTTCGTGGCATCCACGGGCGAGGCGCCCGGCCGCAACTGCTTGGAAGTCGTGGGAGATCTCGGCAAAGTCGTGGTCGAGCGACATGGCTTGAAAGTGACGCGCAATGCGACGTCGACCTTGGAGTTGCTGCGCACGGGCCCTGCGCGCCTGACCCCGGCCAGCGCGCCAACGGAAGACATTCCGCTCGCGCACGGCGAAAGCCCACTCACCGGCATGATCCAGAACTTCGTCGACGCTATCCTCGAAGGTAAGGCATTGATCGCCCCAGCCAGCGAAGGACTTTCCAGCGTCGAGCTGGCCAATGCCATGATTTACTCGGGAATTACCGGGCAAACGGTCGAACTCCCACTCGACCCTGCATTGTATGCGGCACAGCTCGAAAGGCTAATCCAGAACGAGAGCCTTAAACCCGCTGGCCTACCAGCCGTACCTGAGCGTCACGCGCGTGCACGACATGAATAGGCCGCTGGATGTGACGAGCTCGCGTTCGCGCCCGCCACAAGCGTTGCGCGACGCGCAATTGGACTTGCTGGCAGACGAAACCGACAGCGGCGTGTACAAGCTGTTCGAGTCGGCGATTCTGGTCGTCGCGAGCTCGCCCGATCTGCTGCGCCCGGCATTGTCCGCGCTCGAGAGCGCGGGTTTTTCGCTGATCGTTCGCTCGGATCCGAGTCAGGTGGAGGAGCTTTCGTTCCTACCGCGCTTCGCGCTGATCGAAACTGCGCTGCCGGGCGCGTTGGAGTTGCTGGCCCGCATCAACGCTCCCGAGCCGGTGATGCAAGTGCTGGCGCTGCTCGGTGCTTTGGAAGCGGAAGGCCCGGCACTGTCGGCGGGTGCCGCGCTGACGCTGCGCGGCCCGCTCGACGCTGTCACGCTGCTGCTGTGCATGCAGCGCTTTCGTGCCCGGGACGAGGCGCTGCGTCAGCCCCTGCACGCGTTCGAGCCAGGGCGCAGCGCGGTGCCGGCGACGATCCTCGAGTCGGTGCTGGCCACCATCGGGCAGGAGATCCAAAGCCCACTGGCGGCGGCATTGGCGAGCGTGGAGTGCCTGCGCGAGCCGGAGCTGGCGCACCGCCTGGGTGAGGACGAGCGGGCGGCCGCCGCCGACGATGCGGGCATCGCCTTGCGCCGGGTCCGCGATGTGATGAGCGCGGTCAGCTCGCTGGTGCGAGGCACTGCTCCGGACCTTTCGCGGCTGTCGTTGTGGGAATGCGCGGAGCGCGCAGTGGCAGGCTTGTGCTCGCCAAGCCTGCGCATCGAGCTGGTCGGTGACGAGCAAGTGCACGGCTTTGCCAACGCGGCGCTGCTGGAGCAGGTGATCGTGAATTTGCTGCAGAACGCGATCGACGCAACTGCTGACTGCCCGAATCCGCAAATCTTGGTGCGCGTTTACCGTGCCGCCTTGGAAGCGCGCATTTCCATTCGCGACAACGGGCCGGGTGTGCCCAAAGAGCTCCAGCAGCGCATCTTCGAGCCATTTTTCACGACCAAGGGTGAGCGTGGCACCGGCCTCGGCTTGGTGCTCGCGCATCACGCCGTGGAACGCATGGGCGGGGCCGTGACGCTCGGCCCGACACGCACCGGTGCCGTGTTCCGTGTGCGCCTGCGCGGGGTCTGACTATTCGGCGAGCGCCCGCAAAAAGCGCTCGCCATAGTGCTCGAGCTTGGTCGGCCCGACGCCGGAGATGCCCAGCATTTGCGCGCTGTTTTTCGGGCGCGCGCTGGCCATCTCCAAGAGCGTCGCATCCGAGAACACGACGTACGGTGGGACGCCGCGCTCGCGCGCAATTTCCTTGCGCAGCAGGCGCAAGCGGTCGAAGAGCGACAGATCGGGATCGAGCGTCGCCTGTGGGGTCGCGTCCGACCGCTCACGCTTGCGCGCGGCGCGCGCCTGGGCACGCTCCTCGGGCGTCGTGCGCGCGGGCTTCTTCGCGAGCAGCTCGAAGCTCTGGCAAACATCGCAGGACGAGCCGCAATCTGCCAAATCCTCCCCGAAATAGCGGGCTAATTGGGCGTGCCGGCAGTCGCGTGCCTCGGCCATACGAAACACCTCGCGGGCTTGTGCGCGGGTGCGCTCGGCCTGTGCCTCGTCATCACTGGCGTCGGCGAAGCGATCGTAGGCTTTGACCTCCGACCACGAGTAGAGCAGCACACAATCGCTGTCCAGGCCGTCGCGCCCCGCGCGCCCGAGCTCCTGATAGTAGCCCTCCACCGAACGAGGCATGTCGTGGTGCACCACGAAGCGCACGTTGGACTTGTCGATGCCCATGCCGAAGGCGATGGTGGCGACCACCACGTCGATCTCGTCGTTCTGGAAGGCGTCTTGCACTTTGGACCGCATGTCGGCATCGAGCCCGGCGTGGTAGTGACCCGCGCGTACGCCGTGCTTCTTCAGGAACTCGGCCGTGCTCTCCACGGTCTTGCGCGACAAGCAATAGACGATGCCGCTTTGACCGGGGCGGCTGCGCGCCACGGCCAGCGCCGCCTCCTTGGCGGTGCAACCGAGCGCGTCCCCCTTCGCGTACGCATGCAGGCGCAGATTTTTGCGGAAGAACGAGCCGCGGTAGCGGGCGGGTGCGCGCATACCGAGCTGCTGGACGATGTCCGCGGTCACCTGCGGCGTCGCGGTTGCGGTCAGGGCCAGCACCGGCACCTCGGGGAAGCGCTGCTTCAACCCGGACAAAGTGCGGTACGCGGGACGAAAGTCGTGGCCCCAGTGGCTGATACAGTGCGCTTCGTCGACCGCGATCAGGCTCAACTTGAGCTCACTGAGCGCGCGCCCAACGGACGCTTCGAGCCCTTCCGGGGCGCAGTACAGGAGCTCGTAGCGACCGGCGCGCAGCTCCGAGACGCGGGCTCTTCGCTCTTCGGCCGATAGCGATGAATTGAGGTAGGTCGCGCGAACTCCGACCTCGGTCATGGCATCGACCTGATCCTTCATCAGGGCGATGAGCGGCGAGATGACCAGCGTGAGGCCGCCCAAGATCCGAGCCGGGATCTGATAAGTGATGGATTTTCCCGCACCCGTCGGCATGACGCCGATGCAATCCCGTCCACTGAGCACGGTATCGATGATTGCGCGCTGCCCCGGTCGGAATGCATCGTAGCCGAAGCATTCTTTCAGGACGAGACTCGGATCGCTGTGCTTGTGCGCGACTGCCCCGGCCGCGAGCGAACTGGCAATGGTCTTCAGCATCGAAAGCAGGTCGGACGAGAACGCGCTCGGGTTGCGTTTCCAGGCCAACCTGAGGTCGGAAAGTTCTGCCTCGCAGGCCCGCTGCTCGCCGACCGAGAGCGCTCCCCCGGCCACTTTCCGTGCCAGCTCTTCGGCCGCTGTCTGCACCGCGTCGTCGTTCATCGCGTTCGAATGGGGGCTACTGACATCGGCGGGCGCATTCTGCGCTGGAACTATGGCTTCCGCCAACGCCGAAGCAGATCCTGGCGCGGCGCGCCAAAGATCAGCCCCGGATTTGACCTAGGGAACGAGCGGGACGAACATTGTTTCGATGCGAAGCTCGCTTGCGCGATTCCCTCCGGTCGTGAGCCTGCTCGCGATGACCACGTTCGCGATGCTCTCGAGCTGTGGCGGGAACGATCGCTCGAGCTCTGCCGACACTCCGCCGCCCAGCCCGTCCTCGCAGGAGCCGTCGCTGTTCTTGGAGGGCGCGCTGACTCTCGACTCCCAAACGTGCGTCGCAGAAGCAGAAGCGCGTGCACCGATGCTGGCCGGGGGGATCCTGGACTTGGCTTTTCGTTCGAATTACGCGGCGACGCTGCTGGTGAAGAATCTGGCGGCGCGGCCTGGCTCGAGCACTGACACCGAGCGGGTTGCGCTGCGCAGTGCCGAGATCACGTTGTCGACCCTAGACGGCGCGGTGTTGGCGGAATACGCCTCGGTGGGGGCTGGCTTCGTCGACGCGAGCTCGGGAGCTACTGCGTATGCGGCCATGCCCATCACCGTGATTCCGCCCGCGCTCCCGCAAATCGATCAGCTTGCGAGTGCCGGGACAGTCCTGGCCAAAATCCGCGCGTTGGGTGAGTCGACGAACGGCACGATGCTGACCTCGACCGAGTTGGCCTTTCCGATCCGTGTCTGTAAGGGCTGCTTGGTCGAGTACCCAGTCAGCGCTCTGGACACCATGCAGCCGGCTGGCTCGAGCTATCTGTGTACGACCGCGGCAAGCGCGGCTGGCGCGCAGCCCGCGCCGTGCGTGGTGGGTCAGGACGTGTCGTTTTCGTGCGTGCTGTGCGCGGCAAGCCTGGGCTTGTGCCGCGATCCGATGCTGAATCCCTCGTACGCGCCTTGAAGGAGAGTTGACGTCGAGCACAGGCCGCCTAGGATCGAGATTGGGATGCAACGCTCGATGTCGTGGCGCTTCGCGGGCCGGCTCACCGTCGTGATTCACGGCCCGGGGAACCCCAGCAATCTTGCGCGGGGGCGCAACCACACTTGGACAACTTCCTTCACGGTCCCGATTGGGTCCTGGTCGCCTAAAGCCGCGCGGCCGCCTGCGGCGGGCTCTGGCACGTCCCCCCGAGCGGGATACACTCCCTCCTTTAGCTTCGCGCGCTCGTCGGCAAGCATGCGTCTTCTACGGAGTCAGCTTTCGCCAACTCCGTACCCTTAGTTGAAGCTCTTTCGGAAGAAATCCGTGATTTTGTCGAACGGAATCTGCTCCGTTTGGTCATAGAGGTCCACGTGATCGGCTCCAGCCACGATCAGCAGCTCCTTGGGCTGGGACGCCAGCTTGTACACGTCCTCTGAATAGTAGCGCGAGTGGGCATTTTCACCGGCGATCAACAGGATCGGGCGCGGCGAAATCATATCGACATTCGCGTACAGCGGGAAGCTGAAGAACGACATAGGCGTGGTGGCGGTCCACGCACTGTTGGAGTTTACGCCTCGAGGGTGAAAACCGCGCGGCGTCTTGTAGTACTCGAAGAACGCCCTCAAGACCGGATCCGGACTTTCGGGCAGGGAGTCCGGAAGCACTCGCTGCCCTTTGATCAGGTTGCCCTTCGCATCGAACGGCACCTCATGGAGGCCGAGCGCGTAAGACCCTTTCTCGGCGTCAATCCAGCGCTGCTGACTCAGGTGATCGATCACCTGGTGGCGCTGGTCCTTCGTGTAACTGTCCTTGTAGCTGCGGCTCATGCTCCGAGACATGTCATACATGGATGTCGTGGCCACCGCCCTGATGCGCGAATCGCTGCTCGCCGCGGTCAGCGCCATGCCGGCGAAGCCGCAGATCCCCAGCACGCCGATACGGTTGCGGTCCACTGACTGCTCTAGCCCGAGGAAATCGACGGCCGCACTGAAGTCCTCCGTGTTGATGTCGGGCGAGGCGACATTTCGTGGCTTACCAGCGCTCTCCCCGGTGAACGAAGGATCGAAAGCGACCGTGGCGAACCCATGCTCAGCGAGCGTTTGCGCATACAGCCCGGACGCTTGTTCCTTCACCGCACCGAACGGACCGCCAATCGCGAGCGCTGGCAACGGCTTCTCCGTGACACCTTTTGGCACGTAAAAGTCCGCTGCTACGGTGATGCCGTATCGGTTCTTGAAAGTGACCTTCTTGTGTTCGACTCTATCGCTCTTGGGGAAGGTCTTGTCCCATTTGCGGGTGAGCGGCATCGTTTCGGACGGTACTTGTTCCATGGCGGTCACGCCTTCCGAGTTTTCGGGGTTGATGTTTGGCGACTTCCAGCACGAAGCGAGCAGAAGCCCGCCGAGCGCGGCGGCGACACTCGCTGCGCGAAGTCGCGTGGTCGATGGCATGAGTTTCGTCGGCATTGGCCTTGTCTCCTCACCAAAACCATTACTCTTGGCGACCCGCTTCGGTAGGGGGCGCCGGAAGGACGAGCCGCTAAGTGCCGCTGGACAATGGTCGCTTCGAAGGGTGCGGCGCTTTCGATTTTGCTTCGGCACGAGCACCCGTTGGACCGATGAGCTCGCGAATGCTCTCGATGAAGACCTGCAGGGCTGCCGATCTCTGATGACGGCTTGGATAGTAGAGGAAGAACCCCGGCTCTTCTGCGTAGTAGTGCGGAAGGACGTGGCGCAGCCGCCCTTCGCGGAGGCTCTCACGGACGAGCGGTTCGAAGACGTACGCGAGGCCGACGCCTAGTTCGGCCCACTCCATCAGGAGCAAACCGTCGTTCGATACGACGCCGCCGCGCACAGGGATCCGGAACTTCTTTCGCCCGCGTTCCAGCTCCCACGCGTACAGCGAACCGGTCGTGTCGGACCGGAAGGTCAGGCACTCGTGTTCGAGTAGATCTTGCGGCTCCTCCGGCGTGCCGCGCTCGTCGAGGTAACGCGGGGCTCCGACCACGATGAACCGAAACGGCTGCGTGAGCCGCACGCTCACCATGTCTCGCTCCAGGTACTCGCCCATTCGGATGCCGGCATCGAACCCGTCGCCAACGATGTCGACCCTGCGATCATCGAAGATGCACTCGACATCGATGCGCGGGTGCCGCTCTCGAAACTTCGGCAACACGGGACCGAGCACGAACGGAAAAGCCGCCTTCGCCGCGCTCAGGCGCACGCGGCCGACCACCTCACCAGGCTTGGACGCCACGTCGGACAGCGCTGCGCGGATCTGCGCGTCGGCAGGCCCGATGGATTCGACGAGGCGCTTTCCGGCGTCCGTGAGGGATACGCTGCGCGTCGTGCGTGCGACCAGCGTGACCCCGAGATCCTTCTCGAGTTGGGCGATGCTCTGGCTCACGGCTGAGCGCGAGACGGTCAGTTCACGTGCGGCCGCGCTGAAATTTCGCGTCCGGGCGACCGCGAGGAACGCGTGCAGCTGAGCGTAAGGCGGCGCAATCATCAGGAGCCACTCTATCGCGAACTCGTCGTGGATTGTCCAGTGGCGCTTGCCAGGCCATGCACCCATGGACCACTACTGGCCCAGCGTGCGGCGGAGCAGGCTGATGACATGGAAAGGATCTGGTCATGAGCGAACACGTGCTGCCCTCTATGATTCATGCACAGCGGCGCGCGTCCGCATGGGGCGCGGTCGTCGCTGTGGCGCTCGGTGCGTTCGCCCTGGTTGCGTCCGAGTTCATGCCTGTCAGTCTGCTCACGCCGCTGGCGAGCGACCTGCGGATCAGCGAGGGCACGGCAGGACAGGCAATTTCGATATCCGGCGCGTTCGCACTGGTGACGAGCTTGTTCATCTCGTCGCTTTCGGGACGACTCGATCGGAAGCCTGTCATGCTTTCGCTGACGGCTCTGATGCTCGTCTCCGGAACTACTGTGGCCTTCGCACCGAGCGTCGCCGTGTTCATGACCGGCCGTGCACTCATAGGTGTGGCAATCGGCGGCTTTTGGTCGATGTCGGCAGCGATGGTAATGCGCCTAGTGCAGACCGAACAGGTTCCGCGTGCGTTGGCCATAGTGAACGGCGGCAACGCTTTGGCGACCGTCATTGCGGCACCGGTGGGGAGCTTCCTCGGCACCATCGTCGGTTGGCGGTGGGCGTTCTTCTGCACCGTTCCGATCGCGGCAGCCGCGCTCGCCTGGCAGTGGGCGAGTCTTCCGCACATGCCTGTGCACCATCGAAAATCGTCGAGAACGACACTCGAGGTCTTCAAGTTGTTCGAACGCCCCGCCATCACGCTCGGCATGGTCGCAGTTAGTCTGCTGTTCATGGGCCAATTCGCGCTATTCACGTATCTGCGTCCGTTTCTCGAATCGGTCACCCAGGTCAGCGCGTCAGCGCTCTCATTCATGCTCCTCGTCATTGGCGTATCCGGGCTCCTCGGTACGGTGCTGATAGGAAAGCTGCTCCGCAGCAGCGTGTATCCCGTCCTCGTCGTGATGCCATTGATCATGGCCTTGACGGCTTTCGGTCTCGTCATGTTTGGCGATTCCAAGACCGCGACGATTACCCTTCTTGCGCTCTGGGGGTGCCTCGGAACCGCGGCGCCGGTTGGATGGTGGACCTGGCTCGCAAGGACCCTGCCGCACGATGCCGAGGTTGGCGGTGGCCTGATGGTCGCGGTCATTCAACTGGCCATTGCGCTGGGAGCGCTCGTTGGGGGTGTCGCGTTCGATGCGATCGGCCATCGCGCAACGTTCGGGTTGAGTGCCATTTTGCTCGCCCTGGCTGCGGTTGCGGCGGCCTGGACATCGCGCGCCGCAAGGCGAACGCCGGATCGAGAAGCTTGACCGAGCGGACCAATGTTCTTCAAATGCGAAGTCCCGACGGCGCGCTCTTGATCGCTCGCGTCTTGCACGCGGCCATGCAGCCAGCGTTGCACCTGTCGGGGGCGCAAGACGAGGACCCGCAGGCCACAAGACAAACGCAAAAACGCAGAGTCAGCTTTCGCTATCCCCGATGGCTATCTAGCAATCAACGAGCGCGAGTCGATCAAATGCTCGTGAGTCCGTGAGATGACCAGAATGAGCAAGAAGACAATTACGCTGTGCGCCGCGGGCGCTCTCTTTCCGCTCGCTGCGATCGCCGTGGCGGGGTCTTTCTCTTGCGGCCGGACCGCAACGAGCGAACAAGCGCCAGATCCGATCGTCGGCGCCTATCAGCTCGTGTCGCTGGAAGAGCCGGGCCCCGACGGGACCGTCCACAGGGCCCAGGCGACGGGCTCGCTCGTGCTCACCCGCGAGGGCCGCATGTCCGTGCAGGTTATGTACCGGGACACAGAGACCCCCACGGGGCCCGTGCAGTACGCGCAAGGCGGCTACGAAGCATCGTTCGGGCGATACGAGGTTGCCGAGCCAGGGCGCAGCTTCACGTACCACGTTGAAGGCGCGCTGGTCCGGAAGCTCGTCGGACAGGTTCAGAAGCGACTGTACGAGCTGAAGGACGGAAGGCTCGTCATCACTCCACCTATGCCGAATGAACATTGGCGCGTCACGTGGGCGCGGTACCGATGAACGCCGTGAGGATCCGGCCCAAAGACGAGCTCGGTCGGATCGCCGAGCCCGACGATCTCCACATCAATCGAGGCATTCGGCGCGCGCACACGCCCCCCCAATGCGGGTCGTCCCGCTGAAGAGCAAACAAAGGAGAAGAGAACATGAGCACGCAAAAAGAGCCGAGCGCTGTACGCAAGGCGCTGGGAGAGCTGGCACCGAAGCTCGTCGAGCTTACGGATAACGTCTTGTTCGGCGACGTCTGGGAGCGGCCCCAGCTTTCGAAGCGCGATCGCAGCTTGATAACGTGCGCCGCGCTTGTCTCAACGGGGAAAGCCGAGCAGATGGACTTTCATTTCCCGAACGCTATCAAGAACGGCGTCACGCAGGAGGAGCTCGTGGAGATGATCACTCATCTCGCGTTCTATGTCGGGTGGCCGAACGCGATGTCGGCGATTAACCGCGCGAAGGCGCTGTTCGCGAAGAAAGATGGAGGTTGAACATGATCCCGAAACGAAAGCTGGGTCCCCCTGGTCCCCAAGCGCTCGAGGTCTCCGCCCTCGGGCTCGGCTGCATGGGAATGAGCTGGAGCTACGGACCGCCGAAGGACCGAGGGGAAATGATCGCGCTCATTCGCGCAGCCGTCGAGCGAGGCGTCACCTTCTTCGACACCGCGGAAGTTTACGGACCCCTGACGAATGAAGAGCTCCTCGGGGAGGCGCTCGAACCTTTCCCCGGGCGAGTCGTCATTGCCACGAAGTTTGGCTGGGAGCCGGCCAACGAAGGAGAAACGCGCTGGAGCCGATTGAATAGCCGACCGGAGCACATCAAGAAGGTTGCCGAAGCCTCGCTGAAGCGTCTTCGCATCGAAGCGATCGATCTCTTCTACCAGCACCGGGTCGACCTCGAGGTGCCCATCGAAGACGTCGCCGGCGCCGTCAAGGACCTGATTGGCGAAGGTAAGGTCAAACACTTCGGTCTCTCCGAAGCCGGCGCCCAGACGATCCGGCGCGCCCACGCAGTGCAGCCCGTCACTGCGCTCCAGAGCGAGTACTCGCTGTGGTACCGAGACCCGGAGGAGGAAATTCTTCCGACTCTCGAAGAGCTCGGGATCGGGTTCGTCCCCTTCAGTCCGCTCGGGAAGGGATTTCTCACGGGGCGTATCCACGCGACGACGCAGTTCGACGAGAGCGACTTTCGGTCCACGCTCCCACGATTCGAGCGTGAGGCGCGCGAGGCGAACCGCGTCTTCGTCGAGCTACTTGGCACCGTCGCCGCGCGAAAGAACGGCACGCCAGCGCAGGTTGCACTCGCCTGGCTGCTCGGGCAGAAGCCGTGGATCGTCCCGATACCCGGCACGACCAAGCTCGATCGTCTCGACGAGAACCTGGGAGGCGCAACCTTGCAGCTCACGCCCGAAGACCTCCACGAGATCGAGCAGAGCGCTTCGAAGCTCCAGGCGCGAGGCGCGCGTTACCCCGAAGCTCACGCACGCCTCGTGGGGCGATGATGGCAGGAGTCGAACGATGAACATTGGAATTGTCGGCCGGGACGATTCTCGCGCTGGCGCTCCTCGGCGCTGCCCCCACGGGACTCGGTTACACAGTGTGTATCCGCGATTCGGCGTCGAAGCGGTACGACGCGCCCCGCCCGACCCGAGCGCTCGGGACCGGAGCGCACACAGCGTTTCTTGATGTCGCGCAGGTCGTGCTCTTGCGCGGCTTATCAGCAAAGGTCCCCGGACCCTCAAAAACGGCACCCGACCATTGGCCAACTGAGTGAAGATCTCGGCTGCAGCCGCCGCGCGATCGCTGCCGCCAGACGCGCGAACCTACGAACACAAAAACGCGGAAAACGCATCGAACCGGCAGACTGGTCGAGCAAGGACACCCTTCGAAGCGTGGTAGCATCGCGACATGTCGGGCAAGTGGTGGCTCCCCTGGGCTCTTGTGGCGGTTGGCTGCGTTTCCACCAACGCGCCCGAGCAGGTTATCCCTGCGACAAGGGTCGCAGGGCGACTACCGCCCGAATTGATTCAGAAAATCGTACGCGCAGGATACGGGAAATTTCGCGTTTGCTACGATCATGGGCTTTCCCGCGACCCCACGCTTACGGGCAAGGTCATCGCGCGCTTCGTGATCAGTCGCACTGGCAAAGTTACGAATGCCGCAATCGGTTCAGGTACCACGATCCCCGATCACCAAGTGGCAGTGTGCGTCGTGACTGCCTTCTATGGTCTCGAGTTTCCTGAGCCCGACGGCGGCATCGTTACGGTCGTTTATCCAATCATGCTTTCGCCGGGGTGATCGTCTTCGACGCACGGGAAGACCTCTGTCCGAGCAGGAAAAGGCGGTGCGCCCACGGCAATGTTTGCCCGGGGGCGCAACCACGCGTGGACAACTGCGTTCACGGTGCCGATCGAAGCGCAGGTGGCATAGTCATTCCGTTATTTGCGCAGCCCGAGCGCTCACGAGCCCATTTGAGCGTTGAGACGTCGCTGCATTTCGTCCTGTGAAACGGCCTCTTTTTGCGTGGCAATCGTCCAAACATTGCCGAAAGGATCCAAGACGCGCCCTTCCCGCGAGCCAAAAAACATGTCGGTCATCGGCATCATTTCTGTCGCCCCAGCTGCGAGCGCACGCTTGAAGAGCTCGTCTGAATTTTCCACGTAGAGCTGAGCAACCAGCGTATGAGCCGGCCAGCCCTCCATCGATTCGCCGAGATTCAGTCGCGAGTCTCCAATCTGGAGCTCACAGTGGACCACCTTTCCGTCGGGCATCGTCAGACGCACGATCTCTTCCGCGCCGAAAGCCTTGCTCAAGAAAGCGATTGCTTTTGGAGCATCGTCGACAATCACGTTTGGCGTGATCGTATGAAAACCCTTGGGGATCGCGCTTATCTTCATTGCACATCTCCGTTCGTGTTTTGGTAACTGGGTTTACGGTGCGGATTGAAGTGAGGGTGCCTAGGCCGATGCTCCTCCCGCGACAAACGGTCGCAGCGATCATAGCGGGCGTTGCCCGCCCGATACCGGGCTGCGCACCCTCTTCTTACGCACTACTACCGGCTCAAGCGAAAGGCGAACACGCATGCCGGTTGCTTTTGCAAATCGTTCGAGTGTCGACAAGCAGGGCGCGAGAAACAATCGCTGTTTCACGGTCGGCAACGGACAGGCCTTCTGGACGAAATTCACGGGGCCCGTGCTCTCGCTGCCACTCTCCGCTGGCGCTCAGCCGACCCGTCTGATGAACGGAGTGAGCGACGCGCCGAGCGCCATCCTCTACTTCCGGGATCGGCTATTTTTCCTGTCGATCGGCACTACGATGAGGTGCGTCCATACGACGCGAGCACCCGCGCGGCCGCGTGCGATCGGCAGTGGTCAGCCCAATTGGTGGGCGTCGCCCGATAGTTCTTGTCCTTGGCGGCCAGATCGGCGCCGTCAGAAGGTATACAGCGAGTTAGTTGCGCGGGGGCGCAACGCGGGCTGTATACCGCGATATCATTGGGGTTTGAGTGCCGCCTGGTCGCTTGATGGATGGCGTTGTGCCCGCGAGCAAAGGTCGTCTGGTTGGCTACGGCGCGACTGAGGTATCCGCCTCGCATAGCTACGAGGCGTTCGCGACAACGAGGTTTCAGCGTTCGCGATGGTCTTCGAAAATCGGAGTGCCTCCTCCGAGAATCGGAACGCTACGCACTTCGGTTCCACGATGCGAGTGAGTAAACCGCCGCAACTGCTCGCGTGCCCGGGCGTTTCGCGGAGTCGCCCGCTTGGCGCAAGAAGTGCACGACGGACGCCGTGGTGAAAGTTCCCCGCCTCGGTCCTCCATTCCTTGGACTCGGCTGCTCGCTGCTCGGACTCCTCGCCTTCGCTCGGGTATCCGCGGCGCAGACCTTTGGCGCTGCCGCCCCGTTGATCGCGCCGCGGTACAGCGCGGGCGCCGTGCTCCTGCAATCGGGTAAGGTCTTGGTCGTCGGAGGTTCGCAAGGGAGCGGACCGGTCAGCAGCGCGGAGCTCTATGATCCCGCGGCCAACCTTTGGATGGCCGGCGACCAGACGAGTGCGCCGCGCGGTGCAAATGCCACCGCTCTCTTGAGCAACGGCAAGGTGCTGGTCAGTGGTGGGTGCGCGGCCAGCGATTGCCTGAGCTCGCTCAGCAGCGCCGAGCTGTACGACCCGGCGGGCGGAGTTTGGCTGGCTGTGGGTGCGATGAGCACACAACGCGCGTGGCATACGTCAACGCCGTTGCCGAGCGGCAAGGTGCTCGCGGCAGGAGGATTGTTCGCGACGAACGTCGCTACCAATAGCGCCGAGCTTTTCGATCCGGCGACCAACGCTTGGTCTGCAGCGGCGGCCCTCGGGCACGCGCGTGACGCGCATACGTCGACGCCGCTCGCGAACGGCAAGGTGTTGGTGGTCGGTGGATTCGACGGCAACGCCAACCCGCTTGCGAGCGCCGAGCTCTACGACCCCATCACGAACCATTGGGCACCCGCCGGAGTGTTGGCGACAGCGCCCGCGCAACACACCGCGATCGCGCTTTCAAACGGCAAGGTTTTGGTGGTTGGCGGCGTCGGTTCGACGATCCTCAGCAACACCGAGCTGTACGACCCAGTCAGCAACACCTGGTCGGTCGCGGCCCCGCTCTCGGTCCCCCGTAGGTTCGCGACAGAGACGCTGCTTGCAAGCGGCAAAGTCCTGGTTGCGGGGGGTAGCAGCGCGACCGCGTTTCTGTCCAGCGCCGAGCTCTACGAACCGGCGACGAACACCTGGTCACCCGCGGGCCCGATGAGCGCAGCCCGCACGGAAGCCACAGCCACGCGCCTCGCGAACGGCAAAGTGCTGATTGCCGGTGGGTACAACGGGAGCCAACACCTGAGCAGCGCCGAGCTCTTCAGCGAGCCCGCTGCCCCCGCCCCGGCCCTATCAACAGGGCCCTGCTCTTGCTCGCGGCTTTGCTGCTCGTGGTCGCGTACGCGCGCCTCGGCCGGGGCATGCTCCGTCCGTCCGCGCGCGAAGACGAGGCATCATCGTGATGCAGGGCGATGGCCACGCTTCGCCTTTGGCGCCCCAGATGCGCACCGATTTCGAGGGCTAGGCCCTAATTGAGCAACCGGCGCGCTGCCTATTGCGCCCGAACAACGCTTTTCGCGCACCCACCATCCAGTGAGGAGAGCCTGAGGAGAGGACTAGTGGTCGGCATAGCGGGCTTAACGCGCAACGCGCGCTGTATACCGCCAAACGACAGCACAAGAGCGAGCCGCGGAATCGAGGCGTTCTGGATTCCGCGGTTCAGTCGTTGCGCGGGGGCGCAACCACACGTGGACAACTGGGTTTACGGTGCCAATCCAGGTGCGCGTTGCGTGAAAAACAGCGAGAAACCAGAGCGTTTCGGGCGGGGTTTGCTGGGACGACCGCCAAAAGGCAAGATTGCAACGTGACCTACCTGGACCGCATCGTGCGCGACCCCGCAATTTGTGCCGGTCAGCCTGTCATTCGCGGAACGCGCGTTCTAGTCCGCGTCGTTCTCGGCTACCTCGCGCATGGCGAGACTACGGAGCACATTCTCCGCGAATTTCCGAGCCTCTCCGAAGAGGACGTGCGTTCCGTGATCGCCTTCGCGGCGGCGTCGGCGGGCGAAGACCTGCCCGCGCCGAGCCCCATTCCGCCCAACGCTCAGGTTGCGTGAAGCTCAAACTCGACGAGAACATCCCGCAGTCAGCGGCCGCGAGATTGGCAGCCCTGGGCTATGACGTCGACACCGTCCTCGACGAGCAGCTAGGTGGTCGAAGTGATGAAGACGTGTGGGCTGCGGCTCAAGCTGAAGGCCGCCTACTCGTTACACACGATCTGGACTTCGCAGACACGCGGAAGTTCGAGCCGGGCCAGCATGCCGGTGTTTTGATCGTGCGGCTGCCGGACTCCGAACAATGGCGCGTCGGCGATCACCTCGTCGGCTGGTTCTCGGATCCCGATGCCAGAACTTGGGAGCGCTGCATGGTGATCGCAACGCCGCGCAAGGTGCGCGTTGTTCGCGGTGCGACAACTCAACGCTGATACGCCACTAGCTAAAGACGCGGAGCCAGCTTTCGCTAACTCCGCGTTTTATTCTTGGTTGCGCGGGGGCGCAACGCGGGCTGTATATCGCGATATCATTGGGGTTTGAGAGGTGGCTCGTGGCCAAGAGTGGTGCCGCGAGGATCCGGCGCAGTCGGCGAAATGGTGATGTGCCTCAAGCGCCTTAGCGTGCTGGGCGAGCCCGCATCGCTTACGCCATCCGGGAACTTAGCGGCGGGTGCCGCGCTCGATCAGGGGGCACGATGTCCCGCGCCTTCCGCGCAAGGCACCCGGCTCGCAATTGTCAGCGCGGCTAGCCCGCACTAGGAATCGAGGTCATGCCAATGACTGTGCTCTCTGGTGACACCAAGCTGATGCTCTTGATCGCCGATCCGGTGGCGAGCGCCAAGTCGCCTCTCTTGGTGAATAGCCTGCTCGCCCAGCGCAATCAGCTCGGAGAGTACGCGCTCGTGCCGCTCGCCACGCCGAAGTTGGCGCTCAGCAACGTGATCAGCGCCCTGCGCGAGGTGCATAACTTCTGCGGCGCCATCGTGTCGATGCCCCACAAGTCGGCGATTGCGCCCTTGCTCGATGAGCTCAGCGCTGAAGCACGGCTGACGGGTGTGGTGAACGTCATTCGCAGAGAGCCGAGCGGCCGTTTTGCCGGGACGTGTTTGGACGGCGAAGGGATGGTGGCCGGCCTACGTGCAAACGGGCACGTCGTGCGGGGCAAGTCGTGCCTGCTATTGGGCGCAGGTGGCGCTGCTTCCGCCATCGCCATCGCGCTCGCCCGACATGGCTGCGCTGCCTTGGCCATCGAGAATCGGACGAGCGAGCGCGCCGAAGTGCTCGCAGCCGCAGTCGCCAAGGCGTTCCCCGAGTGTGCTGTCACGGCGAAGCGTCAGGAGCAGGCAGCATTCGACCTCGTGATCAATGCGACCTCGTGCGGCATGAGGCCTGGCGATCCATCACCGCTCAGCCGCGATCGGCTCGCGCGAGCCGGGCTAGTTGCTGAGTGCGTGGTCGCACAAGAAATGACGCCGCTCTTGCAAATAGCGCGAGATCTCGGACGACCAACCCATCCCGGACTACCCATGCTGGAAGCTCAAATCGAGCTAATGGTGCGGTTCATGGGAGTGCCGGGCTAGCCGGCGGGATTGGGTCAACCGCCGTTGGAATGTCGCCCGGCCGAACAACCCGGGAGAACGCCGCCCGGGACGTCCGAAGCGTTGGAATTGCCCTTCCTGAGCCGCTGGATCGTGGTTGCCTTGTTGCCAACGCGACGAGGAACGCGCAGCGAACTCCTCGGCGTCAAACCGACTCAGCGCCAATTCGGAGGGCGCGGCTTCAATCCCAGGCTCGCACAGAAAAGGCAGCCATTGCCGCGCTCGAGGCTCGCGGCGCGACGCCGATCGCGCTGCCAACGCCGGCTGAGGTAGCGGCGCGGGCCTGAACCTCAAACGCCCGTTAGAAGGCAACGCCATCGACGTTCGACGTTCGG
>Ga0207691_10002105_pt1 | contig 19452 bp, 19 predicted proteins | sample KBSM13metaG_FD_184327 | JGI IMG/M metagenome (GOLD analysis project Ga0207691, IMG submission 184327) | Miscanthus rhizosphere microbial communities from Kellogg Biological Station, Michigan, USA - KBS M1-3 metaG (SPAdes) (version 2) | ecosystem: Host-associated > Plants > Roots > Rhizosphere >... | reverse complement strand
CAGCTCGCTGGAGTGCCGCCGTGCATTGACGTCGAATATGTTGTCGGCGGTTAGCGACATGGTGAGCTCGGGGTTGGCGGCGAACGGATGCCAGTCGAGCGACGCGTTCACCATCGTGTACCCCGGAGTCTCGGTTTCGTTGGGTGCGTTCTTGTGCTGCGCACTGACTTTCTCGACCTCAAGGTGTCCGTCCACCTGGCCCCGCGTGCCGGTCAGGCCGGCAAGAATGCGCAATGGCGGGATTTGGGGCGCGTTGCCAAAACCGTCGATCTTCGCGCGTACGGCGTCGGACACCAACTCACCGCCCCAATCGATCCCCAGCGCCTTGCCGAACTTGACGTCGCTCTCGACCTCGAAGCCGTAATAGCGAGCCTTTCCCTCACGATATTCGTAGACTGGTAGCCCGTCCTCGATCTCCCCGGTCGGTGCCTGGAAGATGAAGTTGGAGTAGCGGCTGTAATAGATACTGCCCTGCACGTGGATCGGGCCGGTCGTCCGGTGGACGCTGAGCTCGACGCCGTTGCTCTTTTCGATCTTGAGATCCGGATTGCCGATGAGGAATTGAGCGCTGCCGCCGTGCGGACCGAAGGAAAAGAGCTCGTCGATCCCGGGAGCGCGTTCGCTGTGTGAGAATGATAGGCCGGCGCGCCAGCCGTCGAGGTCGTAATTGGCTCCAATCGACCCGGACAAGCCCGTGAAATTGCGGCGCAAGGGTGCAGAGCCCACTTCGCTATCCTTGCCGACCTCTTCGATCAGTTTGGCAATAGCCTCGTCCTCGTCGGCGTGGAGCTTTGCGAAGTCGACTCTTGCGCCCGCCTCGACGCGTATTTTTCCTGCCTGAATCGATTGAAGCGTGAACAGGCCGATATTCTGCTTGAGGCTATCGGGAAGATACTTCTCGTCGCCGCGGATGCGTGCATCCTGGTTGAGATATTGCACGCCGGTCGTTCCGCCCCAGCCGCCGCGATCATTTTGAACCAGGTCGGCTCGCACCTCTCCACCGTTCGAGAAAAACCGAGAACCAACCTCGCCATCGGCGTCCAGCTCGCTGTGGTGATATTTCGAAAGACCGCCGCGGAACTCGAAGATCTTGAACAGGCCGCCCATCGGGACGTTGACCCGAGCGTCCCCACGATCCTGGTGGGCGTCGATCGTCGGCACTTCCGGTTCGATATTCGGATCGAGCGAGAAGCGGATCGGGACACCATATTTCGTGTCGTGGTGGCTGTAGGAAAGTCCGACGTTGAGGTCACCGTCGACGTAAGCCAGGCCCGCCGCCACATCGTCTGCTCGACCGGCCGTGTTGGGCAACTTGTCCTTCAGCTTTGCAAGCGCTCGAATGTCAGGATCCGGGCTCGAGAGTGCCTGCTCGCGTAGCGGCTCCGACAGCAGGAAGCCACCGACGTGCAGATCATCATATTTCGAATAGGCTCCGTCCGCGTGGGCTACGAAATGGCCGCCAAGGGGCACGTTGACTCCGAGATTCCCGGAACGTTCGTTTGCCGCAGTGCCGAAGTTGACCATCGCATCGACATCGATGGCGTCGCCGGGAGCATGCCGCGGGATTCGGGCATCGATGACATTCACCACTCCGCCGATCGCTGATGAGCTGTATAGGAGCGCACCGGGCCCGTGGAGGACTTCGATCCGCTCGGCCGTCAACGGGTTGATCGCAACCGCATGGTCGGGATCGGTGGCGGACAAATCGAGACTGCTAATACCGTCGATGAGGACAGGCGCGCGTTCGCCCTGTTCGCCACGCAGGATTGGGCGGGATGCGCTTGGACCGAAGCTTGTCGAGCTCACTCCAGGCATATCCGCCAAAGTGTCTCCAAGGCTCGGCTTCAGGTCGTGCGTGAGTTCTTCGGTGTCGACAACCGAAACGTTGCCAAGCACATCGCCGGCCTGCCGTTTCGTGCCGGTAACGACGATTGCCTGGTCCTCGTCCGGATGTGCGGCGGCTGCATCGCCGGGGGTCGGCGGAACAGGCGCGGCGTCGGCGCCGTCTGCGGCTGTCGCACCCGCACCGATGCCCGGGTCGGCAACCATGGGCTCATCAGCCGCCGGAGCCTGCTGGGCCGCAAGAGGTGAAATCGGGATTGCCGCAGCAAGCACTGCGTAAGAGATGAATCTCACAGAAATGGGAACTCGCAAAAGGGGAATCGCGCCGCTGCCTTAAGCCGATGATACATTGTTGCAAGGTGAACGGTCGGTGAAATCGTTGACCCATTCGACCAATGGCATTGAGCGGCCGATCCCAGCCTGCTTCAGCGGCTGAATGTTATACCGTACTTTGAATTTCGCTGACTCACTCGGCTAGTGCGTATTCATGGCCGATCACGGGCACCCTCATTCTCATTCTGGCGGACACGCCCATTCGCATGCTCCGGCCAGCTTTGGACGAGCGTTCGCGATCGGCATCGCCTTCAACCTCGCCTTCGTTCTGATCGAAGCCATATTCGGCTTCGTCGCCAACTCGATGGCCCTGCTGTCGGACGCTGGTCACAATCTTTCCGACGTGCTGGGCCTGTTTGTGGCCTGGGGTGGCGGAGCGCTTGCGCTTCGCGGCTCCTCTCCGAGGTTCACGTACGGATTGAAGAAGGCCTCGATCCTTGCTGCGCTGGTCAATGCCCTGTTCCTGCTCGTCGCCGTCGGAGCCATTGGAGTGGAGGCCATACGGCGACTGTTCCATCCTTCACCAACCGCGGGCGGTATCGTCAGTATCGTCGCCGCCATTGGCATCGTCCTGAATGGCATCACCGCCATTCTGTTCGCGCGCGGACAGCACGACATCAACATCCGCGGAGCCTATCTCCACATGATGGCAGATGCTGCGGTGTCGGTGGCCGTCGTGTTTGCCGGGCTCGTGATCCTCTGGACCGGACAGCGCTGGGTCGACCCGATCATGAGCCTCGCAGTGGCAGTGGTGATCCTGTGGGGGAGCGTCGGCCTGTTGAAGGAATCCGTCTGGATGTCGCTGGCCGGCGTCCCGGCAGGGATCGACGTCGACCAGGTCGAAGCAGCCCTCGGGGATCTCGATGGTGTCGACGCGGTTCACGACCTTCACATCTGGCCGATCAGCACGACGGAGACTGCGCTGACGGCGCATATCGTTACCGATCTCGCGGGCTATCCCGACGAACTGCTTGAGCGGGCCCGCGCGGCGCTCCAACGGTTCGGGATCGAGCATTGCACGATACAGGTCGAACGCCATCACCCTGCGGATCACAAGGATTGTTGAAAATTGAACGTCACCCATCTCGAATGCTCGTTGACCGGGGAGCACTATCAAGCCGGCCAGGTCCACAATCTCAGCCGGGCGGGCAAGCCGCTGCTCGTTCGTTATGATTTGGAAGCCGCACGGACCTCGCTGACCCGCGAGAGCATCGCTGCGCGCCTGCAGGGAATGTGGAAGTGGCGTGAGCTGCTTCCAAACGATGCAGATCCGGTCAGCCTGGGGGAGCCCGAAACGCCGATCGTGCCGCTTCCAAATGTGGCGGCGCGCGAAGGGGCGTCGAACTTGCTGGTCAAGGACGAAGGCCGGCTTCCGACGGGCTCGTTCAAGGCGCGCGGACTTGCGATGGCGGTGACCATGGCGAAGCAGTTCGGGGTGGAGCGCATCGCGATGCCGACCAACGGCAATGCCGGAGCGGCGCTAGCTGCTTACGGCGCCCGCGCAGGTATTGAGACCATCGTCATCTGCCCCGCCGAAACGCCCGAGATCAATGTCACGGAAACTGCGGCCTATGGCGCGCGCGTCTATGTCGCGGATGGCCAGATCGACGAGTGCGGAGCGCTGGTCGGGAAGGGAGCCGCGCAGGGACTGTGGTTCGACTGCTCGACCTTGAAGGAGCCGTACCGCCTCGAAGGCAAGAAGGTGATGGGGTTCGAGCTTGCGGAGCAGCTCGGCTGGGATGTGCCCGACGCGATCTTCTACCCGACCGGTGGCGGTACCGGTCTTATCGGAATGTGGAAGGCATTCGATGAGTTGGAAGCCCTTGGGCTAATCGGATCGAAGCGGCCGCGCATGTACGCGGTCCAGGCGGAGGGATGCGCGCCGATGGTTCGCGCGTTCGAACGCGGCGATGAGTTTGCCGAGCGTTGGGAAAATGCGGCGACGGTTGCAACGGGGATCCGTGTGCCCAAGGCTGTGGGCGACTTCCTGATCCTTCGAGCGGTGAGGGAGAGCGGGGGCGGGGCAATTGCCGTTCCGGAAGATGAGATTCTCAAGGCAGTCGATGATGCAGCCCGGGATGACGGATTTCTCCTCTGTCCCGAAGGCGGGGCAGTGCTCGCAGCATGGAGGCAGGCGCTGCAGCGCGGACTGGTTGAGCGGGACGAGCGGGTGCTGCTGTTCAACTGCGCCAACGGGAACAAATATCCGCTGGCCGATCGATCGAAGAAGCTGAGGTTGGCGGAAGCCGACCCCGCCCTGCTGTGACGCACATAAAAGTAAACCCCGGCAACCGAAGTTGCCGGGGTTCCATGCTTCTTTTCCCTTTCGGGTCCGGAAGCACAAAACAACAATACATGAGCCCCGTGGTTGTTCCAGTGGGATTCGGACGAGCTTCAAAGATTACTGTGGACGATACGGTGGATAAGCCTGTGGGATACGGGCGCGACTCGGCGCGACTCGAAAAAAGAGCCCCATCGAACAAATGTCCGACGGGGCTCCCGTGCTTCCGATCCGGTGATTCGCGTCATCAACAAGGCCGATGCGGGGACTGATGCCCGCGTCCGCCCCGGAGACATGAATCGTCAGTTCCGAAGCAACGCGGTGAGAACTCATTCGCTTTTGCTTTGTTCCTAGGTCCGATGATGACCAAGCGCAGGCTGAGGATCGCGAGCTACAACATCAACGGGATCAACTCGCGCCTGCACGTCCTCACGCGCTGGCTCGAACAATCCAAGCCGGACGTGGTCGGCCTGCAGGAACTCAAATGTACCGACGAGGCTTTTCCCATCTCAGCGATCGAGGGGCTGGGCTATTCCGCGATCTGGCACGGCCAGCGCAGCTGGAATGGCGTCGCGATCCTATCCAGGGTTGGCGAACCCATCGAGACGCGCCGAGCGCTGCCCGACGATCCGAACCTCGAGCAGAGCCGCTATATCGAAGCGGCGGTTTGCGGAATCCTCATTGGCAATATGTACGCCCCAAATGGCAATCCCTGGCCGGGCCCCAAGTTCGACTACAAGCTTGAGTGGCTCGATTGCCTGAAGTCGCACGCTCGGGAGCTGCTGGACAGTGGGTTTCCCGCGCTACTGATCGGCGACTTCAACGTGATCCCGACCGAAACGGACGTCTACAAGCCCGAGCGCTGGGCAAAGGACGCATTGTTCTCGCCCGCGGCGCGAGAGAAGTATCGGGAGCTGGTCAGCCAGGGTTGGATCGATGCGATCCGCGAACTCCATCCGGACGAGCGGATCTACACGTTCTGGCATTATTGGCGGAACTCGTTCCAGCGCGACGCCGGGATCCGAATCGATCACGCTCTCGTCAGCCCGGACCTTTCGAAGAAGCTGAAAGCGGCGGGTGTCGACCGGACTCCGCGCGGCTGGGAAAAGACTAGCGATCATGCGCCAATGTGGGTCGAGCTTCAGCTGTAAGACTGCCTATCGCCCTCCGAGCGCAAGCATCTCCGCCTTGCAGTTCGGTGGCGCCTTGCCTGCCCTGGCCGCGGCGGCAACCTCCTCGCGAGCGCGGGCCAAATCGGCCTGGAAGCGCGAATTCCGCATCAAAAGCCTGACATCTTCCAACGCCAGAATGCGGGCCGCGTCGACGTCGCTCTGCCAGGACTCATCGCAGATCATCCTGCTCAGCCCGAACTCGCTGCCGCGGTGAATGATGGCATCTCGACGGGCCGGATTGAGGGAGGCGAGAACAAAGGCATAAGCCCAGCCGGCAGCTGCCCGCGCCGAAGGATAGGACCCCTCCGCTTCCAGGATCTTCACATCGGTCGGCTTGCAGACCTGCGTATGATAGACTTCGAACGGAGGCCGGCGGTTATACAGGCCCTTCGCGCGATAGGTCGAAGCCCTGACGTCTACGCGCATGGCGCCGAGCATGCGGTACAGAACAGGCGTTGTTTTCTCACTGATTTCCGAACCGAACGCGCAGGCGAAGGCTTGGGAGCTTGCAGCGTGGTCACGCCTGGCGTCGAATTCCGCCAGTTCGTACCGGGATGTGGATTTTAGCTTGAGGGCAGCATCGCGTGCCTTCAAATCGCCGTCCATTTCTGGCGAATTCGGTGAGGGTGGTTTGGGCAAAAACGTCGTCGCATCAGGAAGGTGGTTCGGCACCAGATAAGGCTGGCCGAGCTTGTCCAGGCTGGATGCCGGGGACGACCTCGACAGTGTAAAGCGGCCTTGCGTCGCAACCGCAATGACGACCGCTACAGCCGCAAGACCGATCCCGATTTGAAGCGGATGTTGCATGAGATTCGCTCAGCGGGAACCTGAGCAACCGCCGCCGCCAATCCTATCCGGGTTAGACCCGACGAATCTCAAGAGAAAGACGACTGGGTAACAACACTGATTGTCGCGTGGTTCGTGAAGAACGATTCCGCGCGACGAAGGCAGAGCGAGCGGGGATCGACATGATTGCCAGTCAGGCCCGGAGCCAAGTGCAGGAGTCCCACTTCTGGCAGACCTACGGACAGCAGCGCTATGCGATTCTTTTTTACGCGTTGCTGGTAACGCTGCTCATCATACCGGTGATCGCGACACTCGGGCTGCCGGCGACTGTCATCAAGATCATGCTCGCGGCGTCATTGCTCGCGGCTGTCATGCCGAACGCGACACGACGGACCCGCGCGATACTGATCATGGCGGTCTTTTTGCTTGTGATCGCGAGTTTCGTACCAGAGGGGACGCTTCATGTGAAATCCGGCCTCGTTCTCGCGCTCACCGGCATTACCGGTCTGGCCGCGGCGGCCGGAACGCTCCGGTTCATGGTGCAATCGAAAGGCGTCGATAGTGAAACCCTTTATGCGGCGCTCAGCACATATCTGCTCGCCGGCGTGTTTTTTTCACAGATCTACTGGGCGCTCGAATGCACCTGGCCCGGCAGCCTGGTGGGTCCGGACAAAACCACCCAGATCACTTCGCTCTATTATAGCTTCGTCACCCTTGCGACGCTTGGATATGGCGACTTTCTTCCCAGGACCGACATTGCGCGCGGCGTCGCCATGTTCGAGGTCATCGGAGGTCAACTGTTCCTGGCCGTGATGGTGGCGCGGCTGATTGGTCTGTTCAGCGGCCCTGGGGCAAGGGACTGACCGCCTATTCGGCTGCGCGTAATGTGCCTGCGTCGTCGGCGGTTTCGACTGGAGTCTCGAGCCATTCGCGGAAGAGCACGTATCCGACGGCCAGAAGCACCGCTCCGATGAACAGGCCGACGAGGCCGTAGGCCATTACGCCTCCGATAACACCCAACAGGATTACGGGCATCGGAACCTCGAGGCCGTGGCCGATCATCATCGGTTTAAGCACGGCGTCGCTCAGACCCCCGATGACCTCCCAAACGGTAAAGATGATAGCGACGGTCGTCGTCTTTGCTCCCCACACCCAAATGATCGCAGGCAGCGAAACGAGCACCACTGGAATCTGCAGTACGCCCAGAAACATAGCGGCGACGGACAGCAATGCAGCTCCCGGAACTCCGAAAATGAAGAAGCCGATTCCGCACAGCAGTGCTTGCACGAACGCGACCCCGATAACCCCGTTGGCCACCGAACGGACGGTCGCGCCGATAATGCTCATATAATGCTCGCCGCGCTCCGGACTGCCCGTGATGCGAGACATAATCGATAACAAATAGGCTCGGGCGCGGTCCGAATAAGCGAGGGTGATTGCCGCGAAAATGACTGCGAGCACAAGCAATAGGATCGCCATCAAGGTACCGCCTGCCTGGCCAAGTACCCATTTGCTGAAGGATGTAACCTGGGGTGCGTGCGATTTGGCGAAGGCGGGGAAGTTGTTCGAGGCTTGTGTCCACCCGTCAAAAGCCTTTTGCCCGATCAGCGGCACACTTGCGAGTGAAGCGGGAGGCGGCCGGATCTGCTCCTGCCCGCTTTGCAGCCTTTCAATCAATCCCGGAACGGAGCTCGCGGCGCCGATCGTAGCGATCCCGGTCGGCACGAGAATGAATAGCGAAAGAAAGGTTCCGATGATGATTGCGGAGAGCTTCTGGCTCATCCCCCGCCGCATCAGCCTGGCCTGGACCGGATGGAAGCAAACCGCGAGGATGATCGTCCAGACTAGCAAGCCAACGAATGGCGCGAGCAACTGCACACACAAGGCCACGAGCAGCGCTACCAGGAACAACGGCAGCAGGACTTCGACGAGATTGCCGATGCTTAGTTTCATGGTCTATACCTTCGGCGCCGCGCCCCCGCAGGCCGCCTCCTGGATTGCCGCGCCCGGTCGCGGGCGCTTCGCGGCCTGAATCCTAGAACCGAGAATCTAGTTTAGTATTGGGGTTGTTCCGTAGCGACGGCTTTGGCCCGCTCATCTCGCGACGCTCTTGTTCCCAAAGAAGAACATGAGCGCCAGGCCGGCGGAGGCCGCGCAAGTCAGAAAGCTAGCGGTCTGACCGATTTCGTGGCCTCCGATCGTGATCGGAAACCAGAAGAGCAGGCGATAGAGAGCGATCGCTGCAATCGCCAGGAATATCAATCCTCCAAGTAAAGAACCGAGTTTGGACATGGGCGGGATCCTCTGTTCTGCTTCGAAAAATTATTGGTGGATCGGCGACAGGGCCTTCAATTCAGCCATCCCGCGGACGCTCTGGTTCGCCCAGGTCTGAACGACGTCGCGGAAGTCGCCGCGATTGCTGACGCTTGTGCGCCAGAGCGCTCCATTGTCTCCGACGATCTGCTGGTCGACGGCGCGGCCAAGCAGGGCGCCGGTCGTCGAGTCCCTTGCCTCGATAAACAGGGTTGCAGACCCAGCTTCGGAGGAGAAACTACGGGTGCGGGCGGCCATGTTCCTGTCGGGAGCGTTGACGCGAATGTTGACGACCCCCGTCTTGACCCGAAGGACGTCCGGTCCGGGCTGCATGACGACCGCATAGCCGCCCTTCTGCCAGGCGCTGGTGAAAAGGTCCGTCGCGGCGGGCACAGCTTCATTGATCATTTTCGCGAGTTCGTCCTCGGAAATTCGTCCGCCAAGGCCCGTTGCACTGTTGTTGTAATTGCGGCGCCAGTTCTTCTCGAACGCAACCTCCGTCGGATCGATCATGACCTTGGAGTAGCCGCGGAAATCGGCGCCCGGCATGAGATAGACGAGATCGAGCTTTTTCGATTTGACCTGGACGAGCCCGTCCCACGAAGCCGGCGCCTTGGCCGCGGATGGAACGGAAACCATGAAGAGCGCGGCGCCCGCTAGCGCGCTCGTGAAAATGGCATGGCGTTTCACGCGAACGATCCTTCGTTGGACGAGGCGCTTGTTCCCGCTTTGGGGCGTGCCGAGTCCATCAGCGGAAACCCTGAGTGCCGGTATTCGGCTTTCAGTTCTCAGAAGGTGCACGCTTAATGGGATCGTCCCGCAGGGACAGGCGACGCGCGCTGCCGCGCTATCTTGAAGCTCGCAAGATCTCGATTAACCGGCCGCTGAGTAGCAAACCTCGCGCCGCCGCCAATCTCGCCTCGACAATATGCGACCGTGTCTTGCTTTCATGCTCCGAGAGGCCGCCGAGCTCCTGATCAAAGATTGCAATGAGATCCTTGAAATCGGCCTGGATCGACTGAGCGACGAACTCGGCTCCGTCCGAATTGGCCTGTTGGAACTCATCAACGGACGATGTGTACTTGTCCATCGCAGCGTGCTTTACTCTACTATAGCGGCGTCGTGGGCCGTGTGTGGCAAACCTCGATGCGCCCTGGTCTGTGCGCATCCGGGTAATCTCCAGATACGGCCGATTACCTTACATCGACCTTAACCTGTCCAAAGCGGCAAGATGCATGGGCCGACGAACGCAGAGGCGTTGAAGGCCCGCCTCCGGGGTCTGGGGAGGGCAGAGACGGGCCTTCGCGCCGGCGACCCATTAATTTTGCATTTGAATGAAGACGCACACAAGCTGCCGATAGGCCCTAGGTAGATACCGTCAGACACTGCGCAGCCGAAATCCGAGTGCTCGCTATCTGGCGCGCTACCGGATTCCCCTAATGGCCGCCCCTCCAGAGGCAGCATACCCAAGCCTCGGATGCATCCGTTGTCGAAGCGGAAGCGGGGTTCGAAGGAGGCTTTGAAAAATGGCAAGAAGTGCAATCAGCCTGTTTGTTGGCGTTACCGCACTTGCGGCCCTGAGCATGTCGCCGGCTTATGCCCAATCGCATCAGGTCCAGGGCATCGTAGTCACGAACAAGGATGGGCAACTGACGGTTAAGACGCCGTCGGGCAATCAAACCTACACCCTGCATCAAGGAGCCCGCATCCGGTCGATCTCGGGAGCTCTCGGCGGACAAAAGGAAACAGTGCCCGCCACGTCACTGATCCCTGGCCTGCCGGTAACAATGGACGTCGAAGGCAATGTCGCCACCGAGGTCGACTACAAGGCGAAAGATTACAAGACGGCGGCCCAAATCCAGGCCGGTGTCGAGGAGACGGCTCGCCGAAGCGAGGAACTCCGGACGGCTTATTCCAAGATGGGTGAATGGGACATCCGCGCCGAGCACACAATCTATTACAAGACGGGTAGCGCGGCGATGACCTCGGCTGACAAGCAGGAATTGATCACGCTCGCCGAAAAGGCTGCCGGCATGAAGGGATACGTAATCTCGGTGCTCGGATACGCCGACCCGCGCGGGAATACCAAGGCGAACCAACGCCTCAGCAACCAGCGCGCCCAGGCAGTGATCAATTACATCAAGCAGAGCGGGAAAGTCCTGCCCGGTCGCGTCCTCGGCGCTTCCGCCATGGGTGAGATGCATATCCCGGTCAACAAGCCGAGCGCTGCGGAGTTGAAGGGTGCCCGAAAGGTAACTGTGCGAGTTTTGACTAGCGCAGCACATTTGAATCGGTAATGATTCCAATCGCATCCGACAGGGGGGATGCCTGATTGACCGGCGTTGCTCAATTTGAAAGGTTTGTCTTCGTCGTCGGGGCACCGCGTTGCGGCACCACGACTCTGTCGCAATTCCTCAAGGGCCATCCGTCGATCGCCTTCCCCTTGGTGAAGGAGCCGCACTATTTCGCTCAGAATGACCTTCGCCAGCTTTCGGATGATGAGCTGAAGGCCCGCGTCGAGCGCGAGTATCTAGGCCATTTCTTCAGGCCACAGCCGGGCCAGTCGATCGGCGCCGACTGTTCCGTAACCTATCTCTATCGTCCCGAGCTGCTCGAGGCGGTACTTCGGCTATGGCCGGAGTCTCGTTTTGTTATCGCCCTGCGGGACCCCCTAACAATGCTTCCGTCATTGCATCGGCGCCTCGTCTATATCGGCGATGAGACAATCGGGAGCTTTCCCAAGGCCTGGGCGGCTGTGTCCGATCGAGCCGCTGGGCGAAAGATACCGAGCCGCTGCGCCGATCCGCGCTTCCTGCGCTACGACGAAGCAGCGCGCTTCGGTACTTACCTCGAGCGGCTTTTCTCGGTTGTCGGACGAGAACGCTGCCTGGTCGTCATCTTCGACGATCTCGCAGCCGACCCAGCGGGACAATATCAGCGGGTCATGGATTTTTGCGGTCTCGAGGCGGTGCCGCGCAGCGATTTCGGCGCTCACCGAGCGGGGAGTGGCGTCCGGCTCCGCTGGCTCCAGCGCCTGCTCAAGCGACCGCCCAAGGCTCTTCGCAACCAGCTGGCCGGGCAGCTTTACCTGCATCGAACGGCCAAGCCTGATGACCTGCCCAAACGGACGGCATTCGGCACAGTGCTTCGTGTTCGAGAAAAGCTGCTTCGTTGGAATCGAAGCGCTCTTCCGCCCGAGCCCCTCGAGCCTAAGCTGAAGCAAGAATTGCGGAAGCATCTGAAGAGTGAAATCGAGCGCGTGAGCACGCTATTGGACAGAGATCTGACGCACTGGCTGGGGGCCGACGAGCAGCGCAACCGCTAGGTCGGCTCCGCAGGATCCGGAAAGCGAGTTGCGAGGCCCGCAAGAATGAAGAGGGGCGCATCCTTGCGGGCCCCGCTGGAGGCGTCGGCGCCTGAACGAGAGAAAGGGCCGCCGTAACCTCTTGTAAGGCCACAGCGCTCAAGGGGGGAAAGACGCGGCGACCTCATGTTCGGGATACGCCGACTCGTTCGCGGTAAGAATTGGGAAAAGTCCGGAGCGGCTGTTCCGACGCGACGGTCCGTTGTTACTGGGCGATCGCGATTGCCTGGCCCGCCTGCTCTTCGAACGGAACACCGGCGAAGACTTCCTTCAACGGGCGCGTATCCGGAAGGATGTAGACCACTCCGCCATCATCCTTGACCAGCGGCGCCACCACCTTGTGGTAGAAGGCAGTCGGAACGTTGATGCACCCGAAGGTGATGCGGTTGTCGTCCGGGGTCGCCGAATTAAGCCGCTGCAGCCGATGTTCCTTCTTGTTCGCCGTGACGACCGGATGGAGCGAAATTGCGGCTCCATAATCGACCCAAAGAACGCGCTTGTGGCCGCTTGCCGGGCCCATCTTCGCAATGAATCTTCCGGCCGGGGTCGTCCGATCCTTGAGTGGGATGTTGGATAGTTCGCGGTCGCCGACACCGGGCACGGAATCGTCGCCCTTCGCCGCTCCGACCAACACCGGCGCTCTGCCCATCGATTGGCCGGCCGCGTCGAAGACGAACACTTCGGCCGCATCCTTGTCGATCACCATGAAGGGTCGTTCGCCATTATCGTGGGTGGCGATCACCCAATTCGTCAGCACGTTGGCCGCTGCGGGGAGCTGAGATCCCTCTTCCGGTCCCGCCTCGGCCTGTGCCGAAGTTCCAGATTCGGCAGCCACCGGCAACGGCTGGGCCGCGCCGGAAGAAGCCAATCCAATGCTGAGGGCGAACCAAAGCGCCGCCCGTCCGTTCATATTCAAAACCCGCTATCTCGCTTTCAATGGACTCGCGACCGCCGATACTCCGGCGGGAGCATTCACTCAAACGAACTCCACAGCAGCGAAATCAGTTCCGGGGCTTCTTTGCGGCGAGCTGTTGCTCGATGCTGTCGACGCGACCCGTCAGCTGGTCGATCCGCTGGTTAGCCTGCTGCGCCGAGCTGTTCGCAGCCTGCGCCGCGGCCGCCGCTGCCTGAGTCGCCTGCTCGTTTTGCGCGACCCTGCCCTCGAGCTGGGTGACGCGATCGTTCACCACCGCAATATGCTTATCGACATAATCCTCTGTGGCGCATGCGCTGAGGCTCAGCGTGCCAGCAACCGCCAGGCCAACGGCTGCAATGCTCTTACGCGGTAAGGGCATAACCTACTCCTCCATTTTTCGGAGCCGCCGCCCAAACGGCAGGCTCGCGTCGATATTCGAATGAACATCACACAGCCGTTCTTTCGCGGCTGCGGCCGTTATCCCCGCTGCGCCAGTATTTTCATTAGGAACAATTCCTGACTTGGAGGGGGGGTTTTTACGGACATGAGGGGTTTGCCGATAGCGTTGTTTCAGGCCAGCTTTCGGAAAATCCGAACCACCAGTTCCTCAGCGATTACCATGGTTACCGCGACGAGGATCAGCCAGACCACACCGTGAACTATCCCCGTGAAATGCACGTCGTGGGAAAACAGGAGTGCCAGGGCCCACAGGATGACGAACTTGGATCCGAACAGGATGAGCCAAGCGACGAAAAACTTGGCCGACGTCCACGCCATGCCCTCCTTGCCCTTGAATAGCGCAAGGACGCGGTGCTCCACTGCGATCGTGAGTTTTAGAAGGATTTGCATCGCGACCGAAGCCAGCAGAAGCGTCGTGAAGTCCTTCACATAGACGTGTTCTGAATAGTCGTCGAAGAGCCCAAGGACGACCAGGTCGATCAACGTTCCCGTGAAGAACAGAAGGAACAGCCGTTGCCTGTCGCTCGCCAGCATGGCTTCGGCCGGCAGGAAGGTGTGCACCATCGAAGCCGCAAGCCCGCCGGCATCGTCATTTTCGGCCGGCTTGTGTGAATTGCCGGACGCGCTCTGTGTCTCCACGGTTCCCAATGACGTTCGCCTTATTGCGGTGGGTTCGTGGCCGGATCTGGCACCGTCACATAGACGACCGTGTCGCCTTCGTACTGCGGCCGATAATAGGCCCCGCCGCAGCTGTAATAATTGTAACCGGAATAAGGATAGGGCGAACATCCGCCCGGCAGAGCGTAATAGGCCGAGCCGATAGCCGCCGCGGTCATCCCGGCAACTGCGCCGATCGCGAGTCCCGCACCAAGCGGGTAGTCACCCCAGCCGTTCCAGCCGCCGTAGCCGCCGTAGCCGTTCCCGACGTTGACAGTATTCCCGACATTGATGTTGCCGTTGTTGACGCGATTGCCGCTATTGTTGATACCGCCACCGCCTTGGCCTGGTCTGCCGACGCCACCAGCGCCACCAACGCCGCCAACGCCGCCGGGACGACCAGCGCCGCCAACACCGCCGACACCGCCAGGACGACCAGCTCCGCCAACACCGCCGACACCGCCAGGACGACCAGCTCCGCCAACACCGCCGACGCCACCGACGCCGCCGGGACGACCGGCGCCGCCGACACCGCCGACACCACCAACGCCGCCACGGCCACCGACGTTGCCGCCTGGCCGGCTATAGCCGCCATTGGGCCGGCTATAGCTGCCGCCGCGGCTGAATCCTGAACCGCCGTAACCGCCCCCGCGGCCCATGCTTGTCGATCCGCCGCGACTGAAGCCGCCGCCTCCGCCGCCCCCGCGGCTGTAGCCACCACCGCCACCGCCGCCGCGACTCATGCCGCCGCCGCCGCCGCGGCCCCCGCCGCCGCCGCCGCCGCGGCCGCCGCCGCGGGCATCCGCCTCCTGGATTGTGAAAGCCGCAAGGCTCACGAAAGCGCTCAGCATCGCGATGCGATAGAGACGTTTGCGCATGTTACTCTCCCCCACCCTTGTAGGTGGCCAATTGAATGCGCTTGGCATTCGCGTCAGGGACAAAAGCGAAGTCGGCGTCGGTGAACGTCGGGTTCAGCTGCCACGTCAGGCGAGTTGTGAATGTCGGCCTCGCTGGATCGGTCCGGTCGACGATCACAAGCTTGCGGGGAACCGGCTGATCACCTTGCTGGATCCAGACCTCCCAATCGACGTCTGCTTCGCGGAATGCGTAATGTTCGGTTTCGGCTCCGTCGATCGTCGCAGGTCCCACGTCATAAGCTGACTTGATCCCTTGGATGCGCTGCGCACTTGATGGATCTGACCAGCGGAACAGATCTACGAGCGGCAGGGAAATGCCGAACTTGTTGTAGATGGTGTCCAGGACTTCCTTATTGGTCGCTGGCGCCGGAACCTGTGCGTAGAAGCCGAGCTTCGGCGAGTAGACCGTGAAATTCTTGCCGTCATAGATGAAGCGCCGGCTCTTTATGTCGCTGACATAGTCGATCACGAATCCCGGCCGCTTGATCTTGTACGTCGTGGTTCCGTCAAGCTGGATGCGCTGGCCGTCGTCGGTGACGACATCGAGGCTTCCTACAGTCGCGATTTGGAGTGTCTGCTGCTGCATCAGATAGGTACTCATCGCCTTGATGGCGTCGATCGCGCTGTCCTGGACAATCCCGAGGTTGCTGACGGGCGCTTTCATGCCAGACCTTGGCATGCTCGTGCTTTTTGGCGCTGCGGTCACAAGCTGGGCGCTCGATAGGGCGAGGATCAGTCCGATCCCCAAGGCGGTCCGTGGTAGATGAATCATGTGAGCCCTCCCTCACTTGGACACGTGAGTTGATCTCCGGCCTAACAAAGGCAGGCAGGCGATTTCATCGGGCTAACCCCTTAGGGGGAAGGGGTGAGGGACCTGATACCAAACTTCTGCCTTTTTGCGGTTCGGCCGGTCGGGACTCTGGCGCCGAGGCGACGGCTGATACAATGAGGCCAGATCGAAATGGCGATCGTCCGATGTGGGGTTTACCCGGATTGGAAATGGGCTTTCCGTCTTTCACATCATCAACTCTCTTGCCAGTTCAACGGCGAGAACGGGGGAATGAGTATGTTCTCTGGGAGGAAGTACGAGAGTGACGGCGTGAGTTCGGAGACAGTAAGCTGGTAATGCCATGACGAGCCCGATCCGCCGGATCATCATCGTCGACGATCACGACGCAGTCCGTCGAGGAGTTCGCCAACTCCTGGAAACGAAGCCCTATTATCAGGTCGTTGGGGAGGCCCCGGATGGCCGTTCGGCCTTAGAGCTGGCGAGGGAAACAAAACCCGACATCGCAATCCTCGATTATTCCATTCCCGAGCTGAATGGCTTCGATCTTGCTCACGCGCTGAAGCGCGAGTTCCCGCGCATCGAGATCCTCGTCTACACGATGCACGATCGCGAAGAGATCATCATGGACGTGCTTCGCGCCGGGGTGCGCGGCTTCGTGTTGAAATCGGATACCGAGAAGCATCTGCTCGCAGCGCTCGATGCGCTGTCGATCCACCGCTCCTATTTCTCCGGGGCGATCTCAGACGCGCTTCTCAATCAGTTCCTAGAAAGCAAGCCGGCGTCGCTTGCGAGCAGCTTGACGCACCGCGAACGCGAAGTCGTCCAGCAGGTGGCTGAGGGACGCATTAACAAGGAAATCGCGCAGCGCCTGAGCATCAGCGTGAAGACCGTCGAAACGCATCGCGCGAGCGCCATGCGCAAGCTGAAGCTGAGGACGACCGCGGACCTCGTGCGCTATGCTGTCCGCAACCAGCTGATCCAGCCCTAAAATATTCATCATTACTGAGTTGCAGATCTCAATCCGCGAGCGGCACGCTCGCCGAGATACGAGTGCCCTGCTTCAGGTTCCTGATCTGAAACTTGCCGCTGAGCGATTCCACGCGATGCCGCATGCCCTGAAGGCCGATGCCGTGCGGGCCCGCATTCATAGTCGGCGCCACGCCGATTCCGTTGTCGGAAATGCTGAGCTCGAGCAAATTCCGCTGCTTTCTGAGTTGGATCTTCGCGGAGGAAGCGTGAGCGTGGCGGTAAATATTGACGAGCGCTTCCTGCGCGACGCGCAGCAATGCGGCCGCTGTGCTTTCATCAAGGTAAGCCGAGTCCCATGCGCAGGCGAAATCCGTGCGGATGCCGGTGCGCCGCTCAAAGCCGCGCGCGAGCATCTGGACCGCGGAGCTTAGACCGCGGTCGCCCAGTTCCATTGGATAGTGAAGGAAGGCGAGGGTCCGGATCTCTTGGTCGATCTGACGGACGGTCTCCCGGATCTCGTCGATCAATTCGCCGTGTCCGGCGTCCTCGTCGATTGCGCTCAGATGCGCGACGCTGAGTTGCAGCGAGACTAGCAGCTGGCCCGCGGAATCGTGCAATTCCTGGCCAAGGCGCTGGCGCTCGTATTCATGAACTTTCAGAAGCTCGTCGAAGAAGGCTTTGCCGGAATTGTCATCATGTTGATCCGGCAGTTTGACGGAAGGTTCCTCGGTTGCCGATGCCGCAGGCCCAAGTTTAAAGACGGCGGTCCCGGCGGCATTGGCCGGCTCTACCGTCTGCAATTCCAAATGGTACCTCATTCTGTGGACCCCACCCCCGCCACCAGAACACGGTGCGACGGGCTACGCTTCGGCACGGATTGTATAACATACAGCATGGTACTGACCGAGTCAGTATGTGCCCGAAAGACCTTTCGTTCCTGCGCGCCTAAGGCATTTTCGTAGGAAAATACCGCCAGAGCAAAGATGCGATGGGCTGAATCGACTCATGCGATCTCGGTCAACAAGCGGCCGATGCCGCCGAGTCGCGGGTGGGGAGCTATCGTGGTTTCTGGACGCCCGTGAGCTCCTCGAGGCGCTTGCGCGCGCCATCCGCAAATTCACGAGCAACCGATTTGATTGTGTCGGTTGTGGAGAGGGTCGCGGGAACGTCGAGTGGATCGGGAGTCCGGCGCCTCACCGCCGCAATCAGCAGGTCGTTGGTCCGGGCATCGAACACTTCGACCGCATAGAGGACGGAGCCGGTGAAAGTACCTTTCTTCCCAAGGGCGCTCTTGACCGCGCTGGTGGCAAAGCCGAGCGGTGTCACCCTCGTCGCCGTGGCAATGCCACCCTTCGTCTTCTGGGCGCCGAGAATCGTCAGGTGCACTCGAAGCGTGTCAGCCTGTGCTTTTGCGGGAGCTGGGAAGCTCTTGGCGACTTCCGATCGAAGCTCGTCTGTAAACATGTCCGCGAACCTCGTCCGATCGGCAGGGTCGATGCCTTCGAACTGGGCGTCGGGCCCGTCGTAAACGGTGGTCGGATCGATAATGACGGTGCGGTACCTGGCGAAAACCGCCCGGTCCGCCGCATAGGTCCAGGATTCACCACCGGGCTCATCCTGGCTCATCTTCGGCGACGATTTAAGGGAACTCGGCGCGTGGTCGCGAGTTTGCGCCCCAATAGGGGCAGCAATCACTAGTGCTATCGCAGGCAGTGCGAATGTTCGAACGAAGGGGCTAATTCGGTTCATTCCTGGCTCCAGATATTCGTCGGAATCAGGCGAGCGCTCGCACCGAATGCGGGTGTGCTCCATCAGTACAAACCCGCGTTCGTTTCGCCGTTCGGAGCGGCGCCAAGTGCTGTGTGTTGCCAAACTGCAACGTCATCCAGAACATTAAAAACCGTCGGGTCTAACCCTGATTTCGCTCCTTTGCCGGGTCGTCGATGTTTCGGGCCCTGGCCGCGGGTCGGGAGCGCAAGGCGCCTCGTGTCAGTCATTAGTCTTCTTGGGCAAGGAGAAAATCATGCGGAAATACCTCATTGCAACGACGGCTATGGTCGTATTCGCTACGCCGGCCGTCGCCAAAGACCATTCGGGCTATGTGGGCGGCGACATCGGCGCCGTCTGGCCCAAGAAGCAGAGCATCCACGGCTTTTCCGACTTCAGCGGACCCGTCGTCTGCCCCCCTATAGTAGGCGCGGTGTGCACCACCCCGCCGGTGGACATTACCGACACGGACCTCGGCAGGGTTAAGTACAAGACCGGCTGGGATGCCGACCTGATCGGCGGTTACGACTTCGGCATGTTCCGGCTCGAAGGCCAGCTCGGCTACATGCACTCAAAGATCAAGCGCCATGACTTCAATACTTTCATCGGACTAATTAACACTCGCGCGGGCGCGGTTGTGATCCCGTTGGATTCGAATTTCGGTGTCGACACGAAGGCCCATGCATGGGATGCGATGATCAATGGCTGGCTCGACTTCGGGGGCGAGACCGGTATCGGCGGCGGCGTTGGCGCGGGCGCCGGCTATGCCAACATCCACCGGTTTGGCGGCAGCAACGGCAAATTCGCCTGGCAAGCCCTGGCGCAGATCTATTATCCCGTGAGCCCCAATTTCGATATTGGCCTGAAGTATCGCTACTTCCATGGC
>Ga0207691_10002104_pt1 | contig 19455 bp, 12 predicted proteins | sample KBSM13metaG_FD_184327 | JGI IMG/M metagenome (GOLD analysis project Ga0207691, IMG submission 184327) | Miscanthus rhizosphere microbial communities from Kellogg Biological Station, Michigan, USA - KBS M1-3 metaG (SPAdes) (version 2) | ecosystem: Host-associated > Plants > Roots > Rhizosphere >... | reverse complement strand
GTGCGGCGCCGCGTCCGTGTAGCCCAGGGAGGCGACGATGTCCCGGACAAGCTGCCCGAGCGGCTCGGGCGTGGCGGTTTCAGCCACCGCCCGGGTCGCGGCCCGGAGCTGCAGGATGGCGTCCCGGACCTCCTTCCGCGCGAAGAACCGCTCACCGCCGCGCAGCTGGTAGCCGATCCCTGCCGAGGCCAGCGCCTGTTCGTAGGCTTCGGACTGCCCGTTGGTGCGGAAGAGCACGGCGACCTGGCTCGCCGGAGTTCCGGCGTCGAGGAGTTCGCGGATCCGCGCGGCGACCGTGGCGGCCTCCGCCTCGTCATCCGAGCATTCGGTGAACCGCGGCACCGGGCCTGCCGGCCGCTGCGCCACGAGCTGCAAAGGCGTGGCCCAGGCGGCGTCCGCCACCGGGCCGCCGCTGCGCCGGCCGGCGAGGAGGTCGTTGGCGAGCCTGACTACCTGGGGCGTGGACCGGTAGTCCCGGATCAGCTTAACGACGTGGGCCTCGGGATACATCGCTTTGAACCCGAGCAGGTGCTTCGGGGAGGCGCCGGTGAAGGAGTAGATGGTCTGGCTGGCGTCGCCCACGACGCAGAGCTCGTCGCGTCCGCCGAGCCACAGCTCCAGGAGCCGCTGCTGCAGCGGCGAGACGTCCTGGTACTCGTCGACGACGAAGTGCCGGTACTGTTCCCGGACGGTCGCTGCCACCTTTGGGTCCTCCTGCAGGATCCCCACGGTGATCAGCAGCACGTCCTCGAAGTCGATGACGTTGCGGTCGGTCTTGACGTCCTCATAGGACTGGAAGACCCGTGCCACGGCCGTCAGGTCGAAGCCGCCCGGATTGCCACGGCCCTGGGCGTTCTCCAGATAGTTCGCCGGGGTCAGCATGGACACCTTGGCCCACTCGATTTCGGAGGCGAGGTCCCGGATGGAGGCGCGGTCCGTGCTGAGCCGGAGCCGCCGCGCGGCCTCGGCAATCATTTGCGCCTTGTGGTCCAGCAGGTTGGGCAAGGTGCCGCCGACCGCCTGCGGCCAGAAGAACTGCAACTGGCGCAGCGCCGCGGCGTGGAAGGTACGGGCCTGAACGTTGCCGACGCCGAGGTCACGGAGCCGGCTGCGCATCTCGGCGGCAGCCCGGGCCGTGAAGGTGACAGCGAGGAGCCGTTGCGGGCTGTACACCCCTGAGTGGACGCCGTAGGCGATCCGGTGCGTGATGGCGCGGGTCTTGCCGGTCCCGGCACCGGCCAGGACACACATGGGCCCCTGGAGGGTGCTGGCGACCTCGCGCTGCTCGGCGTCGAGGCCGCCGAGGATCCGTTCCTCCAGCGAACGGCCGTCAGGTTCGGGGGCATCGCCAGGCGGGGCATCGCCCGACGTCGTGCCGACCGACGGTTCCCCGCCGGGGATGGTGCTGAAGTTCAATTTCTCTGTGGTCACTTTTGCTGCTCAGTCGGTAGTCGGTGTCCTGCGGATTGGGGCAGGCGGTGTCAGCCTGTATAGGGCAGTGTCAGGCGCTGTCCGCGGCGTCCTGAATGACGCCGCCGTACCAGTGTTCAATAAGGGACCGGGCGATGGATAGCCTGCTGGAAATGACAATCTCGCCGCTGAGGACGGCGTCCTGCAGTTCGCTCCGGCTGAACCACCGTGCCCTGGTGACCTCGACGCCGTCGGGCCGGGCTTCGGTGTCCGGCGTGGTGGCCGTGAAGCCGAGCATCAGGGAGGCGGGAAACGGCCAGGACTGCGATCCAAGGTACTGGGACGCGGTGACGCGGACCCCGACTTCCTCGCCGATTTCGCGCTGCACGGCCTGTTCGAGCGACTCCCCCGGTTCGACGAAGCCGGCGAGGGTCGAATAGTTCCGGGCGTCGAGCGGTCCGCCTCCGCCCAACAGCAGCCTCCCGTCGGGGCCCACCACGGTGACGATGATGGCCGGATCCGTCCGGGGGAAGTGCTCGGAGTTATCGGCCGGGCAGCGCCGGACCCAGCCACCGGCTTCCGGCTGCGTGGGAGTGCCGCAGCGCGGGCAGTGCGTGTGGGTGGAGTGCCAGTTGGCGATGGCGCTGGCTTCGATGAACAGCGCCGTGTCCGTGGCGTTCAGGCGTGCCGCGACTTCGCGGAAACCCACCCACTGCGCATCGCTGGGAACGCCGGCCACGTGAGCCTCGAATTCCTCGGCCTGCACTTCGAACTGAAGCGGGAGAACAAAGAGGACAAGCTCGGTGCCGGCGTCGAGGTCCGAACCGGCCAGGGCGGAACCGAGGTAAATCACGTGTTCGGGAGCGTACGGGGTGTTGGCCAGGTGCCCGGAGAGCTCGGCCGCGTTGAGGAGTACGAGGCTGTTGCCGCTGACGAGGGCCTGCCGGCCGGAGAGCACCACGGCCTGCGCCGCGCCTGAACCGACCAGCTCCGCGAGCATTCCGGGTTTCACCCGCGCCGCGGATCCGCGGTCGATCAGGGCCGGGCGCACGGGAAGGACCGTCTCCATGAGGTGGTTTGCCGGCAGGAGATGCACCGGCGGCGCCGCACCGTCGGATGCCGGGGATTCGGAGGGTGTTTGCTGTGATGCCGATGAAGATGCCGCTGACTCCGCAAGACTCATACACCCACCGTACTGACTCGGGCAGACAATTGACATTTGCCGACCGGGCCGCCGGGCGCTCCACAACGCGTGCGGGACAGGCCGCTTGCACGGGATTCAGCGCCGATTTCCCTCCGATTTGTCCCCGATCTCAAGACTCGCCGGAGTGCATCGCCGACTTGGGCGCCGCTCAATCTACCGTGGAAGGGTGAGAAGGAAACCAATCGAACTGGCAGCTGTAGCAACGGCGGCGGTACCCGGCCTGACCCCGACCGCCGTCAGCTCTGCGCCCGACGATCCGGCGGACTTCGACGCGGCCCTCCTGCTGGACTCTGAGGGCAAGCGTTGGCGGGTCCGCTCCCCCCGGCATGCCGAAGCGAGCGCCCGGCTGGAAACCGAATTCCTGGTGCTGCGGGCCTTCGCTCCCGGCATCCGGGCCGAGCTCCCGTTCCTCATGCCCACAGTGGCGGGAACGGTCCGGCAGGGCCAGCTCAGCACGTTTGTCTATTCGCACCTGGCCGGCGCCACCCGCTCCCTGGACGAGCTCAGCAACGGCTCTCCCGCGCTGGCCCGCGAAATCGGGGCGGCCCTGGCCGCGATCCATGACCTCCCGCGGTCAATCGTGAGCAACGCCGATCTGCCCAGCTACACGCCCAACGAATTCCGCCAGCGGCGCCTCAATGAACTGGACCAGGCGGCCACGACCGGAAAAATCCCGCCGCTGCTGCTGCGGCGCTGGGAACACGCCATGGAAGACGTCTCGCTCTGGCGCTTCAATCCGTGCGTCGTTCACGGCGACCTCCACGAGGACAACCTGCTGGTCGAGGGTGAGCGTGTGACCGCAGTGACGGGCTGGACCGACCTGCGCATCGGTGACCCTGCGGACGACATGGCCTGGCTGGTCGCCTCCAACGAACAGGACTTTGTGAACGCGGTCCAGGATCACTACACCTCCAGCCGTCGCGACGTGCCCGATGCGCACCTGTTGCGGCGGGCCGCGCTCTCTGCCGAATTCGCCCTGGCGCAGTATTTGGTCAAGGGCATGGCCGCCGGCAACCAGGAAATGATCGACGAGGCGGAATCCATGCTCGCCACACTGGCCGAGGACGTGGCCGAACACGGCGGCCAGCCGATCAGCGTGGAACCGCTGCCGCAGCCGGTCGCGGCACCCGAACCCGGCACAGAACAAGCCATTGCCGACGCCGGCGCTCATGTCGATGCGCCGACAGTCCCGGCCGCGCCGGCCCCTGCGGCCAACCGGACGGCGCCCGCCGTCAGCAAGGTCACGCTGCTGCCTATGGAGCCGGTCCCGGGCAGCGCTTCGGCTGATGATGCCACTGCCGGCATCAGTGCCAGGCCCGCTGTGCACGTCACGCCTATCCCCCGCGAAACGGGGGCTGACGAACCGGCGGCCGTCCCCCAGCCCGTCGCAGAAACAGCCACAGCCACAGCCGCATCCGCTGAGGCAGGCGACCAGGCAAGCGCCGAGCCGGGCGCCGGTAAGGCCGCAGGTGCACCCGCCGACATCACCGCAATCCCCGGTGCCGCCAAGTCCTCCAAGTCCTCCGAGTCCTCCAGCGCTGATGCCGCGCTGGACGGCGCCCCGCAGGCGGCAGCCCCCGACCCGGACGCCGGGAAGGTCAGTGAGGCCGGTGACAGTGACGCCGGGGCAGCGGTTCCCGCCGGTACCGACACGTCGACGCAATCGATCGCCGTCGTCCAGCCCGGCTCGGTCGTACAGCCCGAGACCGCTGTGCAGCGCGACTCCCCTGTACAGCCCGAGACCGCTGCGGAGCCCGGGTCCGGTGACAACACGTCAACCGCTGCGATCACGGTGGTCGAGTCCGCGTCCCGCTAGCGCCGGCTGCCGGGCGGTTCAGGTGTACTGCCACGCCCGGCTCGTTCGGCTGGCTTTCTCCGGCCGGCTGACATCCGCTAGGCGCCGCTGTGCGTCGCTGTCCTCCCTAGCGCCGCCGCCACGATTTCCTCAAGCTTTTCCGCTGATCCGAGGTCATGGGGACGGACCACCTGGTTGTCGGCCACGTAGTAGAAAGCGGCCCGGACGTCCTCCAACGGGACCCCCTTGAGCCTGGCCCAGGCCAGCCGGTAGACGGCGAGCTGGACCGCCTTGACCTTCAATTGGGCGGCCGAGGGGCGGCGGCCGGTCTTCCAGTCCACAAGATCCCAGCGGCCGTCGGCGTCGCGGAACACGGCGTCGATCCTGCCCCGGACCACGACGTCGCCGATCCGTGTCTCGACCGGGACCTCGACGTGGGCGGGGGCGCGGTGGGCCCACTCGGACTGACGGAAAGTTTCCACCATGGAATCCAGGCCGTAGGCCTCGTCGATGTGGTCGTCAGCGCCGGCGGCCTCACCCAGGTCCAGCATCCCGGCGGCGCCGAAGTATTCCTCCACCCAGGCGTGGAAGGCCGTGCCCTTGCGGGCCGACATCCCCGGTTCGCGCGGGATCGGCCTGCGCAGGCGGGCCACAACGGAGCCTGGGTCATCTTCCAGGTCCACGAGAGTCGACGCCGAGATGTGCCCGGGCAGATGCACATCCTGGACCACCGAACGCCGGGAGCGGCGTTCCAGCAAAGTGGCCGCCTCCTGCGCCCAACCGGCGGCAGGACCGCGCAGGACGGGACGTTTTCCGGCGTCCGCGCCATCCGGGCCGGCGGCCATTGCCTGAAGGACGCGGGCCGCTGCGGATTCCATGGCCGCCCGCCGGCCCGGGACAAGCCGCATCCGTTTTCCCGTCCGGGGGTCATGCGGGCCCTCCAGCGGATCATAGGGCCACGCGGCGACTTCGAGTTCAGAGGTCAGGGGGCTTTCGGCCGGCAGCGCGTCCTCGGTGACGGACAGCGGATGGATTTCGGCCGCGCCGTCAGCGGTGAGGCCCTCGAGCCCGGCAAGGAAGGGAGACATCTCCGCCAAACCGGCCCGGGACCCCACCCAGGCAGCACTCGATAGCCAGAGCACGTGTTTGGCACGGGTGTACGCCACGTAAGCCAGGCGCCGTTCCTCGGCCTCGCCGTGCGCCTGGACGGCAGACTTGAACTCCTTCTCGGCGTCAAGCCAGCCTTTTTGGTCCGGCTGGTCCAGGTCCCATTGGGGCAAATCGGTGCGATCGCCGCGCAACGGCCACGGCAGTGCCGCACTGCCGCTGCTCCAACGCGAGTCACGGCTGCTGGGGAACGCCCCGGAATTGAGACCGGGAACGAACACGACATCCCATTCCAGCCCCTTGGAGGCATGCACGGTCAGCAGCTGGACGGCCTCGTGGTTCACCTCCGGCGCTGCGGCATCCAGACCGTTTTCCTCGGCCGCCGCGGCTTCCAGCCATGCAAGGAACGCCAGGACGTCTACCCGCTGGGAGGTGTGCAGGAACCCGGCCGCAGCGTCCTGGAAGGCGTCCAGGTTGCGGCGGGCCTGATGGATGCTGATCCCGGGCCGCGCCGCAACTTCGATGTCCAGGAGCATCGCCCGTTCGACCTCGCCGAGCAAAGTGGTGAGGTCGTCCCCCATGTAGCTGCGCAACTGCCGGAGCTCGTCCGAGAGCCGCTGCAGACGGTCCCGGGCCTCCGGGCTCAGCCTGCGTCCGTGCGCCGAGGTCCAGCCGTCGCGGGGCAGCCAGTCCAGGGCCTCGACCAGGCTGGCGGCGTCCGTGATGTCGCCTTCGATCACGGCGTCGTCAGTATCGTCTACGGCACCCCCGGCGTCCCCGGCACCCTGCCCGGCGTCGCCTGCGTCCGGGCCGCCGGGGCGGCCCCGACGGCGGGCCAGGAAACTGGACCAGTCCCGCAGGGCCATCAGGTCCGCCGGGCCGATCCGCCACCGCGCGCCGGCCAGCAGGCGCATGAGGGAGTCCGAGCGGCCCGGGTCGGCCAAAACCCGGAGCGTAGCGACAAGATCGATGATTTCCGGCGTGTCCAACAGCCCGCCGAGCCCAACGATTTCATAGGGAATGCCCCGGACTTCGAACTCGCGGCGAATGCATTCCATCTGTGCCCGCCGCCGGCACAGGACAGCCATGGCCGGCGGAACCTGGTCGGCGGAGTGCGCGGCCTCGAAGTCCGTTACGCGAAATTTCAGCACGTCGCCGGCGATCGCCGCAGCCTCGGCTTCGTCCGTGGCGAACCGTCCCATCACCACCCTGCCGTCCACCGCGGCCGGGCTGGGCTGCAGTGGCGGGACCTCGACGGCGTCGGCGCTTTCCCGGGCCCCGGCGGCCCCGAGGTTCGCCGCCGCCTTGCTCAGCGGCGCCGAAATGAGGTTGGCCGTGGCCAGGATGTTGCGTCCGTTGCGCCACGCTGTAGTCAAGTAGGAGGTGGGCGCCACGGCAAAGCGCCGGGCCTGCCCGCTGCCCCGGTCCCCCTCGCCGCCGTGGGGGGTGTCCGTGCCTTCGCCGCTGACGAGGATCGGGAATTCGCGGACGAAATGGAAGAGTTGCCCGGCGGACGCTCCCCGGAATCCGTAGATGGACTGGTTCGGGTCCCCCACCGCGGTGACCGCATGGCCGTCGCCGAAGAGCCGGGAGAACAGCACCAACTGGGCGTGCGAGGTGTCCTGGAACTCATCGAGCAGCACCACCTTGTAGCGCTGGCGCTCCGTTTGGGCGGCGACCGGAATCTCGCTGGCCACCCGCGCCGCCAGGGCCACCAGGTCACCGAAGTCCAGGGCGCCGCGAGCGCGCTTCGCCTCGGAATAGCGGCCCACCATGTCCGCGACGCTGGCCCGCGTGCGAAGCATCGCGCTGAGCTCGCCAGCAGCCTGGGTGGGGTTCTTCTTGGCTTCTGCGACATACGGGAGCGACTCGAACTCGGCGACCCGTTCCAAGAGCCAGCCACGGACCTGGGCCGGGTCCTGCAAATGCTCGGAGCACTCTCCCGCCAGCTGGATCACGGCCTTGACGAGCGTCGATTTGGCGGACCGGAAGTGTTCGTAGTCCCCGTCAAAGGCTTCCACCACCTCGCTGGCGAGCTGGAACGACTGGGCGCCGCCGAGCAGCACGACGTCGCGTTCGACGCCGAGGCGGAGACCGTAGTCGGACACAATGCCGCTCGCATACGAGTGGTAGGTGGAGACCTTGGGTTCGAGCGCATCCGCGCTCAGCAGCCCGGCAGGGAAGAGCGTGTTCCCGGTGTCAGCCGCCGCGATGCGCGCCAGTGCGGCCAGCTTGGCCCGGATCCGCGAGGCGAGTTCACCGGCGGCCTTGCGGGTGAAGGTGACGCCGAGGACTTCCTCCGGCCGGACCCAGCCGTTGGCGACGAGCCACACCACCCGGTCCGCCATGGTGGCGGTCTTCCCCGACCCCGCCCCGGCGATCACGAGCCGCGGTGTGAGGGGCGAGGAAATGATCAGGGACTGTTCGGCCGTGGGGCTGTTCCCCTCCCCCAGCAGTGCCGCCAGCTCTTCCGGGCTGAACCGTGGCTCGGGAAGGGGCACGGGAAGGGGAGCCGGTGCCGGATGCGGGTCGGTCGGGCCGCTTGCCGGCGCCTCGGGGCTCATTCAGTAACCTGCTTTCCCCGCACGCACAGCGGGCACACTTCAGGGAGCCGGCAGCCGTGGCCGCCGTGGCCTCCCTTGGACGGATCGTGGCGGGCCTGGAAGACGCTGCCGGACATTACGCGGGCGGCGTCGCCGACCATCTCCAGTGCCCAGTTGTCCTGCGGATCCAGCGGTGCCTGGGCCTGGATGCCGGGGCTCTTGGTGGTGGTGCCCAGCTGGGCCAGGACGGCGCCGCCCGGCAGCGGCGGCGGACCGTCGTCGGGACCCGCGAAGCCGCCGGCCAGCACGGCGGCCTGATAGGCACCGAGCTGCGGGTGCCGGTCCAGATCCGCTTTACCGGGCTGACGTTTGCCGGTCTTGAGGTCGATGATCACCAGCCGGCCCTCGGCGTCAATCTCGAGCCGGTCGACCTGGCCCCTGAGCACGGCGGGCCGCGCCGGACCGGTGCTTCCGCCTTCGCCCGGATCGGATCCAGCCTGTGTGGAAGCGGCTTCCGCTGGAACGTCCGGCAGCTTCACCTCAAAGTCCTGTTCGACGCCGATCAGGCTCCGGCCCTCGCTGCGCATCACGAGGACATACTGGGCGAGCTTGCGGACCATGGACTCGGCTCGCTGGAAGTCCAGCTTGCCTTCCCAGTTGTCCTTCATCCCCAGCGTGGGCCAGCGCCGGACGAGTTCGGCGACATATTCGCTTCCCGAGGCGTCCGGAAGGTCCTGCGCAATAGCGTGGACCAGCGTTCCGAGGCTGCGGGCAAAATCGGTTGCGGCTTCACCGCCGGCGGCTTGGACAAACCAGTCCAGCGGAGATTTCTGCACGGTTTCGACCTTCGAGGGCGACACGAACACGGTACCGCCCGGCGGAACCACCGCCTCCTCCGAGGACAACTCCGCCAGCCCCCACCAGCTCGCGGGGTGCGCGCCCGGAACCGGCGGCTGGGCCGTGGCCAGGCCCCCCAGCACGGCAGCGGCTTCCGCCGATTCGGCCGCCCTCGGGTCGAGCTGGGCGTACTGCCGCAGTTCCGCGACCAGCGCCCGGAGGGTCAGCGGACGCTCGACCGGGGTAAAGCCCCGGCGGTCCTGCCCGGGCCGCAACGGCGCCACATAGTCCAGGAACGAGGACGGCTGCTCGTCCTCCGAGGACACCGCCGTGCAGATCAGCACCTCCCGGGCGCGGGACACTGCCGTGGAAAAGCTCCGGAGCTCGTCATAGCGTATTTCGCGCAGCCGGCTCTGCGGATCCAGTCGCAGGGCATACTCCACGCCGTGCTCGACGGCGTCGGCGAACAACGTGCTGCCGAGCAGCTCGCCGCGCAACCGGGTGTTGGGCCACACGCCTTCCTGAAGTCCGGGCACAATTACCACCGGCCATTCGCGGCCGGCCGCGCTGGCAGGGGTCATGAGCTCCACCGCGTCTTCCAGCTGCGCCCGGGCGGCCAGGGTATCCATGGGAAGTTCCTGGCTGAGCAGGTATTCAAGGAACTGCTCCGGGCCGGAACCGGGCAGCTGGTCCACAAAGCGTTCCGCGGTATGGAACAGCGCCATCATGGCATCAAGGTCACGGTCGGCCCGGGCACCGGCTGATCCTCCGGCGAGGGCGGCGTCGGTCCAGCGCGAGGCCAGGCCGGTGGAATGCCAGAGCGCCCAGAGTACCGTCTCGGCGTTGCCTCCGGGGGCACCGGCGGCGTCCCGGCCCGCTGCGATCATCCGGGCAATCCGGCGGGCCGAGTGACCCTCGATGCCCAGCGTTGCGAGCGCTCCCGGCTCCAGCAGGGCTTCGACCAGGAGCGCGTCGCTGGTGCGTCCGCCGCCGCCCAGGAGTTCCTCCCGGCGCAGCGACTGCCGCAGCCTCCGCAGTTCAATCGCGGTGGCGCCGCCTATCCGGGACGTCAGCAAGGACACCGCTGACTCGGGTGTGAGCACGGCAGGGTCCAGGGCCACCGCATAGGCATCGAGCAGCGGACGGACCGCGACCTCGTCCCGGACGGCGGATTCGGCGACGGGAATCCGGACCGGGATCCCCTGGCCGGCCAGGTACCGCTGCAACTGGCTGAGCTGGCCGCCGTTGCGCACGATCACGGCGATGTCCCCGAGTTCCCGGGCGTCGTTCAACTGGGCTTCGAGGATCCGCTGGGCCACATACCGCAGCTCGTGGACCGGGGACGGCAGCAGGTGGGCCTCGACCGTCCCCTCGCGGGCGCCGGCGGCTCTGTCCGGTGTCGGGACTGGCTGCCCGTCCGGCGCCGGCACTGGTCCGGGCTGTTCGAGCCGGCGGGCGGACTGCCCTCCGGACCTGCGGGAGATGCGCCCGGCCACTGACAGCCATGCCTCCGCCACGGCCGGATCCTGCCGATGCGCCGTCCACAGGGGTCGTTCCAGGATCGTCCCGTCAGGGGCCAGGAGGCCGGGAAGCTCCGCCACGAGATCGGGGCGTGCCCCGCGGAAGCCCTGAACCACGGTGTCCGGCGAGGCGGTGATGATGGCATCCTTGCCGGCGGCGATGTCGGCGAGCAATTCGAAGACCGCCGGGTTCGCCTCCTGGATGTCATCCACGAGAATCAGCTGCAGGCGGTCGCGTTCAGCGGCGAGGAAATCGGGTGAGTCCTGGAAGATCTGGCGCGCGGCAGTGATGATGCCTGCGGGGTCGAAGGCCTCGGGCATGCGCAGGTCCAGGACATCGCGGTACTCGGAGTACAGGGCGGCCGCCGGAATCCAGTCCGGCCGGTTGCACTGCCTGGCCAAGGCTACAAGGTCCTCGGCGGTCCGCCCGGATTCGATGATCCGGTCAAAGAGCTGGCGCACTTCCTGCCGGAAACCGCGGGTCTGCAGGGCGGCGCCCAGGTCCTCGGGCCAGGGCAGCTCGAGGCCGGGCAGCGCATGGCCCTCCAGCAGTTCCTTGATGATCAGGTCCTGTTCCGGGCCGGAGAGCAGCTTCGGTTGGCGCGGAAGCGGCAGGAGGCCTTCGGCCTTGGCACGGCGGATCAGATCGAAGGCATATGACGCCCAGGTCCGTGCCGGCGTCGTGCTCAGGCTCCGGTCCAGGCGGGCCGTGAACCGGTCGCGGAGCGTATCCGCGGCGAGCCGCCCGGGAGCCAGGATGAGCATCCGCTCCGGATCCAGGCCATCGCGCAGGGTGCGGCGGACGGCAGCCTCGACAAGGACCGTCGACTTGCCGGTGCCGGGCGCGCCCGGCACCAGGACGGGGCCGGAGCCGGGCGGGACCTCGACGGCGGCGAGCTGGTCCGGTGACAGCACCGGCACCGCGCTGTGCTGGGTCCGGGGCGGCAACAGGCGCAGCCCCGCTTCCGTTGTGCGCCCCGCCCCGGGAAGGGGACGGGACCCGGACCGCTGCAGGCTTGGTTCGAGGTGGCTGGGGGTACTCACACAGTCATTTCATCATCGGGTACCGACAATTTATGCGACTCCCGCTCGAGCCGCTCCGCGATGGCATCGATCCGGTCGAAATCGGCGTCGGTGGGCGCCCACCGGCCGGAGGCCAGGTCAACACGCCAGCGCCCCTCGCCGGTCCGGCGGAAGTCCTCGTAGCGGCCCAGCAGCGGGGTCCCCTCCTGCAGATAAAGTCCCAATGCCTCGTGCTCCAGGCCGGGCGGGGCGTCCCCGCTGGATTTCAGGACGCGCCACCAGGGCACGCTGCTGCCATAGTGGCTCATGACCGATCCGACCTGGCGCGGGCCGCCGGCGCCCAGGAGTTCCGCGACGTCGCCATAGGCCACAGCAGTGCCGGCCGGGATCAACGCCACGAGCTCCAGCACCGCCTCCACATACTCCGTCCGCATCGGTCCAGCCTAGCCGTTCCGGACTCCGGAACCGTGCCCGGGCGGCACGCGGGCACGGCGGTCAGGAACTGTCAGTGGCAGCAGTTACGGTTGAAGCATGAGCACTTGGAACACCCTCCCCCGCGCAGCCTTCGACCTCGAAACCACCGGGCGGAACTCCCGCGCGGCGCGGATTGTCACAGCTTCCATCACCGTGGTGGACTCCGACGGCGGGATCGTCCAGGAACACGAGTGGCTCGCGGACCCCGGGGTTGAGATTCCCACCGAGGCCAGCGACATCCACGGCGTCACCACCGAGAAGGCCCGCAGCGAAGGCCGCCCCGCCGCGGAAGTGACGCGGGAGGTCGCAGCCGTGCTTCAGGAGCTCTTCGACACGGGTGTTCCGGTCATCGCCTTCAACGCCAGCTACGACTTCACGGTGCTCGCCGCCGAGTCGGCCCGCTACGGCGTCCCGCAGTTGAGCCGCTTCCCCGTGCTGGATCCGTACGTCATGAACAAACAGGTGGACCGGTACCGCAAGGGCAAGCGCACGCTCACCGCCTTGTGCGAGGAGTACGGCGTCAACCTGGACAACGCGCACACCTCGGCTGCCGATGCCCTGGCAACCCTTCGGATGCTCGATGCCATGGCCGGAAAATTCCCCAAGCTCAGGATGCCGGCGGGCAACCTGCACCAGCTCCAGGTCGAATGGGCCTCTGCCCAGGCCGCGGACTTCCAAAGCTACCTGCGCAAGACGAAGCCGGCCGCCGTCATCGAAGGCGACTGGCCCGTCCTGCCTCCCGAGGATGCCAGCCGGGGCGACTTCTAGGATTTCGGAACGGCGGGATTCCGGACGCCTGGGCGCCGGCGCGGGAACACTTCTTAAAACGAAACGTTTGCCGGCGGAACGGCTTAACTAGTCCGCCGCTGCGCGCAAATCCAGTGATTGCGACGGAGGTCACACCGCCCGGGGCTTCCACTTGCCGCCCGCTCCGGCGCCGATGATTCCGCGCTACCCCGCCAGCACTATCAGGATCGCCGCCGATCACACATGAACCTGAAGATAGTTCGCAGAACGCACACACCAGCTCTGATCTGTTCGGATTGAATGGGCGTCCACGTCGGATGACACAATTATCTTTCGCGGCGTGTCTGCTCCACCCGGCGCCCAAGCCAGCGGCCGGGGGCCCGATGAGCCTCCCGCGACCCACTGAATTTCAGACGAAAGTGATTGCGTGATGAAAAGCAAAGCCTTGAAGTGGCTGACCACCGTTCCCGTGGCCATCGCCGTGGCGGTTTCCCTTGCAGCCTGCGGCGGCGGTTCGGCCCAGTCAACGGCGTCACCGACGGATGCCCTCCAGGGCAGCGACCAGAAGTCCTTGGACAAGTACACCACCAAGGACGTCACTCCCCTGGACAAGATTGACAAGTCCAAGCTCGGCCTGATCAGCGAGGGAACCCTGACTGTGGGCACCCTTTCGGACGCCCCGCCGAACATCTACATCGATAAGTCGGGCAAGTTCACCGGCTACGACAACGAGCTCCTGCGCGCCATTGCGGACAAGCTGGGCCTCAAGGTGGAGTTCAAGGCGACCGGCTTCGCCTCGCTGCTCGCCCAGGTCCAGAACAAGCAGTTCGACCTCGGGTCCTCCTCGATCTCCACCACCGACGCGCGTCGTAAGACCGTCGGCTTCACGAACGGTTACGACTTCGGCTACATGGCCGTGGTCGCCAAGAAGGACTCCAACATCAAGGGGTTCAAGGACCTGACCAAGGACACCCGCATCGCCGTGGTCCAGGGCACGGTGCAGGATGACTACGTCACCAACACCCTCCAGATCGAACCTGTCCGCTTCGAGGACTACAACACCGCCTACGCCAACTTGAAGAACGGTCAGGTTGACGCCTGGGTCGCTCCGTCCCAGCAGGCCACCGGCCAGGTCAAGGAAGGCGACGGCACGGTCATCGCGGAGTCGGTTGTGAACACCCAGAACTTCACCGCGTACGCCGTGAACAAGGAAAACCAGCCGCTCATTGACGCGCTGAACTCCGGCCTCGACGCCGTGATTGCTGACGGCACCTGGTCCAAGTTGACCAAGGAATGGTACCCGGACCGCGAGACCCCGGCCACGTGGTCCCCGGGCTCCAAGGCCGTCACCGTTCCGAAGTCCTAGTCCATGGATGCACTCGATCAACTCGTAAAGACCTTCTTTGACTGGGAGGCGATGGCAGCCGTCCTGCCGAACATGATTATGTTCGGCCTGCCCAACACCCTGATCCTGGCGGTTTCCTCGGGCGTGCTCGGGTGCATCCTGGGCATGGTCCTGGCCGTCATGGGCACGTCCCGCCTGACGCCGCTGCGGTGGCTCTCCCGGATCTACACGGACATCTTCCGCGGCGTTCCGGCTATTGTCATCATCCTCCTCATCGGCCTCGGGCTCGGACCCATAGTCCGGGTAGCGACCGGATCCACGAACCCGTTCCCGCTGGCCATCTTCGCCCTGACGCTCATGGCGGCGGCCTACATCGGCGAGATCTTCCGCTCGGGCATCCAGAGCGTGGAAAAGGGCCAGCTGGAGGCGTCCCGGGCCCTGGGCTTCAGCTATGGCTCGTCTATGCGCCTCGTGGTGATTCCACAGGGCGTCCGGCGCGTGCTCCCGGCCCTGGTCAACCAGTTCATCGCGCTGATCAAGGACTCGTCCCTGATCTATCTGCTGGGCCTGATCGCCAGCCAGCGCGAGATCTTCCGGATCGGTAACGACGCCGCCGCCAACACGGGAAACCTCTCGCCACTGGTTGCCGCCGCGTTCATGTACCTCATCCTGACGGTTCCGCTCACCCACTTGGTCAACTACATCGACAAGCGCCTGCGCACCGGCCGTCCGGAGAAGCGTCAGCCTGACGACGCCGCGGCCCTGATCGGGAAGGGAGCACAGCCATGAGCGAATTCGCCTCCGGCTCGCTGACCGGCAAGAACCTGCACCTGTCCTTCGGCACGAACCATGTCCTCCGCGGCATCGACCTTCATGTCGAGAAGGGCACCACGGCCTCGGTGATCGGGCCCTCCGGCTCAGGGAAGTCCACGCTGCTGCGTGTCATGAACCGCCTGATCGAACCGGACCAGGGCGACATCCTGCTCGATGGCCGCTCGGTCCTGAAGGACAACCCGGACGAGCTGCGCCAGCGGATCGGGATGGTGTTCCAGCAGTTCAACCTGTTCCCGCACAAGACCGTGGTGGACAACGTCTCGCTGGCGCTGCGGAAGCTGCGCAAGCTGCCGGCCGAGCAGGCCCGGGCCGAGGCACTCGAGCAGCTCGACCTGGTGGGGCTCAAGCACAAGGCCGACGCGCGTCCTGCCAACCTCTCCGGCGGCCAGCAGCAGCGTGTCGCCATTGCCCGCGCCCTGGCCATGAAGCCGGAGGTGATGTTCTTTGATGAGGCCACCTCCGCCCTCGACCCCGAGCTCGTCAAGGGTGTGCTGGCGCTGATGGCCGACCTCGCCAAGGGCGGCATGACCATGGTGGTGGTGACCCACGAGATGGGCTTCTCCCGCAATGTCTCGGACACCGTGACGTTCATGGACGCCGGCGTCGTCGTCGAGTCCGGTCCCCCGGAACAGATCTTTACCAGCCCGCGGACCGAGCGGCTGCAGGGGTTCCTCGCGGACGTTCTGTAGTTCGCCAGCACCTGGGCAGCTTAAATGACTGATGGCACCCGCAGCGGCGGGTGCCATCCGTCATTTAAGGGCTGAGGCTATGGCTTGGCGCCGGCGGCCGCCTTCGCCGCGGCCGGCAGGGCGTCGAAGATCCGGTTCATCGCGGTGTCGTCGTGCGCGGCGGAGAGGAACCAGGCTTCGAAGACCGACGGCGGCAGGTAGACGCCGGAGTCCAGCATGGAGTGGAAGAACGGGGCGTAGCGGAACACTTCCTGGCCCTGGGCGTCCTCGTAGTTGTGGACCCCCCGGGCGCCCGTGCCGAAGGCCACGGAGAACAGGTTGCCTGCGCGCTGGATGGAGTGGTCCACGCCGGCCGCATCGAGTGCGGAGGACAGCGCCGCGGAGAGTTCCAGCGAGCGGGCATCCACGAACGAATAGACCTCGGGGGTGGCGTACGTGAGGGTCGCGACCCCGGCGGCCATGGCCACCGGGTTACCGCTCAGCGTCCCGGCCTGGTAGACGGGGCCCAGGGGCGCCAGGTAGTCCATGACCTCCGCGCGTCCGGCGAGGGCCGCCGTCGGCATTCCGCCGCCAATCACCTTCCCAAATGTCAGCAGGTCCGGGGTCCACGGCTGGGCGGCACCGGCGGCGCCGCCGGTGAGGCCCCAGTAGCCGGAGTAGCCGGTGCGGAATCCGGTCAGGACCTCGTCGAGGATCAGCAGGGCGCCGTGTTCGCGGGTGATCCGGGAAAGGCCTGCGTTGAAGCCGTCGCCGGGGGTGACCACGCCCATGTTGGCGGGTGCGGCTTCGGTGATGACGGCGGCAATGCTGTCACCGTGCTTGGCGAAGGCGGCTTCGACGGCGCCGAGGTCGTTGTAGGGCAGCACGAGCGTCTCGGCGGCGGTCGCGGCGGTGACCCCGGCTGAGCCGGGCAGCGCGAGGGTCGCCAGGCCGGAGCCTGCGGCGGCGAGGAGGCCGTCGAGGTGGCCGTGGTAGCAACCGGCGAACTTGATGATCAGGTTGCGGCCGGTGAAGCCGCGGGCGAGCCGGACGGCCGTCATGGTGGCCTCGGTGCCGGTGGAGACCATCCGGACGCGCTCGGCGGCCGGGACGCGCTCCTTGACGATTGCGGCAAGGTTGGCCTCGTCCGGTGTGGAAGCGCCGAAGGAGAGACCGCGGTCGACGGCGGCGTGCACGGCTGCCAGGACCTCCGGGTGGGCGTGCCCCAGCAGCGCCGGGCCCCAGGAGCAGACGAGGTCGACGTAGTCGGCACCGTCGGCGTCGGTCAGGTAGGCACCCTTGGCGGACACCATGAACCGCGGCGTCCCGCCCACGGAGCCGAAGGCGCGCACGGGCGAGTTCACGCCGCCCGGCATCAGCTGGCGGGCACGGTCAAAGAGTTCCTCGTTGCGAGGCATGCTGGAAGTCATGGTTCCTATTCTTTCAGTTCGCGGCGAGGTCAGTTCGCGGCCAGTTCAGTTGGCGCTAAGCAAGGCGGCCACGCGGGGCGCCACTTCGGTGCCGAACAGTTCAATGGAGCGCATCATGGCCGTGTGCGGCAGGGTGCCGTTGCTGTACTTGAGGTCAAAGCGGTCCACCCCCAGGTTCTTTTTGAGCAGGGCAATCTTCGCAGCCACGGTTTCCGGTGACCCGACATAGAGGGCTCCCTCGGGCGTACACATCGCGTCGAACTCGCCACGGCTGGCCGGACCCCAGCCGCGTTCGGCCCCGATCCGGTTCCGTTGCTGTAGCCAGTGCGGGAAGAACTCCTCGCGGGCGTCCTCATCCGTGGCGGCAACGTGCCCGGGCGAATGCGTGGCCATCTGCTGCATCGGGTGCCCGTACTTGGCCATGGCCTCACGGTAGAGGTTGGCGAGGGGCGCGAAGGACCGCGGCTGGCCGCCGATGATCGCGAAAATGATCGGGTAGCCGTACTCGGCGCAGCGCAGCACCGACTCGGGCGTGCCGCCGACGCCGATCCAGGTCGGCAGCAGGTGGTGTTCCAGCGGCGGGTAGACGCTCAGGCCGCTGATGGCCGGCCGGGTGCGTCCCTCCCAGTGGACCGGTTTCTGCGCCCGGACCTTGTCGAAGAGCTCGAGCTTTTCCTCGAACAGGACCTCGTAGTCCGCCAGGTCCAGGCCGAACAGCGGGAAAGACTCGATGAAGGACCCGCGGCCCAGCATGACCTCTGCCCGGCCGCCGGAGATGGCGTCCACGGTGGCGAAGCGCTGGAACACCCGTATCGGGTCATCGGAGCTGAGCACTGTCACGGCCGAGCCGAGCCGGATGTTCTTGGTGCGGGCGGCCGCTGCGGCCAGGAATACCTCCGGGGCGGAGACCGCGAAGTCGCGGCGGTGGTGCTCCCCCACCGCGAAGGCGTGCAGGCCGATCTGGTCCGCGAGTTCGGCCTGTTCCAGGAGCTGGCGCAGCACCTGGGCGTGCGGGACGGGATGGCCGTCCGGGAAGACCCCGACGTCGCCGAAGGTGTTCAGGCCCAGGAGGATGCGGTTGGGACCCACCGGCGCGGTGGGTATGGAATTGAGCGGTGCGTCCGCGGATTCGGGGGCCGTGTTCATCGGGTTTCCTTCAGCCAGCCGGCGAGCTCGCTCGCCCAGTAGGTCAGCACCATGTTGGCGCCGGCGCGCTTGATGCCCAGGACGGACTCGGTGATGGCGGCCCGGCGGTCGATCCAGCCGTTTGCGGCGGCGGCCTCGATCATCGAGTACTCGCCGGAAATCTGGTAGGCGGCCAAGGGGACCGGGCTCATGGCGGCGACGTCGGCGAGGATGTCCAGGTAGCTCATGGCAGGCTTCACCATGACCATGTCGGCGCCTTCGGCCAGGTCCAGGTCCACCTCGAGGATGGCCTCCCGGCGGTTGGCGGCGTCCATCTGGTAGGTGCGGCGGTCGCCGGTCAGCTGCGAGTCGACGGCCTCGCGGAACGGGCCGTAGAACGCGGAGGCATATTTCGCGGCGTAGGCCACGATGGCGGTGTTGGCGTGGCCGGCGTCCTCGAGGGCCTGCCGGATCACGGCGACCTGGCCGTCCATCATGCCGGACGGGCCCAGGACGTGGGCGCCGGCGTCGGCCTGGGCAACCGCCATCTGGCCGTAGATTTCCAGGGTGGCATCGTTGTCGACGTAGCCGTTGGCGTCCAGGACACCGCAGTGGCCGTGGTCGGTGAATTCGTCCAGGCACACGTCGCTCATGACCACGAGGTCGTCGCCGACCTCGGCGCGGACGTCCCGGATGGCTTTGTTCAGCACGCCGTCGGGGTCCAGCGACGCCGTCCCGCGCGCGTCCCGGACGGCGGGGACGCCGAACAGCATGATGCCGCCGACGCCCAGCTGGACAGCCTCGGCCGCGGCACGCCTGAGCGAATCGGTGGTGTGCTGCTGCACGCCGGGCATCGAGGCGATCGGGTTGGGCTCACTCAGGCCTTCGCGGATGAAGGCCGGCAGGATGAGCTCCGAGGCTGAGAGCCGGTGTTCGGCCGTCAGCCGGCGCATGGCCGGGGTGGTGCGGAGCCGGCGGGGGCGGTGGGTCGGGAAGCTCATATGGTGTCCTTTGCTGAGGGCTCTGCGGCTGACGGATGCGGTGGGGGCTGCTGGTGGTCAAGGGACCGCACGACGGCGGCAACCAGGCCGGACGCCGTCGGCTCTTCGGCGACGGCGTCGACGCTGAGTCCGAGGGAGGCCGCCTCGGCCGCCGTCGAGCGTCCGATGGCGACGAAACGGCAGGTGCCCAGCGGGGCGAGGTCCGCGTGGATGCGGCGGGCGGCGCTGGGCGAGGCGGCGACGACGGCGTGCAGCCGGCCGGCACCGATTTCGGCTTTCGCCTCGGCCGTGGTGAGCACGGTGGGCGGCGGCGCGTCCTGCCCGGCCGGACTGCTCCCCTGCGTCAAGGCCGCCTGCGGCGCAGCCGGCGGGAATGCGGGCAGGGCCCGGCG
>Ga0207691_10002098_pt1 | contig 19485 bp, 11 predicted proteins | sample KBSM13metaG_FD_184327 | JGI IMG/M metagenome (GOLD analysis project Ga0207691, IMG submission 184327) | Miscanthus rhizosphere microbial communities from Kellogg Biological Station, Michigan, USA - KBS M1-3 metaG (SPAdes) (version 2) | ecosystem: Host-associated > Plants > Roots > Rhizosphere >... | reverse complement strand
TCCCCGTCAAGTCCACGGCAATGCCATTTCCACTGGCGCCGTTAAGATACGTGGAATAAATGAGGGCCGTGCCCTCGGGATTGAGCTTCGAGATGAAGGCTGAATCGCCCCCCTCATACTCCGTTTGGAAGGCTCCGGGAGTGATCGGGAAGTCAGCGGTGGCGGTCTTACCGGTCACATAGGCGCTCCCGAGCGAGTCTACCGCGATGGCGTAACCCTGATCAAAACCGTTACCTCCAAGGTAGGTGGAATAAACCAAAACTGGATCAATGATCAGAGGTATCGACGCGTCATAGTCACCGAGCCGAAATCCGATCCCGCTCTCACCTTTCGCAATATAACTCGCAGCGATTTGATGTCTCACCCCATTCGCATACTGGTAAGCGACAGGTTTTCGCCCCTGTATGTCTCCGTGCGAGGTATGTAGCAGCAGGTCCCCGACGGCATTGATCTCAAAGCTTTCTATGCCTTTAAAGGCGACTTGGACGATTGCCGGATCGGTTCCCACGGCGACGACGAAATCATACTCGAGCTGGCGTTGACTCCCGTAATAAATCATATCGATTCCAGGATATACCTGCCTGTAGATCACACGAGCATAACTGGGAATGTTAATGTGCCATTGCGCCGGGTCAGGACCGCCGAAGTAGTTGCTTTTGTTTGCTAACTCGTCCAACCCTTCGACCGAGCGCGCAGGATTCGCTCCCACCAGTTTCATCCGCACAATCGACTTGGGAGGCCTGGCCGCATTCTCTGCCCGAAGAGGCCTATCGCGAACCTCTTGGTCTTTTACGCGCGCGGCGGGGTTATCCAGGACTATAACGGCTTCAGTCGGCGTTAAGAAAAGAAGGTAGCCTTCCGCGCGTGCGAGAAACTTGACGATCTCGTTAGTCTGGCCTTGGTTGAGTTCGAAATTGAGCGGTAACGTACTGAATGACGCACGTAATTCACCGAGTCTTTTTATTGAGCTCGAATGGACAGGCGCGGAGGTGATTCCGAGCCCGTCCTGGAAACTCGAGATCGCGAGTTGGCCGCGATAAACGCCGGTTCCGTAGAGAAAGCTGTCGGTATTCTGATTTAACAGACCGGCGGAACTCTCCTCCTTCGAATCGAAGAAGCTGGGCAGCGCCTGGGACGAGGCCGAGCGAGTGGTAGCGACAAGCAAAAGGACCGCAGTCGCCGTCATGATTACAGCGAGGTTGGCTTTCTCAAGGATACGAATGTTCATGTTCAATTGTTCTATTTGGCTGTGTTTTTATCTATTAGGGCGCTCCAGAGATATGCCTCCCGTTTCTTTCCGCCAATACCTTGTTGGCTGAGCGTGATACTTTTGGGGTATGGCCGGGCGGTTCCTTTCTTTATTGTTTTGGGGTTTTGAAAGTAAGCCGAGCTCCATCGCTCGCTCCGTGGTCGAGAGTCTGCGACTGAGATAGAGCCTCGATTTCATTTCGGCGAGTCTGGCCTTTGCTATTTCTAAATGCTTGAAACATCTATCCATCGCCATCCTTTCACATTACAGTCCGCTAGTTACATGACGGCACCATCGGCGGAAAACAGCCAGCTGGATCAGTAAGTTCAATCGTGTGTTGCCCGAGGGTTGGGTTGTTGAGCGAGAGTTGGGCCTGGTTACCGTTGATGGTTACCGGAAAGGGGCGGTCATCGACTGTGATGGTGACCTTCTCACCGGAGTGGCTCGTGTCAGTGAGGACAAGCTTGGCCTGCAATCTGTGGGCGCTGCCACTGGACTGGCAGCGCGCCTGGAAGGAAAGCAGATCTTCACATGGAATTCCGCCGCCGTTTACTCCGGTGTCGATCGCATAAAGATAGGTGTAGGGGTCGTCGGCATTGTCGTTCACATCCATCCCGACATAAACCGTGGCGGCATCGAGACTGAAGCGGGCCCGCGATATGGGTCGGACGAAGCCACCGTTTTCCGCAGGGAGATCGACTTGCCAGGAAAGGGTGCCAGACGCGGCAACGATGCCCTGAACGGCGCTGGGCCCGCCAATACCATTAGCACCGACTACCACCAAAGTGTTGGAAGAATCGACAACTGGACCCACCAGGTAGCCGATGCTGTTCGCCAGCTTCCATTTGACACTCAGGTCAGGATTGAGCGCCATGACATTGGTGGGAAAATTCTCACCCACATAGATCGTGCCATCAGAACCGACGTTCGGCGCGGTCAAGGTATTGAAAAAGGACGAACGCAGCAGGTTACCACTCGAATCGAACACGCCGAGCTGATTACTCGCTATGGTCGAACAAATGTTTCCGTCCGGAGCGACGGCCGGCTGATCGTCGGTGCCGCCTCCCAAACGAGCGAAAAGAAAGGTACCACCGAGTCGGAAGAATTGCAGTCCGTTGTTGGTGTCGAGGTTGTTCATATCAAAGTAAAATTGGTTGGGTGGCCCAAACACGATTTCGCGAGTGCGAAGCTCTGCGCCTCTTCCAGCGAGGTAATTGGGGCGATTAGCGAGCACCTGCCCAGCCCGTGAGATCGTCATCTCGCCCAAACCGTTCGGGAGCCCGGCGTCCTCGGTCACGGCGTAAATCTTGCCATCCGGCCCAACATTCGGGCCCGCTCCTACCTGCGTGCCGCTCGGGTCCGTAATCGTCCACTTCAAGGTCCCGTCGGGATTTACAGCGTAGATTTTGTTGACGGATGAACCAAAATAGATGGTGCCGTCGGGCCCAACCTCGACCGATTGAATCGCAATTGGGCCGGTGTTGAAGATCCATTTCACGCCTCCGCTTGGCGTGAGCGCGTAGAGATGACCTCCCACATCAAGGGCATAAATGGTCCCATCCGACCCGATCCCGGCGCGACCCTGAATGTAAAGGCCATCTGCCTGGAAGCGCCACTGAACACGACCGGCCGCCGAGCGCGCCGTCACTGTCAGCGGCCGAGTGTTACTCGTGCCGCCGGAAGTGACGACCTGCACTGGCTCCGAACCCAGCGGCGAAGAGTCAGGCACGTAGGCGGTGATCGAGGCGTCCGTCCAGTTGCTCACCGGCGCCGTCGCGCCGCCGATTGTTACGATACCGCTGCCCTGCTCGACGCCGAAGCTGCTACCGCTGATTTTGAGACGGCCAGCCTTCGCAAGAGTGGTAACGGACAACGCGCTGATGGTTGGCGCGGTTAGGGTGCGTGTGCCGGAGAGAGCGAAAGCACCAGGCTGCAGTGTGACCGCTGCGAAGACGAAGCCAAAAGCAAGAACGCGACGTAAGGCTTGAAGTATCGAAGTCATATGATTAATAAGATTTAAGAGTTGTAAGATTGAGAGATGGCGTGGGGTCCGCTGCCAGAACCGCAGCCGATTTTCTCTTTTGCCATACGCCAGACGTCCTACTTGGTAATGCTGTTGCTCAGAACGCTGTTGGCTGGGTCGAAGGTGTAACCAGTTTTCGAAATGTCGGTAACCTTCAAGGTGTATGTGCCGTGTCCACTCTGTATGCTGAATGTGGCATTGCCGCTGGTGTCGGTTGTAGCCTTCTTCTTTTGAGTCGACCCGGTGGGCAACTGCCACTTGATAGCAACCGTTGCGCTTGGGATAACTGTCCCGTTTTCGTCCTTGACGGTAACGAGGCCCTTGACCTTGACCTGATCGCCTTGCGTCTTGGCGGAAAGATTGATGCTGGTGCTGCGCAGCAACGTGCCGGAAGTCGAGCTGGTCGCATCGACGGCATACAAGAAGCAGAACGTGTTCCCGGTGCCGCCGAGAATCACCGTCCCGAAGTAAACGGTGCTGCCGTCCGGCGTGAAACGAGGGATGGATTCCATGTTTTGGTTCCCGCCGTTTTCGACGCCCAAATCCAAACTCCACAAAAGCTGGCCGCTCGATGTGCTGAACGCCCTGACAAAACCGGGCACTCCGTAGTTTGGTGCGCCGCCGGTGAAAACGATGTCGTTAGCAGGACTCACGACTGGATAGCTCAGGATGCTGCCGTCGAAGAAAGTCCATAGCGGTACGAAATCGCCGGTAACCCCCTGAAGGTAACTCAGACTCTGGCCAAAGTAGACTCTTCCATCCGGGCCGACCGTCGGCACGGACATACCGAGGCCCGGGCCCGGGAAATAACTTCTGAGTAACGCTCCGCTTGCCGGATCGAATGCGTTGAGCGACCAGTTTCCGCCGGTGGCCACCGTTGCCGAAAGAAAGACGGTCCCGTCGGGTCCGACGATTGGCCGCTGTTGCTGCATCATGCCGCTCGTGTCCTTCGTCATGAACAGCGGAATCGTCCACGCCTGTTCACCGGTCAGACTGAAGGCATACATGTGATCGCGCTCCGAGCTGCCGAAATCGTCGAATGTCACATAGAACTGGTCCACCGCTCCCCCGGGATGGGATGGGCCGAAAGACATTTCCACCCCGAGCTGCGCTTGTTCTGCCATGACGGGATCGCCCGTGTTGCTCCAGAGCAACTGGCCCGACGGCGATAAAGCCAACGCTCCCAAGCCTCCTATGTCGGTCACCGCATAAATGTTTCCGTCCGGCCCTATGGTCGGACCCGCTATCACACCTTGTCCGCCTGGTGGTTCGGTGAAAGTCCACTTCAAGGATCCGTTCGGATTGATCGCGGTGATTGTTGAACTGTCGGCAACGTAGACGGTGCCATCGAGGCCAATGCTAGGCGGGCCGGCGGCGAAGACGCGCGTCTTGAAGGTCCACTTCAAGCTGCCGTCAGCTTGGAGCGCATAGACATTTCCGCCTGAGTCGTGGGCGACGATTGTACCATCCGGGCCCAGCGCGGGCCGTTGCAAGATGTAGTCCGAAGCAGCCTGAAAGCGCCATTTCACCCGACCATTTGCAACGCGTGCGGTGACAGTGAGGTTAAGGGTGTTGCTAGGCTGGCCCGACTCGTTGACAACTTGCACGGGCACTGTAGTCAAGCCCGCCGTTTCCGGGACGTAGGCGACGATGCGTGTGCTCTCCCAACGGGTGACGCGGGCGGAGATGCCGTCGATTAGTACCTCGCCACTGCCACCGAAGTTGCTACCCAGGACTTCCAAGTAGCCGCTCCGGTCGAGTGCGTTGGCCGAGAGACTGGATATCGTACCAGGTCCTGTGACTGTGCCGTATACTGGTATGAGCAAAAACGTTCCAATAGCGGCCATCGTCAGTTTCTGCATCAATTTGAATTTCATAAGGAGTGTGTAATTGGTTTGTGTTTTGCCGCTGACACGCTCTGGTTTAGTTTGCTGAGTGTGTCTCGTTTCATGTGATTAGGTGCTTCCGAACTGAATCGGTGAACCACCGGTAGGTAAAAGATGCGGCAGAAACTAAGGCCATATTCTGGCCGAACCTATCTAGCCAATACTTAATAAGTATTGCCATTATATCTTATAGCTATGAGACTAAAGCGAGGACATTCCGCCAGCCCAATGGTGTCGCCACAAGGTATGCTACCAGCATAGTTTCATAGTCTTTCCGGTTATTACTGGTTCACTTATTCCTTTGTTATTTCTAAGCTTGAAAACATCCCCTCATTTTAAGATGACTCCTAACTAGTCACAAGACGGCACAGCCGGCGGGAAGCAGCCCGCTGGATCAGTAAGCTCAATCGTATGTTCCCCGAGCGCCGGGTTGTTGATTGAGAGTTGGGCCTGGTTGCCATTGATGGTCACGGGAGTTGGATCACCATCGACTGTGATGGTAACCTGTTCCCCAGAGTGACTCGCGTCGGTGAGAGTAACCCGCGCTTGCAACTTGTGGGCGCTACCATTGGACTTGCAGCGTGCTTGGAAGGACAGCAGGTCTCCACATGGGATGCCGCCGGCACCAGCCTGGCTGATCCGCGCGGTCACGCCTCCGACTACGAAAACGCTCTTATCGTTATCTCCAAGCGCGATCGCATCAGCGTGCCCGGATCCTGCGACAGTTTGGGTCCAACCAGAGCTTCCGTCACTGTTAACCTTGCAAACGGCCATCTCAAAGAGTGTGCCCGCGGCCAGGTAGGCATTGTTCGCTCCGTCAAGAAGCATGTGCGCGTGCAGCAGGAGCATGAGCGGACCATCTGCATCCAGATTCGACCAAACAAGGCCACCGTTCTCGTCGACCTTGATGAACGCTGCGCCGACCGTGTTAGGAGTCGGAAATCCGCTCACCACCGGCCGGTTGTCGCTTCCCACCTCGACTCGTAACCCGGCGATTCCGTACGCCTTTTCCCAGATCAGCGCACCCGAAGGCCCAACCTTCGTAAGAATGGAGCCACCGTTTACGACATATTCACCATGAACGAGGTAGGTGTTTCCGAACGCATCACCGTCACAATCGCCCACGGTCAGGCTAAAGACTCCCGGATAACTCCACACCACGTTACCGTTAAGATCGATCTTGGCGTAGCCGTTGACGCTTCCGATGATCCCCCGTCCCGTAATCGTAATGAAACCGTCGGGCGTGAACTTGAAGTTGACCGCCGCGCCGATGCCGGCCGAGTCAAAGTAAGACCACAGCGCCGTGCCATTGGGAGCAAACTTCTTGACCTTCGTGACATACCCGGTGGGCCCACTACCCATCCCGAGCACATATATGTTACCACTGGCGTCGACCAGACACTTCTTTACGGATGACCCGTCGAAGGAGCTCTCGTAGACGTTGCGCCATAGGAGATTTCCGGCCGAGTCGTACTTCATGACTATGCTGGCGGCCTCGACCGGATTGGAATATCCGGACATATAGGTCCCGCAGACGATGACGTTGCCGCGGTTGTCGGTGGCGACCCAGCTCGCCCTCTCCCACTTCGTCGAATCGGTTTGATCAAACGACCTCTCCCAGACGAGGTTACCGCTCGCATCGCGCTTGGTCAGGACCATCTCCGCCCCGAGCGCGTAAACGTAGTCGAGCGTGTAGACATTATTTGCAGCGTCAACGGCGATCGAGATGCCTCTCGTTGGCTGCACCCAATCGACGTTCTGCGCAGGAGAACTGCCAGCCAAAACCCAGAGGCCCACGATCCCGATAGACAAACAAATCTTTTTTTCCATAGGGTCACAAAAAGACCCTTTGGATCAGTCCGCTCCTCAAATCTTGTGATTTGCTGTGCACCTTTTGCACTGCAGTCCAGCGGAGACCGGCTGGTCCCAGATTGTGAGTTTCGAGGATGAGATCCTTACCGGTTGCTCGTAAACCGTTGCCAATCCGTTGGTGTGTCGATATCGATAGCGCCTTCGGGGAAATCGATTGTTGCGACATCGTTAGGCCTGGCCATCAGCAGAGCTTTGGCACCCTCCTGGTCGCTCAATGCAAGAAGTTCTTTGAAACAGGTTCGGCTAAACATCGCCGGCACACCCAGAGTGCCCGAATAAGCTGAGGCGACCATTGGTTTCTGCGTCTCCTGCTGCCGTGCGATCAGTCGGCAAATCACCGCGGTCTCGACGTGCGGTTGATCGCAAGCGAGGAAAAGGAGCGCGTCGCAATCCTGCAAGGCGGCAACTCCGGCGCGAACTGAAGTGCCGATGCCATGCTGCCAGGAATCGTTAGGCAAAACTCGTGCCGGCAAGCCGCGCAGGGCGATTTTGATCTTTTCCTGCTCGGGTCCGATTACGACAGCGACCGGCGAGCAGCCCGCGGCCAGCGCCGTCTCTGCCATCCGCCGAACGAAGGATTGATCGCGATGCTGGAGGAGCTGTTTCGGTTGCCCCAGACGCGAAGAACCGCCGGCCGCGAGGACGACCGCGCCGATCCTCATGCCAGTGCAACATCCGCCTCACCGTGGATCGGACGCCTTCGCTCGCGCAGCGACTGACTCGCTGCTTGCGCGAAAGTCGCCTGGATTTCCGCGACGATCGCAAGCGCGATTTCTTCAGGTTCCTCCGCCCCCAAGTCCAGCCCGGCTGGCGCAAAAAGCCTCGATCGCATCGGGATGGCTGCTTCGGTGAGCGCGAAAAGCAGTTGGTCGCGGCGGCGACGCGGACCGAGGAGCGCGACGTATCGCAGACCGTGCGGAAGCAGCTTCTCGAGCGCGGCGTAATCGCGTCCGTAATTGTGTGTTTTAATGACCGCGGCCGTCCATTGGTCAAACTCGTTAGGCAAAGAAGCCGCTTCCTCGGTTTCGATCACGTTCCAGCCCAGAATAGTGGCGAATGCGCGCAAGGCCGCGCTATCCGGTCCCTCCCCTATAATCACGAGCTGCATCGGGGGCGGGATCGTTTGCACAAATGCGCCATTAAACTCCTCGTTAGGCGAGATCGCGATACGTGTGCCTAACGATTCAGTTTCCTCGAACACGGTCGCGACCCGAAATTCGCGCCGCTCGCACTGGGCCGCGGCCAGATTGTCGAATAATTCTGACGACGCGCGTTCGATAAAAATAGCGATCGAGCCGTGACATCCGTAGCGAAGGCGGGTGTCGAAGCTGAGGAGAAGCGGTTGACCGGTCGCGATCACATCCTGCGCATGTCGGGCCACCTCTTCTTCCAGACAGCCACCGCTCAATGTTCCAATGGTTTGCCCATCCGAGGCGATCAGCATCCGAGCGCCCGGACGGCGATAACTCGAGCCACGGGCCCTAACGAGCGTAGCGAGGGCAAGCGGTTCACCGCGCCGCCGCGCGAACTCTGCAATGATGTCACGAATTTCTTTCATCGTCAGGCGACCAAGCTCCGCAGAAAAAAATACCTGATCCGGCGGTATCTTAAATTAACTTATCCGGCGTAATCGGCAGATCACGAATTCGCTTGCCCGTCGCGTGATAGACCGCGTTTGCCACCGCCGCGGCCATTCCCGTGATGCCAATTTCTCCCATTCCTCGGGCGCCGATCGGGTTGAAGGCGTAATCCGGTTCGCCCACAAAATAGACCTCGATCGGCGGAATATCCGCGTTGGTTGGCACGTGATAATCCGCCAGATTGGCAGTCACCGGCAGCCCCGTTTTGACGTCGTAAGACGTTTCTTCAGTCAACGCCATCCCGATTCCCATCACAATTCCGCCCATGATTTGGCTGCGCGCTGTTTTGGCGCTTACCACCCGGCCGCAATTTATCGCGCTAACGACCCGCGTCACCTGCACCCGTGGCAACAACGGATCGATTCGCACCTCGCAGAAATGTGCGCCCCAGGATTGAAACGCCAGTTTTCCATTTTCTTCCGGATGCTTTAGTTCGCTTTCCACCGTGATCGAGTCATGGCCGGCGCGCCGCAAAATGTCGGTGAAGCTGTCAGATTTGGAGGAGTCTTTCTGCAATCCGATCCGGCCGGGTGCGACCATTATGATGTCGTTAGGGTTGGAACCATGCAGCGGCGATTTGGCATCTTTCACCGCCAGTTCCGCCAGCGCCTTATGCAACAAACGCGCGGCTTCATGGATGGCCGTTCCCACCGTCCCAGTGGAATTCGAGCCGCCCGCAACCGGCCCGAACGGGTAATCCGATTTCCCGAGCTCAAATGTCACCTTCTCGTAGGGCACGCCGAGTTGCTCCGAAGAAATTTGAGTGAAAGCGGTGTAAGCGCCTGTCCCGAGATCGTGCGTTGCGCATTGCACCGTCGCACTGCCGTCGGCGTGCAGGATGGCCTTGGCCGCCGCCGACATCTTGTGCGCAGGATAAGTGGCCGTGGCCATGCCCCAACCGACAAGCAAGTTTCCGGCGCGCATCTGTGCAGTCTGGATATTGCGTTTCGACCAGCCGAATTTCTCCGCGCCGACCTGATAGGCTTCCTTCAAATGTTTCGCGCTAAAAGGAACGTTCTTGATTGGATGATTGTCAGCGTGATTCCTCAGGCGAATTTCCACTGGATCCAGCTGCAAGAGATACGAAAGCTCATCGAGCGCGCATTCGAGCGCGTAGACGCCCGGGCACTCGCCGGGCGCACGCATGAAAGTGGGCGTGGCGACGTTAACTGGATAAACCGTTTCCTCGACCCGGATAGAGTCGCTCGCGTACATCACCCCAGAGGAGCGCGCGCCGCAAGTTTCGACAAAATCCCCGACCGGCGACGTAAGCGTGTTGGTGACATGACTCACGGCTTGCAACTTGCCGTTCGAGGTAGCGGCGACGGCAATCGTTTGGCGGGTTGGCGTGCGATGACCAGCACCCGTAAACATCGCCTTTCGCGAGAGATGAAACTTTACCGGAATGCGTGCGACTTTTGCTGCCATGGTGGCGAGGAGAACATGCGGCCAGACCGCACCCTTGCAGCCAAACGCGCCTCCAACGAATGGACAGATCACGCGAACATTTTCGATTTTTAGTCCGTAGCTGCGGGCGAGGATACTCTGGACGCCTTTGACGAATTGCGTCGCATCCCAAACCGTCAACTTTTCCTCGCCTTCCCACGCAGCAATCGTTCCCGACGTCTCGATTGGATTGTGCGTTTCGGTTGGCGTGCTGTAGGTCTGGTAGACTTGGACGATGTCTTGATTGGTTAGGGCCGGCGTCACGTCGCCCTTGTGCAGCTGAATACTCTCGTCCTGCTTTTTCTTCGGTTTTTTCGCTTTAGTGGCGTCATCCATTGTGAGGATGGGCAACTCTGGAGCGTAGCTCACCTGGACCAATGACGCAGCATAACGCGCCTGCTCGATCGTCTGCGCAACAACGACCGCCACGTATTGCCCTCCGTAATAAACGCGGTCGTCGGACAGTGGTAATCGCTTCTCGCTGCGAATCCCGTGACCCATGTCATCCGAATGAGAAGCATCGATTAGCTTCGGCGCGTTTTGATGGGTCAGGACCGTGAGAACACCGGGTGCAGATTGTGCCGACTTGGTATCAAGCGCGGTGATTTTGCCTTTCGCGATGGTGCTTTGAACTGGCCACGCGTAAGCGCAATTCGGGACCTCAAATTCCGCGGCATACCTGGCGCGGCCGGTCACCTTGAGCGGACCGTCGATGCGACTCCGGGCTGGTCCTAGAATGTTGTTGGTGTTTGCCATTAGGGTCGGATCAACTCATTGATTTTCGTCGCTCGATGTCCGCCTAACGAGAATCGGATACCTTTGTCCGCGCGCAGTGCGCAAAGTTCGCGACGGCGAGGGCGCCGTCGCCAGCACGCGAGGGCGCGTGCGCTCCCCAGACTCTGCCAGCTCACGTCTCATGTCATGGCCGCCACAGTTGTTAGTGCTTGCACGATGGCCCGCTTTGCTAGTTCGATCTTAAAAGTGTTATAACGGTAGCTCTTCGCGCTCGCGAGTTCGGCGCTGGCCGCCGCGGCAAAGGCCGATACCTCCGCCGTTTTTCCGGTCAACATTTGTTCAGCCTTGGTGGCGCGCCATGGTTTGTGCGCAACTCCGCCAAGAGCGACCCGGGCCGATTTTATCATCCCGTCTTCGAGCTCCAGAATCGCGGCTACGCTGACGAGAGCGAACGCGTAAGTCGCCCGGTCACGCACTTTCAAATAATGCGAGCGAGTCGCGAACGGAATGTTCGGCAAATCGACCGACGTGATGAGTTCGTTAGGCTGAAGGTTCGTGTCCACATTCGGCGTCGTCCCGGGCAGCCGATGAAAATCGCCGATTGGGATGGCCCGTTCGCCGCCCGGCCCCTGCACGTGCACGACCGCGTCGAGCGTCGCGAGCGCGACACACATGTCGCTTGGATGGGTGGCAATACATTGATCGCTCTGGCCGAGGATGGCGTGAATGCGGTTGTAACCTTCGAGCGCGCCGCAGCCGCTTCCCGGTTTGCGTTTGTTGCACATCGGAAAGGCCGGATCGTAAAAATAAAAGCAGCGCGTTCGCTGCAGAAGATTGCCGCCGGTGGTGGCGAGATTGCGCAGTTGCGGACTTGCGCCGGAAAGCAGGGCCTGGCTCAAAACCGGGTAACGCGCGGTGATGAGAGGGTGCTCGGCCAAATCCGAATTTCGGACCAGAGCGCCGATTCGAATCCCGCCCTTGTCCGGCAATTCTTCCACTTGGGCGAGCGGCAGGCGATTGATATCAACGAGACTATCAGGCGTTTCCACGCCCATTTTCATCAGGTCAATCAGGTTGGTGCCGCCGCCAACAAATTTGGCCTGTGGATCCGTCGCGACCCGGTTGATCGCGCTTTGCCAATCGGCTGCGCGCGAATATTCGAAAGGCCTCACGCGCCACCTCCCATTTTGTCGCGCGCCTGTTTGATCGCATCGACAATGTTGGGGTAAGCGCCGCAACGGCAGAGATTCCCGCTCATCCATTCGCGGATCTGCGCGTCGTCTTTGGCGTGGCCTTCCTTCAGGCAGGCGACAGCGGAACAAATCTGGCCGGGCGTGCAATAACCGCATTGAAATCCGTCGTGCTCGAGAAACGCCTCCTGCACGGGGTGAAGTTGCTCGCCCTGCGCGAGCCCTTCGATTGTGGTAATTTCCTCCCCTTCGTGCATGACGGCGAGGGTGAGACATGAATTGACCCGGCGTCCGTTGATCAAGACGGTGCAGGCACCGCATTGACCGTGATCGCAGCCTTTCTTCGAACCGGTCAGGTGCAAATTTTCGCGCAACAAATCGAGGAGCGAAGTGCGCGGATCAATCTGCAGATGATAGTCGCGCCCATTTATCTTGAGTTGGACGCTCATCATCTTTGTAGCAGCACTCGGCGCCTCCGACCCGCCAGGAGTCGGCGCAGAAGCGAGCGCGATCAAGTGCGGACCCAGTGTGACTGCGAGACTTGTCCCAGCGACTTTCTTCAGGAATTGGCGACGGGTTTCGAGGTCCTCGAACAGAACCAATTCATCGAGCGGATCGCCCTCCGGCAGAGGCGGCGGCAATGGATCAGACGGCTCGGACATCGCCCCAATTCTTCGCAGCCAGAGCGCTGTCTGGTTGCCTGTTTCTGCGACCGCAGGTCGGACTAAATGCCTCGAAGATAAGAGCGGGTGAGGGGAATCGAACCCCTGTTTCGGTCCACGCCATTCTCAACAGATGATCACCTACGTATAAAGACATCGTAGAACTGGTCAGACTGACGGGTTTTGCTAGTAGATTGTCTTCGGTTCCGGACCGTCGAGCAATTTCTGGAATCGCGGATCGCCTCTGAGCTTATCCCATTGCCAGCGCAGACGCAGCTCAGCCTGGGTGACGCCACCTTCCCAAAACTGCTGGCGCACGGTCGCCGCAGGGCTGCGAAGGAGGCGTTCGATCAGTGTCACGGCCTGATCCGTCTCACCCGTGAGCGCGTAGACAAGAGCCAGATTGTACTGGAATTGCGCTCCGTTGAGGGCGTCGGCGCTCTCAGGCAAAAGTTCGATCGCTCGGCGGCTTTCGCGGATGGCCTCCTCTTTCCAACCCAGGTAGCCGTACAGCCTCCCAAGGGGAGCATGGGCCCCTCCTTCGTCTGGATGATCGCGCACAGCGCTTTCCAAGGCCGGTCTCACTTTTTCAAAAAGGGTGCGTGCTAACTCTCCATCGCCGCGCGCCAAAGCGGTCTGGGCCTGATAAAGACTCTTCGGACCAATATCCGGAAATTCGTCTGATGGGAAGGCAGCTAACCATTTCTCCGCCGTAGCCCAGTCACGTTCCAGCATACTTAGATCCCAATTGGCCAGAGTTACTTCGCCATCGGGATCCGCGCCGGCGGGAATTTCTCTCAGTTGAGCCCTGGCTCCGATCAGATTGCATTTGGCCACGACCTCAATTTGGGCCAGGCCGATTCTGGAGTATGGAACGTATTGCGTTTGCGCGAGATTTCCCTTGATGACGGCGGCGGCGCCCGGCCAGTCGCGCACCATCCATAAAGTGTGGACGAGTTCCGCCGCTTCCGCGCGCGGGTTGAGACTTTGAGCGTGCTCCAAACCGGCGATCGCTTCGCGCCAACGACCTTGCTTGCGATAAATCTTTGCCATGTTATGCAGGACCTCGACGTTGTTAGGCAGAGCAGTCAAGGCAATCGTAAATTGATCCAGAGCTGCGGCGTAGTTTCCCTCTGTCAGAAAGAAGCACAGACCTAGCGCCAGATGGGATTCGCCCAGAGCAGGCGATAGGCGGAGCGCTTCTTCGGCCGCGGCGCGGGCTCTTGCTTTTTGCGCCGGGTCACGCTTCTGCCAGAATTGGTTGCTGAAAGTGATGGATGCCCGTGCATGCGCCAGAGCAAAGGTTGGATCCAGTGCGATCGCTTGCCCATAGAGTCGATCGAGCGTGGGGTAGTATTCGGAGGACGGAACGTCGGCATTTTCTTCGAAATCAAGAGCGCGGAGATAGGCGACGTAGGCTTCAGGATTGCTGGTCGGTCTCGTTGCGAGACTCGCCTTTTCTTCCGGAGCGAGTTTTGCCTTGAGAACCATGGCTATTTCGGTGGCGAGTTCGCCTTGCAATCCAAGCGAATCGGCGATGGTGCGATCGTACCGCTCCGCCCAGATCGGGCGATCGGTCCGTGCGTCGATTAATTGCACGTTAACGACCACGCGATTGTCGATCCGGCGCACCCCGCCTTCCAAGACATGTGCGACGCCCAGCGTACGAGCGATCTCGCGCAGGTTACGCGCCGTGTTCCCGCCGCGATATTGCATTACCGACGTGCGACTAATCACTTTCAAGTCACTGATTTTTGTCAGGCTTGTCAGCACATCGCCTTGGATGCCATCGGCGAAGAAGGCGTTATTCTTGTCCTCGCTCAAATTTTCCAAAGGCAGGACCGCGATCGATTTTTCGGGAAATGTGGGAGCAGCAGGGGGTTGACGTTGCAGCAAATAACTGGTTAGGCCAACGCCGCCGATGACGAAGAGGCCCAGGCCGAGCGCCACTCTTCGCAGCCCTTGGCGGCGCCGGGGTGCTGCCTCCATCGCTGCCTGACACAGTTCCAGCTCAGTTAGGAACGCCCGGGCAGTTTGAGGCCGCTCCGCAGGATCGGTCGCGAGCAGCCGGCGCAAAAGTCGAATCATGACCCGGGGAACTCTCCGCTCGACCAAGCGTTCAGTCGGCGGGCTGTTGCCGGGCGGTGGACCCTTCCCAGTCAGCGCATACCAGAGCGTTGCCCCTAACGAATAAATGTCCGAACGCGTGTCCAGTACGCGCCCGTCCGCCTGGGATTGTTCCGGGCTGGCAAAGCCCGGCGTCCCCGCAAAGCCGGTCTGAAGCGGCTCTGGAGTTTCTCCTGCGTCAGCGACCGCTTTGGCCAGCCCAAAGTCGATCACTTTTACTCCTGGAGCGCGTTCGTTTCCCGAATCGTTAGGCACGAGCATGAGGTTGCTCGGTTTCAAATCGCGATGGACCAGGCCATGCTTTTCCGCGGCAAGCAGAGCGTGAGCGACCTGGGTGGTAATCTCGAGCGAAATCTCCGCGCCTAACGGGCCCTCGCGCCGCACCCTGGATTCGAGCGTTTCGCCTTCGACCAGCTCCATGGCGTAGAAACACTGACCTCCCGCGGTTTCCCCGAAATGGTAAACGCTTGCCACGTTAGGATGCCGCAATTGCGCCGCCGCCCTTGCTTCTCGCCGGAAGCGATCGCGTGCGTCGCGCTGGTTTGAATACCGGGCGCTAATGACTTTTAGCGCGACCGGCGCCCCGAGGTTCAGATCGAGGGCGCGATAAGTGATGCCCATGGCGCCGCGGCCCAACTCCCAGGGCGTCATTCCGTCCTCGCGCACCTTTACCTCATAATGTTGGTAACGTCGCTCCTCTGCTCCATCGCGTCCGCCCGCGAGCAAACAATTCAAACAACCCGGTGCTCCCGAGCTCAGGAAAAGCGGCGTCCCGCAAAGATCGCAGTACTCAATCTGCTCATTGGTTGACGCTAGTTGAATTTCCATACGTCATCCTGCTCAAGATGCCGTGATCAGGATTTGCGAAAGGTGATGCAGTTCCTCATCTACATCGTCCGCGAATCCGATCGTGCGCGCTACCTCCTCGCGGAGCAGGGCGCGGTAGCGAGCGCGCATTCGGGAAAGGTGGCTGCGCAAAGTATCAATCGGCATGGCAAGACGTTCGGCCGATTCTTCCTGTCGCGGAAGCCGGGTCCCGCCCGCAACAAACGGCTTTAGTTCCTCGAATATTTTCGCCTTCGATTCGCCACTGAAATCCGCTCGCAATCTTTCGAGCGCGCGCGTGACCAGGGTAGTTGCCCAGCGTCGCTCGTAATGGCGCTCTTCTTCGAGAATGACCACCGTTTCATCCTGGTAGAGCTTCTCGACCGCTCCGATTTCCTCGTCGAGAACGACAAATTCATGGCCACCGCCACGCTTCTGGGTGTTTTCCCGGTGCCAGATATCGACGATGTAATTTTTCAACGAGGCGAGCAGAAAGGTTCGGAACTTGCCCCGCGCGCTGTCGGCCTGCGCATAAATTTTGTCCTGCAGGAAGTGAGTAAAAAATCCCTGCACCAGGTCCTGGGCATCCGCCGGCGAAAAACCGCGCCGCCTAACGAAGCTGTAAAGCGGTGGCCAGTAATCGCGACAAAGCTGAGCGACGGCGGCTTCGATGTTCGCAGAGTCCAGATCACCGTCTGCGTTGCAGGCAGCCACGACACTCCATCGCGTCGAGGCGAAGGGCACTCCACCAGTCTGGAGCGTTCCCGGGACACCTCGCATATCTATACTGTACGCAAAAAGGCCTCCTTGCGGACAAGTTTTCTCGGGGCACGGCTCAGACCGCGCTAGGGCCGCCTAAGAGAGCAGCGGGTTTACCCACCCTCACGAACCGTTCGATACGGGCCTGGTGGAAAATATTTTGCAATGCCGCTTCTGAAATCCAGTTGGAAAGGGAAAACAATGATTACGGCCAAGGTTAACAGATCAACGAACCTTTTCATCAACATCGGCTGCACGCTCGCCTGCCTTGCACTCTTGCCAGTGGCCCGGGCGGTCAATCCCCCGCCGGATGGCGGCTATCCCGGCGCCAACACCGCGGAGGGCGATTTTGCGCTCCTTAGCCTCACCGACGGCACCGACAATACGGCTACCGGTTATGGGGCGCTCTCTAACGACACGACTGGCGGGGCCAACACGGCCAGCGGTTCCAATGCGCTCTATAGCAACACGACCGGCACTTTCAACACGGCTGACGGTCTTGGGGCGCTTTATAGCAATACCACCGGAACTTTCAACACGGCCGACGGACTTGCGGCGCTTTCCAGCAACACCACCGGCAGCGCCAACACAGCCAACGGTTTTGAAGCGCTCTTTTCCAACACCGCCGGTGTCCAAAATACAGCCACCGGTCATGCGGCGCTGTATACCAACGCGACCGGGAACTACAACACGGCCAGCGGTTACGCGGCGCTCTATAACAACACGACCGGCGAATACAACACCGCCGAGGGTTTTCAGGCGCTTTATAGCAACACCACCGGCTTGGATAACACAGCTTTCGGGACGCAGGCCCTCTTCAGCAATACCACTGGCAGTTTGAATACGGCCAATGGTTTGAATGCCCTCTTTAGCAATACCACCGGCGGCAACGACACGGCGACAGGCTACCTGGCGCTCACGAATAACACCACTGGGAGCAACAACGTGGCCAATGGTTATCAAGCCCTTCTTAGCAACACGACCGGCGGCAGCAACACCGCCAACGGCTATAACACGCTCCTTAACAACACCACCGGCAGTAGTAACATCGCGATGGGTGATTCTGCCGGCGCAGCTCTCAGCACGGGCAGTAATAACATTGATATAGGGAACGTCGGAGTGGCAGCGGAAGGCAACACTATCCGCCTCGGCACCGCTGACACGCAAACGGCAACCTTTATTGCCGGCATTAAGGGGACGCCGATTACTGGCGTGGCAGTCGGCATCACGACCGCTGGTCAACTCGGAGTTAGGGGCTCCTCGGCACGATTCAAGGAAGCGATCAAACCAATGGAGAAAGCAAGCGAAACGATCTTCTCGCTCCAGCCAGTCACCTTCCGCTATAAGAAAACGCTCGATCCTTCGGCCCAGCCGCAGTTTGGCCTGGTAGCCGAGCAAGTCGCCAAGGTCGATCCCGATCTGGTGGTGTCTGACGAGACGGGCAAACCCTTCAGTGTCCGCTACGAAGAAGTAAACGCGATGTTACTCAATGAGTTCCTGAAAGAGCACCGCAAAGTGGAAGAGTTAAAAGTAACTACCATGCAGCAGAGAACGGATTTCGAAGCAATCGTTGTTCGACAAGAACAGGAAATCAGGGTCCTCGCACTTGGTCTTAAAGCGCAAGCCTCTCAACTTCAGCAGATGAGCCAGCGGGTGGCCCGAGCCGCGCCGCGCCTTGTGGCGAGCGAGCAGGAGGATTGAGTTAAGGAAAGACAGCTATGAAGAATCAAGTTTGGTTCATTATTGCAATGGCTCGGGTCAGAGATTTACAGCGGCGTTCGTCCTGGCGGCGCGGTTTTGTGTTCTCGGCATTCGCGCTTAGCTGCGCTGTCCTCGCGGTCGCGCAAGCGGTCAGCCCACCGCCGGACGGCGGCTATGCCAACTTCAACACCGCGGAAGGCCAGGATGCGCTCTTCAGCCTCTCCACTGGCTCCAGCAACACAGCCATCGGTTTTGAAGCGCTCTTCAGTAATACCGATGGCGGCTTCAACACGGCGATTGGTGTCGCGGCGCTCGTTTACAATAATAGCGGCAGCGATAACACAGCCATCGGATATATCGCGCTCAATTCCAACACCGTCGGCTTCTCCAACACAGCGACCGGATCAGACGCGCTCGGGATCAACACCCTCGGCTTCGAGAATACGGCCAACGGCGCCAGCGCGCTCGCGAACAACGTGGATGGTCACAACAATACGGCGACTGGCGTTGCCGCGCTCCAGAGCAACCGTTTCGGCAGCTACAACACGGCCAATGGTGATGAAGCGCTCTTCGCCAACGACGCTGACTACAACACGGCGGCCGGCTTTCAGGCGCTCTATAACAACACCACCGGCAATTCCAACGCGGCCCACGGTTTTCAGGCGCTCTATAACAACATCTCAGGCAGCAGCAACACAGCCAACGGCTTTTATGCGCTTTTTAGCAATACAACCAGTAGCTACAACACCGCCGCCGGGGCTTTTGCGCTCGAAAGCAACACCTACGGCGACGCCAACACGGCCAATGGTTACAGCGCCCTCGGCAATAACACGACCGGCGTTGACAACACGGCCGTCGGTTTTCAAGCGCTCGCTAATGGCACAACGAGTAGCAGCAACACGGCCGTCGGTTTTAAGACCCTACTTAACGCGACCGGCGGGAGTAACATCGCCTTGGGAGAATCTGCCGGGATTAATCTCACTACTGGCAAGAACAACATCGATCTTGGCAATAAGGGCGTGGCGGGCGAGTCCAATACGATCCGCGTCGGTAAGAAAGGGACTCAGACGAGCGCCTTTGTCGCTGGCATTAGTGGCGTAGCGGTGGCTGGAGGCGTAGGTGTTCTTATCGATGCCAATGGTCACCTCGGCACCGTTGTTTCATCCGCCCGCTACAAAGATAACATTCAGCCAATGGCTAAGGCGAGCGAACCGATCCTTGCGCTCAAGCCCGTTACGTTCCGCTACAAACCGGAACTCGACCCCCAGGCTATTCCGCAATTCGGCCTCGTAGCTGAAGACGTTGCGAAAGTGGATCCAGACTTAGTGGCGCGAGATGACGAAGGAAAACCTTACACTGTTCGCTACGAG
>Ga0207691_10002097_pt1 | contig 19487 bp, 14 predicted proteins | sample KBSM13metaG_FD_184327 | JGI IMG/M metagenome (GOLD analysis project Ga0207691, IMG submission 184327) | Miscanthus rhizosphere microbial communities from Kellogg Biological Station, Michigan, USA - KBS M1-3 metaG (SPAdes) (version 2) | ecosystem: Host-associated > Plants > Roots > Rhizosphere >... | reverse complement strand
ATCATGACAATGATTCGGCGAGCCTCGGGCGCGTTAGGCGTCACCGTTCTCGCCTCGTGCAACTTCTTCGACGTCACCAATCCGGGACCGATCGCCGACGAGAACCTCGACACGCCCGGGGCAATGCCCGGGCTCGTGACCGGCATGTCGTTCGACCTCTCGCGCGGCGTGAACATCGCGGCCCAGGCGCTCCCGATCATCTCCGACGAGCTGTACCACGGCGGCAGTTATACGCCCGAGGGACTCTTCAACCGCGGGATCGTTCGGGCCGAAGACGCGAACGACCTGTGGGGCACCATTCAGCGTGCGCGATGGGTCGCGGAATCGGGCATCGAGCGGATGAAGACGGTGCTCGGCGAAGGGTTCGCGACGAACGCGCTTTCGGCGCGCGCATACATCTACGCGGGACTCGCCAATCGTCTCGCCGGCGAAAACCTGTGCGAGGCCGTGATTGACGGCGGGCCGGCGGAAGACTTCAAGGTGTACTTCACGCGCGCCGACGACGATTTCACCCAGGCGATCACCATCGCGAACAAGCTCACCGGGTCGATCAAGGACTCGCTGCTTCGCGTCGCGTACGGCGGGCGGGCGTCGGTGCGTGCGGCACAGGGGAAGTGGGCCGAAGCCGTGGCCGACGCGGCGCTCGTGCCGACGAGCTACGTGTTCGTGGCGCCGTTCTCGACGAACACGACCGCCGAGAACAACGGCCTCGTGACGGAGACCACCGACCGCTCCGAGTACACCGTGTACAACTCGCAGTGGGCGCAGGTGTTCAAAGACCCGCGCGTTCCGTGGGACACGGTCAAGACAACGGGCGGGGCAGTCGCCGTAGGTCAGGACGGTCGCACGCCGTTCTTCCGGCAGCGGAAGTACGTGAACAAGGGCTCCGACGTGCCGCTGGTGAAAGGCACGGAGATGCTCATGCTCCGCGCCGAGGCGGCCCTTCGGAACAACGACGTCGCGGGCGCGATGACGCTGATCAACCAGCAGCGCGCGTTCTACAGCACGGCGGCCGGACCGCTGCCGGCACTGACCGCGTCGACGGCAGCTGACGCGTGGCGCATCCTGGAGAAGGAGCGCGGCGCGGTGCTGTGGCTCGAGACGCGGCGATTGTGGGACCTGCGCCGGTGGAATGCGGAGCCACCCCCGATCAAGAACACGTTCCTCGACAACCGCGACAAGTGCATCCCGATCAGCCAGAACGAGCTGCAGTCCAACCCGAACCTTCGCGGGCGGGCGGGAACGTGATGCCACGGGGCCTCGAGCAAGGCGACGTCGGCGTTAGGCCACGCACGTGAGCGCACGGCGTTGGACCGCGGTGTCGGTCGGTGTGCTGCACGTCTGCACGGCGTGTTACGCGTACACGCCGGTGCACACGCCGCCGCCGCCGGGGTCGCAAGTGGCGCTCGAGGTCACCGATGAGGGACGCGTCGCGCTCAATGACAAGATTGGCCCCGGCGTCGTGCGGCTCGAGGGCACGCTCGCCGGGGTCGAGGGCGGCGACCTCCTGGTCGATGCGAGCGCCGTCCGGCAGGTCCGTGGCTACGTCTCGGATCTGGGTGGCGTTCGCGTTCGGCTACCGCAGCAGTACGTGACGCGAATGGACGAGCGGCAGCTCTCACGCAAGCGGACGTTTCTCGTGAGTGCCGCCATCGTCGGCGCGATCGCGGCCTTTTTTATCGCGAAAGGAGTCAGTGGGCGTAGCACACCGCCCGAGGTGACCGGGGGTGGGGGACCAGATCAATGAGGGCCTTGATGTGGAGTCGGTCGCTGGCGGGGCTGCTCGCACTCTCGGCATGCGCTGGCGGCGGTGACCCCACGGGTACTCCGGTCGTCGCTGGCGCAACGTTGGCGGTGAGCGTGAGTGGGCTCGTTCCGCTCGACCCTGCGGTTGACGGGCGCTACGAAGCGTGGGTCGTCGATCGCGCGGGCACGGCTACGTCGTTAGGCACGATCGACGCGTCGGGGGATGCGTCGTTCACGAACCCGGCCGCTGTCGTCGCGTCGATATTCATCACGTACGAGCCGCGCGGTGACACCGACCCGGCGCCGTCGTCGCACCGCCTGCTCGTGGGACGCTTTCAGAACGGGCGCGCCACGTTGTCCGTGGTCGGCGCGCTGACCGTCAACGACACGCCACTTCGCGAGAAGCCGGGGCAGTTCACGATGTTCTCGCCGAGCGACAACGCGATGCACGGGTACCCCTCGTTCGAGGAATCCGGGATCTGGCTGTTCAACATGGCGCCGCGCGACACCCCGCAGGGAGACATGTGGGTGCGCCTGACGCAGCTCCAGCCCGGCTGGGTCTACGAGGGCTGGATGGTGCGGGACATCGACACGCCGAACGCGGTGTGGCTCTCGTACGGCAAGTTCCTTCCCGACCCCACCGGCACCGTCAACACGCGAGACGACACCGGATGGGGCGAGTTCTCCGGCGTCACGGATTACCTGAAGGGCGAGGAGGAATTTCCCGGCGACGACTGGATCTCGAACCCGTTAGGCTACGTCGTGCCCGGCGGGCTCACGCTGCCGCTCAACCTGCGTGAAAAGACGGCGAGCGGCGCGTCGCGCTGGACGCACGTGATCACCGTCGAGCCGTCGTCGGACCGCGGCGAACCGGTGACGACGCCGCGGCCGTTTACCGTCAGGCCGTACCGCGACCCGTTCGGCGACGGCGGGCCGGGAGCGCCTCGATCCATCACGTTCCATGCGGAGGGCGTGCCGCGCGGAGAGGTGGTGGCACGGTGATGCGCGCGATGCTGTCGTGCTGTACGGCAGCGACGCTGGTTACCGCGCTCGCCTGCTCCAGTGATCCTGTCTCACCAGGGAGCGTCGCGCGCGCGGAAGCCGGTCGATGGGCGACGTGGGTGCTTCCCCGAGGCGATGCGCTCAGGCCACCGGCGCCACCCGCGGAGGGGTCCGCGCAATCCGCCGCCGAGATCGACGAGATCGTCCGCCTGCAGTCGGCGCGAACCGCGGCCACCGATTCAGTCGTTAGGCAGTACGCCGGCGACCCCGGCGCGCCATGGTCGCGACTTGCGGTCGGTCGCCTCGACTTATACTGGCCACTCCTCCCGGACGTGCTCGTCGCGACGCCGGTGCGCGCGGCACGTGTCATGTCGCTGCTGCACGTGGCGATGTACGACGCAGTCGTCGCGTCCTGGGACGCGAAGTACGCGTACATCCGCCGCGCTCCCGCATCGGCGAGTGGCCGCGTCAAGGCGCTCGTGCCGCTGGACGGCGTGCCGAGCTACCCGTCGGAGCACGCCGCAGCCGCGGCCGCCGCGGCAAGGATCCTGACGTACGCCTTCCCACTGGAGGACACGGCGTCGTTCACGCGTCAGGCACGCGAAGCCGCCGAATCGCGCATCACTGCCGGTGCGGCGTACCGGAGCGACATCGACGCGGGGTGGGCGTTAGGCGCGGCCGTCGCGCAACGAGTCATGGACCGCGCGATGGCGGACGGCTCGGCGCAGGCGTGGACCGGGGCAGTACCGACGGGCGAGGGCATGTGGCAGCCGACGCCGCCGCGTCGCGTGCAGGTGCCGTTCGACGCGATGGCCGGTTCGTGGCGCACGTGGATCATTCCTTCCGGGAGCGCGTATCGTCCCGGCCCGCCACCAGCCATCGGGTCACCGCAGTTCAAGGCGGACCTCAACGAGCTGCTTCAGCTCGCGAGCGGCGGGCGTACCCAGGCACAGATCGACGCGGCGCGCTACTGGGCCACCGACGCCCCGTCGATTCGCTGGGAGCTGTTCGCGGAGGACGAGATCGCATCGCATCGCCTGAGCGCGCCGCACGCCGCGCGCGCCCGCGCGTACCTGAGTGCGGCGATGTACGACGCGTTCGTCGCGTGCTGGGACACGAAGTTCACGTACTGGATGGCGCGGCCCGTGACGATGGACGCGTCGCTGCGCACTGTGTTCTCGACGCCCCCATTCCCGTCGTACCCGTCTGGTCACTCGACGCAATCGTCCGCGGCGGCCGAGGTAATGGCGGAGCTGTTCCCCGACCGAGCGGCGTTCTACCGAGCGAAAGCCGAGGAGGCGTCGCTCTCACGCATCTGGGCGGGCGTGCACTACCGGTTCGACGTGACGACCGGCGAGGCGTTAGGCGCGAAGGTCGGGGACGCCGTCGTCGCGCGGATGCGGAGCGACGGGGCCCAGTAGCACCCGCATGATCGAGGCTGCATGCCGCATGCAGCTCCACGCAGCGCGCGGCCGCTGTTGGTAGCACACAGCGAGTGGCCGAGGCGACGTGCAAGTAACAAACAGCATGCAGTCTATAGAAGTATGTCATTCCGGATTCGGCGGCGGACGCCCCACCACAGCGCGCCGAGCGCGGTCGATCGCCGAAGCTCGATGCTCGCCTCGCCCGTGGCGCCGGCTCGCCAGCCGGTGTCGCGCCGGAGGGACACGCGGATCTCGATCGCGCCTTCACCGCCAACACTCGCCGGGGCCACGCCGATCACGGTAGCGTCCACCGGTCGAGCGCCGTCGGCGTACGACAGCAAGTGGACTACTTGACCCGGCCGCACGTTCAGCGCACCCGCCTGTTTCAACGCGATTCGAGCTTCCAGCGCATCGAGCGTCGCGACACGCATGATGCGATCGCCGGCCTCTACACGATGGCCCTCCAGTTCCTGCACCCGCGGTGTCGCGATCGATCCAGCCATCGGTGCTCGCAGCGTCAGCGCATCGAAGCGTATCCGCAGAGCGGTCGCCTGCGCCGTCGCCTGCGCCCGCTCCGCCTCGACGCGTTCCGTTACGCCGCCGACCGAGGCGGCACGAGCTCGCGACGCCGCGAGGGTAAGTGAATCCAGGACGCGGCCGGCCGTGAGCAGATCGCGCTCGAGATCGCGCTCGACGAGCCGCACGAGGGGCGCGCCGGCAGTCACCGTCATCCCCTCACGCACGAACACGGCACCGATGAGCGCGCTGTCGGGCGCGGTGAGGTCGAGCGCGTTCACCGGCGCCACGACGAATCGCCCGCCGGTGGTGACCGTCCACGGCAGGAGGGCGAGCAGTAGCACGGTGCCTAACGTCATGATGGCCGGCCACCGCCAGCGGGCCATTCCGCGCCGCTCGCCGCGCCGTGCACGAATCGCGAGAGCGATCGACCGGCCCCACTCCATGATGCCGCGACGTGCCAGCATGAAGATGAGCCCGAGCGCGATCAACGCACCGGCTACGCCCAATGCCTGGTGGGCCCGACCGACGACCCACAGGCCGATGAACGTGAACGTCGCCGCGATGTAGACAGTCGCCAGCGCGCCGTAGATGAGGAACACGCGGCGCTCGCGGTCGGTCGCGGCCGGCTCCGGAATTTCGAGTCGAAGCACGTGGCGTCGCGCCCACCACCCGAAGTACTCCCGCGCGCGCAGGCGCAGGTTAGGGATCTCGAGCCAGTCGGTGAGCGCGAAGTAGCCGTCGAGCGGAAGCAGTGGATTCGCGTTCGTGAGCAGCGCGGTGAAGCCGCCTAACAACATCGTCGCGACGGCGGTCTCCGACGCCAGTGTCCCCGGTCGGGCGATGGTCCAGACGATGGCCGCCAGGCCCGTGACGACGAACTCGATCCATCCACCGGCCGCCGTCACCCAGAGCCGCGAGCGGAGGCTGGTGAAGCTCCAGGCGTCATTGACGTTGCAATAGAAGGCCGGTTGGAAATACATGAGCATGAAGCCCATTTCGTGGACCTCGCCGCCGAACTGCTTGCAGGCGAATCCATGCCCGATCTCGTGGATGAACGTCACCGTCAGCAACACACACCACAGCAACAGTGCCGAGCCGACCGTGATGTTCGACGGTGCGTACAGCGCGGCCACGGCACGTGAGAACTCGGTCCACGTAGCGGCGATGATCAGGAAATACGCAGCGAATATCGCCAGCGACGCGACCACGAAGCCGCGCGTGAACATCCAGCGGACCGACGGCAGTGTGCGATTGAACATCGCGTCGGGGTCACCGAACGACCATCGCATTCGCAGCAGCTCGCCACGGAACAGTGTCGGCCGCCTGCGACGCCGACGATCGGCACGAATGCGCTCGAGCTCCACCGTCGTTCGCTCCGCCAGCGTGCGTTCGAGCAGACCGATGGACGCGAGCTTCCGCGCGAACCCCTCCACCGCCCGTGCGGTCAGTCGCACGCCATCGGCGGCGAGCGCGGCCGCGATCTCCTCCGGCGTGCGACTTCCGTCGAAGTACCGCATGACGCCCATCTCGACCGGGCGGAAGCGAAAATACTTCTGCGTCGCCGGGTCCTTCACGACGAAGCTCGTCTCGCCACGGAAGACCTGCTCCACGATGGCGAGCTCCGGGCGAAGGCGTGGCCCGCCAGCACCACTGGTCAGCGCAATGCTGCTCATCGCGAACGCGACCTCACCGCGTCACGACCGCCGATCGCATGACACGCTCGCCTGACGAGAGTCCGCTCAGCACCTCGACCCGCCCACCACCGAGATCGGCACCGACGGTCACCGCACGGAGCGACGTGCGTCCGTTCTCCGCGACGAGCACGAACCCGTCAGGCGACACCGCCTCGCGCGGAACGGAGACCGCCTGCCGTGTCCGATCCCCGAGTTTGACGACGACGCTCGCGCCGGGAAGGAGATCGGCGCTGGTCGCGAGCCTGAGCACCACCTCGCGCGTCCCACTCGCGGGATCGATGGCTGGCGCCGCGTGAAGCACGCTCGCCTTTACGCTCGTGCCGGACATGCCGGCGACGACCGCCTGGTCACCAACGCGCACCATCGTCGCGCTGCCCTCGGGAATGCGCACGCGCGCGAGCAGCGGGCCGGCCTCGGTGACGCGGAATAGCGTGTCACCGGCGGCGACGAACCGGCCGGGTCGTGCATAACGAGTGGTGACGACACCGCCGAACGGCGCAACGATGTGCGTGAGTTCGAGGTCCCGGCGTGCCTTGCGTCGCGCGAGGTCGGCTTGCGTGTACTGGAACTCGACCTGCTCCGAATCGGCGGCGGTGATCCCTCCGGCCTTGGTCATGGCGCGCGCACGCTTCACGAGGTGGCCGACGTTTTCATACGTCGCCTCTGTCTGGGCAAGCGCGAGCTCCTGCTCGGCGCTCTCGAGACGGGCGAGGGACGTGCCCGTGCTCACGCGTGATCCGAGCTCGGTGAGCACCGAATCGATCACGCCGGCCGATCGCGCGACGACGACCGCATCGTGCTCGACGTAGAGCTGCGCAGAAAGCTCGAGCGGCGCCCGCGCGGTCACGGTCGCAACGAGGAGGCCGGCCGTGTCCGGTATCACGGTAGCGGCTCGAGCCTCCGCAGCCGGCCGTGGGCCGCACGCCGCGGCCAGGAAGGCGAGCACACACGGGAACAGCGCGAGCACCGCACCGCCGCGCACGGTCATGACCACATCCTCCACCAGAGTAGACGGGCCCATCGTGCAGGCCCGCGGGCGGCGCGGCCGAGCACCGATGATGGCGCGGTGAGCACGCGTGCGTACGCGACCATGCCGGGGCGCAGCGCCCCGTCGGCGTTAGGCACGAGCGCACGGACGGGGAAGACGACGGCGCCAACCGTGTCCATCGCCATGTCGGCGATGCCGGAGACGCGCCCGACGAACGTCCGCTGAGGGAACGCATCGACGCGCAGGCGCACCTCCTGTCCGGTCTGCACGCGGCCGACGTCGCGCTGGTCGACGCCGAATTCGAGCTCGAGGGTGTCGGTGCGCCCGAGGACCAGCACCGTCCCCCCCGCGTCCACCCGCGAGCCGACGCGCTCCTCAGGCCGAGCGGTCAGCACGATGCCGGAGACCGGTGCACGCACGGTCGCCGAGCGGAGACGCTCGTCGCGGATGGCGGCGTCGCGTTGCAGGACGTCGGCGCGCAGACGCTGGAGGCGTTCCTCAGCCGCGTCGCCGCGGCTCGCCGCGCTCGCTGCCGATCGCTCGGCCGCAACGACGGAGGCGGTGGCCGCATCGAGGTCGGCGCGCAGCTCGGCGTCGCGAAGCTGGATGATCGGCGAGCCGCGGTTGACCGCGGTACCTTCGCGAACGAGCACGCGCTCGATGATGCCGTCCGTGAGCGGACGAATCTCGGCGCGCGAGGTCGGCCGGAATTGCGGGGTCGTTCCATCGACGCGCAGCGGCCAGCGAATGAGCGTGAGCAGGCTCACGGCCACCAGTGCGGCGAGCGCCATCGCGAGTCGGCGCTGCCGCGGAAGTGCAAGGAACGCTTCTTTCCGCGCGTGCAGCGCGCCTAACGCGTCCGCCAGCGGCACCTGGTTGTACAGCTGTGCGTTGCGGAGTGCGACCGTGGCCTGCAGGGCGAGGATGGTCGCCATCTCCTGCTGGCGCGGGGTCGCGAAATCCGTGCGCGCCGATTCCAGCACGAGGATGCCGACGACGCCCTCGTCGTCCTTGAGCGGGATGTACAATCCGCTCGCCACGCCATCCTCCGCGAGATCGTCGCTGAAGATCTGCAGGAAGAGGCGTTCGGCATCCGACGCGGGCTCGGTGCGGTCCGACAGGTAGAAGCTCGTGCCGATGCCCGCGGCCCATGCAGCACGGACGGCGAGGTCCTTGAGCTCTGGGTCGTCCCGGTCGACCGTCTCGACGCCGGCAACTGCACGGATGTCGCACGCGCCGCGCTCGTACAGGGCAATCGCGCCGCGATCGAACGGCAGCGCGCGCATGGCAAGGTTGACCACGGAGCTCATGACGCGATCGAGGTCCAGCGTGGCCGCAATCTCGCGGCTCATTTCCATCACGAGCGCGAGGTCGCGGGCGCGATCGTTCGCGGCGATGGTTCGCGTGTTCCTGAGGGCGATGCCGGTCGCCGCGGCGATATGTCCGAGGGCCTCGGCCTCCGCGGTCGTGAATGGACCGCCGGCGGCGGCGTCGCGCGTGACGCGAAGGATGCCGTCGATCGTCGGCCCGGTTCCGAACGTTGCGCTCAGGGCGACGGTGGGCCCCTCGTCTTCAAAGGAAGCTCCGAGCTCCGCGTGCGTGGCGCGCCGTCCGAGCAGTGCGCCGGCGTGATGGCCGATCGCGACCGGGCAGGCGAGCGTGCCTTCGTGTGTCAGCCAGATCGAGGCGCCGTCGGCCGAGAGGAGCGCGAGAGCGGATCTCAGCGCTCGGGGCTCGATCTGATCCTTGTCGATCGTACCGGCGATTTCCAGCACAGCGCCGAGCACCGCGTCGAACGACGGCCCCGACGTCAGGGAGACGCCAGTAGCCGGCGTCGACAGCGTAGCCGGATCTGTGGGTGCCATGAAGCCCGAGAGGTGGGAACCGGGCTAACCTGTGGCGGCGCGTGACGAGCCGCAATGCCGTGATGATCGGCGCAGGTATATATAGATGCGAAAACGGGCGGGAATCCCCCGCCCGTTCCGTCATTTCGTCTGCTACCCGCCTCGAGCGGTCCCCACTGTCACGGTCAGAAGGTTCGGCTGCGAGTCGAGGTGGCGTCACGAGACGCCCGTCGGGCTTACTGGTACAGGACTTTTGGTGCGATTCGCTCTTCGAGCTCGCTCACCGTCAGTTCAACGGCATCGGCGTCCTTCCCGATCTCTTTCTTGACCAGGTCCTTCTGCTCGGGGGTCAGGTCGATCCGGACGATCTCTTGTTCCTTCTTCATGGTCGGAGCCTCAATGTGAAGGGACGAACTATGTGACGGCCTGCGAGTGCCACTCGTGGTGCCAGACGCTGGTTACAGGATCGCTTTGGGTGCGATCCGCTCCTCGAGCTGATCCACGGTCAATTCGACGGCGTCCACTTCCTTTCCGATCTCTTTCTTGACGAGGTCTTTCTGCTCGGGCGTCAGGTCGATCCGGACGATCTCTTGCTCTTTCTTCATGGCCGGGAGTCTCGTGGCTGGAGTGGCGTGACGAACCGTCGTAAATCCTGGGCGGGACGATACGAACCCAGCGTGAACCGATCGTGAATCTCCTGTCGCCGATCGTGAAAAGGCGCTACGTTGGCCGCCCGTCCTTCCGCGAGATCGACGATGCCGTCGTTGTCACTGGCTCTGTGTGGTGGGGTAGCGCTCTCTGGTGATGGGGTCTCCGCCTCGGGCCTGGGAGCGAAGGCCGTCGCGCTGCTCGCCTACCTCGCGGTCGAGCAGGGCACCCATTCGCGGGACGAGCTCACCGCGCTGTTGTGGGGCGAGTACGCGGAGGAGAAGGCGAAGGCATCGCTCAGGCAGGCACTCACGCATCTCCGTGAGGCAGCGCCCGGCCTGCTCCGAGTCGATCGCACGTCGGTCGCCCTCGCAACCACCGTCGACTGCGACGTCACCACGTTTCTTCGGCTGACAAGAGATTCGCCTCGCCTGGCGGCGGACTGCGACGTGACCGGGTTCCTCGACGACCTGCACATCCGTCGATCGCCCGCGTTCGCCGAATGGGCGGACGGAATTCGCGCCAAACTCGTGCGCCGCCAGTGTGAGGTGCTCGCCCAGGCCACGGCGGAAGCGATGGCCACACGGCAGTGGCGCGAGGCAGTGCGTTACGCCGAACGCTGGGTGAAAGCGGCGCCGCTCGACTCGGCGCCGAATGCCGCATTGATGGAAGCGCACTTCATGGGTGGCGATCGCGCGCTCGCGCTCGATGCGTTCGCGCAGTATCGGAGCCGATTCGCTGAGGAGACGGGGCAAGCCCCGGAACGTGCGCTGGCCGAGTTGGCGGAGCGGATTCGCAACGCTGGGGTGGCTGCGGCGCGACGGCATGCGACGGAAGAGTGGTACGCCGCCGCGCCGTCGTTCCAGGGGAGCCTCATCGGCCGACGTGGCGAGTGGGATGCGCTTACCAGTGCCTGGCGAAAGGCCGCCGACGGGAGCGCACAGATTGCGCTCATCGAAGGGGACGCCGGCGTCGGGAAGAGTCGGCTCGCGGAGGACTTCGCGCGATGGGTCAGCGCTTCCGGCGGGACCGTCCTTCGCGGACGCGGCTACGATGCGCGCGGTGGCGTGCCGCTCGGTGCCATCATCGAGGCGCTGCGGTCGGGCATCGACGCGCCGGGCCTGGCCGGAACCGATCCCCAATGGCTCCTGGAGGTCGCGCGCGTGGTACCGGAGATCCGTGAGCGATTCCGCTCGCTTGGCTCGGTGGCATCGCCGACCACCGCGGACGCGTGGCGGCTGTTCGAGGGCATTGCCCAGCTGGTCTCGGCGCTGGCGGACGAGTCTCCGGTCGTCGTGTTCATCGACGACCTGCACTGGTGCGACGCGGACAGTTGCACGCTGCTGCACTCGCTCATCCGCCGCCTCGACGGCGCATCCGTGCTCTGGTGCCTGACGTTCTCGCCCGGCTCCGTCGAACGCGATGCGCCCGCGGCGCGGCTCGTTCGCGCGCTTCGCGCCTTCCGTCAGACCCGCGCGCTCGCGCTCCGTCCGCTCGACGAAGACGGGGTCTGGCAGTTACTGCGCGCGTTAGGCCGAGTCACGGCGCCTAACGGCGCTCGGAGACTCGCGGCGCGGATCCACGAGGTGACCACCGGTTTCCCGTTCTACGTGATCGAGTTGCTCAAGACGCTCTTCGCGCAGGGTTGGCTGACGGTCGACGCCGACACGGGCGAGTGGATCGTCAGCGCGCAGGACAGCGATGGCCCCACCGGTCTCACGCTGGCCCCCAGCGTGCACGAGGCGATCGCGGAACGTATCGAGTGCCTGCCTAACGATCTCGGTGAAGTGCTGATCTCCATCGCCGTCTCGGCGCGTGGATGTCGGGCGGACGTCCTGTCACACATCCACGGCATCTCGCGACTGCGCGCGGCGGCGATCGGCGACGCGCTGGTGGAGCGTCATCTGACGGTCGAGGACGACGGCGTGTACCGCTGTGCGCACCCGGTCATCGCGCGCGTCGTGAGCGACGCACTCGGCACGGCGCGGCGGCGCGAGCTGCACCGTGGCCTGGCGCTCGCGCTCGAGATCACGATTCCGCCGAATGGCGAGTCGCCTGACCCGGGCGAGATCGCGCGTCACGCCGAGCAGGGAGGAGAGCGGGCGATGGCGTATCGGTACGCCATGGAGGCGGCGACGTCATGCGAGTCGCGGTTCGCCTACGAGGAAGCGATGACGTGGCTCGATCTCGCGGCGAGCGTCGCGAGTCAGCCGGCCGACACGGACGCCGTCAATCGCACGACGGCTCGGCTGCTCGAGGCCGCGGGCTGGCAGGAGATACCGCGAGTCGACCGGGACGCGATGCGTGCGGGTCGCTTCGTGGTCACGGACCTGGATCTACCGGCACGCGTCTGAGTGATGACGTCATTCCGAGCGGAGGGCCGAAGGCCCGCAGTCGAGGAATCGAGATTCTGTTCGGTAGAGGGCTCTCTACCCCGATAGGCTCGATTCCTCGACTCGCTGTCGCTCGCTCGGAATGACGGCGGCTACGCCGCCGTCACCTGACGTACCTGCAGTTGCGCAGCACCGACCGGCGCGCCGTCGACGTGCATGAGGAACGTGTATCGACCCACGGTGGCCAGTTCGAGGAGATCGAACTGCAGTGGAAGGTCGACCGCGATGGAGTCCACTCCTGCTGGTGATGGCGGGAGTGAGATGTCGCCGCCCGGCTTGCCGATCTCCTGGCCGGCCGGGCCTGTGATAGCGACTTCGACGCGGTGAGCCTTGCCGGTCTCGTCCGCAGTGAAATGCAGCCGCGCGGCGAAGGCGATGCGCGGGATCGTCACGGGGACGGCCGTGGTCTGTAATTCGTTGATGATCCCAATGAGCGACGGCTTCCCGTCGTTGGCGATGATGACCTGATCGCAGAGAACAACGTACTGGAGATGCATGAGCTGGGACGGGGGTCGAGAGGAGAACGCCGGATGCGCTCAGAGTAGCGCTCAGGGTAGCATGGTGCGGGCGCGCCGCGCTACCCCGAGGTCCAATCTGGGCGCCTAACGCCAACCTGCCAGCACCGCAGATACCGCGGCGTGCGCGGCGACCTCGGCGTCGTGCAATGCGAGCACTCGCCGCTGCAGATCGCCGCGGAGATCCGCCGCCGCGGAATCTGAAAGAGGGAACCGCTCCTGCGCCGACCTGGCCAGCGCATCGAGACGCCGCCACGACTGGCGCACCGCGGCCGTGCGTGTTTTCGCGTCACCCACGGGTGCGTCGCCCAGGATGTGGTGACGAGCAGTGGCGTAGCGCTCGCCGGTTTTCGCCATGAGAGACGTCAGCCTCGGTTTGTTCGACAACCGCTAGCTGGTTGCTGGGTGGTCGTGCTGGTGGCTGGGTGACGCTGGGTGACCTGCGAGAAAAGCGCGCAGGGATCAGAGTGAAAACGGGGTCAGAGTCGAATCGACTCTGACCCCGTTTGCCGTCCGGGCAGCACTCAGCGTCACCCAGCAACCAGCATACACACCCAGCTACCAGCTCCTCGTCGTTAGGTGCCTGATACCTGTGTGCACGCGTTCGCCGGTTGCGGATTGCGCGCGATGCACTCGTCCGCCGGATACGGGACGTACGGGAAGATCTTGTGCGTCGGCAGCGCCTTGTCGAGCGTCGCCAACCGGTTGAAGCGTCGTGTGTCCCACCAGCGGTGGCCGTACTCGAAGAACAGCGAGTAGCGACGGTTGTACAGCAGCTCGGTGATGAACTGATCATCCGTGCTCGCGGCCGTGATCGCCGCGTTGCCGAGTCCACCGGAGTTGACGCGAACGAAGTTGATGTCGTCGATCGCGCCCTGCTTGTTGCCCGTGAACCAGCGCGCCTCGGCGCGAATGAGGATCAGCTCCTCGTTCCGGATGATGGCCATGGGCGACGTAGCGCTCGTGTACAACGTGTTCTTGAGGTTCGAGCTCACGCCTTGCTGCGCCAGGGTGTTGCCCACCGCCGCCTTCGATGATGCGCGAAGGTCGGGTGAGTTGTCGGCGCGCTTCTGGGCCTCGTTGAGGAACGACGGCACGACGACAATGGCGCGCGGCGTCGCGTCGAACTGGGCGTTCGTCTGATCGCCTGACGCAGTGCTGAAGACGTTGTAGACGCCGACGTCCAGAATCGCGCGCGTCGTCGTCGAGGTGTTGATGAACGACTCGGCGAGTGAGGCGTTCACGCCCGCGTAATTCTTCGTGTACGTCTCGACCCGCGCCTTGAGCGCGCGATTGAAGCGCAGGAACGTCGCGGGGGTATTGAAGCCAGTGAAGCCCGCGTGCAGCTGGAACGGGAAGGTGGTGCCGCCAGCGTTCAGATGAACCTTCGCCTCATCGAGCAGTCGCACGATGTTCGCGTACACCTCGGCCTTGGGTACCACTGGCGCGGGCTCACCGCCGCCCGTCGTCGCACTGACTTCGATCGGAAGGCCGAGGTCTTCGTGCACGAGCGCCTGACCAAGGAAGAGATACGCCTGCATCGTCTTCACGTAGCCACGGAGCGCTTCCTTCTGTGTGGCTGTCAGGCTCTCGAGCTTGTCGGCCGCGGTGAGGATTCCCTCGCCCGCGCGGATGCCGCGGAACGCCGCGCCGAAGCCGAACTCGATGCCGAATCCGCCCGGCTCGAGCGGGCCAACGAGATAGCCGTTGACCGTGCGTGGCTCGGACGGGTCGAGGTTGTATACCTCACGGCCGAAGATGCCCGCCGTCTGCGCGTACGTGCCGGCAAGGCCGCGGACGGTGATGAGCATCCCCTGCGCGGCCGTCGCGACAGTCGCGGGAGTGGGGTTATTCGTGAGCTGATCGATGCTCGGGTTGTTGGTGTTGACGATCTCGTTCGCTTCGCAGGACGCCGTGATCGCGAGCAGGATGGCGGGGAGTGCGAGACGGAGGGCGGAGCGCGGACGGCGGAGGGCGGTCCGCATTTTCCCCTCCTTCCGCCTTCCTCCTTCCTCCTTCCTCGACCTAACGCGCATATCGAATATGGATGTCATGATCAGAAACCAAGATTGAGGTTGACCCAGAAGCTCCGGCTGGCCGGATAGGCGCCGAGCTCGCGGTTGCGCTGCAGGTTGTCGTTGCCTGCGCCGAAGTTCGAGAACTCCGGGTCGCCACCGCGATATGGGGTCCACCAGTACAGGTTGCGGCCGCTGACGCTGAGTTGCGCGTCGGTGATGCCCTGCAGCGGGCGCATCCTCGCCAGCCACGACTTCGGGACACGCGCGCCTAACGTTACTTCACGGATCTTCGTGAACGACGCGTCCTGGTAGTACGTGCGCGTCACGTTGCGGTACACGCGCACGCGCTGATCACCGAGGCGCTCGCCACTCGGCGTCTTGACGTCGAAGTCGCGCGAGTTGCCGCCGAGGTCGTAGTGGCGCCACGTGCCCGCCGCGACCATGCCGCCCTGTTGTCGATCGATGAGGACGTAGGCGCTGAACGCGCGCCACTTGAAGTCGTTGCTGAAACCAACGGTGTAGTCCGGGTTGCCGTCGCCCATGACGACGGGCACCACCTGACCGACCTTGAGGCCGACCGAGTCGCGGCCGTCAGGCGTCTTGTCGGCGACGCTGACCGTGTCGTTGCCAATTAGCTGCGTCGGCGACTTGCCCTGCTCGATACGTACGGCACCGACCTGCGCCGTGCTGAAGAGGAACGGCGGAACCGGCAGCTCCATGATCTTCGCGCGGTTCAACGCGAAGTTGATGCGCGCATTCCACTGCACGCCGGCGAACTGGCTCGGGATGATGTTGATCGAGCTCTCGAAGCCACGCACCCGCATGAGGCCACCATTGAAGCGCTCGGAGCCGAGGCCCGTCGACGGTGGCAGCGTACGGTCGAGCAGCAGGTCCGAGATGCGTCGCTCGAACCCGGTGAGCTCCACCGTCGCCTTGTTGCCGAACAGCGCGAGGTCCAGGCCCGCCTCGAACTCGCGCTGCCGTTCCGGTCGCATGTCCTTCGAGCCAGTAGTGCCGCCAATGGTGAAGCCGCCGATGCCGCCGATGCTTCCCGCGGTCAGGTTCGTGAACTTCTGCCCGAACGTCGGCTGGTTGCCCGACTCACCGTAGGCGACGCGCGCTTTCACTTCGTCGACGCCACGCATCACCTTGGCGAAGCGGTACGAGGCTGCCGCCTTCGGGTAGTAGAAGTACTGGCCGGTGTCGCCGTTGTTCGTGCTGCGGTCGGCGCGGATACCGCCGGTGAGCAGCAGCCGTTCCTTCCACAGGAACTCGTGCTGCGCGAACACGCCGAAGTCCTCGACATTCTCGGCCTGCTCGTCGAGGTCGCGGCGCGTGCCGTCACGCAGGTTCGGGAGGCCGCTCAACAGGTTCTGGCTGACCGTGCGCGAGACGTCGAGATCGCGCGTCTCGTACTGCGTGCCGAGAGACGTCGTCGCCGTGAACGAGCCGCCAGCGGGCGTGTACACGTGGATGGCGTTCAGGTTGAGATTCTTGTTGATGTTCTGTCCGTACGACAGCGCATCCGTTCCGGGGAAGCCGTCGTCATCCTCGAAGTAGAGCTCGGGCGGTGAGAAGACGAAGTTCTTCTGCTGGAAGACGTCGAAGCCGCCGACGCCGACGATCCGGATCTGGTTCCGATCGGACGTGTACGGGGAATACGTTATGCGGCCCGAGGTGATCGAGCGCCACACGCTCTCCTCGTTCTGGAACATGTCGATCGTCTGGAACGGATTGCTGGCATGGAACGGCGACGCCGGGTAGGTGCCATCCGGTCGTTGCCGAAGGTCGAGCCAGCTCGGGATTTTCGTGATCGTGTAGTAGATGCTGTTGCCGGCGTTGTCGTTACCGAAGAGGCCGCGGTCATTGCCGTTGTGCAGCACCTCACCGTTGATCGACGCCACCCACTTCCGACCGAAGTTCTGATCGAGGTTCACACGCAGGTTCTGCTTGCGCGCGTAGGTGTTCTTCGCGACGCCGCCGTCGTACTTGAGAAGCCCTGAGACGAGGTAGCGGGTCTGCTCATTCCCTCCGGACACGCCGAGGGACGTCTCCCAGTTGAAGGGGTGCTGACCGAACGCTTCCTTCTCGTAGTCGATCTGGAGGTTGGGATTGAACAGCTGATCGACAGCGGCGCGCTGTGGAGTGCCGGCAATCGGCGCGAACACGGCGTACGCATCCGCAATATTCGTGAAGTGGCGCGAGTGTTCTTCGTACGCGAGCGCTGACGATCCCGCGCCCGTCCGGAGCGTGAACGCCGGCTTGCCGCCGCGTCCGCGCTTCGTCGTGATGAGGATGACGCCCGCCGACGCCTTCGAGCCGTAGATCGCGGACGCCGCGGCGCCCTTCAGCACCTCGACGCTCTCGATGTCGTTCGGATTGAGGTCCGCGATGCGATTGACCGGATTCTCCTGGCTTCCGACCGCGATCCCGGTGCCAGAGGCGAGCGTGACCTTGTTGAGACCAGGCGCGATCGCGATGTCCGCCGTCACGACGCCATCGACGACATACAATGGATTCGCGGTGCTGATGAGCGATGTGATACCGCGGAGACGGATGCGGTTACCGCCGCCCGGGGCGCCGGTGTTCTGCTGAATCTGCGCGCCGGCGACTTTGCCCTGCAGCGCATTCTCGATGCTCGTCGCCGGAACCTTCGACACTTCTTCGGCGCCAACCGATGCGACCGAGTTCGCGAGATTGCGGCGTGACATGCCGGTCGCGAGGCCGGTGACGACGACCTCCTCGAGCTTGAGCGGGTCGCGCGACATGGTGATCGTGACGGATTCCTGGGTCGCGGCGACCGCGACGTCCTGCGGTGGGAAGCCGATGCGCCGGACGGTCAGCGTGATCGCCTGCACCGGCGCGATGATCGTGAACGTTCCGTCGTCACGCGCGAGCGTCCCTGTCGTCGTGCCCTTGATCTGAACCTGCGCACTGCCGATCGGCGCGCCGTTGCCGGCCTCGATCACCTTCCCCGTCACAGTACGTGTCTGGGCGAGTGCGGATGTGCTCGCGAGTAACGATACCGCTGTCACCGCGAGGGCGGATAACCACGTGGTCCTCATAGGCTCCTCATTCGAAAAGGCGTGCGTACAACGACGTCGGTCACCGGAGTGCACGGACGCCGGCGACCAACTCAGCTCGTTCCAGAGACGGGCTGCGGACTAGCAACGGACTCGAAGCGGACCAGGATCCGACCGCGCTCGCCTAACGACTTTACCCGCGCCATGTCAGGACAATGACGTGGCGGCGGGCACGCGGTGTACAGTCGAGTCACTTCGCCATGCTACCGATCACGGGTGGCGTGTCAAGGCGGCCGGGACGACCTGTGAGTGGCGAGACGTGAAATCCCGCCTCCAGCCGTGTCTGGTTTCGGCTCGGGCGACCTAACGACAGGAGCAACCGTCGAGTTCGCATACTGCCCTATCCTGCCTCGCAACGACATTGGCCGTTGCTCATGCCTCGCGGCCACGCCGATAGTGCGCGGGCGGCTACTCGCGAGGCCGCGCGAATACGCTGTCCCACGCCGCCAGCGCGGGCTTCGGGCGGAGTTGCGTGTCCACCATTCCAAGTGCCGCGAAGAGTGGCAGGATCGAGCCCGGTGGCTGCGGGTACGCACTGACGTCGAGATCGGTGAACGTCAACTGAAAGACCGCGGTGGCGTCCACGGCGTCGAGCAACTCCGCCTGGCGCCGGACGTAGCGCGCCTGAACTTCCAGCGACGATTGCAAGCCCGGGACACTGGCCGACGTCCACCCGCCCTCCACGACCATGAGCGGGAGGGCCCGCGTGCCACGAACGCGACTATAGTACTCGTTAGGAATGGCCTCCGGCGTCGCGAACCCGCCGAGGTACGGGTACGACGACAGCCCGAGCGCGCCGAGGAAGGGAAAGTCCCGGAGATCCTGATCGATTCCCACGTACGCTCCCGAGCCCGCGAGCCGACCCCAGGCCGTCTCCACCTGCACGCTCACATAGAGCGGCGTCGAGACACCGCGCGCGCGAAGATCGGCCGCGGCATCGTTCGTCATGCGGACAACGGCATCGTAGACAGCACGAGGCGCCACCGCGCGGATCAGGTTCGTCTCCGCCGCCAGACCTATGTGCGACGGCCTAACGACGTCCACGATCGCGACGACGTAATCCCGATACAGTCGCTGGATGGCCGGTTCGGTGATGCTGCGGCCGGCCGCAACGAGCGCCGGAGCCTCCTTGTCGCGCGCCAACCCGTTCGTGACGTCGAGCATGAGCACGATCGGCAGCTTGTGCGCACGATAGTAGTTCGAGAGCTCGAGCGCGTCCGCACTCGCGGCGGCCGCCGCCGATTTCCCGTTGAGCATTGCGGCCCACTGCACGTCCAGGTGCATGATCGCAGCGTCCGCGCGCGTGCTCCACATGTCGAGGCTCGCGACTGCGGTCGGCACGTTCTGCGACGGCGGAATGGCCGAGAACCCCATGCGGAAGCTGCGCGTCTGGGCGGACGCGTCTCGCAACGGTGGAGTCGAGTCGTCGCACGCCGCGAGCACCAGGAAACCGCCAAGAATAGAAAGGCAGATCACTGGCGCTCGCCGTGCGAGCGACCACCCTGTCACCTGGCTGTCACCTGGCGACGCGCGTCACGCCCTGCGCGATCATGAGGACGAGTGCGATCGGGAACAGCAGGTGGTAGAGGCCGTTGTGGAAGCCCAGGAAGATC
>Ga0207691_10002096_pt1 | contig 19488 bp, 16 predicted proteins | sample KBSM13metaG_FD_184327 | JGI IMG/M metagenome (GOLD analysis project Ga0207691, IMG submission 184327) | Miscanthus rhizosphere microbial communities from Kellogg Biological Station, Michigan, USA - KBS M1-3 metaG (SPAdes) (version 2) | ecosystem: Host-associated > Plants > Roots > Rhizosphere >... | reverse complement strand
GGCTATCTCGCGGCCGAGCAGACGTACAGCCCCGTCGCCGTGGTCGCCGCCGGCGCGGACTTCCCGGGCTTCACCGTCGGTGGCGCGGGCAATCCGAACCTCAAGCCGGAGAAGAGCACCGAAATGGAATTCGGGTTCGACCTCGGCCTCCTGCGCGACCGGGCGTATCTCGAGTACACGCACTACGACAAGGTCACGAAGAACGCGCTCGTCAACGTGAACCTCGCGCCGTCGCTCGGGTCCAGCCCCACCCGCTTCCAGAATCTCGGCCAGGTGCGGAACTACGGCGACGAGGCCCAGGCGCGGGTCACGGTCGTGGATCGGGGAAGCGTGAAGTTCGACTTCAGCGCGAATGGATCGTGGAACACCAACCACCTCGACGACCTCGGCGTCGACGTGCTCGGCAATCCGATCCCGCCGGTCTTCTTCAACAACAGCACGCAGGTCTTCAAGACCGGGTTCCCGCTCGGCGCCTACTTCGTCAAGCCGATCACGTCGTTCACCGACAAGAACAACGATGGGCTCATCGGCTGTCCGGCTGGCCCCGGATCGGCGGACTGCGAAGTCACCCTCGGCGACTCGGCCGGATTCCGCGGGACGCCGTTCCCGAAGGTGGAGCTCTCGTTCACGCCGCAGCTGGCGCTCGGCAATCTCGTTCGCGTGTCGGCGACGTTCGATCGCCGAAGTGGGCAGAAGCTGTTCAACAACACGGCCTATTTCCGCGAAGTGAGCATCGGCAACGGTGCCGCGGCGCAGACGCCGACGTCGTCCAACCTCCGGACACAGGCCGCCGCGACGGCGGGGCGCTTCTCCGGATCGAACTTCACCTACGACGGCTTCATCGAAGACGCGTCGTTCACCAAGCTGCGCGAAGTCGCGGTCATCCTGTCCCTGCCCCGGCGGTTCGCAGCGCGTGCGGGTGCCGCCTCGGCGGAGCTCACGCTGGCGGGGCGCAATCTCAAGACGTGGACGAACTACAGCGGCGTCGATCCGGAATTGAACGCCATCGCCCAGGCGCAGTTCTCCACTCAGGACTTCCTCACCTTGCCGCAGGTGCGCTACTTCACCGCGCGTCTCGCGCTGAGCTTCTGACGCGACGATGCAAATGCCAACGAGGAACTCAATGCGTCACATTCGCATCGGTGCTCGCCTTCTCTGCGCCGTCGTCGCGATCTCCGGCGTCGGCGGCCTGGCGGCGTGCAATCAGGACAAGCTGCTGACGGTGCCCACGCCCGACGTGGTCCTGCCCAAGGATCTGACCGGTGCCGCGGTGCTCCCGAACGCCTACGCGGCGGCGCTGGGCGATTTTCAGGTTGCCTACGGTGGAAGCGGAGGCAACGTGACCGGAACCTTCGGCTCGACCGAGGGGCTGGTTCTCATGTCGGGCCTGCTCTCGGATGAGCTGCTGGACGCCGAGACGTTCCCGACGCGTCTCGAGCTCGATCGCCGCGCGACCAACCCGGTCAACAACACGATGCTCGCGATCTTCCAGCTCGCGCAGCGCGCGCGCGCGAGCGCGGAGCTCGTCGCGGCCAGCTACGCGCAATACGAGCCGGCCAATCCGAACCGCGCGGAGGTGCTGGCCCTCGGCGGCTTCACGTACATCCTCTTCGCCGAGAACTACTGCAACGGCGTGCCGAACAGCACCGTGAACGCCGACGGGACGTTCACGTACGGCGATCCCAAAACGGGCACCCAGCTCCTCAACAGCGCCATCGCGAAGTTCGACTCCGCGATCACCCTCGCGACGGCGGCTGGTGCGGGCGGCACGACGGCGCTCAATCTCGCGCGCATCGGCAAGGGACGGGCGCTGCTCGATCTGGACAACCCGACCGCCGCCGCGGCGGCGGTCGCGGCGGTGCCGACGACGTACGTGTACAACATTCTGCACAACGAGAACACGACCCGGCAGTACAACGGCGTGTACACCTTCACCGTGTCGAGCAAGCGGTTCACCGTCGCCGAGAAGGAAGGCGGCAACGGGATCCCGTTCGTGTCGACGAACGATCCGCGTGTACCGGTGGTTCGCACCGCGAACGGCTTCGACGGCGCCACGCCGTTCTACCGGACGCCGAAGTACACCTCCCTCGCGCTGTCCCCGCCGCGCGGCGCGCCGACGCCCCTCGCACTGGGAACCGAGGCGCGGCTGATCGAGGCGGAAAGCGCGCTGCGCGCGGGAGACGCCGTGACCTTCCTCGCCAAGCTCAACGACGCTCGCGTGAACGCGAAGACGTACGGCGACGCTGCGCTGCCACCGCCGGCACTCACTGCCTTGCTGGTCACCGATGTGCCGGCGGATGCCGTCGGAAGACAGAACCTGCTGTTCAGGGAGCGCGCGTACGATCTCTATCTGACGTCGCACCGGTTGGGCGATCTGCGCCGCCTCATTCGGCAGTATGGTCGCAACGCCGAAACCGTCTTCCCGACAGGCGTCTACAACCCACTCGGCGCCGCGGCCGGCAACAGCTACGGCCCGGACGTCAATCTTCCGATCCCGTTCGAGGAAACGAACAACCCGCAGTACAAGGCCTGCATCGATCGCAACCCGTAGGGGATGCGGGTTGGGTTGTGACAGCACGGGCCGCGAGCTTCACTCACTCGCGGCCCGTGCGCGCATCCGGCCGCCGACCGCGGCGGCCGGCGCCATGCACACGAGCGCCGCGACCTGGGTCCACACCGCGCCGTGACCGAGCGTCATCCAGAGCGACATTGCGGCACCGAGCGCGATCAGCACCCCCACCGCTGCCCCGTGTGCGAACGACCGCCGGCGTGCGAGCCAACCGGCGACGTAGCCTCCGATCAGCGCGAACACGATCCCGAGGACCGTGCTGAGCACCATGAACCAGGCGGGTGCGGCAGCATGAGGCGCTCGCGCGGCGATGCGGAAGATCGCGAACGACGATACGGCGAAGATGACGTAGCCGGCCAGCACCGCGCCGATCGACCGAAGCAGCATCACCGCGAGAACACCGTCCCGTGCGGGACCGCGGTGCCGGTGAACCCGTGCGGCCACTTCCGCTGCGTGAAGCTGACGCCGGCGCGCGTCGCGCCGGTGTCCCGGAAGCGTTCGTCCAGCGTCAGCCCGCCCGTCGCCGGATCGAGGTCGACGACGTAGAGCCGATTGCCGCTCGCTCCACTCGCGGAGTTCAGGACGACGCGCCGGCCCGTCCGGTCGATCGCGATCCAGTGCGGGTACTCGTCGTCGGCGAACTTCAGCGTCGACACCGTGCGCGGATGCTCGGGGTCGGCGATGTCGAGCGCGACGAGCGCGTGCGCATCGGGCACCGTCTGCAGCCAGTAGTGTCCCGTGAGCACGGGCACTCCACAGTTCTTCCCCTCGAACGCCGTGACGAATGTCGACGTCGGCCGGTCGCCGTCCACGCCGCGCACCAGATACAGGCCGCAATTGAACGTGTGGATGTAGACGCTCTTCCCGTCCGGCAGGAGGCGAGGCTCGCCGGTGAACCGCTGCTCGTCGCCGCGCGGACCGGGAGCGAGCGCGATGCTTCGGAGCAGCGTCAGGTCGGAGAGTCGCCAGAGCTGGATCCACTCCGACGTCGCCAGTGTGTCCGTCTCGTCCATGTCGGTCGACGTCGACACGGCGCGATCGAGCGAGGCGATGGGGAGAACCGAGTACGGGTAGATGCGCCGGTAGGCAATCGCGCTGTCGATCGCGCCGCGGCTCCGGATCACGATGCCGCGCTCGTCCATCTCGACCAGACCGCCGGTCCGATGCTCGACGTGCGTCGTCATCGCGCCATGTCCCGCGGCCGATGCCGTCGAGGAATCCGCCGCGTACTGGAAGGTCGCGAGGACGTTGCCGTTGGCCAGTCTCGCATAGCTGTGCGGATGACTGAAGCCGGCGACGTCGCCGAACGACGTGAGGATCTTCGGCTCACTCGGCGCGGAGAGGTCGTAGAGCCAGGTGCGTCCGGCGTGGAATCCGTTCGCCAGCAGATGTCCGTTGCCGGTGGGCTCGTTCTCGGTGTGGTGGGGATGCGTCCCGCTCATTCCCGTCGGCAGCGCCGACACGACGGCGCCGTACCGCGCCGACGACGGCGATGCGTCGATCACGGCGAGGAAATCGCTCGCCCTGCCCGCGGAGTCGCCGGCCCAGGCGTACAGATATTCGTTCGCTGCCGGCGGCGTCTCGCTGCGACAGGCGGCGCACAGGACTACGGCAACGGTGAGCAGTTCTCTTCGCATCTGTCCTCCACCGCGGAGTGAGCGGTGTCGTTGAAAGTTTCGAGAGGCATTCACTTCGTGCCCTCGTGCCGAGTGGCCGAACCGAGCGCGATCGCGGCGCTCCCGTACGTGAACAGGAAGCCGGCCAGCACGAAGTGGAACACGATCGGGATCAGGACGCCACGCCGCTCCGGCGTCGCGAGAACATAGCGGATCGAGCGGGCGACCATCCCGAGCGCGTAGACGTAGCTCGCCCAGACGATCCAGCCACCGGCATCTGGCGAGAAGTTCCCCAGTGGCGCCCTCCGCCGGCCGACTCCGACCGCCATCGCCGTCATCAGCACGAGAAGCACGATCTGCGTCGGCAGCAGGTACCGATACGGCATCAGCCCGGAATACCAGCGGACCATCGGCGGCAGCCAGGACGGCGCGGCCGTCGCGGCGAGCACCTGGCCGATGACGCGCCCGAGGAACAGCAGCAGCAGCGCGGCCATGAGCATGGCGTACGCACGAGCGCTCCGCAGCCGAAGGACCAGTGGCGCGTTCACGGCGCGGCTGAGCGCTCAGCGGTCGACAAGTAGAGCTCCGCCGCGGTAGAAGGCGTAGAGCGCACCCATCTGGATGACGTGATAGAGATCGTTGTGGTTGAACTGCCGATGCAGCGTGAGCCGCCGCGCCTGCACGATCCCGGCGACGAGCGACACGAGCACACCCACGATCAACCAAATCATCCCCGGAGCTCGGCGTCGCACCGTCTCGTACACCGCGCCGAAGAGCATGACCGCCAGCGCAGCACCGTAGTCCGCGGCGGCGACGCGGAACTCCGGTAGTCGCACGACGCGCCGCAGGAAGACGACGAGCTTGATCGCGGCGAACGCGAGGATGGTCGACCGAACGATCCCGCGCGCGGCGAAGAATGCGACCGATGCGACGGTGGCGGCCCCGATGAACCCCGTCGCGTAGAGCGCGCCGCGCCAGAAACGCGCGCGAAGCGTCCCGTCGGTGGCGGGATCGGTCCCGTGAGCGAGGGCGCCGATGAGCGCCGCTACGCCCGTCGCCACCATCGCCGCGGCGAGCCACCCCGCCGCGGCCGATCCCTCCACGGTCGACCGTTGCGCGAGGCGCACGGCAAACACGAACGCGAGGAGCGCCAGCACCACGTTCGTCGCGACCGTCATGGGCTCGGTGACGCCACGCCATCGCGGAAACTCGGCGCTGCCGTCAGCCATCGGTCACGGCGGCGCCGTCAGCAACGCGACGTGGTGGCGATACCAGTCGCTCTGGAAGCGCTCCTCGGGATCGTACTGGCGCTTGAGGCGCAGGAACTCCGGGAACTGAGGATAGCACCGCAGGATCTGCTCGCGCGTTCCGAACGTGTGGTACGTCAGGAACCAGCTTCCACCGCGCCGCGCCGCGATGTCGATGAGGCGCCGGAACGCGGCGGCGGAGTGCTCTCGCCCCTCGGGTGTGTGGGTCGTGTGGAGGTTGAAGATCGTGCACGCGTACGGCTCCTTCGCCCACGCCAGGAAGCTCTCGTCGTCACGCTCGATCAGCCGGATCGTGCCGTAGATGCAATCGACGTCGTTGAGCCGGAAGTCGTCGGCCACTTCGGCGAGGAATGCGTCGAGCTCCGGCCGCGGCACGTACAGCTCGCTGATGATCTCCGTCGCCGCGTGAGCCGCCTTCGATTCGGCATCGAGCCACGTGTGGTAGTCGTCGATGTAGGTGCTGAGCTGATGGGTGTCGGACCAGTAGACTTGCCCGTGCGTGCCGAGGTAGTGCTCGGCGTACACGTCCCAGGCACGGCGCTTGTCGAAGTGCGCGAGCCAGAGGAGCTTCCTCCAATCGTCGGCCGACAACGCGCGCTGTCGCTCGGGAATCGGGGTGTCCATCGACGTCGGCCGGTAGCAGGAGAAGATCCCCCGGCGCAGGAAGTCCTCCGAGCGCGGGTCGAGCGCGAACTGGAAGTCACCGAACTCGTAGCCGTCCGCGATCCGCTCCTCGAAGCGCGTCATCAGCCTGTCGGCCGTCTCGATCTCGACGGCGCGACGCACCTTCTGTCGGGGCGAGAGCCTGAGCGTCACCGTGTCGATGAACCCGAACAGGCCGTATCCGCCACAGACGAGCCGGAACAGCTCCGCATTCTCGGCGCGGCTGCACGTGCGGCGCTCGCCATCGGGGCCGATGAGCGCCAGGGACTCTACGTCGCCGACGAACGGAGGGAGCGTGAGCCCCCGACCATGCACGTTGGCCGAGACCGCGCCACCGATGCTCAGCCGGTCCGCGCCCGTCTGCTTCTGCCTGATCCCCCACTGGCGCTGACCAACCGGCTGATTCTCCACGAGCCACGCGATCAGCTCGGGCCACTGCATCCCTGATTCGACCTCGATCAGGCCGCGCTCCCGGTCAAATGCGCGGACTGCGCCGTAATGCCGCGTGTCGAGCAGCACTCCCCCCTGCGCGAACTGCTGCCCGCCCATCGCGTGTCGGCCGCCGCTCACGCAGACGACCTTGCGCTCGGCCGCCGCGGCGAGGATCGCCGAACGGGCGTCGCCGGCGGAGCGCACCTCGACGATCCGGTCGACGACGGTAGGATTGAGCTGCGAGTGCAGATCGTTGACGCTCACGCCTCCGCTCGAGGCGATCGGAGTGCGGTTCGCGGAACGGGGATCGGCGGTAGAGCTCACGGGCACATGGTGGCGGTCCGCCTCAGAGGCGGGCGTAACAACTTCGCGCCCGGCCCTTCGGTCGTCCAGCCACGGGCTCGCAAGACACAGTCATGGAACCGCCGGCCAGTATCGCCGACACGGCATTGCGCGCGCCGCCGAGACCAGCTCGTGTCGCGGAGCGTCTATACTCCAACGGGCAGCGGGCGTCTCGACGACGATCGCCGCCCGCCCTGTGTGCCGGGCCTTTCCCACCGTGGTTCCCCTGAGGTGATAGATGAAACGATCCAACCGCATCGCAGCGGTGGCCGCGACGTCGGTGACGGTCGTGCTCGTGCTGCTCGCCGTCCTGCCGCTCTTCTTCAGCGATCGGATCGCGCGGCGCGTGCAGGTGGAGGTGAACCGCAACGTGAACGCGCGCGTGAGCTGGCGGCACGCCGGCCTCTCGTTCTTGCGGAGCTTTCCCGATCTCGGCCTCACGCTCGACGACCTCTCGATCGCGGGCGTGGGCCGCTTCCAGAACGACACGCTCGCGACGATGCCCCACCTCCGCGTGACCCTGGACCTGGGAAGCGTGCTCCGGAACGTGACGGGCAATGCGCCGCTCGTGATCCGGGCCGTTCAGCTCGACCGTCCGCGAATCGCCCTCATCACGCTCGAGGACGGCGCCGTGAACTGGGACATCGCGAAGAAGCTCGAGACGGCGCCCGCGCAGTCGAAGGCCTCGTTCGGCGTGAGCCTCCAGCATCTCGAGATCGACGACGCCCGGATCCTGTTCGACAATCGTCAATCGAGGCTCAGAGCGACGCTGGCCGGCTACGACCAGTCGCTGAGCGGCGATTTCCGCCAGGACCGTGTCACGCTCCGGAGTCGAGGCAGCGTCGACACCGCGAGCGTCGTCTTCGCCGGCGTGCCTTACCTGACCCGGGCGAAGGTAGCGCTCACCGCCGACGTGAACGCCGACTTCGTCGCGAAGACATATGCCTTCGCGAACACCGAGCTGAATCTCAACGACCTGAAGCTCCGCGTCACCGGATCCGCGAAGGCGATCGGTAAACGGCTTGGACTCGACGTCGCGCTCGAGGCGCCCAGCACGAGCTTCCGGAGCATCCTGTCGCTCGTGCCGGCGGTGTACGCCCACGACTTCGCCAAGGTGAAGACCGCGGGAACCATCGCCGTGGACGGCCGGGTGAAAGGAGCGTACGGCGACGGCGCCTTCCCGTCGTTCGCGATCAACGCGAAGGTGAACGACGCGGCGTTCAAGTACACGGATCTCCCGCTGGCGGCACGCTCCATCTTCCTGGACCTCTCACTCACCAATGCCGGCGGCAGTGCCGACAGCACCGTCGCACGAGTCGATCGCTTCCGGGTCGTCGTGGGCCGGAATCCGATCGAGGCACGCATGTCGATGCGAACCCCGGTGTCCGACCCCGACGTGGACGTGCGCGTCGCGGGCACACTGGACCTCACCGACCTCAAACGCACCATCAAGCTCGATGGGATCGACGAGCTCACCGGGACGGTCGTCGCCAACGCCGCCGTGCGGACGCGCATGTCGTCGGTGCAGAAGAAGCAATACGACAGGGTCGCCGCCAGCGGCGCCCTCGACGTGACCGGTCTCACCGTGAAGGGGAAGGCGCTGCCGCATCCGCTCGCGATCCGGCAGGCGTCGCTCGCGCTGGCGCCGGAGCGCGCGCAGCTCAGATCCTTCGCCGGCACCATCGGCAGCAGCGACATCCAGGCGTCGGGCTCGCTCGACAATCTGTTCGCCTTCGTCTTTCGCGACGACACCCTTCGCGGCAGCGCGACGGTCCGAAGCAATCACTTCGATCTGAACGAGTGGAAGTCGAGCGACAGCGATCTCGAGATCATTCCGGTGCCCGCGAAGATCGACCTCACCCTCGACGCGACGGTGAGCGACCTGTTGTACGACAAGCTGAAGATGTCCGACGCTCACGGGCGTCTGCGCCTGAAGGACCAGCGTGCGACCCTCGAGGCATTCCAGGTGAATGCCATGGGAGGACGGGTCGGAGTGGACGGCTACTACGAGACGACGCACCTCGACAAGCCCACCTTCGACGTCGCGCTGAAGCTGACGAAGGTGGACATCCCCTCCGCGTTCCAGGCGCTGGTGTCCGTACAGAAGCTGGCGCCCGCCGCGAAGTACGCGACGGGGAGCGTGACCACCGACATGCGCGTGACCGGCGGACTCGGGAAGGACATGATGCCGCTGTTCCCCACCCTCGCCGGCGGCGGAACGCTCGCGACCTCGAAGCTCGGCATGCGGGGCTTCCCGGTGCTGAAGAGCATCGCGGACAAGACCAGGCTGCAGTTCCTGAACGATCCGACGGTCGAGTCGCTCGAGGCGACGTTCAGGATCGCGAACGGCCGCCTGTCCGTGCAGCCGTTCGACGTGAAGCTGGGTGGTGCCGCGATGAGGGTGGCCGGCTCCAACGGGCTCGATCAGTCGCTCGAGTACCACCTCGATCTCCGCGTCCCGCGCGCGCTGGCTGGCGGCGCGGCGAATCAGGCGATCGCAGGCCTCGTGTCGCAGGCGGGAAGGGCGCGCGTCGATCTCGAAGCGGCGCCGGAGATCCCGCTGTCCATCGAGCTACTGGGGACCGTGACGAATCCGTCGGTGAAGGCGAATGTCGGAACGCTCGCGACGTCGGCCGCGTCGACCGTGACGAAGGCGGTGGAGAAGACCGTGTCGGCGAAGGTATCAGCCGAGGCGACGCGGTTGGTGCAGGAAGCGGAGCAGCAGGCGGCGACGATCAGGCAGGATGCCCAGGCGCTGGCGGACAGGGTGAAGGCGGAAGGCTACGCCCGAGCGGATTCGCTGGTCGCGCGAGCCGGCGGCAACCCGTTGCTCAAGGCGGCGGCGAAGCCGGCGGGGGACAAGCTGCGAAGAGAGGCCGACGACAAGGCGGCGAAGATCGTTCGCGAGGCCGATCAGCGCGCGCAGGGGCTGGTCGATGGAGCGAAGGAACGGGCGGGCAAGCTGGGCGCCGGGGAGTGACGACGGTGGGCACGCGTCGGAGGGTAGTCCCACCTCTATATCAGGGGCGGGACTCGAACGCTGCCCGTTCGTTCAGTCTTCCGGCCCCTCCGCAGGCCGTGCTCTGGGCGCCTCGACGACGCTCGCGTCGGCGGGCGTCGCTCCAGGCCGAACCTCGGTGTGCCTGATACGGCCGCCGAGGAGCCCCGTATACGCCATCGCGCCCGACAGCGCCATCGTTCCGGCCAGCGCGACGAGTGTGGGCGCGCGAGGGACGGGCACGCGCCGCCAGCGGACGAGTGCTCCCAGCGCGAGGACGCCGAGCGCGACCGCGCCGATGTACGCCGCCTCGGCCGTCTCTTCGTGCTCGTGGATGGCTTCGCGCTGCACGCCGGGCAGTCCGCGAACCGCGTCCTCGGCAGGCTCGCCCGTCAGATCGGCGACCGCGGCCGCGACGGCCGTGCCCATCAGCACGACGAATGCGGTCCGGCGCAGCACGTCGGGCGCCCAGACGAACGAACCGACGAGCAGCGCCAGCGCGAACAGCGCACCGAGAATCGGCGCGTGGTTGACGAGGAGATGAACATGTACTCCAGAGAAGAAGCCGTCCATTTGGCGCCCCTCCATCGCTGAGCGAGTGGTGGACCAACGCGGGAGATCCGCTTTCGACCGCTCGTGAAGGATCGCGACTGCACCGGAGATTCACTGTCAGGCCGCATCCGACACACAGCGTGACGCCGTCACGCCTCCGATTGGAAGGTGAGGATGGTCTGACCCTCGCCGTGCGCGATGCGAAGTCCGAGGTCCTCACCCGTCGGCGCGCTCTGCACGGCGACGGAGTCCACGTGCGCGATGCTGCGCGTCAGGTGCGGGGCATCGGCACGCGGCAGACCGAACATCAGCTCGACGCGAGCGTCGTGGGAGTCGTAGCTCGCGCCCACGAGCGCGTAGCCGGTCTCCTGCGTCTGCGCGCCGATCGACGGATCGTCCACCTCGAGTGAAGTGAGCCGACCGCGATTGCGCCGCGTGAACTCGGAGAGCTGCTGCGGCCAATCCGCCGGCGAGCCGCTCGTCGACGTGCCGTCGAGCACTCGGCGCCACCGGTCGAGCTGCGCGAAGCCGGCCTCCGGCGTCACGAGCACCGCGCAGCTCGCGGCGCGAACGAGGGCCGTCGTGACGCTGCCGACGAAGAGGCGAGCGAGCCGACTGAGCCCGTGTCGCCCCGCCACCACCATGTCCGCCCCGTGCGACTCGGCGCACTCGAGGAGCTGCGGAACCGTCTTACCCTGACGTGCCTCGAAGGTGACCTCGACCCCCGCCGGCACGTCGAGGGCGGCGATCAGACGCTCGAAGCGCTCAGCGAGGCTCGCGGCGTACTGCGCTTCGATCGCGAGCAGCGCGTGGTCGGACGAGTCGCTCGGCTCCCACACGTGCACGAGCCGCATCGTCGCGCCGGGCGGGAGCAGGGCGATGGCGTACTGCGCGGCCACGGCGCTCTCGGCGCTGAAGTCGGTGGCGACGACGATCTCCCGCGGCGGATGCTCGAGCGGCTCGGCGACCGCGAGCACGGGGCAGCTCACACGCCGGATGACGCGAAGCGTGGTCTCGCCACCGATCAGCCGGTCGATCGGCTTGTGCCGGCCGCGCCCCATCACGATGAGCGACGCATCGAGCTGCCGGGAGTGTCGCACGATCTCCGTGCCGGCGTCGCCGTGCTCGACGTCCACCTGCCAGCGATGACCGGCTCCGGCGGCGTCGGCCACCTGCGCGGTCACGTGCTCGAGTCGCTCGGCGCGCCTGCCTTCGTCGAACGACGGTGGAATCAGTATCGGCTCGCTGGAAAGGATCTCCACCGGCAGCGGCTCGACGACGGAGTAGACGTGTATTCGCTCACCGATCACGGGCGCCAGCGCGGCCACGGTGCGCAGCACGTGCGCACCGTCCGCTCCGACGGCCACCATGACCGGCCCCTTGCGGGTGAGCGCCGATGCGCGCCGCGGGGCATCGGGACCGGCGAGTGTAGCGGGCATGGTGATATCCTCGTGTCCCCAGGGTTGCGCGATTGGTGTCACGGCGTGATGGCGACCTTGAGCACGCCGTCGCGGCGATTGGCGAACAGCTCGTACGCGTCCAGGATCCGATCGAGCGGGAAGCGATGGGTGAGCAGCGGGGTGAGATCGAGTCGTCCGTGCTGCACGAGCGCCATCAGGCGCCGCATGCGCTCCTTCCCTCCCGGGCAGAGCGTCGTGACGATCTCGACGTCCGCGATGCCCGCGCCGAACGCGTCGTACGGGACGGCGAGCTTCCCGGAGTACACGCCGAGGCTCGAGAGGACACCGCCGGGCCTGAGCGACCGCAGCGCACTCTCGAACGTCTCCTGCGTGCCGAGCGCCTCGATGGCGACGTCGGCTCCGCCGCCCGTGAGCCGGCGGACCTCGCTGACGACGTCGGTGGTACGATGATCGAGTACCACGTCGGCGCCCATGCGCTTCGCCATCGCCAGCCGCGTGTCGTCGCCATCGACGCCGATCACGAGCGCGGCGCCCATGAGCCGCGCGCCGGCGGTCGCGCAGAGCCCGATCGGGCCCTGCGCGAAGACGACGACGGCGTCGCCAGGACGCACCCGTCCCGACTCGGCGCCGCTGATGCCGGTGGACGCGATGTCGGCGAGCAGCACGACCTGCTCGTCGCGCAGCTCGTCCGGGATCTTCGCGAGATTGGCCTGGGCGTTGGGCACGCGGAGGAATTCCGCTTGCGCGCCGTCGATCGTATTGCCGAACCGCCAGCCGCCGAGGGCCTCGAAGCCCTCGCCATGGCCACACTGCGACAGATGCCCGGAGAGACACGCCATGCACTGGCCGCACGGCGTGATGGCGCCGACGAGCACGCGATCGCCGATGGCGTAGCCCGTCACCCCCGCACCGAGCTCGGCGATCACGCCGACGGGCTCGTGTCCGATCACGAGCCCCGATCGGATCGGGTACTCGCCCTTGAGGATATGGACGTCCGTGCCGCAGATCGTGGTCAGCGTGACGCGCACGACCGCCTCGCCCGGACCGGCGGTGGGGCGCGGCACGTCGCGCAGCTCGAGCCGCCCGGGCGCAACGAACACGGCGGCGCGCATCGTGGCGGAGTCGGCGGACGCTTCGCTGCGAAGGGCCCGTGACTCGGCGGAGTCGATGGCGAATGTGGACATGAGAGCACCTCGTTCGAGTCGGCGGTCGGTGACGATTTCGAGCTCGGCGGCCGACGCGCCGACGATGCAACGATGGCCGCGCGCACGCAGGGCGGTCATCAGGCAATTGCGGACAGAGTGCCGACGGGACGGGGAGATCACCCGACTGATATTGGCCCAACTCCCGACGGCGCACGCCAGGAGGAAGGTCTAGCGTTAGTCGGTGAGTTGGACCACGCCCACGACAGCACGGGGTGAGCTACATGACGACGTGTTGGACACGCACGTGGACGAATCACGCGTGGCTTCGCCGTAAGACATTGCCTGACGCCACGCGACCGCGCGCGGCGCCAGGCTCCTGCTCGTCTCGATCACAGGAGGTGGATCATGACAGCGCCGATGATGAAAGGTGCCGACGCGACGATCGGCGAGTCGGATGCGTTGGCCGGTAGCGCGCCGCTGATCCGTCGCCCGCTCGATCTGTCCGGGCGCGCCGTGCTGCTGGCCACCGACGGCTCGCCGTGCGCGCTTGCCGCGGCGCGCGTGGCCCACGCGCTCGCGACGCAGTACCACGCCGTGGTGCACGTCGTCTCGGTGGTGGATACCCGCGGGGCGCCAATCCCGCCGCCCCTCGACGCCGCACTCGCCCTCACCGACGCCATCGGCGGTTCGGAGCTGCACCGCGAGCAGGAGCGCGCGGTGCGCGCCGAGCTCTCCGGTGCAGTCGGTGAGACGATCACGTGGCCCGTGCGGGTCGTGCTCGGCACGCCGTCGGCGGCGATCGCGCGCGAAGCGAAGCACGTCGGCGCGGTGCTCATCGTCGTGGGGCTCCGACGGCACGGCCGGATGGACCGTGTGATGCACGACGAGACGACGCTCAACGTCATGCGCACCGCGGCGTGTCCGGTGCTTGGCATCGTCGCCGAACAGGGTGCACTCCCGAAGCGCATCCTCGCGGCGGTCGACTTCGGCGAAGGAAGCCTCGTCGCCGTGCGGGCCGGTCGCGCCGTCGCCGGTTCGAACCCGACGCTCGTGCTCACGTACGTCGACTCGAGGGACGGTTCATTCGTCGCGCAAGGAGAAGCCACCATCCACGGGCTGGGCCTGCAGGCGGGCTTCGCGAAGCTGGCGCACGACGTGGGCGAGGACGGGATCACGTTCGACCACGTGGTGCTCCACCGAGCGCCGTCGCAGAGCGTGGGACAGGCGCTGCTCGAGTATGCCGACGAGGCGGGCTGCGACCTGATCACCGCCGGCAGCGTTCATCGCGGCCGCGTCGATCGCTGGATCGTGGGCAGCGTCAGCACGGAGCTCGTGCGCGACGGCCGCCGCTCGGTGCTGATCGTGCCGCCGCGACACCAGGGGTGACGGTCGGTCACTCGCGCTGGGCCCCGCCCGCGGCGATGCCGAGCGTGGCGCCTCGATCGGGAGCCGGCGGCTCGAGCTCCACCGGGCCCATCCTCGTCGCATCCGACGGTGCGTCGCCCTCGGCGTCGGCGTTCATCGTCGCGCGCCTGCTGGCGGAGCGCCTGGGCGCGGAGGTGAGCGTCGTCTCGGCGCTCGAGCCCTCGAACGTCGTGGTGCCCCCGCTCGATCCGCCGGCTGCCCCGGTGCGGGCCGGCGCGACGCGGATGGAGGAGCGCCGCGCGCGGCTCGACCTGCTCGCGCGGAGCGCGGACGACGAGGCCGCACGCTGGCCGGTCGAGATCGTGTACGGCGATCGCGTTCCGTCGATCGCGCGGCTCGCGACGGAACGCGGCGCACGGCTCGTCGTCACCGGCCACACGCATCACGGCGTGCTCGAACGGTTCGTCCGGCACGAGACGCCGCTGGCGATCGCTCGAGCCGCGTGCGTGCCCGTGCTCGCCCTTCCCGCCGCGATGACGCGCCTGCCGCGCGGCGTCGTCGTGGCCGTCGGGCTGGGCGACGCCGCAGTGCGCGTCAGTGCCGTGGCGGGCAGTCTGTTCGGCGACGCCGTCGCCGTGCATCTCGTGCACGTCCGCGAGCCGGCGCTTCCTCGCCACGATCGCGCGATGCGCCAGGAGGAGGAAGCGGACGACCGCTCATTCGAGCACGCGTTCGACCGAGCGCGTGAGCGGTGGCGGCTACCCGCCGACGTCTCCGCGGTCACTCGTGTGCTCGTCGGCAAGCCGGCCGACGAGCTGCGGAAGTTCGCGCAGTCCGTCGGAGCGGACCTGCTCGTCGTCGGCCTTTCGATACCGGGGGATGCGCCGCATCTGCCACATCGCTCGCTGGCGGCGCGACTGTACCGCGAGTGGCCGCACGCCCTGCTCCTCGTGCCGATCGGCGACGCCGAATGAGCCGACGGAGTGCTCGCGCGCGTCAGCGGCGAGTTCCTGATCACGTTCGTGTCGTCGACGCTCGGCCAGTGACCGTGTCGCGGCAAGGGCGTCCGGCAGGCGGGCGATCTGGAACAGTGCGTTTCGGGCCGGGGCGCTCAGAGCCTCGGAAGCGTCCATGGCTTGCGATACGACGGTGCGAGCAACGCGTTCGCCTTCGCGTTGCTTCCGAAGCTCCTGCTTCCTTCGTCCCACTCCAATCTCGACGTCGTTCGCAAGGCGATGTTGCCCATGTGCGTGTAGACCGCCGCGAGTCGCCCCGTCTCGATCGTGCAGTTGGGATCCTTCCTGCTTCTCAGGCACTCGATCCAGTTCCTGAGATGCGCTTCGTGAGAGTCCGTTCCCGTCTGACGCGGCAGCGCGGGAATCTTGAACTTTCCTCCCGAAGACTCCGGAAACAGATCCCACGACGACCGGTCGATGACGAGCGTCGCGTCGTTGCCCACGAACGCCAATCCGTAGTTGCGCCCCCACGGGCCACTCTCGATTCCGGCCGTATGTTCCCAGGTGATGTCGTGATCGGGCAGTTGATACGTCACGCTCAGCGTATCGAACGTCTCATGCGCCCGGTCGGGGAAGGCGCGGTTTCCTCCTGATGCGGCGACGGAGAGCGGCAACGCGGTGACGTCCTTGGCCCACAATGCCATGTCCATCAGGTGCACCCCCCAGTCCGTCATCAGGCCGCCGCCGTAATCCCAGAACATGCGCCAGGAGCCATGAAAGCGCGCCTTGTTGAAGCTCCGCTCCGGCGCGGGACCCAGCCACATGTCGAAGTCCACTCCGGAAGGCACCGGTGAGTCGGGCACCTTTGGTTGACCGGCGCCATAGTTGAAGTTGGCCCAGACGAGGGTCTTTCTCAGCTCTCCCAATCCGCCCGACTTGATGAGCCGCATCGCCGATTGCCAGTGATCGCCGCTGCGCTGCTGCTGTCCGACCTGAACGACCTTCTTGTATCTCCGGGCGGCGGCGACCATCAGATCGCATTCCGCGATGCTGTTGGCCAACGGCTTCTCAACGTACACGTCCTTTCCCGCCTCGCAGGCAGCGATAATCTGGTAGCAATGCCAGTGATCGGGCGTACCGATGATCACGGCGTCGATGCTCTTGTCGTCCAGCAGCCGTCGAAAGTCCTTGTAGACGACGGGCGCCTTTCCCTGGAGCTTCGCGATGTCGGCGCTCCGCTCTTTCAGCACGGCATCGTCGACGTCGCATACGGCGCCGCACCGCACCCCCGGCTGCTTCAGCGCCTGGCGCAGGTCTGCCATCCCCTGCCCTCTCGCCCCGATCAGACCCAGGACGATCGTGTCGGTGCCCGAGCGTCGTGACGTCGCGTCAGCCGACGCCGCGGCCGGTGCCGGCAGCACCCCCGCGAATCCGGTCGCGGCCAACAGCTTCGTCGAAGTGGCGAGAAATTCACGTCTGGTGTTGGACATGAAGTGACTGGTCGATGTTGGAATGGCGATGTGAGCCGAGGCCGTGCGAGTATACGGCTCGATCGCGCGGGGTGCGACGGCTGGCGTCGAGCCCCCGCGCACTCGGAGCATCGTGGACCTGCCTCGTACGAGAGCGCAGATTCCATCGCGGCCGCCCTGGCCCGGTGCTCCTCTTGACCGTCGTGAGGAGCGGTCAATGACCAAGCGCGGACTGCTGAAGCGAATCGGCGCCGGCCTGCTCGCTCTCGCCATGATCGCTGTACTTGCCAGGGCGAGCTGGGAGGCGGTGATGCGCCGTAGTGTGCGGCGCTCGATCCCGATGCCCGGCCGATTGGTCGACGTCGGTGGCGGACGTCGCCAGCACCTCGACTGCCGCGGCCATGGAGCGCCCACGGTCTGCTCGAGTCAGGGCGTGTCCGGAGTCACTCACACGGGGTCAGCGCTTCGCGAGAACTCGCCGTCGCGACGTCGCCTCCGCCTCCAGCCGGCCGCACATGAGGTCGCACAGCCGGAAGACGTCGTCGCCGGCTAGTCCATAGTACACGTAGAGCCCTTCCTTCCGGCGGGTGACGAAGCCGGCCGCGTTCAGGAGCTGCAGGTGCTTCGAGACGTTCGCGGTGCCGAAGCCCGTGAGCTCCACGAGCTCGCCGACCGTCCGCTCCCCGGAGCGGAGCGCATTCATGATGTGCAGGCGCGCCGGCTCACCGAGCGCTCGGAAGCGCTCGGCGACCAGGTCGATCTGCTCGGGGGTGAGGCGGGTCCTGGCCATCGCACGCTCGCTCGTTCAGCTGACCGGCAAGATATCCGTCGCGACCCACGTGTGGGAGCGCGCGGGCGTGACCGGCTTCGATCGTCCGCTCGCGCCCTCCCGCGCGACGGGAAGCCCGGCCGCGTTCCATTCGGCGAAGCCACCCGACATGCTGACGACGTTCGTCCGTCCGCTGGCCTGAAAAAGGCTCGCGGCGATGATGGAACGCCGTCCGCTCTGACACTGCACGACGAGCGGCCGGTCAGAGGGTAGCTCGGTCATGTGCTCGGTGAGGTAGCCGAGCGGAATGTTCTGCGCGCCAGGCAGGTGGCCCGCCTCCCACTCGGTGCCGCCGCGCACGTCGATCACCGTCGCTCCGCGCGCGATCATCGACGCGACCTCACGGGGGCTGGCCTGAAGGACTTTCTGCAGCGTCCGTCCCGAGCGAGTCCAGGCGCGAACGGCATCGGTGCCGAGAACGCCGCCCACCTGATCCAATCCGATCGTCTCGAGGTCACGCACCGCTTCGCGCACCGTGCGCACATCGTCCGAGATCAGATAGATCTCACGGTCGTAGGGCAACAGCCATCCGGCCGACGTCGTGAAGCCGTCGTCGAGCGGGATGTTCAGTGTGCCCGGGACGTGTCCTGCCGCGAATGCCGCGGCCGGACGTGTATCGACGACGAGCGCGCGACGGCGCAGCAGGTCATCGAGCGCTTCGACGGGGAGGCGTACCGGAGGACGCCGCTCGCCCACGATTCGCGGACCCTCGCGGTTGATCCGCTTCATCTCCTTGAAGTATCGCGGCGGCTCGGGCTGACCGTCCAGCACGAGGCGCACGAACTCGTTCTCGTCAGTGATGGACAGCGCCCAGTTGGCGAGCTTCTCGTATCCGACCGTCGACGACGGCACCGCGCCGAGCGCTTTACCGCACGCGGATCCCGCGCCATGGCCGGGCCACACCTGTAGATGATCGGGGAGCGCCCGGAAGCGTTCGAGCGAACGGAAGAGCGCATGCGCACCGGCTTCCATCGCCCCCTTCATCCCCGCCACGCGCTCGAGCAGGTCGGGACGTCCGACGTCACCGACGAAGACGAAATCGCCGGTGAGGATTCCACACGGCCCGGCATCCGCGGGCGTGTCGGTGACGAGGAAGGAGAGATGCTCCGGCGTGTGTCCAGGCGTGTGCCGCGCTTCGATCCGGATGTTGCCGATCATGAAGTGATCGCCGTCGGCGAGCAGATGCGCCCGCGTCTCCGCGGCATAGCCGTACTGCCAGTCGGGACCGCCCTCCTTCGAGAGGAAGAGCTTCGCTCCCGTGCGCTGGGCGAGCTCGCGCGCGCCGCTCACGAAGTCGGCGTGGATGTGCGTCTCGGTCACGTGCGTGACGCGCAGCCCTTCGCGCGTCGCCGCATTCACGTAATGCTCGACGTCGCGATTCGGATCGACGACGAGCGCCTCGCCGGTGCGTTGGCAGCCGATCAGATAGCTCGCCTGGGCGAGTCGGGGATCGTAGAAGCGCTGGAAGTACATGGGAGTGGTCTCGAGCCCAGAGATCGCTCGTCGCGCCGGTGGCAGCGCGGCGTCGCACGAGGAGGCACCAGGGCAGCAGCGGGTCGCGCCCTTCCCCGCGACCGTCGCGCCGCCGCGAGCCCTAGTATTATCGTCTTTGGTTGAATGGTAGATTATGCCGAGTCGGAGCGCGCGTCAAGCGCGGCGCCGGCGACGACACCCACGTCGACGGCAGAGCTCGGCGCGACGCATCGACGCTGCGCACCAGGCCGCGCGCGCGGTCCATCGGGGCGTGCATCGGCTGCGTTGCGGCGCCCGGGTGTCGCGCCGGGCGCATGGTGCCTCAGCGATTCCTCGAGGATTGGAGCGCGCGGGTCGTCAGTCGACGCCCGACAGCGCGAACGGGTATCG
>Ga0207691_10002095_pt1 | contig 19497 bp, 17 predicted proteins | sample KBSM13metaG_FD_184327 | JGI IMG/M metagenome (GOLD analysis project Ga0207691, IMG submission 184327) | Miscanthus rhizosphere microbial communities from Kellogg Biological Station, Michigan, USA - KBS M1-3 metaG (SPAdes) (version 2) | ecosystem: Host-associated > Plants > Roots > Rhizosphere >... | reverse complement strand
AGCCGGCCCCACGGACCACGCGGCTGGCGATTTCCCTGCACGGCCTGCGCATATTTAATCAAACCGATCGCCGCCGAGAACTGCGGGTTTTCAAATGCACTCGTTAGGCCGGACATGCTTTGGGCATGCGAGACCCGCGCCGGAATGCCAAAAACATCTTCCGCGAGATTATCGATGCCGTTGAGCAGACTGCATCCGCCGGTAATGAAAATCCCGTCGCCGAGGTAATTCAGAAATGGTTCATCTTCGAGAGCGCGCTTGAGGAGCTCGAAAGTCTCGCGCAAACGCATGTGGATAATCGTGTTGAGCGTCTCGCGCTCCACTTCCTTGCCCGCGAAACCGGAATCATCCTTCAACAGGACCGTCTCGCCTGGGAGGCAATTGCCAAGAATGGTGCTGCCTTCCTCGATCTTGAGCTTCTCGGCGCGCGTCATCGGAATACGCAAACCCATCGAGATATCGTTGGTAATGTGATCCCCGCCGACTGCGAGGACGCCACTTTGTTTTACCGCGCCGTCCACGTAGAGCACGTAATCGGTCGTCCCGCCGCCGATATCGATGACGAGCGCGCCAATATTCTTCTGATGTTGGGTGAGGACGACCTGGGCCGCCGCGAAAGGAGTGAAGACAACGTCTTCCACATCGAGCGGCAATTCCTTGACGCAGCGTATCGTGTTCTGAATCCGCGTTCGCACGCCGTGAATGATATGGAAATCGGCCTCCAATTTTTGGCCTAACATTCCCACTGGGTTGAGCACGCCGTTTTGCCCGTCGACGTGATAATGCTGGATGATTGAGTGCAGAAACGCGTTTTGCGCCGGGATGCTCACTTCACGAGCATTGATTTTAACGTCTTCGACATCCTGCTCATCGATCTCGTCGCGTTCATCCGGCAGAGCGACGCAGCCACGGTTGTTGAAACTCTGAATGTGCGCGCCGGTAATGCCGATGTAGACGCTGCGAACCATGATGTCGCTTTTCTCTTCGGCATCCACGACCGCCTCGTGCACACACTTCATCGCCGTCTCAAAATCCACTATCTCGCCCTTGCGCACTCCGCGCGACGGCGCCTGGCCAACTCCGAGAATTTTGATTGTTCCGTCGGGTTTTCCTTCGCCGACAACGACACAAATTTTCGAAGTCCCGATTTCGAGACCGACCATCAAGTTGCTGCTAGCCATTAGGTTTGCTTTCCTGGTTAAAACGTTGAAGCGGGATCGCTTTGCGCACCGGCATAGGCGAAGGATTGGACTGATATTTTTTTACGCCGGGGCTGTAGGGCAGAGTCTTCTTCGACGGCGGAAAAACCGGCGTTGCTTTCCGAATCTGCGGTTCTGCGACCACCGGCTTGGTTTCCTTCGGCGCGGGTTTCGGGAGGTGCATCGCTTCGGCGGGCTCCGAGTCCGGATCCAACTCCGAGAGCACAGCTGAGACGGGCCGGGCAAACGTGACCGGGATGTTTCGCGCCACCAGAAGGTTCACGGTCTCGAGTTCGCGATGCGAATCGTCGCTGTAGACCAGGAACTGTTCGAGCCGCTGCATCTGGGTGTCGAGATGGTCAAAGCCAAACATGACCTGGGCGTGATTCTTATCCGTCACGAGCAGGCAATAACCTTTCGAAACATCCACCTCCCGGATTTGGAAGCGCGTCTGCATAAAGCTGGTCGTCGTTAGGCGAAGAAGTTCGAGGGCGGCTTTCGCCTCAAATGATTCAATCACTTTGCCGGGAACGAGCGCCTCGCTCGAACAGCCCGTGATCATCGGCAAGGCGAGATACTCCGTGAGCAATTTCTTTTCCTTCATGAGAATGCCGCGCGCGTCGATGAGGAAGGCAACGTCCGACGCGAAAGGGTTTGTGACCGCTTTTTCGCTCGTGATCCAGGCGATCGGCTTCCGCTCCGTTATGCGAATATCGATTTCGTTAGGCATGTTCCGATCAACCTGGACCTCATCAACCTGGGGAAGGCGCTGCAGACGGTCGTGAACTTGGGCGAGATTGATCGAGAAAATATTCACTCCCTCCCGCAGACCGGCCATTTTCAGGACCTGATCGCGCTGGAGAGTGCCATCTGTCTGGATGTCGATCGTCGCCAGGCGATACTCGGGATTATCAAAGAAAAAGCGGCTCAAGCCCGTGCGAACGCCATAGTAAAGCCCGGCGCAAATCGCGACCACGAGTGCGATCTTGGAGAGCACGACAAGAATTTGGCGATTGCGATAACGCGTCGCCCGGCGCGCCCTGACATTGACGTCAAGCAGATGCTGCTGGCGACGTTGGCGCGAAGTCGAGAGCCGGCGGTTGCCCAGCTGGATTCGGGTCTTGTTTGCTTGCGCTCTCATTTCTTGGGCGGCCGCGCGGCCAGGGAAAGTTCGATGATGCGCGTGCAGAGTTGCGGGTAGGTAATACCGGCGACTCCGGCGGCTTCGGGCAAAAGGCTCGCTTCCGTCATGCCCGGAATCGTGTTGATCTCGAGAACGAATGGCTCGTCCTGCGCCGAGAGAAGGACGTCGACACGCGAATAAACTTTCGCGCCTAACGATTGCGTTGCGAGGAGAGCGAGGTCCTGGATTTTCCTCGTCAGCTCGACCGAAATTGCGGCCGGGCAAACGTGTTCCGCGCTGCCGCCAGCCTGCGGATTGAGAAAAGGATACTTGTTATTGAAGTCGTAGAAGCCGCTCTTGGGAATGATCTCGATAATCGGCAAGGCGAGCTCGCCCAGAACGCCAACGGTCAGCTCCCGACCAGGAATGAATTGCTCGATCAAAAATTCCTTGTCGTATTGCGCAACCTCGCGCAGCGCCGAAGCGACCTGGCTCTCCTCTTTAATAATGCAAATCCCCACCGTCGATCCCTGACGGGGCGCCTTGATGACGTACGGCAGCGGAAAGTTGGGCTGCTGGCCATCGCGAATAACCTCCCAGTGCGGCGTCGCCACGCCGTGCTGGCTGAACTTTTCTTTCGACGCGATCTTGTCGAAAGCCAGCCGGCTCTCAGCTACCCCTTCGCCGGTAAAAGGAACACCGCGATCCTGCAAGATTTGTTGCAGCTGCCCGTCTTCCCCAAAAGTGCCGTGAACGGCAATGAAAGCGATCTCAGTGTCGTTAGGCAAGACGAAGCTGGTATCCGCGACGTCAACTTCCGTGACCTTTGCACCTAACGACCGAAGCGCTTTGGCGACACCCGCGCCGGTCGCAAGGGAAACGGCGCGCTCAGAGCCCGGACCACCCTTCAGAACAGCGATGGGTTTGCCGGCTACATCGATCATCGCGTCAGCTCCTCGCCCACGATTTGCACCTCGGTCTCCAATTCGATCCCGCGTTCTTTGCGCGCGACGGCCTGAATTTGGCCGATCAATTCCAGAACTTGATCCGCCGTCGCCGCGCCTTCGTTGACGATAAAGTTGCCATGAACTTCTGAGACCCGCGCATCGCCTACCCGCGCACCTTTCAAACCCAGTTCATCGACCAGTTTCCCCGCCGGACAAGCCGTGGGATTCTTGAAAATGCAGCCGGCGCTTTTCGCAATCGGTTGGGTGGTGCGTCGCTTCTCCTGCGATGCCTCCAATCGCCTAACGATCTCTTCAGTCGAGGATTTTTCTCCGCGGAAAACAGCCGAGACGGCGAAATTCTTCTCGAGCGCCGGCACGTGCCGGTAATGTATCTCCAGTTCCGCGGGCGTTTTTTCGTGGGCAACACCCTCCCGGTCGAGATAACGCACCCGCACCACTTTATCGAAAGTCTGTCCGCCCATTGCGCCTGCGTTCATGCGCAAGGCGCCGCCCACCTCGCCCGGAATTCCCTCCATCCATTCGAAGCCCCCAATCCCGGCAGCTTTGCCGGCATACGCAATCTCTTTCAGTTTCGCACCAACGCCCGCAGTGATCTCTACGCCCGACGCTTCGACCCGATCGAATTCGCCTCCACTTGGATGCACCACCACGCCGGGAATTCCTCCTTCTCGCACGAGCAGATTGGAGCCGCGTCCCATGACGAAGAACGGCAAATTTTCCCGGTGACAAAAACGAATCAGCTTCGCGAAAGCCTCCTCGCTTCGCGGCTCGACCCAAAACTGCGCCGGCCCACCCACCCGCAGTGTAGTGTGTTTCGCGAGCGGCTCGAAAAGTCTTACTTCACCTTCAGCCCCCACGATTTCCTTCAGTCTTTCCGCAACCACCAGCTGGGCCGCGAGTGTGGCTAGCTGTTCGTGCACGTTGCCAGCCCCGAGACTTAAAACCAGGTCGCCCTCCGACAGCATGCGCCCCATATCCGCATGCAAACGGTCGAGCCGCGGCTGATAGGAAACGCCGCGATGACCGTGGGACAAAATCGCATCGGCTACCGTTTGCCCGGTAACGCCGGGCAAGGCGGCTTCGCTCGCAGCATAAACGTCCGTCACAAAAACGTGATCAGCATCATCAAAGGCAGCGCCGAACTGATGTTGGAGTGCATGTGTCCGCGAGTAACGATGCGGCTGGAACATGGTCAGAACACGCCTACGACCCGCCGATTTCGCCGTCGCGAGCGTTGCCCTGATCTCAGTCGGGTGGTGGGCATAGTCATCCACCAGAAGAAAACGATCGCTTTGATATTTGATCTCAAAGCGCCGGCGGGCGTGACGAAACGTGCCTAACGAATTCGAGATCTTTTCGAAAGGAATGCCAAGCTCGCTCGCCAGCGCGATCACGCCGAGCGCATTACTGACATTGTGTTTTCCCGGGACATTCAAAGTGGCGTCGCCCAGTTTTTCTTCGCCACGCTGAACGCAGAAAGTTGCGGCGAAATCCTGCAATTCGATCCCGGTGGCGCGATAACGGGCGTGGTCAGCGAAGCCATAAGACACGGCCTCGGAACGGCCCCCGCAAATCCGGGCGGCATGCGGATCGTCCGCGCAATAAAAAATCGCTCCGCTGGTTTGGGCGATGAGTTTCTCAAAGACTTTCTCGATCTCTTCCAGGTCGCGATAGAAATCGAGGTGCTCTTCTTCGACATTGAGAATGAGCGCGTGCTCAGGGTGAAAGAGCTGCAAGGTGCCGTCGCTTTCATCCCCTTCCGCCACGAAATATTCGCCACGCGGATCCCAGTGCGCGTTGCTCCCGAGAATCGGAATCTCCGCGCCCACGTAGTGCGACGGATGCAATTGGCCGCCGCGCAGGACATGCGCCGTCATGGCTGACGTAGTCGTCTTGCCGTGCATTCCCGCGATGACGATGCCGCGTTTGCCCTGCATGATTGCAGCGAGCGCTTCCGCCCGACGAATGGCGGGAATCCGGCCGTCCCGCGCACTGACGAGGATCGGATTAGTTTCCTTAATCGCTGATGAAAAAATGATCAGCTCTGCATCCGCCGCGTCCTCGCTCTGATGTGGAGAAAAGAAGCGCAAACCCAGCTGCTGAAGGCGATCGATTTCGAGGGTGCGCGCTTTATCCGAACCACGCACATCGTGTCCGAGTTCGAGCAGAAGGGCGGCAATGCCGCTCATCCCGCTGCCGGCGACACCAATCAAATGGATCGCGTGCCGCTCTTCGGTCAGAAATTTCTGAAGTTCGAGGTCAGGCAGCGACGGCGTCATTGGAATGACAGTATCTTTCCAGGGTTTCGGCAATTAAATCGGCTGCATGTGTCGGGGCGAGCGCCGCGATATTGGCGGACATGGTGCGCAGCGTTTCCGGATTTCCAAGCAGCTCGCGAATCTTCTCCGCGAGCAGGTCGCCCGCTAATTCGGCTTCCTGGACCATGACGGCGGCATTCGCCTTCACGAAAATCTCGGCGTTGCGCGTCTGATGATCATCGGCCGCGTACGGATACGGCACGAGAAGCGCAGGCAATCTGAACATTGCCAACTCGGCCAAGCTGGCGGCGCCCGCTCGGGTGATGGCGAAGTCCGCCGCGCTGTAAACCTCCTCCATTCGGTGGTGAAAAGCGGCGACGTAAGCAGGAATATTTTCGCGCCGATAATTATCCGCGAGCAATCGTTCATCGCGGAGTCCGGCAAGATGAATCACCTGCAGTCCGCCCCCTTGCAATGAAGACATCGCCTTAATCAATGCCTGATTGATTCCGCTCGCGCCCTGGCTGCCACCCATGACGAGCAGAGTCGGAATTCCTGGACGCAGTCCCAGCTTTTCGCGCGCCTCGGCGCGATCGATCATGTGCAGAGTTGAGCGGATGGGTGTGCCGGTGAACTCAGTGCGCGCCTTCGGGAAGAAAGTGGCGCATTCCTTAAACCCGAGAAGAACGGCCCGGACAAAACGCGCAGTGTAGCGGTTCGCTTTTCCGGGAAACGCGTTCGACTCATGGATAAAGGTCGGGATGCGACGCAGCCGCCCCGCCAGGACCGGCGCGGTCGAAGTGAATCCGCCCATGCCGAGGACGACTTGCGGATCGAATTTTCGGAAGATGCCGCGGCAGACGGACAAACTGTCGTTGAATCGCCTAACGAATGCCAGAATGGCTGGCGAAAAAGGCGAAGGCAAAGCAACGGTGGGCAATTTTTCAAAGCGAAAGTCCGGCCGACCCTCGAGTGCGAGGGTATCGATCTCCTTCTCCGAAATGAAGAGGAGCACCTCGTGTCCGCGCGCGCGGAGCGCCTCGGCCACGGCCAGCCCCGGGAAGAGATGTCCGCCCGTTCCACCACATGCAATAACGGCGTTCATTGGTTGGGAGTTTCCATTTCAGATTCGTGGGGTGACCCGCACCCGCATCGCCATTTCTTTGCGCGGCGCGGGCTCGAGCACGCCTTGCCGATAAATGTTTAAAAGAAGCCCAATTGAAAAAAGTGCCACCACTAGATTCGATCCGCCATAACTGACGAGCGGAAGCGGGAGACCTTTGTTCGGCAGGAGCGAGGTCACGACGCCAATGTTGATGGACGCCTGGAACGCAATCAGCGAAACGATCCCGCTCGCGAGGAGGAGTCCGAACCGGTCGCGCGCGTGCAGCGCGATCGTCATTCCACAAACGATGATGAGCACGAAAAGAGAGATCACGAGGAGACTGAAGCGCAGCCCCAGTTCCTCACCGACGATGGGAAAAATGAAATCGGTATGCGCATAAGGCAGGTAGGACATCTTTTGACGGCCGTTGCCGAGGCCGAGGCCGTCGATCCCGCCGCTGCCAAATGCGATCAGGGCCTGCATCTGCTGCAACCCCGCCCCCAGCTTGTGTTCCTCGGGATGAAGGAATGCCATGAGCCGGCTGTTGCGCTCGGCGATGTGAGTGGCGAGAAAGAGGATCGAACCGATTCCGCCTAACGAAATGGTTGCTAGCACCGCCAGATTCGTTCCAGCGATAAACATCACCACGAAAGCAGTGGCGCTAATCAGCACGGTTGTGCCGAGATCGACTTCCGTGATGATGAGTGAGAGCAGGAGGCTGATCACCACCATGGGAAAGACGAAACCTCGCCAGAACTGTTTGCTCTGCGGCTCGTAACGCGAAAACCAAAACGCGAGGAAAAAGACGGCCGCGATTTTGGCGAATTCGGAGGGCTGACAGGTGATGTTGTGGAAAGCCAGCCAACGCCAGGAACCATTAATCTTATGGCGCAGCGGCGGAAGAAAACAGAGGACGAGTCCAATCAGCGCAATCGCAAACCAAACGTACCACGTGCGCTGCCAAAAATGGTAATCGATCAATGCCCCGGCGATGCAAGCCGCCAGACCAATCCCGAGCCACATGGCGTGTTTACGCACGTAAAAATAAACGTCGCCCTGGCTGTCGCGGGCGAAAGCGCCGGTACTGAAAAGGATCACAATCCCGATCGCGAGCAGTCCGAGGACAGCGAGAAACAGGATGTAGGCGCTCTTCCGGTGCATTGACTGGGTATACTCTCGTTAGTCTGCTTTGCTGTGCTTGGGAGTCGTCGCGCTGGCGCTAGCGGGGATGTGCAGCTTTTGGCCGATCTGAAGTTTGCGCGGATCATCGATCTGGTTGAGTTCGAGGAGCGCGTCGTAATTGACGTGTAAATGGCGCGCAATCGTGACCGGGTTATCGCCTTTCACGACCACGTAGGTTTTTCCGGAATCCACCACGCCAGAAGTTTTCGTCGCGGGCTTTGGGTGCTCCGCCGCTTTTTCGACTGGGTTCGTTTGAGTTTGAGCCGCGACTTTGGTGACTTCGTTAGGCGCAACGCTGGCCGCCGGTTCCGTCGCAGCTGCGGGGCTCGCGGTCGTCTCAGCGGCAAGCGTCGTGTTTTCGAGCGAACCGGGCAAAACTGCCTCCCGGGTTTTGATCGTATTGAACGCAATGATCCCCGCGACCGCGACGATATGGAGCAGCAGGACGATGAGCAGTGCCCGCGACAATTTCATGTTCGGCTCTGCCATTTCCTCGTAATCCATTCCGTCGGGAAGTCCCAGCGTGCGTCTTCGCGTGGCGGTGGCGCTTAGTTTTTTTCGTTTAAGCATCGATGGTATTTTCATGGTCGTGGGTCGGGTAAACCGCGCACAAAGGCGCGAAACTGATCGCCGCGGTCGGCGTAACTCTTGAACATGTCGAAAGAGGAAGTCCCGGGGGAAAAGAGAACAGTCTCGCCATCGTGCGCGATCTTCTGCGCCCGCTCGACGGCTGCGCCTAAAGAGCCGACAACTTCGCATTCCGTCGCCTCGCGCCAATCCTGCGCAACACGGTGCCCGATTTCGCCAATCAGAACAGCGCGCCGCACTTTGCGAGCGACGAGGGGCGCAATCGAGTCGAAGGCGAAACCTTTGTCCTTCCCGCCCGCGATCAGAATGATTGGCCGGGTCGCGCTGAGCAGAGCCTTTTCCAACGCATCGAGATTCGTCGCCTTCGAATCGTTCACAAACTCGACTCCGCCGATCGCGCGAATGAATTCGAGGCGATGCAACTGGGCGCGATACGCGCAAAGCGGCGGAACCATCTCCTCAAACGAGAGACCGCGCGCTCGTCCGACGGCCAGCGCGGCCATCATGTTTTCGGCGTTGTGCGGCCCGCGTAATTGCGCCTGGGAAAGTTGCAAAACCTGTTGCTGGCGAAACAGAATCCAGCCGTCGCCTAACGAAAAGTCGCCGTCGTTCGTCCAGGCGCTAAAGGTGACGACGCTGGGCTTTAGCGGGGGAAGATGCTCGGCCACGTTCACGACCGCGGTGTCGTCCGCGGTCTGATTTTCGAAAATGCGCAGCTTCGCGTCCCGGTACTCGCGGACCGATGCATAACGATCGAGATGATCGGGCGCGAAGTTAAGCCAGACGCTAATCTCCGGATGAAATTCGCGGATGGTTTCTAGCTGAAACGAACTCACCTCAACCGTCAGGACGGCGAGATCGTCATTCTCACGCGCGGCTTCGACCAGTGGTTTGCCGATATTGCCGCAGGCCACCGTACGCTGGCCGCAGGCGTTCAGCATTTGCGCGATCAATTCCGTCGTCGTCGTCTTGCCGTTGGTGCCGGTGATCCCGATGATCGGCACTTTTGCGAATTGAAAACCGAGCTCCAATTCGCCAATCGTCGGGATATTCTTGCGCGAGAAATTTTTCGCCAGGGCCAGTTCCGGATCGATTCCTGGACTGTAAACGCCGAGGTCATAGACGGTCGGATCTTCCTCTGCGAGTGGGCCGCAAAGAAGGTAAACACCACGCGCCCGCAGCGGCTCGAGCCCGGACAATTTTCCCTCAGGCGCACTGTCGAGCAGCGTGACCTTCGCGCCTTCCTCAGCGAGGAGCAGCGCGGCGGCCTTACCACTCCGGCCGGCACCGAGCACGGCGACATTTTTGTTTTTGTAATCGGGCTTCATCGCAGTTTCAACGTGGCCAATCCAAGGAGCGCGAAGACAAAGGAAAGAATCCAAAACCTGACGATCACCGTGTTTTCCTTCCAGCCGCTCAGCTCGAAGTGATGATGAATCGGCGACATGGCGAAAAGCCGTCGGCCAGTCAGTTTAAAACTCAGGACCTGGAGAATGACCGAGACTGCTTCAATCACAAAAACCCCGCCGACCACAGCGAGAAGCAGCTCCTGTTTACAGCAAATCGCCACGACCCCGATCGTGCCGCCAATGGCGAGCGAACCGGTGTCGCCCATGAAAACTTTGGCCGGATGACAGTTGAACCAAAGGAAGCCGAGCCCCGCACCGGCCAGGGCCGAACAGACCACGGTCAGTTCACCGGTGAAGGGATAAAACGGAACCTGCAAATATTGTGCGATCCGATAATTCCCGGCGGCATACGAGAGGAGCGCATAGGCCATCGCGACTGTGATCGTGCAGCCGATCGCGAGACCATCGAGGCCATCCGTGAGATTGACCGCGTTCGACGCGCCGACAATGACGAGCGTGAAGAAGAAAAACGTGAACGCGCCCATGTTCACGATCACCGGTACCTTGAAGAAAGGAAGATAAAGGGCGCGCGCCTGCACCTCGATCAACGGATTGAAGAGAAAAAATGCGGTGACGATTCCGGCGAGAATGATTTGAAAAACCAATTTTAGACGTCCGCTGATGCCGTCGGAACGTTTCTTCGTCACCTTCAGGTAATCGTCGACGAAACCGAGCACACCGAGATAGGCCATGCAGAAGAGGACAAGCCAGACGAACGGATTATCGGGGCGTGCCCAGGCGATCGAAGTCATCACGACTGTGCCGATGATCAGCACTCCACCCATCGTTGGGGTGCCCTGCTTACCACCGTGCAACTCTGCGAGGTGTCGCACTTCCGCCGCGGTTCGAATCGGTTGACCGATCTTCAACGAGATCAATTTTCGAATAACGTAATTGCCGAAAAGAAGTGAGAGCGCAAAAGCGGTGATGGCCGCCAAAACCGCGCGGAAAGTGACATAATAGAAAACATTGAAGCCTTTGAACTCCTCGGTCAGGCGATGGAGATAGAACATCATGACGCGGAGCCGTTTCCCTTCTGGCGTTTGACGAATTCCTCCAAAACTTGTTCGGTTCGCGCCGTCCGGCTCCCCTTTATAAGGACGAGATCGCCGGTGTGCGTGACCGAGCCGAGCAATTCGGCCGCTTCCCCTGCCGAACCGACCACTCTGGAATCTTTCAAACCGGCAGCCTGCGCGGCGGAAGCCATCGCGGCCGAGTCTTCGCCGAGAGCAATGAGTTGATCGATGCCTAACGTGGCTGCGGTTCGGCCAACTTCCTCGTGGCCGCGGGTTGATTCAGCACCGAGCTCCGACATTTGACCAAGAACCGCGATGCGCCGGCCGTCCGTATCGAGCTCGGCAAGGGTGCGAAGCGCAGCCTTGGTAGAATCAGGATTCGCGTTGTAGCTGTCATCTATGAATTGAACGCCCGCGATGTTTTTGATTTGCAAGCGCGCCCGGGCAAGCGGAGCGGCGGTGAGCCCGGCGGCGCACTCCTCGAGGGAAAGGCCAAAAATTCGGCCGGCGGCAACGGCCAGGAGTGCGTTCTGCACCATGTGCAATCCCGGCACAGGCAGAACGGCTCGACAAAAGTGGGCCCCTTCTACGATGGAAAATTCCGCTCCGCTCGCCGTTTGCACGATGTCACGCGCTTGCAGGTCGCCGCGCTCCAGACCCGCCAGGATCGTGCGGGCGGCAGTTCGTTGCGCGATGGTTTCCGCAAACTCGTCGCCGGCATTTAGAATCAATGTTCCGTCCGCGCCTAACGACGCCGCGAGATCGCCTTTCTCGCGCGCAATCGCGTCGCGCGAACCCATGAATTCGATATGCGCGATGCCAATATTGGTGATGATGGCGACATTCGGTTGGGCCAGGGCGGCGAGCGGCGTGATCTCACCGGGATGATTCATCCCAATCTCCCAGACTCCCACTTGATCCTCCGCCGTCGCTTCGAGAATCGTCCGCGGCAGGCCAATGTGGTTGTTGAAATTTCCCTCCGTTTTGGTCACCCGCATCCGCCGCGCTAAGACCGAAGCAGTAAAATCCTTCGTGCTTGTTTTGCCGTTGCTTCCGGTGATGGCCACCACTTTTATGCCTAACGAACGACGGTAGCGCGCCGCAATTTGCTGGTAACCGATAAGCGAATCCGCAACGCGCACCAGCGCGAATTGAGGCGGGGTTCGCCCGGTCCAACCATTTTCGATCAGGGCCCCGGCGGCGCCGCCTTCTGCGACCTGCTCAACAAATTTGTGGCCGTCGAAATTAGTCCCACGCAACGCGACGAAAAGATCGCCCGGTTGGAGCGTCCGCGAATCGGTGCTGAGCCGGGTCACCAATCGCGCACCGTCGCCATTTTCTCTGACGGCGCCGGCGAACTCTGTGATTTGATCGAGCGAAAGAGGATTCATCTTAACGCCACGGTCTGCGGGGACGAGGCGCGTCTTGGGCGTCGGCTGAGGTAACTGCTCTCTGCCATCGCGACCTTTGACTGAAGGCTTCGGACAGAAGTGAAAGCTCCAGGTAAATTGAGGCGCGGTGGCGAAGTTCTGCTCGCGGCGGCGCTGTAACTGGCGTGGCGGCGGCGCGCAATCGCCGCTTCTTCCTGTGACCGTTTTGAGCCGTGTTCATCAGTTCAAAATTCCAGTGGTCGATTGTCGAGCGCGCGCAGGGCCGTCTGGCGGTCGTCGAACGGGATGGTGTGATCGGCAAATTCCTGGTAGGCCTCGTGGCCTTTGCCGGCGACCAGGACAATGTCGCGCGGCTGAGCCAGTGCGACGGCGCGCGCGATAGCTTCCGCGCGATCCGGGACGGTTTCGAAATTTGAGGAGCGAAATCCCTTTTGAACATCAGCTATAATGGCGAGCGGATCTTCCTTTCGCGGATTGTCCGACGTGATGATGGCGTAATCCGCGTTTTGATCGGCGACCCGGCCCATGAGCGGACGTTTGCGTTTGTCGCGATCGCCGCCCGCGCCGAAAACGACGATGAGACGGTTGGGATTCAACTCGCGCAACGTTTTGAGGACATTGAGAAGCGCGTCATCGGTGTGCGCATAATCGACGAAAACCTGGAACTGACGTTTCGCCGGAACGGCTTCGAGCCGGCCGGGAACCTGTGGCGCTCTGGCCAGGCAAAGAACCGCCTCGCGCAGAGGAACGCCTAACGACGTGGCCGCAGCGAGCGCTGCCATCGCATTCGAGACGTTGAAGCGGCCGATGAGCGGCACGCGCACGAGATAGATCTTGCCGCGCGCATCGAGCTGGAAAGAGGTGCCACTAAACTCTGCCCGATAATTCGAAGCCCGGAAATCAGCTCGCGCGCTCATTCCATATGTAATGACGGGCGTTTTGTCCTTCAGCCGGCCGACGATTTGCTCTCCGTAACGATCATCAATGTTGATGACCGCGGTCGCTTGCTTCTTGTTAGGCTGATTCGCCAGACCAGTGAAAAAGCTCGCCTTGGCCTCGAAGTAATTTTCCATCGTCTGATGAAAATCGAGATGGTCCTGGGTCAGGTTGGTAAAGATGGCGGCGTCCCATTCCAGACCACGAGTGCGCTCCTGCGCGAGCGCGATCGACGAAACTTCCATCATCGCAGCCTTGCAGCCGGCATCCGTCATCTGGGCCAGCAGTTCCTGTAAATCGATCGATTCGGGAGTGGTGCGGATCGCGGGCAGGATGCGCTCGCCGATTTCGTAACGCACGGTGCCGATCAACCCGCTGCGAAGTCCGGCGGCGTCGCAAATATGTTTGAGAAGAAAAGTGGTGGTCGTTTTCCCGTTCGTCCCGGTGACCCCGGCCATTTTCAGTCGTAAGGCCGGTTTTTTGAAAAACGTGAACGCGAGATCGGCCATCGCCACCCGACTGTCCGCGACGACGAGCGAGGTGGCGCGGGCATGCGACTCCGGGCGTTCCACCACGATCGCCGACGCGCCTCTCTCGATTGCCTGTTCGACGAATTGGTGACCATCAAATTGGGCACCGCGGACCGCGACGTAGAGCCCGTTTTTTTGCACCCGGCGCGAATCGTAGAAAATGCCATCCACTTCGCGATCGAGAGATCCGAGGACCTCTCGCACCGGGATGGCTTCGGCGAGAGTTTTGAGCTGCATGAGGTGAGGACACGCGAGACGCGGCGAGTTAGCGATGGGCATTAGTTAAGGCGACTCGTCCAGCCGTGGCCTTTGTTCCAAGTTCCTCATGCGGCTCAAGATCGAGATACCGCGCCGCCTTTTCGGCGACGCGGGAAAAAATGGGACCGGCCACGGTCCCACCGAAGTTTAGATTGGGATCTTTAGTGTGGGCGTCGTCGAGCACCACAAGTCCAACGAAGGCCGGATTTTCCGAGGGCAAAAAGCCGCTGAACGAAACGACGTATTTGTTCTTCTCGTAGCCGCCACTGGGCGCGGCCTTTTGCGCGGTGCCGGTTTTCCCCGAAATCGTGAAACCGGGAACGGCGGCTTCGGCCGCGGTCCCACGTTCGCTCACGACCCCACGCAATGCGCGCGCGATCTGCGCGGCCGAGTCTGGCGAGATCACTTGCCTAACGACGGTCGGTTTCAACTCGGTAATCGCCTTGCGTTCATCGCCGACGATCGACCTTACGATCCGCGGTTGAACGAGTTTGCCGCCATTCGCAATTGTTGCCATCGCCATGATCATTTGGAGCGGTGTGACACCAACCTCCTGGCCCATCGGAATCCGAGTGATCGAGATCTTGCTCCAACGCTTCGGCGGATGGACCATGCCGCCGATTTCGCCCGGAAGTTCAATTCCGCTGCGATCGCCGAAACCAAATCGGCGGATGTATTCGTAAAACTTTTCCTCTCCGAGCATAATCGCCATTTTCGCCGCGCCGATGTTGCTCGAGTGGACTAGGATGTCCTGCACGCTCAGGTCGGCGTAGCTTTTGTGATCGTGGAGCGGGCGACCTCCAATATTCCAAACTCCGTTTTCACAAAAGATAACGGAATCGAGCCGGACCTTGCGCTCATTCAGGGCTGACGCCGCCGTCACGATCTTGAAAGTGGAACCGGGCTCCATCATGTCGATGATGGCGCGATTTTTCATCTGCTCCGGCTTCGCATCCGCGCGAAGATTCAGATCAAAGTTCGGCCGATTCGCCATCGCGAGGATCTCGCCGGTTTGCGGCCGCATCAGGATGATGGTGGCCTTTTCTGGCCGAAACTCGCGCATCGCGGCGTCGAGCTCGTCTTCGACGATGGCTTGCAGATGCAGGTCGATCGTCAGGTGGACCTGGCACCCATTGCGCGGCGGATGTTCGGTCCCACGATAAAGCACAATCTCACGGCCCTGCGCGTCATGCTCGATGTAGCGATAACCATCTTCGCCACGCAGATATTGCTCCATCGAGGCTTCGACGCCTTGAATGCCGCGCTGATTGAAATCGGTGAAACCGACCACATGGCAAAGCATCGAGCCGTTTGGATAAACCCGGACCGTGCCGCGTTCGCAGCGAATGCCGCGAAGTTTTTCGTTCTCAAGGTTTTGCTCGAGCGCGCGAGCTTCCGCTTCGGGCAACTCTCTCTTCAAAACAATGTAGGGACGACGAGTGCGGATTTTCTCCGCGATCTCCGGCTCCGGAAGGTGCAGTGCTTTAGCGAGAATGGGGACGAGATCGCCCGGCCGATTTATTAGCGTGCCATCAGCCACTATCGTGGCTACTGGAACGTTTTGGGCGAGCACCTCATCATGGGTGTCGTAGATCGCGCCCCGCTCTGCACGGATGACGTTGCGCCCCACGTTCTTTTCCGCCGCAATCTTCGAGTAATACTCGTGCTTCACCATCTGGAGATAGATCAGCCGATAGGAAAAAACGCTGAAGAGGAGCGCGAAAAGTGCGCAGACGATTGTACAACGAGTTCGACTATTCCAACTCATTGGTCACCTTGCTTGTTAACCACCGGCTGCACTTCGTCCTCGCCCGGGGTCGGCATCGCAGAATTCAGCCTGACGATGCTTTGTTCCGTGATCGGGATCATTTTCAAAGAGCCTTCCTGCAAACGGCGCTGTAACGCAGTGCGGGAAGTGAGCGCGGCGATTTGGACTTTCGCGTCTTCATTTTGCGTCCGAAGAGCGACCAACTCCTGTTCGAGCTTCTTCTTTTGCACTCCCTGGTGATGGAGCTGGACGGTGAGATAGACGTAGCTCAGGCCGGTCACCGCCAGGAAAGCCGTAAGCACAATCCAACGCGCGAGCGAAGACGCATCGATCGGATTGAAATTCTTCCGGCGTCGTTGCGTCATCAGATCCTTTCCGCCACCCGCAGTTTCGCGCTGCGCGAGCGCGGGTTGGCGCGTTGCTCGATCGCGTCCGGTTCGATCGGCTTGTCGTTGACGAGTCGGAGCTGGAATTGCGGATTGCGCCGCGGCTCGGGCCACTCCGGCCGGTCCAGCCATTCGCGGCTACGCTCCCGGAAAAAATTCTTCACAATCCGATCTTCCAGCGAATGGAAAGCGATCACAGCGATGCGACTTCCCGGTTCGAGCCGACTCGTTAGGGCGACGAGGCCTTCCTGAAGCGCGGCGAGCTCGTCGTTCACTTCCATCCGCAGCGCTTGGAAAATCTGCGTCGCCGGATGACGGCGCCCGTGCCGCGCGACAATTTTCTCCACCGTTTTTGCGAGAGTCACGGTGTCTCGGAACGACGTCTCTTTGCGTATCTTCACGATCTGACTGGCAATGCGGCGCGCCGCCGACTCTTCCCCCAGCTCTCGGAAAATCCTGGTCAGTTCCTCCTCCGAGTAGGTGTTGACCACTTCGTCGGCGGTCAGCTCCCGCCGCGGATCCATCCGCATGTCGAGCGGACCGTTGCGCATCAAGCTGAAACCGCGATCGGCGTTCTCCAACTGTCGCGAGGAAACGCCCAGGTCGATCAAGGCGCCGCCAATTTGCGCAATCCCAAGCTCGTCGAGAACGTCGATCGCATTACGAAAATTTGCGTGACGCAACGTCACCCGGCTGCCGAACTCCGCCAGGCGCAGCCGCGCAAACTCGAGCGCGTCAGGATCTTGATCGAGGGCGAGGACATCCGCGCCGGAGCGCAAGATCGCCTCCGTGTGGCCTCCCCCGCCACAGGTGCCGTCGAGAATGAGCGACCCGGGGCGAGGCGAAAGCAATTCGATCGTTTCCGTGACAAGAACCGGACGGTGATAGGTGATGTTCTCCATATCCTGCGCCTCCTCATTGCTCAGCGAGGGTCCGGTCGCGAACCGGATTGGCCGCTCGAATAACAATGCGTTCATCGCTGTGTCTCCTCAGAGTCCGACCATGTCGGCCACGTGCTGATAGGTCGGATGTTCCTCCGCGTGCGCGCGTTTCCGGCGCTGCGGATTCCAAATTTCAAAACGACCGCGCCCGCCGACGAGTGTCACCTCGCCTTTGAGCTCGAGCATTTTGCAAAACTCATCCGAGAGGAGGAGACGACCCTGCTTGTCCGCGGAGCCGTGTTGAGCGCGGGCATGAAGTTGTCGCAGGTAGATGCGCAGATCCCGCGGGGAGACACCCGGTGCGTTTTCAGCGGCAGCGCTGACCCGGGCAAATTCTTGGGGCGACATGACGAGGAGGAATTGGCCACTCGGTTCCGGGACGATGAGGAATTCTTCTGGCTTGCCATTGCGCCGCCAGCGCGAGGGAATTGTGACCCGATGTTTGTCATCGAGCTGATGAACAAACTCTCCCGCGTAAAAATTGAGAAATGAAGAGGTTGGTTCCACCGGTAGGAGAATTAATCCAGATTAATCCACTTTCCCCCACTTTAAACCACTCCAAATTTCGTCGGTCAATAAAATAAATGCCCGTTTGCGCGCTTTTCTTCCGACCCGTATTTTCCCGTTGGCCACCCATGTTTCGAAAAATCTTCCCGTTCGCCGGATGCATCCTCCTCGCCGGCGGCCTTTTTTCCGCTTTCGCCCAGAGCGGCGATGACGACGCGCGCGTGACCGTCGCGATCAATCCCGATGGCTCAAAAACCGTTTATCAAAAAGATGGCGCCGCTCATCAGGCCACCGCCACAACGACGGGCGCCGATGGCAAGGCGAAGGAGAAGATTGTTTACAAGCTCGACAGCGAAGGTCGCTACGAAAGTGGAAAAGTTTTCGCGCCTAACGGCACCCTGCGTTTCCTCACGCGCTATCAATACAATTCGGCGGGGCGACTCGTGCAGGAGACGCAATTGGCCAAGGATAATTCTGTGCGGAGCAAAATTGTTTATGACTACGACTCGATCGGGCGCCCAGCCGGTTACGCTATCTATGATGGCGATGGCAAACTGCTCGGACGCACCAGCACCAGCACCAGAAAGCCTGCAGCCGAGGCTACTCACTCGCCGAGCAAGAAACCGCGCTGACGATCAGCGTCACAAAATGAAAGCGGCTCGTTTGTTATCTCTTCACTCGTTAGGGCAAATTCCTTCCCCACTTGCCAGCACCATGAAACAGAGTTATCAGGTCTTCGCATGATCGATTACATCCAGAAGGGTGGTCTGCTCATGTGGCCCATCCTCGTCTGCAGCATCCTTGCTATCGCCGTTTTTGCGGAACGGCTTTTTTACTTTCACCGAGCGACGATCCACGTCGGTGAATTCCTCCAGGGGCTTTCGAATCTTGTGCAACGGCACAATTACGCCGAGGCCCTCCACGAATGTGCGGGCACGCCCGGACCGGTCGCGCGTGTCATCCATGCGGCGATTATTCGCCACGACTCATCGCGCGCCGAATTGCGCGAAATCGTCCAGGAAGCTGGTCAGCTCGAAGTGCCCAAGCTGGAGCGCTTTCTCGGAGTGCTCGCGACTTTGACTTATCTCGCGCCGCTTATTGGTTTGTTAGGCACAGTCGCGGGAATGATTGAAGCGTTCGGCCTGGTTTCTTCCAATGGCGGTTACGCGACGGTGGCGGAGTTATCGACCGGTGTTTACAAAAGTCTTCTAACCACCGCGGCGGGTCTGGTCGTAGCGACGCCTACTTTTGTCGGTTACAGCTATCTTTCATCGCGGGTCAATACCCTCCTCCATGACATGGAACGTGCCGGGATTGAAGTCGTGCACATGTTGACCGATCACGCGCCTTCCGCGGAGATCATCAGCTTTCAACAAGCCAGGGAGAAGAGCACGGAACACCGCTTCGAACGTTGAGGGGCACATCTTTCCTTCTCGCGCCGAACGAGGAATGAAGCTCACACGGACCAGCCAAATCAACTTCGGCTGGCTCTATGTCTTTCCTCTCCTCGACGTCATTTTTCTTCTCATCTTCTTTTTCCTTCTGAGCTCGAACTTCGTTCTCCAGCCCGGCATTTCTGTCACCGTTCCGTTCTCACGCTTTACTCTCGGGCCACAACCGAACCAGCAAATCATCAGCATCACGGGCGGGCCAAACCCATCGATTTATTTGCGCGATCAGAAAGTATCCCTCGACGAACTTGGACCAGCCCTTGACCTAACGAAAAAGGAGGGCCGCTCGATCGTGATCAAGGCTGACCGCCTCGCATCCTATGATCTGGTGATGGCGGTGACTAATGCCGCCCTCGAGCACGGAATCACCTCAGTCGCCCTAGCGACGACTGCACCACCACCGTGAGCGCCAGCCTCACGCAACCGCCGGGCAGCCTCCTTTTCCGCTGGGAACGTCCGCGCCCGCGCCGTTTCGCGATTG
>Ga0207691_10002094_pt1 | contig 19499 bp, 19 predicted proteins | sample KBSM13metaG_FD_184327 | JGI IMG/M metagenome (GOLD analysis project Ga0207691, IMG submission 184327) | Miscanthus rhizosphere microbial communities from Kellogg Biological Station, Michigan, USA - KBS M1-3 metaG (SPAdes) (version 2) | ecosystem: Host-associated > Plants > Roots > Rhizosphere >... | reverse complement strand
CCAGCGATCCGCCTTCCGACAACAGAGCACTGGCATGCTCGTGAAGTCGGTGATGATCTAGGGCAAAGACTTTTTCAAACTCATCTCTCGACGCCCCGCCCAGCATCTTTACAACTGCCGATTCCTCTAGCGATGTTCCGTCCGACTTAGCCAAAGCATTTCTTCCGCGGCGCTTGCGCAGGAACGACAGGCCCTGACCGTCATTTCCCACAAGCTCGGCACCCAGCGTGATGTCCTTCGCATCGTGTCTGTATCCGTCAATCACTTCATGCGGATAGCCGAACAACACGCTGGAAAGAGCACGCAGCGCCGTACTCTTGCCCGCTTCATTCGGACCGTAGAACACGTTGAGCCCCGGCGAAAGGGGCCCCCATGTCCGGTCATTCCAGACGCCAAATCCGTCGATGTGGAGATTGTCGATCTTCATCTACGATTCCATCAGAAGGTCGACGCCAAGTGCGGTTGCGCGTTCGATCCATTCGCGCATCCGCGCATCATCCGGTGGAAGGAGTTCCTTTCTGCGGAAGAGCGGACCCAGACTGTCGGTGAGTTTCTGACGAAGGTCCGGATCGTTCAAAGCGTTGTCGGCAAGCTTCAAAAAATCACTCACGAGGGTTTCGGTATGGGACAGCGATTCGAAATCCAGCTCGGGCCCGGTTGAAATGCGCACCGATTCGGTTGATATGACCGATTGCAGCTGCTCACGCAGTTCCTCGGCCATGCCATCGCGCTGCAGATCCCGATGGAGCGGACCATTACCTCGAAGGGTGCATCGCACCACGGTGGGCCCGGCAAACGACAGTGCGGCTTCGCGTCCCTGTTCGTGCAATGCCGAAACCAGGCTGTCGATGCGAGTGAGGTTACGAATGGACAATTCCAGATGGGCCCATCGGACTTTGTTGGTTTCGATGAATTCCAGATGGGCCTGGCCATTTCGGTCGACATCCACCTGCAGACAACCACGCGGGCCGGGTTCACGGGCGTTGCGGCCCTGAGGATTTCCCGGATACGCAACGGCCGTGGGTTCAAGTGAGAGAGTCGATCGCGTGTGGACATGGCCGAGCGCCCAGTAGTCAAATTTGGAGGATTTCAACTCATCCAGCGTCACCGGCGCATAATCCGCATGGCCGGTCTGCCCTCTGACATTGGCATGAAGCACTCCGACCGAATAGGGAGAATCCTCATCGGGCTTCATCATCGCGGCAAGGTTCTCCGTCACCCGCTCCCGCGCGTAACTGACTCCGGTCACGCGGGCAATTTCCTTACCTCGTCGAATGACGGGTTCGGTATTCGGCTTTCCCGTGAAGGTGGTGACGTTTGGAGGCAGAAGAAACTCGCTTCCCCACCCGTTTAGCGGATCGTGGTTTCCATGAACGACATAAACCGAAATATCCCGCTCTGCCAGACGTTCCATCTGGCGACGAAACGCAACAAGCGCTCGCAGACTGCGATCCCTGGAATCGTAGAGATCTCCCGCGATGACCAGGAAATCGGATTTCGACTGAATGGTGTGATCGACGATGGCATCGAACGCGCCCAGCGTCGCGGACTGCAGACTCTCGCGCAGGACGGGATCGGCATTCGCAAGACCGCGAAAGGGACTGTCCAGGTGCAGATCCGCCGTATGGATAAATCGCATGGAATCCATGCATCACTTGTATGTGAATTCACGGACAGTTCAGGTCCGGGGAAAGAACGCAGGGGATTTATCATTTGTCATTAATCACTTGTGGTCTTTCATATAAGGAAACCAACGCCTTTACTTCCCCCAAATATGAAAAATCACAAATGGTTAATGACAAATCCCGTCTCCAGCCTCAAGCAGGAACGGGGCCTAACAGGTCCGCAATCTGGTACTTGTCATGTGATCCCACCAGGCGCCCGGCTTCCTTGCCATTCCGGAAAAGAATCAGTGTGGGGATCCCGCGTACACCATATTTCACGGCGACATTGGGATCGTCGTCCACATTGAACTTCAGTACCTTTGCATTCTGGCCGTAGTCTTCGGCGACAGCGTCCAGCACGGGAGCCATGGCACGGCACGGACCACACCAGGGCGCCCAGAAATCGATCAGCACTGGCTGTTCGGACTGGAACACGATGTCTTCAAATTCGCTTTCGTTGACTTCACGCACAAGTCGGCTCATTTTGGGTCCTCCGATATATCGACATATATCTATATATCATGAACGTCAAATTCAGGGGTTGGGTGACAACCGCCGCGCCACAGTGGTCCGTACAGTACGGGCTTCCTGAATATAAGGCGATGATGGATTTTCGACGATGAACTTATCCAGAACATCCAGCGCGTTCTGCCACTTCTGCTGCACGACATAAACGTTAACCAGCATGATCCTTGCCGGAAACATCGCCTTGTCGAGTGATAACGCGCGCTTCAATTCCGACTCGGAATTGTCGTAAGACGCGGAACGGAAATACACCGTACCCAAAAGATATCCGGCTGTTGCGGAATTTGGATTTCGGATGACGGCCTCGCTCAACAGGTCTTGAGCACGTGCGAGCAGAGGGCGGATGATGTTTTGGCTGGCACCTGTAGCAAGTTGCACATCGGCTTCCTCCAGATAGAGCCGTCCAAGATCCAGAAGCGCGCGCAGGCTTTCCGGACTTAAATCGTGCGCCGTCCGGAATTCCTTCTCCGCATCGACGCGACGATGCAGCTCCAGGTAAACCTCTCCCAGTTCCAGATGGGCTTCGGGATATTGCGGAACCAATATCAGTGCGGTTTCCAGCAACTTCACCGCGGCATCGAAATGTCCCCTGGCACGTTCAGTGATCGCCTTTCCATATGCATCAATGGCCTGCTTATTCTCGCGAATCAAAGCGGAGTTGACGTCTGATTCCGGAACATTGGGCCTGAGTGGGATGTTGACTCCTCGCAGGTTGAATCCAACCCTTGACGTCAGATCAACCCGCTGTATTACGTCCTGGTATCCGTCGAGATGAACAGCGACGTAATAGGTTCCCTCAGCCAGTCCTTTGAACGCGTAGCTGCCGGTCCCTTCGGTATAGGTAAAAGCGATGGTGCGCCCATCGAAGTCGTCATTGAGAAGACGAATTTCAATGGGAGGGTAGTCGAAATGCGGATCCGGGACGATGACCCTTCCGTCAAAGCCGAAAGTTCGTGATTGCGCCTGCAGGACGCCGCTGCTCATGACAATGAAAGCCAGGAAGATGCCTTGAAGCGCGCAAATCATGGCGATGTGATTCCGCTTAACCATGGGAGTTCCAGGAATTCCGAGCTTATAGCGTGAGTACCCCGTGTGGTCAATCGATTAAGCGCTTCGATTAAACGCATTTGAATACGCTGGAATTCGCCGAGAACGCGCCATACAATTCGACTATTCCACATGCGCATTCGGATAGTGTTTCTGATAGTCCTCCTCAGCAGTGCTGGGATGCTTTCCCAGAACGGCCGGATCGGTGCTCCGGACCCGGTTGGAAAAGACCATCCTCAGCTTTCACTCGATGTCGCCGTCTTTGATCCTCATGGAATGGCGGTCACGAATCTGAATCGATCGGATTTCGAGGTTCTGGAGGATGGCGTATCTCGGAATATCAACAGTTTCACCCCGGTCGACACGCCGTACAACGTCTTGTTGCTATTCGACTGCAGAGACGACACGCGGGATCGCCTGAATCTTCTTACTGGAGCCCTCGCGCGATTTAGAAATGAGCTGCGACCAGGCGAACGGATGGAAATCGCAGTCTTCGGCAGCAAGGTTCATGTCGTACTCGATTGGAATTCAGAGCCAGGCGCAGAAATCCATATCGGCGATAATCCGATCTGCGCGAATAGCGATTTATACGGTGCCTTGGACTGGAGCATCAAAGAAGTCCTCAAAGTATCCGGACGTCGAAGTGTCATCGTATTCAGCAATGGATACCAGACGGAAATCCATCGTCAGGAAATTCAGGTGAACGGAGTCAAAGTCCAGAGGATCGTCCCTCCAATAAAAGACACTCCATTCCAGAGAATTCTGAAAAACGCGCGTGAGAGCGGTACGCCATTTTACTTTATTGCGGTCGACACGGATTTCAATCCCGGTAGCCGGTCCGCCGGTTCGGTTCAGGATCTTCAGCAGCTGCGTGCACGTGTGGAACAGCTGGCTGAGGTATCGGGCGGACGCATTGTCTTTCCGCGGGAATCGTCGGAAGTCGTGCCGCTGTTTCTCCAGATCGGCCGCGACCTGGGAGCCTCCTACAGCCTGTCATTCACTCCGCAACACACGCAGGACAGCAACTATCATACGATCAATGTGCGGGTTCGTGACGAGAACTACCTCGTACATCCTTCGCGCAAGGGCTACACGGCCAACTGATTCTTATGATGTGTGTCCGTCGTTCGCGGTAATCATCACTTCACAAGTCTCGTTGTAATAGTTCGATGGAATGAGGATCATTCCTCGAAATGTGTAGCACTGCTGCAGGGACATCAAGACGTTGGAAGCCGGCCATCGCAACGAAATGCGGGGACTGACATTACTTCCTGTCCAGATGGGCGACGATGTGCAACCGCCTGTCGGCGACTTCCGCGCGGTGGGAGGAATTCGGATAGTCCAGCAAGAACGCATCCACATTATCGAGCGCGGCCTGCCATAGTTTTTGTTTGATAAACAGATTGATCCGCAGGATTCTTGCTTCAAATAACCGGGGATCCAGTTCCAGTGCATGCTTCGATTCGCTATCGGCATCGGCGTAGGAGCTGGAGCGAAAGTCGACAGCGCCGAGAAAGTAAAACGCGGTAGCAAGTTTGGGATCGAGCCTGACGGCTTCAGTGAGTTCTTCACGGGCCTGGTCAAGCAGGGGGCGGAGGGCATCCTGCTTTGCACTTGCCTGAAGCCCAAGTTCAACTTCCTCGACGTGCAGGCGGCCAAGTGCAAGGAGCGGACGTGCCGATTCCGCATTCAGATCATGCGCTTTATGAAATTCCATTTCTGCATCTCGTCTTCGGGAAAGCGCCTGGTACACGAGGCCGAGATTGATATGAGCGTCGTAAAAGTCCGGGACCGCATTGACGACCTTCTCCAGATGAGTCACGGCAAGCTCGGGATGTTTATTGGTGATTTGTTCGAGCCCGTGTGAATACTCTTCCAGGAGTTCGGCGTTATAGGCGTCCTGTTTTTGCGCGTGGTGTCGGCTTTCGGGATCCGGAATCAGGATGATGTTCCCGCTGATGTTCCGATCATTCAACAACCCAAATCCGAATGCATTTCCAATAGGAGTGCGGGATTCTCGATATCCATCGACATTGATGAGAACGTCAAATGTGCCAACGGACAGGTCCATGTTGGTGAACATATATCTACCCGTATCGCTGACCGTTGTGGAGGCATAGGCCTGGATGGCATCCCGGACGGTGATCCGCACCTCAAAATTGTCTGGATGATCCCTGCCCGGCACAATAATCCAGCCCTGGAGCGTGGTGTACTGCGCTTCGGCGGCGGCGGTCATTGCAAGAATCAGCGCGAATGCGGCCAGCATTCTCTTCGGCATGACTTTTCTCCAAGTGTGAAAGGTATATCGCGAGACCGAACGTCGGTCAATCAACATCGCGTTTACGTGTAAACGCGCCTGATCCGCCATTCCCTTGAGATTGCTCCCGATAACGGTGTTCGGCCAGGAACGACATCCCCGCGGTTCTCCGAGCCGTCCGCTGGAACCCTTACGATCACATCCAGAGGAAGCAGCGAAATAGTCACACTCATTCGTAACTGTTCCTGTGTGGAGATCCCGATCGCAGTTGCCAGCCGAGCGATGGAAAGAACTCCAATACACGTTTACGTCATCGTCTTTTCTGACTTCAATGGATAGAGCCTCCAACCTGAATCAACTCACGCTTCAATACGTACTGGGGCATTCGGGAAATCTTGTCTCTCGCCGGATTTCTTCGGGACTTTACCACTCCGGAACCGTTAAAGACTTGCGCCAGCTTGTCTCGTTTTGCCGCGTGTGATAAGAAGCGCGGCTATGCCAAATACCGCAGGAACGATTCGGCTCTTCCAGATTGCGGGAATCACCGTATTTCTGCACTGGTCCTGGTTTCTCGTAGCCGTTTACGAGATTCAACAGAAGGGCAGATATTCGTCGGTAAGCTGGGGCGTCCTGGAATACGTGACGATATTCGCGATCGTCACCCTGCATGAGTTCGGTCATGCGCTGGCCTGCCGGCAGGTCGGTGGACGCGCGGAAAGAATCGTCCTTTGGCCTCTTGGCGGCGTCGCATATGTGGACCCGCCCGCACGGCCGGGCGCCAACCTGTGGAGCATCGCCGCCGGACCACTGGTGAATCTGGCGCTAATGCCCGTATTTGGATTGGCGTATTTCGCCCTGCGTGCAGGTTCAGGATCGTTGGATCCGGACCTCATGGGGTTTGCCACTTCCTTGAATGTGATCAACATCACTCTTTTTCTCTTCAACGTCCTTCCGATTAATCCCCTGGATGGAGGAAAAATCCTCCGCTCGCTCTTGTGGTATTTCGTGGGTCGGGCGCGCAGTTTGATGGCTACCGTCATTGTTGGCTTCGTTGGAGTCGCCGGTCTGGGATTGCTCGCCTTTTCCATCAAGTCTGGCTGGCTTGGAATTGTGACGGCATTTGCCGCAATGCAATGCTTCAATGGCTACAAGCTGGCGCAGGCATTGAAGCGACTGGAAGACACGCCTCGTCGCGAAGGCGTCCATTGCCCCTCCTGCAAGACGAGTCCGCCCCTTGGCGCTTTCTGGACCTGCGGCATTTGCAAGTCGGCATTCGACATTTTTGCAGAGAATGCAAAATGTCCAAAGTGCTACACCACATTTCCAAAGACAACCTGCACCGAATGCCGTGTGCAAGGTCCATTCTCCAACTGGTTCGCCACAGCAGCGGTCGATGCGATATGGGAAACGCCTGGCGCGAATGAGCGTTTACCGCTTGTTTCACCATCTCTCATCCCAGTTGTTCTTGGAATCGTCTCTACGCTGGGAGCGCTGGTACTGCTGCTGATTGCTCTCCTGTTTTTCAAGATCTCGTCGGACGAGGCCGCCATGAAACCTCAATACGTCGCAGAAATCGAGAGACTCTGGCAGTCCGAAGGAATATCCGTTCCCGGCCAGCAGACGCTGAGCCTTAAACGTGCCGAACCCTACAATGCCTACGTCGAGCGAAGCGCCTCGGACCAGACGAACAACAACAGCGTTATCCACATTCTCATCGCGGACGCGGAAACCGGGGTACCCGTGCCTTTGACGCGCTCCCCGGGTCGAGCTTCCATGCATCGCAACGATCGCATACTCTCTCCAACAGCGTCCTTCCGGGTTCCAGAGACCGGACGTTATACAGTGCAAGCCGCGTCGGAAACGGCTGAGACTCATTTCCCGAAGATAAAGATCGGCCCTTCCATCGGACTTGTCAGCGGTTCGCAAGCGACAGCTGGCCGGAATATCGGTGTTGGCGTGAGCCTGTTCGCCGGCCTGCTGACTGCGCTGGCCATCCTTCTGTTCATTCTCTACTTCCGGCGGCGACAGGAATTCCACCAGATGCTTCAAAAAGCCGGCGTCAGTCTGTAACGAAATTCCGGGAAAACTTCACTTCCGATCAAGGTCATGATCTTCGGTGGAGGAAATGCACAAAAGTGGAATTCCGACTCCTGGCGCCATACAATGCATCCACCTGAACATGCGTACCGCATTCCTGTCATTGGTCATCCTCAGTGTCATTTTCAGCTCCGGCTGGCTGCTTTCCCAGAACGTGCCCGATAGCATTCGCCTGGATGTAGGAGCGATTGAGCCCATCGTTTCATTCACGGTTACCGATGAAAAGGGAATGTCGGTGACCGACCTATTCCAATATGACTTCGAAGTACTCGATAATGGCGAGCCGCGCCGCATCGAGCACTTTGCTCGCGTGAAGACGCCTTACAGCGTCGTGGTTCTGCTCGATTGCAGCGACAGCACGCGGCCTCGAGCGAATCTGCTGGTGGCGACGACCGCGCGTTTCGGCGATCATCTGCGTCCTGAAGACAAATACGTTTTCGCGGCATTCGGAACGGAGGTTCAGACTTTCCTGGACTGGAATGATGAAAAAAGACCATTCAGCATTCCAGACTCCCTGATCTGTCATGGAACCAATTTCTACGCTGCCCTGGATTGGGCGGAAAAAAAACTGCGAGGAATGCCCGGCCGTCACGGGGTTGTTGTCTTCAGCGATGGTAGAGATTCCGATGTCGCCCGCAAGGAGGTCACCGTAAACGGCCTCAAAGTGCGTCGTGTTGTACCGCCTGAGGACGACCGCGAATTCCAGAAGGTTTTGAAATCCGCACGAGACAGCGGCGCGCAGTTCTACTTTGTGGCGGTCGACACCGACCTCAACCCCGGGTCGGAATACGGCGGTCCCGTCGCGGACCTCCAGCAGATCCGAGCCAGGATGGAGTTGCTGGCCAAAAGTACGGGAGGCCGCATTGTATTCCCGGAGATGCCGGGAGACACGGGCGAACTCTTCCGAGATATCCGTCAAGACCTCGGGATTGCTTACAGCCTGGATTTCGCTCCCACGAAATCCAAAGACGGCATTCCCCGGAAAATTGAAATCCGAGTCCGCGGTGAAGACAACTACCACGTGCACCAGTCTCGCGACAGCTACATCGTCAACTGATGCACAAAACCTCCGGACGCTGGAAACTCGGCTTTGCTCTCGCACTTTCCACAGCAATGCTCTGGGGTGTTCTGCCCATTGCTCTCAAGATCGCGCTGAAATCCGTCGATCCGTACACTGTCACCTGGTATCGATTTGCCAGCTCTGGCGTCGTTCTCGGTATCGTTCTGGGTATGACCGGCGGCTTGCCTGCCATCCGGAAGTTCGACCGTCGCACATGGACTCTGCTGACGGTTGCGTTTGTCGGGCTCACGGGCAACTATGTTTTGTATATCGTGGCTCTCGTCCACACGTCTCCCACCATTACGCAGACGGTCGCTCAACTGGGTCCGATGATCCTTCTCTTCGGCGGACTCGTTGTCTTCAAGGAGAGGTTCTCCGGCATGCAGTGGCTGGGCTTCGCAGTCCTGATAACGGGCCTTATCCTTTTTTTCCATGACAGGCTTCTGGAACTGAGCAATCTCACGGGCGATCTGGGGATAGGCGTTCTCTTTCTAACTCTGGCTGCTTTTATATGGGCGGTGTACGGCCTGGCGCAGAAGCGATTGCAGCGGACGCTTGGCCCACAGCAGATTCTTCTGATCCTCTATATCGGTGCCGCCCTCGCCCTGATTCCCACCACGGCCCCGGGATCAATTCGTCATGCCAATGCATTGGAGCTTTCAATGCTTGGGTTCTGTTGCCTGAACACTCTGATTGCATATGGCGCCTTTGCAGAAGGATTGAAACACTGGGAGGTGTCTCGCTTCAGCGCCGTGCTGGCGACAGCTCCTCTGTTCACGGTCGCAGGCATGTGGACTATCGGCAGGTTTGCGCCAAACCTTGTCGTGGCGGAACGCCTCAATGCTCTCAGCATGCTCGGAACGCTGCTTGTCGTTGGAGGCTCGGTGACCTGCGCGAGCGCTCGCCGCTGATTGATCTTAAGGACGCGAATCGAGCAGATGGATCGTTCTTTCCAGAACGGGTAGAGCCTTCGCCATATCGTGCTCACGAATTTGATCCATGGTGTCGGCGTCCGTGTGAATCATCGAAAGAATTTTCGGGCGGACAAGTCCCGGAGTGATCACCGAATCAATTTCGGATCCGTCAATGAGCGTAACGCCGAGAGTTTCAATTCCCGCAAGCGCCATCGAACGATGATCGCTTGAAGGATATTGCGTCATGGGAATCGAACGCACCGGGAACCCAAGCTCCGATGCCGCTTGCTGCAATGAAGCCAATAGCGGAATATCCGCTTTCGATGGCGTGACGAAAAAAGTTTCACCGTAGCCGAAAATATCGAAATTCATGGCCCGCGCCGGAAGTGCGGATCCCGTGTGAGTCTGGAAGTATGAACGCGATCCGAGAAGTCCGAGTTCTTCGAGGTCAAAGAATACGACCGTCACCGAGTTGGCCAGGTTCGATTTCAACCTCTCCATCAATTCCAAAAGAACTGCGCAGCTTGCCGCATTGTCGATGGCCCCATGTCCTTTGGCAACGCGGTCATAGTGCGCCCCCAGCAGAATGGTTCTATTACCAGTCTTTCCCGGAAGAGTTGCGACGATATTGACGCCGGTGCGTGTCCCGGAAACGAAATCCTCAACATGGAAATCCACACCAGCAGCCTTCAGTCGGTCTGTAATCGCGGTGCGGCGGTCTGCTGTTGTGTCGCCCGCTGCAATGGCGGCGGTGGTCTGGCGCAACTGATCGGCAGGTGTTCGGGGAACCTGCAATAGAACCAGAACTGCTGTCAGGAGGATTCGCTTCATGACGCGTGGAGAATACGCTGCATTCGAAAGGATTCGCAACAGGGTCCTCGCCCTTAGAGCTTTCCGCGGGTGCAGCCATTCGTCAATGACCAGCGACTGCGGCTAGTTCAGCAGGTCGTCGGTCAGCTTGCGGGCCCATCCAATTGCAGTCATGTATTTCGAGCGCACCGCGGCAGGCGCCAATCCGTTGAATCGGACGTTATTCCAATCGGCCCGCTCATAAGCAATAGTGCAGGTCAGCGCTTTTCCGATCGGCCCGGTTCCGTCGATGAGCGCTGCCTTGATATCGTCGGCAAGCGGCAACTCGGACAGCGCTTTCTCCATGGGGCAATCGAGAAGTGCGTCGAGAACGGACAGGAGTCCCGCCGACAGGAACGATTCTTTCTCGGCGCCTTGAACGGATTCACTCAGCAATTCGCACATACGCGCCCGAACAAGCGCACTCGTCATCAACTCGCGGGGCTTGTTGTCCACCGAGGAGAGCAGCAGCGCACTTGACCAGTTTCGGATGGTGTTCAACCCGATCAGCCGCACGGCATGGCCGGCTGAATTGACCTTGCTCCGGAGCGCCATGCCAGCCGAATTTGCGTACTGAAGAATCCTGTATGTCAGAGCCACATCCTGGGAAATGAGTTTCTCGATTTCCGCCATCTCCATCTTCGAATCATGCAGCTTCGAAAGAAGACGCAGCATGTTCATCCGATTCACCGGAATATTCTGCACCTGGGCCGCTGGCCTGAAGAGAAAGTGTCCTTGATAGAAGTCGAATTTCAGATCCTTGCAGTATTCAAGGTCGTCATAAGTGTCGACGCCGGCCGCAGCGATACGGGATTTGTATCCTCGGAGATAGTCGACGCGCTTGCGGAGTTCGTCCGGCGTGTAGCGGGTGACATCCAAAATGACAGTATGCGTCTTGTTGTTGAGCAGTCCCAGACAGTCTTCGGACAGATTGCCGGAAACGGCCAGACGATAGCCTTCCGCGGCAACGTCCGACAAAAGCTTCGAGGTCTTATCCGAAGCCTCAAAGGAATCCAGATAGCCCAGCATCACGCGCGATTTTGGAATCGTCTTCCAGAGTCCTTCGGTCAGCGCTTCGCTCGTCAGCGTCACGAGCCCCGGGTGTTCGCCCACTACCTCGTCCAATCCGGTATCGGTAAACATTTTGTATATCGTTCGCAGCTGATCATCGGACGATTCACTGCGTTGTTCCAAAGCGCCGTAGTGCGTCCGGAGTTCGTACGCTGCAACTTCCATGGCGGGGCCAAATATGGGTTGCCGGCTAAGCAGACAAGTACTCTCACTCATAATCTGCCGTATCGGCCGCAATGAGGGAAAGCTTTAGGATGAGTCCGTAAGGGAGGGAGTGACGCGAAGCCGCGGCGTGAGGGATAGATAGGGGAAGAACATTGCAGAAATATTTGTAGTGCGCTTCACCCTGCCCGCCTTTTCCTGATGCCCGTCTTCGTCTAGAGAGGAATTAACACTACGGGACAATGGGGCTGGTGCGATCGACTGCCTCCTGACTCCCAACCAAAAGGCTCGACGCCAGATTGTTGTCCTGGCAGACATATTCGAATAGCTCCTGTTCGGGATCCCATCCGAGAGTAAAGCTGCTGGACCAAACGGCAGTATAGGCGCCACGGTCGTCGATAGTGATCTCATACTTCATCGTCTTGGAGTCTTTACGCGTGAAGCGTTCGATCGTGTGAAGCTGATCGGTATGCGGCAATCCTGTCCTGTCGAACCAGAACGCCTCATTGTATCCGCGTGTATCGACAACCAGCGTGTCTCCTTCCCAGTGGCCAATCGAATGCCCGTAATAGCTCGGAACGAGATCTTTGGGGTGGGAATTCACATCCATATAAATGGTGCGGTAGGTGTGCGGTCCGCCCTGGTCCATGATGAAGATGCGATGAAGCTCCGGCAGATCCACAAACTCAACTCCATAAGGTGTCAGAAATTGCCTCGGTCCGCCGGATGGTTTGCATCGCGTGTGCGGTTCGAACTGATTGCCACGCCGGTAGAGGTACAACTCCTTTGCCCAGGGTTGGAATGGAACATCGCTCATCGATGGACGATCTGGATATTGCGCGGCCGCCGCCGCATCCAGGTTGTCCGGATTGACAACGCGTTCGGTGGCTCCGCTGAAAGGGAGCCACATTCCGATCTCTCCCGGATATGCTCCAAGACTCACTCTTCCGTCCGGCGAGCGCGGAACGGGTCGGGCTGGGAGATTCGCAAATCGTTCTCCAACCTGTCCGCTCGAACCAAGTTGAATAATCTGTGCACAGAGCTCGCCGGTAAACAACGTCAACCCAACTACAAGCGATGCTGTGAATCCAATTCGTCTCAACAACCCATGCATTTGACCGACCTGTTCTGTGAAGTGAGGACGCTCAGTTCCAGGTGCCGATGGTCTTGCCGCCCTCGAGTTTGGCACCGATAAAAGCGCCCGCCGGAGAACCGTTCTTCATTGGATTAATTCGAACCGTCACCTTGGCGCCGACTGGAAATGTAGTCGGCCTGTACCCATCGCGTCCGAGAGCGTTCGGACTACCCCATTCGAGGCTCCATTCCACGGGTTCGCCTTTTGGATTCGGAACCATAACCTGAATCCACGTGTGGGGGTTCTTGAATTGGAATTCCTTGATGGTGCCGTTGAGTTCAACAATTTTTGTCGTGTCGAACTCGACTCCCGAGTGGTGTGCCATTGCCGCAGGAATCGTGATAGCCATCGAAGCGACGACCACCACGGCGATCCCCATCTTATTAATAAGCTTCATAACAAGTCCTCTTTTACAAAACTTTCCGACGCTCAATTGAGCGGCTTACCATCCGGACCAAGAGTCAGCGTCTGGCCTGTCTTTTCATCGACCGGATTCCGGTTGTTCTCAGCGCAAGCATAATCATAGAGCCGCGTCTCGGCCTTCATTTTTTGAAACTGTTTGGTGACAATCCAGGGCTTCGTCAGAGCCTTCGGATCTTCGATCGTCATCTGGACTTCGATCATGGTGGCGCTGATTTTTCGCATCCGTGTCGTGGCGTGCGCCTTGTCACTCAAGATGAGTCCTGTGCGATCGAGAATGCTGTCGCCGTCTCGCGAACCCTTAAGGCCTATTGTCGTAAATACGAGAGTGTCGCCTTCCCAGTGACCGACGGAATCGCCGGTATACGTCTCCCATTGGTCATCGAGATGCTTGCGCCCGTCCGTGTAGATGCGCATCACATTGGGACCGTTTTCGGCGAGAATCCAGGTTGCTTCAGGACGTACGGCAAACTCGTACGGGTCCGGAAGGTTGAACATTCGCGGAAATCCCGCGGGCACGCCGCAGTTGGTAATGACATCCGGGAAACGGCCCTGATCTTTCAATGCGACGTTCTTCTGGTATTTTGCTTCCCACTCGGCGTTGTACGGAGGATGTTCACGAACGCCGACCGCAAGAGCTCCTCCCTGCCCTGTCTGCGACGCACGATCGAAAACCGTTCCGCCCATCATCGACCATGCGCCGCTCCAGTCCGGGAGCTTGTCGAAGGTTGGCACTGGACTCTGGCCCAGGGTAACTCCCGCCAGGAGCAGGAAACCAATGCCCGCTACGAACGCCATTCTGGAATTCATTTTTGTCAGCCTGCCTTGCTTCATAACTTCACAAACCCTGTTTAAGATGCCCGCGTCTCGACTGTTTCGACGAATTTATTCCTTCGCACCGCGTGAGTAAACAAGTTTCACAAGGCGCAACATCACGCGGTCGCCATTGGATTTGGGATGATAGACTCTCGCCAAATGACGACCAACCAACCAAACCGCCGTGAAATGCTGCTGGGAATGGCTGCAGTCCCGTTGCTTTTGGAAACTCTCGAGTCGCAAACCGACCCGTCTTCCATTTGTTTTATGAGTGCCGTCGAAATGGCACGGCTGATTCGCTTGAAGAAGCTGTCGGCACGTGAAGCCCTCGAAGCCCATCTCAAGCAGATCGAACGTGTGAATCCCAGGGTCAACGCCATTGTGACCCTCGTTCCGGAACTGGCCGCCGCTGCGGCCGCGAAGGCGGATGAAATGCAGGCCCATAAGCAGATGATGGGCGTCCTGCATGGACTGCCGGTCGCTCACAAGGATCTCATGGAAACCCGCGGCATCCGTACGACGTTTGGATCGCCGCTATACAAAGACAACGTTCCCACCGAAAACGATATTGTCGTCGAGCGCATGTCGCGTGCGGGAGCGATCATCATTGGCAAAACCAACACACCGGAATTCGGCTCCGGATCGCAGACCTTCAACGCGGTGTTCGGCGCGACGCGCAATCCATACGACTTGACGAAGACGTGTGGCGGGTCCTCTGGCGGCGCTGCGGTTGCACTCGCCTGCGGATTGGTTCCTGTCGCGAGTGGCTCCGATACCGGTGGGTCGTTACGCAACCCCGCGGCTTTTTGCAACGTGGTTGGATTTCGGCCATCGATCGGCCGTGTACCCAATCCGAAAGCATCATTCGCGTGGTGGACACTGACCACTTCCGGATGCCTCGGACGTTCCGTGTCCGACCTTGCGTTTGCACTGAGCACGATTGCGGGACGCGATTCGGCCGCGCCACTCTCCATCAACGAACCCGGGGAGATTTTCGCGCGCCCTCTCGATCGCAGCTTCAAGGGCGTGCGTGTCGCCTGGTTCAAGGATCTTGGCGGAGTGCCCTTTGACCCGCGTGTACGCGCCATTGTGGACGCGCACCGAAAGACGTTTGAATCCTTTGGCTGCATTGTCGAGCAGGCCGAACCGGATTTCGCTCCGGCCGAAATCGCATTTCGAAGGCTGCGAGCATGGAACACGGCAAATACCTATGGTGCACGGATGCATGACCACCCTGAAGCTTTCAAGGAAACTCTGAAAGGTGAAATCGAGGAAGGCCTGCGATTGACAAGCATGGAGCTCGCGCAGGCCGAAGCCGCCCACAGTCAGCTCTGGCGGCGATTCCAGGCGTTCCTGGGAAAATATGAATACTTTGTTCTACCCACCACACAACTGCCGCCGTTCGACGTCAACATGCCGTACCCCACAGAAATCTCCGGAATAAAATTCGACAACTACATCGACTGGATGAAGTCCTGCTGGTACATCTCCGCAACGGGCAATCCTGCAGCATCTGTGCCAGCCGGATTTACACCGGAGGGATTGCCGGTCGGCTTGCAGATTGTCGGTCGCGATAAGGAAGATTTCAGCGTATTGCAAATGGCGCACGCGTTTGAAAAGGCGACAAACTTCGGAAAGAAGCGCCCGGATACGGCGTAGCGCCGTTCCGCAAATCTGGATCGGTAACACTGAACCGAACTGCCACCCGTGGCGTCTTGTTCCTATGAAACAGGAATCGACCGATGCATGAATACACAGAGCGACTGGACGCCACTGCCTTCAGCATGGAACAGGACCTTCAACGAGAATTCGAATCTCGACTCATTGAATCCTCCACGCTGGCGTTTCGTGTCGCGTACTCGGTTCTAAGGAATTCCGAGAATGCAGAAGATGTCGCTCAGGAGGCCTTCGCAAAGTCCTATTCCAGTTTCCGCCGGCTGCGCGACCGGGATCGCTTCCGTGCGTGGCTGGTTCGAATCACATGGCGGCTGGCGATCAATCGATTGCGCTCCGATCGGCGGCGGTCGTTGCGGGAAGCCGTTCCTGTTGAAACATCGATCACACCAACTCCGGTTCAATCCATCATCGCCCAGGAACGCGCCACACAACTCTGGCGGGCGATTGATGCGCTTCCGGATAAACTGCGACTTGTGGTTGTGCTGGCCGGAATTGAAGAACACGATATCCGCGAAGTCGCGGCTCTGCTGCGTCTGCCGGAGGGAACAGTAAAGTCTCGATTGTTCCTGGCACGACAACGTCTGAAGGAGTTGATGCAATGAAAGCCGACCAGATCACCAATTCCAGGTCGGATACTTCATTGGATCGTGAGATCGAAGCGATGCTCTCGGTGGAACCTTCGCCAGAGTTCGTCTCACGCGTACGAACGCGCATTGCCGAAGCACCTCTCTCCGCCTGGACGATGGGCTGGACGAGCGTTGCCGCTGGATCCGTTTTCGTAGCCGTTGTCGTGGCCGTCGTGATTTCAAAGCCACATGAGGTTGTTCCGCCAGAGGCACTGATGCCGATTGCAAGAACGTCCATGCAGGCGGATACGCCTTCGGATGATGTGCCCGCTTCGCCAAACTTGACTTCTTCAAAATCGCCTGAGCGGCACAAGCCGGAAGTATCCAAAGCCGCCGTCCGGGAACCGCAAGTTCTGATCAATCCCGAAGAAGCCGCAGCCATTCGACGATTTCTCGCGCATCCCCACCCCGAACCAGTCGAACTCTCACTCGTAAAAATCGAACCACAGCCACTTCCGGAATTTGTGTTTACACCACTGCCAACATTCGATCCCATGGTAGTACCGCAGGGAGATTTCAAATGAACACCAGTTTTAGTTCTTTCATGTTCGCGATACCGACTTTAGCAGTATTCGCCAACGTTGCGGCCGCACAGACGCAAGCCCCACCAGATAAGATTCCTGTAAAGTTGCAGTTTGTGGTTGCAGCGTATGAAGGAGAGCGCAAAGTCAGCAGCGTGCCATATTCATTATTGGCAACTGCCAATGGTGGACAGGTCACATTCCTCAACGGCATCAATGTGCCAATACTGACTAGCGAGGGGAAAATTACGTACACCAATATCGGGACGACTATCACCTGCACGGTCACGACAGAAGCTGGAAATTTCAGACTGGCCATCAACTTCGACGAAAAGTCAGTGATCACCGCCAAGTCACCCGTTGCTCCGGCAGCTGCCACGACGAGGCCTCTGGATTCTCCGTCATTTCACGATGTGAACTACACGGGCACCATCACCATAAAGGATGGTGAAAGCAGACAGCTGATTTCCGCACCCGACAAAGTCACCGGCGAAATCCTCAAGATCGATGTCACGTTGACTCTGGACCCGCCACGACGCGCTTCGATTGCGTTGGACGATATCCATACCAACTCTGCGTTTGCGTTTCCGTTTTCGTTGAACTAGCAGGTCGGCGGAAAAACGCTAGCAACTGTCGGGGCGCTCTGTGAGCGCCCGTTCTTCTATTAATCCATTGTCCAAATTAGCATTCTCGAATTTAGTGGAAGCAGGGGATTGTCGTGAATCTCAAAGATTGCGGGAACACTGTAGGTGTCAAGACCAGCTATATACTTGACGGACTGTGAAGCACAACTCCCCTCCTAGCATAGGAGGGGTGCCCGAACGAAGTGAGGGCGGGGTGGTAGATCAAGTCCCCAATGAGATTCTTCGATATGAATCCGATCTACCACCCCGACTCGCTGTCGCTCGTCGTCCCCTCCTATTCCAGGAGGGGAGTTTTTGCCTCACAGTGCGTCAAGTATATAGATGCCCTGAGTCAAAAGGGCAGCACGATCGAGACAGCAGTCGAGATCGTGCGGGGGGGTGGTTCCAGAGCCGCACTCTTCAAGAGTCCAGTCTGAGACATTTCGTTTAGGGAACCACCCCTCGCGTCATCGCAAAGAACGCGATGACGCTGCCCTCCTGACTCAGGAGGGCAATTCCCTTGAATTCACTGTCACCAAAATCCCCGCAGTGAAATCCAACCGCTCCATATTCATAAGCTCGATCTTTCAGCGGTTTCTGCATTCACTTAGAAAGTCTCTTCAAATCCGCGGACCTCCGCGCTCAATTCACGTCGAAATCTTTCAAGCTTGCCAACGGGGAAAACGATCGAAGTGGTGAGCTGTGGAATCCGGAGCGAAGAGCGATCAGCGCCTGAAACGATTCGCGGACTTCGTCAATTTGACTTTTATTCCCGATTCATATAAGTCGCGGCGCGATTTTATCATAGCTCCGACAGCATTCCGGGCCCATTCCAGCCTGCTTTTAAAGACTCCGCGAGTCGGGATCGTCTTTTACAAATTTCCCGATTGAATCCCTCCGCTTCGCTTACAATCCGCGTACCGAGGGCACATCGTTATGTCACGTCTTTCTTCACTTCGTACCACACTGGGACGAGGTGTGCGATTTCTTGCGTCCCGCATCTCATGGTTCTTTGCACATCTTTTCGGCCACTGGCAGTGGGAGTCTCCGGCATGGATCCGATGGGTTGGAGTCCAGTTCAACCGTTTTACGCGCTACCTCGCCGCCGACCGGAAGCGAGCCGCCGGACTGTTGATCCTCGTCATTGCCGCCGGAGGTGGTTTCGCCTGGTACGAAACCCGGCCCAAACCCAACTATGTCGAATACTCGGTGAGCCCGCCTCCGCTTACCACATACGACGACATGGGCGTCCAGCACATCAAGCCCATGCGTGTCCAGTTCAGCGAGCCTGTAGCGCCTCTCAAGAATCTGGAGAAGGCGGTCACATCCGGCATCGACGTATCTCCCGCGATTGCAGGCACCTGGTTCTGGGTCAGCGATCGTGAACTGCAGTTCACTCCCAGGGACGATTGGCCGATCGACGCGAAATTCAAAGTGCGGCTCGCATCCAAGGGCTTTCTTGCCGACCTTATCCTGCTTGAAGACTATAAATTCACGTTCGCAACCGAACCGTTCTCCGCCCGCTTCACTGAAAGCCAGTTCTATCAGGATCCCCGCGATCCGAATTTGAAGAAACTCGTCGCCACCGTGCAATTCAGCCATCCCGTCGACACTGCAGAATTTGAAAAGCACGTCGCGCTCGCGACCTCCAGCGACGCAGCCTATCTCGGCCTGAAGCCCGACAGCCGCAACTTCACCGTCGTCTACGACAAGCTGAAACTGGCCGCCCACATCCATTCGGCGGCCCTGGCAATGCCTCGCGACGATACGCCCATGAAGGTGAAACTCGCCCCTGGCATTCGCGCAGCGCGAGGAGGCAACGAAACTCGAGATCCATTTGAAACCACGGTTACGATTCCCGGACGCACCAGCCTGCGTTTTTCTGATGCGCGAATGACCCTGGTCGACAACGCCCGCTACGAGCCCGAGCAGATCCTGATGCTCGGCAGCTCGTCGCCGGTCGCCGAACGCGCCTTCGCGGGCGCGATCACCGTGCGCCTGCTGCCGGCGCGGCACCCGAAGCAGCCGCTCCAGG
>Ga0207691_10002092_pt1 | contig 19502 bp, 16 predicted proteins | sample KBSM13metaG_FD_184327 | JGI IMG/M metagenome (GOLD analysis project Ga0207691, IMG submission 184327) | Miscanthus rhizosphere microbial communities from Kellogg Biological Station, Michigan, USA - KBS M1-3 metaG (SPAdes) (version 2) | ecosystem: Host-associated > Plants > Roots > Rhizosphere >... | reverse complement strand
CGGCGTAAAGCTCGCGACGAACATCTTTCTGCCGTCGGCCGGTGGAGCGGTCGTCGCCGGCAAGTTCCCGGTCGTCCTCGACCGCACGCCGTACAACAAGGATCAGGGCGGGCCGGTCCTGGCCAAGGCGCTGGTCCCGCACGGTTACGCTGTCGTCTACCAGGACGTGCGCGGACGCTACCAGTCCGAAGGCCACTGGCGGCCATTGCGCGACGATCCGAACGACGGATTCGACACGGCCAAATGGATCGGCGAGCAACCGTGGTCGGACCAGAGCATCGGCACCGTCGGCTCGTCGTACGAAGGCGCCACCCAGCATGCGCTCGCGATCGCGAATGCGCCGTACGTCAAGGCGATGATTCCGCGCAACGCGATGTCGGACTTCGGCTTGTACGGCGTGCGTCACCACGGCGCGTTCGAACTGCGCTGGCTCAACTGGGTGCTGACTCTCGGCAACGCGGCCGACACGCCGAACGCGCTGCCGGCGGCGACGCGTGCTGCGACCAGTCCCGATGCCGCGCCTGCCCTGGTGGAACTCGGCCAGCACGTGCAGGACTACGCCATGAGCCTGCCGCTGCGCGCCGGCACGACGCCGCTGAAATTCGCGCCGGACTACGAAGCCTGGCTGATCGAGGCGATGGGCCACGGCGGGTACGACCGGTTCTGGAAGGATCACGGCTCCAGCGTCGTCGATCACCTGGCCGAGTATAAAGATATACCCGTATACCACGTCACCGGTTGGTACGATTCGTGGGGCACGCCGGTCGCGAATATCAACTACATCGAACTCGCGCGGACCAAAAAGAGTCTGCAGCGGCTCATCGTCGGGCCGTGGATCCACAGCTCCGAGAACCTCGACTACGCGGGCGACGCGCAGTTCACGGCAGACGCGGCTCTCGACCGTCCGGCCCTGTACGTGCGCTGGTTCGACCACTGGCTCAAGGGCATCGACAACGGCATCGAGCGCGAGCCGCCCGTGCACATCTACGTCATGGGCGGCGGCGATGCGCACAAGACCGCCGAGGGACGCCTGTACGTCGGCGGCCATTGGCGCGACGAGAACGAGTGGCCGCTCGCGCGGACGCGCTATACGCCGTACTACCTGCACTCCGGCGGATCGCTGTCGCCCGAGCAGCCGCGGCAGGAGAAACCGACAAGTTACCTGTTCGACCCGAAGCATCCGGTGCCGACGCTGGGCGGCAACGTATCCTCGCAAGGCAAGCTGATGTTCCAGGGCGCCGCCGATCAGCGCGGCCGCAACGGGTTCTGGCTGACGCCGGACACGAAGCCGTTGTCTTCGCGCAACGACATCGTCGTGTTCCAAACCGAACCGCTCGGCGCCGACATCGAAGTGACCGGCCGTCTCGTCGTCAAGCTATGGGGGTCGTCGGACGCCCGCGACACCGATTTCACGGTCAAGCTCGTCGACGTCTATCCGCCGAACGCCGCGTATCCCGAAGGCGTCGATCTCAATGTCGCGGACGGCATCGTGCGCGCCCGGTATCGCAACAATCTCGATCACGAGGAGCTGCTCAAGCCCGGCCAGCCCTACGAATTCACGATCGAGATGTACCCGACCTCGCTCGTGTTCCAGCGCGGCCATCGCGTGCGCCTCGACGTGTCGAGCAGCAACTTCCCGCGTTTCGACGTCAATCCGAACAGCGGCGAGCCGATGAACGACAACCGGCGCTGGCAGGTCGCGACGAACACGATCTACTCGGACGCCGCGCATCCGTCGCGCATCATCCTGCCGGTCATCCCGAAGTAAGCGGACGTTGCTGGCGTTTTCGAATCCTGCAGACGATGACCGCATTTTCGCTCGAGGACTGGAAACGAAGCGGCAGCTTTTTCAGCCACCGCGGCCAGCGCATCTTTACGCAAACGGCGGGGGATCCGCGGCTGCCGGTACTGCTGCTGATCCACGGATTTCCGACCGCATCGTGGGACTGGGAAGCGGTCTGGCCGGAACTCGCGCGGCATTACCGCGTGCTCGCAGTCGACATGATCGGCTTCGGCTTTTCCGACAAGCAGCGCAACTACGACTATTCGATCGTCGACCAGGCCGACCTGCAGCAGGCGTTCCTGCGCGCGCAGGGCGTCGGCGACTATCACGTGCTGGCCCACGACTACGGAGACAGCGTCGCGCAGGAATTGCTCGCGCGGCAGGCGGCCGATCAATCGGCGCCGCGTCTTCGCAGTGTGTGCTTCCTCAATGGCGGGCTGTTCCCGGAAACGCATCGGCCGCTGCTCGTCCAGCGGTTGCTGCTGTCGCCGCTCGGACCCTGGATCGCGCGCGCGATGACGCGCGCAAGGCTCGCCGGAAACTTCAGGCGCATCTTCGGACCGCACACGCAGCCGACGACGGAGCAGCTCGACGCGTTCTGGACGCTGCTGACGCACAACGATGGCCTGCGCGTGTTCCCGCGGCTGATCCGCTACATGCCTGAACGGCGCCGCCAGCGCCAGCGCTGGGTCGGCGCGCTGCAGCGTGCGTCGATTCCGCTGAAGTTGATCGATGGCGGTGCCGACCCGATCTCGGGCTCGCACATGGTCGAACGTTACGTCGAACTCGTTGAACGGCCCGACGTGACCGTCTTCGACGACATCGGACACTATCCGCAGGTCGAGGCTCCGGATCGCGTGCTGCGCGCATACCTCGACTTCCGGGCGAATATTGCGCGGCCTTGACCGGTCCGAGTCCTCGCTGTGGCCGCACCGGACGCGGTTATGCGGCCCGCGACGGAATCAATGGCTATTCGCGCGCAAAGGGGCCACTCTGCAGGTACCGGTTTTTCCAGGGAGCATCCGCATGAGCCGCGATGTGATCAAGAGTCAGTGGGCCCGCCTGCAGGGCAAGTTGCGCGCGAAGTGGACGCTGCTGACGTACGAAGATGTCAGTTTCGGCGAGGGCGACCGCGCCTACCTGATCGCGCGGTTGCGCGAGCGCTACCGCTACGACGAGACGACGGCGGCAGCGAAGGTCACGCAGTTCGAGCGCATGCTTTCCTGATTCGGATACCTGCCGCCGGCGCGACGCCGCTGGCAGCACACGTTGCGCTCGGCGACAATGACTCATGGCCGAGCCCACCGCACTGTTCGATCGCGTCCTCCAAGTCAGCGCGTTCGACGGCGACTCGCGCGCCGCGCTGCGGGCGATGCATGCGCATTTCGCTCCGGATCTTCCGGATTGCTCGCTCGCGCTGCTGCTCGTGCGCGGACAGAGCGCAGGGCGCTGCCGGCTCGCCGGACTGATCGGCCCTGACGGCACCGAGCACTTCCCGAATCTCGATCCGAACGGCGAAAGCGGGACGCTGCCCCTGTTCGACGATGACCTCGCGGCACGCATCGTCGCACACGGCGGGCCGCACGTGCTCTCGATCGATCCGGTCAGGCGCGGTCTGCCGCTCGCGCAAACGCTGTTTTCTCCGGCGGCGGTGCTCGCGGTTCCGCTCGCAAACAGCGGCGAGCTGACCCACTGGCTCGCGTTTTCCAGCACGCTGCAGCGCCGCTTCGACCGGTTGCCGCTCGAATACGTCCTGCTGCACGTGAATCTCGCCGCCAGCCTGATCGTGAGGCCGATCGCCCTGCGCTCGATTGCGCGCCAGAGCGAGCGCCGGCGCACCGAGATCGAGAGCCTGGCCGACATCCAGAAATCGCTGCTGCCGGACAATCCGCTGATTCGCGGGCTCGAATATGCGATCCACTGGCAGCCGGCCGAGACTGCCGCCGGCGACTATTACGAGATGAGCAACCTGACCGAATTCGCGCCGCCTGATTTCGTCGCGACCGGCGACGACGTCTGGGGAGTCATCATCGGCGACGTCTCCGGGCACGGCGCGGCCGCGGCGATGGAAGCCGTGCAATTCGACGCGATCATGCGCACCTACCGCGGCGACGGCGGCACGCCGCCCGCCGCGGCGATGAGCTACGCGAACCGCTATTTCTTCTCGCGCCGCAGCCGCGGTCATTTCATGACCGTGTTCGCGATACTGTACCGGCCCGACACGCGCATCCTGGCGTATCTGAGCGCCGGCCACCCGCCGATCCTGCATCGGCGTGGCAGCAGCGTGCAGGCGCTCGGCGAGGGCGACCAGATTCCGCTCGGCGTGCTGCGCGACTACGAGTACCGCAACAACGAGATCGCGCTCGAACCGGGCGACCTGCTCCTCCTGTACACCGACGGTCTGCCCGAGGCGCGCGACTCGCGCAACAACATGTTCGGCATCGACCGCCTGCGAGAACTGTTCGCGACCGGTTCCGACTCGCCCATGGCCGTTCGCGACAGTATCGTCGCGGCGCTCGCCGCGCATCAGGGCGGCCCGCTCGGTGACGACGACCAGACCCTGATCGTGCTGCGCATCACACCCGGGAATACCGCTTCCCGCACCGATTGAACCCGCAGCCCTCTGGCGGGACTCATTGACAGCAGCAACCAATGCGGAACATTCGGAGGAATTTCATGTATTCCCATTCAGCGCGGGCGCTAAAGTGGTTATTTGCTTTCACTGTTGTTGCTGCCGGACCTGCCCTCGCGGCAAACCAGACCGTCACGGTCGGCACGGGACCCGGCAACATGACTTTTTCGCCTGCGACGGTAACGATCAACGTCGGTGAAACCGTCACGTTCACGAACACCGGATTGGGCGGCGCCCACAACGTGCACGCCGACGACAATTCGTTCCGTTGCGCCAAGAACTGTACCGGAACTGGCGGCGACCCGGCCTCGACGTTGTGGAGCGCCACGGTTACATTCAATTCCGCGGGCAATTTTCGCTACTACTGCGACAATCACGGGGGACCTGGCGGTATCGGCATGGCCGGCAACGTCGTCGTCAATTCCGTCGCGCCGCCCCCAGGCCAGAACATCAACGGCGGCATCAGCGGCAACTGGTTCAACCCGACCGCGAATCAGGGCGGCCATGGCTTCCAGCTCGAGATCCTGCCGAACAACGGCATGCTCGCAATCTGGTTCGTGTTCAATCCGGCCGGCACGGCGCAGAACTGGATCTACTCGCAGGGCGGCTACGATCCGAACAGCAACACCACGACTCTGCCGGCGTTCCTCGAGCAGGGCGGCGCGTTCCCGCCGAATTTCAACTCTGCCAACCTGACGGCGCCGGCGTGGGGTTCGCTGAAGTTCACGTTTAGCGATTGCAGCAACGGCACGGTCGAATGGGCGCCGAATGCTACTGCTCTGGCCGCAGGATATGCCGCGACAACATTCCCCATCCAGCGTCTGACGAGCATCGCCGGAACGACCTGTCCTTGAGCAAAGAGTCAGCGGCGCAAGCCGCGGTGCCACGCTGCCGCGAACCCTGACGTCCGGCAGCGTGGTTTTTGTTGCACACAGGAACGAGATGACAATGCGCAAGGCGATGTTGCACGCAATCGGTATCCTGCTGGTTCTGGCGACGACTGCATTCGCCCGGGCAGTCGATGTCGGAAGTCCGGCGCCCGCATTCGAATTGCCGGTGTTTGCGCAGAAGGACAAGCGCATGACCCTTGCCGAGCAGCGCGGCAAGGTAGTCCTGCTCGACTTCTGGGCGTCCTGGTGCGGCCCGTGCCGGCAGTCGTTTCCACTCTACGAAAAACTGCGCAGTGAAATGCCCGCCGCCGATTTCACCCTGCTCGCGATCGACCTCGACGAGATGACCGACGGCCCGGCGGCGTTCCTGTACGAGCATCCCGTCCATTACGTGTCGCTCGCCGATCCCGAAGGCGACGTCGCCAAGGCCTATGGACTGCGCGGCATGCCGTCGTCGTTCGTGATCGACCGCGACGGCATCGTTCGCGCGAAGCACATGGGTTTCAAGCCGCAGGATATCGACGAGCTGCGCAAGGAAATCCTCGAATCGATCGGTGCGAAAAATGCGCAATAGAATCCGTGTTGCGGCTCGCCGGGCTGCCTTCCTCGCCGTGACCGGATGTGCGCTGCTCGGCGGCTGCGCGACGACGCCGGTGCAGCCGTGGGAGCGAGGACAGCTCGCCCGCTGGGATATGCGCTGGGATCCGGATCCGTTGCAGGGCGCCATGGCCGGCCACACACGCTTCAGCAAGGAAGGCAGCAGCGGCGAGATCGGAGCCGCTGGCGGCGGCTGCGGCTGCAACTGATGGGCGCACGACCGCACCTGTCGCCATCGCTGGCGGCGTTGATGAGCGCGGCCGCGGCGCTCGCTCCGGAAGCGCACGCGCAGACGGCGACCGGCGCCGAGACCGACTCGCGCGTGAGCTACCGCTTCAACGATTACAGCGAGGATTCGCTCGCGCCGGGCCCGCATCTCGGCGACCCGGAGCGTTATCGCGTCCTGTCGCAGCAGTTCCAGCTCGCGACGCGCGCCGGCAGCGAAAGCGCGATCGACGTGAGCGCGACGCACGAAGTCATGAGCGGATCGTCGCCGTGGTACCTGCTGCGCGGGCCGGACAACCGGCCGATCCAGGTCATGAGCGGCGCGACGATCCAGGAGCACCGCAACGAAGTGCGGGCCTCGTGGACGCAGGGCGCGGGCACGAGCTCGAGCACGACCTGGAGCGCGTCGTATTCGCAGGAACGCGACTATCGCGCAACCGCGCTCGGCGTCGAACGCAGCGTGCCGCTCGGCGATGCGCTGACGCTCGGCTATGGCGGCAGCTTCTCGCATGACCTGATCGATCCGTTCGAAGCCGAGAAGTACGATCGCGTGCGTCACGAGGACAAGAATTCCGCGTCGGCGTTCGGCAGTCTGGCCTGGGTGATCGATCGCGCATCGGTGCTGCAGACCGGGCTGCAACTCAACGTAGAGCACGGATATCTTTCCGATCCGTACAAACTGGTCTCGGTCGGTTCCAGTCTCGTCGACGACCTTCGCCCCGACCGCCGCGTGCAGGCCGCCTGGCTCGCCCGCTATCGGCGCGCGTTCAGCGCGGCCGACGCGGCGCTGCACGTGAACTACCGCTACGCGCAGGACAACTGGGGCATCGTCTCGCACACGGTCGAAGCGGCCTGGTTCCAGACACTGCCATCGCGCTGGGAACTGGTTCCCTCCCTGCGCTACTACAGCCAGCAGCAGGCGCGCTTCTACGCACCGTACTTCGTCGATGCGGGCTCGCACAATTTTTACTCGAGCGATTACCGGCTCGGCACGTTCGGCGCGCTGTCCGCCAGCTTCAACCTGCGCAAACGCATCGGCAAATGGGAATTCAGCGGCGGCGTCGAGCGCTATCACGCCGCGACCGACTACGCGCTCGGCGGCGCCGACGCCGTCGTTCCCGGCGTCGTCAGCTACACGCGCGCGTTCATCGGCCTCGATTACCTGCTGCAGTGAGCCCATCGTGGTGAGCGCCACGCACGGTTCCGACGAAATCCATCGCATCAAATTCAGCAGCATGGGTTGCCCGTGCGAGCTGCAGGTCGAAGCCGATGCGCAACTCGCCGAGCGCGCCGCCGCGGTCGTGCAGGCCGAGGTCGACAGGCTCGATCGCAAGTACTCGCACTACCGCGACGACAGCTTCGTCGCGATGATCGGCGCGAGCGCCGATGCCGGCGAGAGCATCGTCGTCGATAACGAGACGGCAGACCTGCTCGATTTCTCGGCGGCGCTGCACGCGCAGAGCGGCGGCAAGTTCGACATCACGGCCGGCGCACTGACCAGGGTCTGGGACCTGCAGAGCGATCGCGTGCCCGAAGCGTCCGCGATCGAGCACGCTCGCTCGCGCTGCGGCTGGCAGCGGGTCGAGTGGGCGCGCCCGAACCTGCGCCTGCCGGTTCCCGGCATGCGCCTGGATCTCGGCGGCGTCGTCAAGGAATACGCCGCCGATCGCGCCGCCGTGCTGTGCCGCCAGATCGGCGTCGAGCACGGCATTGTCGACCTCGGCGGCGATCTCGCCGTCATCGGCGCCCACGCGGACGGCTCCGCGTGGCTCGCCGGCATCAAGGCGCCGCGCGATACGCGCCAGGCGATCGCGCAGATCGAATTGGCGCGCGGCGGCCTCGCGACGAGCGGCGACTACGAACGCGTCATGATCGTCGACGGCCGCCGTTATTCGCACATCGTCGACCCGCTGTCCGGCTATCCGGTCGCGAGCTTCGCGAGCGTCAGCGTCGTCGCGGACAGTTGCCTGATCGCCGGCGCGGCGTCGACGTTCGGCATGCTGCTCGGTCTCGACAGCGGCTACGCCTGGCTGCGCGACCTCGGGCTGCCGTTTCTGTGTATCGATGCGGACGGCAATGCGAGCGGGACGCTGGCGCGCGAAAACGCCGAGGCGTAATCGACGTCACTCGGTCGAGAGCGCCACCGGATCGACTGCCGCGAATCGCGCCGCGACGGCCCTGTGGATCAGACTCCCCGCGATCATCGCCGGGACGAACACGAGCGCGCTGCCGATACCGCGCGCCGCGGCAATCAGGGCCGGTCCCGGACAGTAGCCGGCGAGGCCCCAGCCGACGCCGAATATTGCAGCGCCGACGACGAGCGCCCGATCGATCGGACTGACCGGCGGCAGTTCGAATCGCGTGGCGAGCAACGGGTTCGGACGGCGCAAGACGACACGGAACGCGACGAACGTCGTCGCGACCGCGCCTGCCATGACGAACGCGAGCGTCGGGTCGAAGTGCCCGGCGATGTCGAGGAATCCGAGCACGACCGTCGGATCGGTCATGCGCGCGATAGCGAGCCCGACACCGAACAGCGCGCCTGCCACGAGAGCTGCGAGCGCGCGCTTCAAGAGGCAGCTCCGATCACGTGACGCGTGACGTAGACAGTAACGATGGCGGCAGCCATGAAGGTCAGCGTCGCGATCAGCGAGCGCTTCGACAGGCGGCCGAGGCCGCAGACGCCATGGCCGCTCGTGCAGCCCTTGCCGAGGCTCGTGCCGAAGCCGACCAGCAGACCCGCGACGATCAGCATCGGCGTGCTGGCCGGAGACGGCGTGTCCTGCCCGAGCACGCGCATCGCCGTCGCGCCGCCACCGATCAGTCCCGCGACGAACGCCGCACGCCAGGCCCACTCGGATGCGCCCGATCCACGCCACAAGCCGTTGACGATCCCGCTGATGCCCGCAATGCGGCCGTTGAACAGCAGCAACGCTGTCGCGGAGATGCCGATCAGCACGCCACCCAGAAACGAAATGATCCACGGGTTCACGCATCACCTTATCATGATTTTTCGCGCTGCTCGCGCTGCATGATTCTTCGCGCTGCTCGCGCGTCATGATTTTTAGCGCTGCTCGCACGTCACGAATTTTGCGCTGCCGGTGGCACCATGATTCGCGTGGTGCCGCGAAGGCAGCAATGCACTCGCGAACGGGTCGACACCGCTCTCCTCAAGGCTGGGCCGCTGCCTTCATCATCGCGTTGCTGCCATCAAACCCGTCGATGAAGATCGCGTCCTCGTCGTCGACGATCGTGAGAATCGCCGTGGAAGGCGAGGCCAGCGAACCGCCGCCGCCGGGCGAGGACAGTGTCAGTTTCACCGTCTCGTTCCCCTCGGGCAGCGTGTCCTGCGTGATCGGAACCGAGATGAACAGCGAGGTCTCGCCGGCGCCGAAGATGAAGGTCGTCGCGGTCGATGCATAGTCGCTGCCGGCGGCGGCAGTGCCGTTGGAGGTCGCGAAGTGGACCGAGACGTTGCTGGCGTCGCCACCGACCCGATCGACCTGGATGCTGGCCGAACCGGCGCCCTCGCTCACCGTGTACGCAGCCTGGTGGAACTTCAGCGAGCCGGCGACGTCGTCGTCCACGATCGTGATGGTCAGCGTGTCGTTGGCGCCGATGGCGGTACCCGCCGAGGGGTTCGACAGCTTCAACACGATGGTCTCGTCCGGCTCCGCGCGCGTGTCCGGCAGCACGTCGAACGAGATGGCCTTCGGGCTCGAGCTGCCGGCTAACCACGTGCGCGTGCCGTTGCTCAACGTGAAGTCGACGCCGGGCGTCGCGGTGCCGCCGGTTCGCGCGTAGTCGACGCTCGCGCCAAGCACGGCGCTGCGCGAGCGCGTCAGCAGCGCGATGTGGGCCGTCGACATGGACGGCTCGGAGACGGTGATTGCAGTGCCGCTGAACTGCACGGTGCCCAGAGCGCCGATCGTGCGATCCATGCCGTAGAGAACGGTCACGCCGCCGTCATGCGAAGAGACATTGGTGTCACCGGGGATGCCGATCACGAGGTCCGAGACGCCGTTGCCGTCGAAGTCGCCGCTGGCGAGGCTGCCGGCGAAATTGCCGTCGGTGACGGCCGCGCCCGGTACGCCCGCCGAGCCGGCATGGAACGCCTGCTGGGTGCCGTCCGCCGCGAGGCCGGTGCCGGGATGGCCGTAGAGAACGCCGACCGAGCCGGCCCGGGAATGCCCCGCCTCACCGTCATGCGGGGCGCCGATCGCGAGGTCGGCGATGCCGTCGCCGTCGAAGTCGCCGGCAGTGAGCACCCGGCCGAAGAGGTCGCTTGCTTCAGCTCCTTCAGCCGGCAGGAACGCGTCTTGGTTGAAGCCCTGGTTGCCGGTGGTGGTGATCTCGTCGAAACTGGTCGTGCTTGCGTACAGCACGTTGATGCCGCCGGCCGCATCTTCGCTCGTTGCCTCGATCGTCTCGCCCGGCACCCCGACTGCGATATCCTCGCGTCCGTCGCCGTTGAAATCGCCGGTCGCGAGCGCCCTACCGAACGTGTCGCCCTGCTCCGCGGAGCCGGCGACGCCCGAGCTGTCCTGCGACCAGCAGCCGCTTTGGTCGAGCTGCACCACGCCGACGTCGCTGCGACCGAAGAAGTCCTCGCCGGGCACGCCGACTGCCCACTCGCCCCCAAAAGATCTCTTGCGAAACGCGAGCGCCGTGCCGAAGAAGTCGCCGCTCTCGCGCTCGTTCACGGCGCCGTCGCAGCTGAGGTTCTGTTGGGTCTCGTTCATCGCGGTCAGCGGCACGCCGGCAGAACTTCCCAGCACCTCCACGACGCCGGCCTGTGAGTCGAATAGTCCCTGCGTTTCGCCGGGCACGCCGATGGCCAGCCAGTCGTAGCCGTCACCGTGCTCGTCTCCGGCGGCCAGCGATGAGCCGAACAGGTCGTTCGTCTCCGCGCTCTCCGCCGAGGGCAACGTGTCCTGGTCGAAGAAGCGGCTGCCGCTGGCGGTCAACCCGCCCGCCGAGCCAAACAGGATCTCCACCGCGCCCGCGTCGACGACGTCGCTGATGTCTTCGTACGGAATGCCGATCGCGAGGTCCTGGATTCCATCGTTGTTGAAGTCGCCAGCAGCGAGAGCAGCGCCGAAACCGTCGCCATCCTCTGCGCTCCCTCCTATGCCGCTCGTCTCCTGGTCGAAGATGACATCCGATCCGTCCAGATCGATGCCGGCACGCGAGCCGTAGTAGATGTGCACGGCACCGGCGCCGGGGTGGCCGTTCACGGTCTCGCCGGGCACGCCGACCGCCAGGTCCGCAAAGCCGTCGTCATTGAAATCGCCAGCAGCGACCGAGCCGCCAAATCCGTCGTCGCTGCCGCAGTCGCCCAGGGTGAGGCACTCGAACAGGTGAACCGCGCCGAGGGTGGTGAGCTGCGCGCGCGCGGAACCTGCGGCGAGCGAAAGCAAGGCAAATGTCAGAACGCGAACGAGGTGCATACCCGTAAAGGCGAGAAACGCCGGCAAATTGGCTCAGCAGGCGCGGGAGCGCGACGAACCACTTCCGCAAGGCCCTGCGCCGACGGTTATCTTGTTGCTTGCCGCTTTCCTATCGGCCCGAATTGACACTCCAACTTCCCCCCACCTATGCTCGCCGCAGCAGACGCGAAACAGCGATGACTCCGGGCAACTCCGTGCCGACACCGTCGGCGGGCGCAGTGACCGGTCTCCTCCTCAAGTGGCGCCAGGGGGATGCCGAGGCGCTCGCGCGCCTGCTGCCGCTGGTTTATGACGAACTGCGGCAGATCGCCGCCAGGCAATTGCAGCGCGAGCGGGCCGATCACACGCTGCAGCCGACTGCCATCGTTCATGAGACCTTCCTGAAACTCGTCGACCTGCCACGTTTGCAATGGCAGGATCGCGCGCATTTTCTCGCGGTCGCGTCGCGCCTGATGCGCCAGGTGCTGGTCGATTACGCGCGGGCGCGCCACACGCTCAAGCGCGGCGGCAGCCAGCCGCCGCGCGAACAGGCCGAGCCCGCAGAGCAAGCCGTGGCGATCGAGGGCGGGCAAGTCGACGTGCTCGCGCTCGACAGCGCGCTCGAACGGCTCGCCGCGTTCGATTCCGAACAGGCACGGCTGGTCGAGCTGCGCTTCTTCGGCGGCCTCACCATCGCCGAGACAGCCGACGTGCTGCGTTCGTCGCCTGCCACTGTGAAACGCGACTGGGACACGGCGCGGACCTGGCTCTTCCGCGAACTCGGCGGCGTGTGACGTGGATGCTTCGCGCTGGCGCCAGGTGAGCGCGCTGCTGGCGCGCGCGGCACAGCTGTCGCTCGCCGAGCGCGCCGCGTTCCTCGACAGCGCCTGCGGCGAGGACGTCGCACTGCACGCGGAGGTCGTTTCTCTGCTTGCCGCGCGCGAAGAAATGGGTTCGTTTCTCGAGCAGCCCGCGGTCCGCGCCATCGCCGATCCGTTGCTGGCCGCGGCCGATGGCCCCCTCGCGCCATCGCACATCGGCGCCTATGAAGTATTGCGCGAACTCGGTCACGGCGGCATGGGAACCGTCTATCTGGCCCGCCGCGCCGGCGGCGACTTCGAGCAACGCGTCGCGATCAAGCTGGTGCGCCGCGGCCTGGATACCGCCTACGTGCTCAGACGGTTTCGCAACGAACGGCAGATCCTCGCGGGACTCGATCATCCGTACATCGCGCGACTCTACGACGGCGGCACCGCGGCCGATGGCCAGCCGTACTTCGTCATGGAGTACGTCGAGGGACAGACACTGATCGAGAGCTGCGCGCAGCGCAGCCTCGGCCTGCGTGAGCGAATCGAGCTTTTCCGCAAGGTTTGCGCCGCCGTGCAGTACGCGCACCGCAACCTCGTCGTTCATCGCGACCTGAAGCCCGGCAACATCCTGGTCACCGACGAGTGCGTGCCGAAGCTCCTCGATTTCGGGCTCGCCAAGCTGCTGGTCTCCGAGGGTGGTGCCGATGCGACCGAGGTTACCGGGCTCGGGCTGCGCGCAATGACCGTCGCTTACGCGAGTCCCGAGCAGGTACGCGGCGAGCGCGTGACAACTGCCACGGATGTCTATTCGCTCGGCGTGCTGCTGTTCGAGTTGCTCACCGGCGAACGTCCGCATCGCCTGCAGACGACCGATCCGGAGGAAGTCGAGCGCGCCGTGCGCGACCAGCAACCCGAGCGGCCGAGCGTGCGCGCCGGCGACCACGTGAGCTGGCGGCGCAGCCTCGTTGGCGACCTCGACAACATCGTGCTGATGGCGCTGCGCAAGGAACCGGAGCGGCGCTACTCCTCCGTCGAACATCTCGCCGAAGACCTGCGGCGTTACCTGGAAAATCTTCCGGTGCTCGCGCGTCCGGCGGGGCTCGGCTACCGCGCGCGCCTGTTCGCGCGTCGCCACCGTGGTCCCGTGGCCGCGGCCGCGCTCGCCCTGGTCTCGCTCACTGTCGGCCTCGTCATCGCCGTGCAGCAGGCGCGAATTGCGCGCAACGCGCAGGCGCATGCCGAGGCTCGCTTCGCCGACGTGCGCAGGCTGGCCAACGATTATCTGTTCGAGTTCGATGCTGCAATTCGCGCGCTGCCCGGAGCGACGCGCGCGCGCGAACTGGTCGTGGCGAAGGCACTTCAGTATTTCGACAAGCTCGCGCGCGAGGGCGGCGACGATCCGCAGCTGCAGCGCGAGCTCGCGAGCGCCTACGAGCGGCTCGGCGACATCCAGGGTGGCAACCTCATGGAAGGCAACCTCGGTCATCCGGCGGATGCGCGCCGCAGCTACGAAGCGGCGCTCGCACTGCGCATCGCGCTCGCGGACAGCCCGCGCGCCACGGCCGCAGATCGAACGGCTCTCGCCGACAGCCGGCTGGCGTATGCGCGCGGACTGCGTGCGCTTGGCGAGAGCGCGGCGGCGGAGCAGCAGGCCGACGCGGCGGTAAGGCTGCGCGAAGAATTGCTGACGACGCCCGGCGCGGGTCGAGCAGAACTCCTAGGTCTCGCGCAAGCTCTCCGGCATGCGATCTGGGCGCACCGCATGACGGCTTCGTTTGCTACGGCCGAGGCGCTGCACCAGCGTGCCGTCGTCGTCCTCGACGCAGCAATGGCCGGCCACGCGAATGACCCCGAGACGCGCCGGCTGCGCGCGCAGATCGATTCCGATCTCGGGGTCATCTACATCGGCCAGGAGCGCTACGCCGAGGCGACGGCGACGCTCGGGCACGCGGCCGAAGCGCTGCAGGCGCTGATTCGCGAGGAACCTGGAAATTTCGCGCTCCTGATCGACTATTCGCGCACGGTGTTGAGCCTCGCCAATTGCCTCGCGGACGCGAAGCAGCCCGCGCAGGCGATCGCCTGGCTCGACCGCCTCATGCAGGTGCGGCAGCCATCGCTGCAGGCGATGCCGAACGATCCCGGCTCGTTGCTGTTCCTGCGTGACTTTCACCACATGATGGGGCTTGCGCGCCTCGCTGCCGAAGAACACGCCGCCGCCGCGAGCGAGTTCGAGAAAGCCGTGCAGTTCACCGAACTCGGTCTCGCCAATGACGCCGCATCGGGTGTGCTCCGCCAGCAACTCGGCCTCAGCAGCCAGCATCTCGGCGATGCTCTCATCGCCCAGGCGAAAGCGGGGCCGGCAGGCACCGAGAGGACTCTTCTGCACCAGGCGCGGGACGCGTATCGAAAGAGCCTCGATGCATTCGAGCACCTGTCTTCCACGCAGAAGCTCGCCCGCGTCTGGGCATCGAAGCCCGATGAGTTGCGCCGCAATCTCGCGGCCGTGGACGCCGAACTGGCGGCACGGCCGCCGCAGACTCGTCGTTGAGTTCGACCGAAGCACGCACGTTCCAGGAACATCCGACTTGTAACCGGCCGCCATTCACGGCATCGTGCGAACGTTCAAACGCTCGTTCGACGCCGATGCCCGAGGCCGCTGCCACGAATCCGCACTTTCCCCATCTGCTCGAGCCGCTCGACCTCGGCTTCGTGACGCTGCCCAATCGCGTCCTGATGGGCTCGATGCACACCGGGCTCGAGGATCACGCGCGCGACTACGACAAACTGGCGGCGTACTTCGCCGAACGCGCGCGCGGCGGCGTAGGTCTGATGGTCACCGGCGGACTCGCGCCGAACATCGCGGGCTGGCTCAAGCCATTCGGCGGCCGCCTGTCGATGCCGTGGCACGTCGCGCGGCATCGCAAGATCACGCGGGCCGTGCACGCCGACGCCGGACGCATCTGCCTGCAGATCCTGCACGCGGGCCGCTATGGCTATCACCCGCTGTCGGTCGCGCCGTCGCGGATCAAGTCGCCGATCACGCCGTTCACGCCGCGCGCGTTGTCGGCACGCGGCGTCGAGCGGACGATCCGCGATTTCGTCGCCTGTGCGCAGCTCGCGCAGGATGCCGGCTACGACGGCATCGAGATCATGGGCAGCGAGGGCTATTTCATCAACCAGTTCCTGACCGCGCGCACGAACACGCGCAGCGACGCGTGGGGCGGCAGCGTCGAGAACCGCCAGCGGCTTCCGATCGAGATCGTGCGACGCACGCGCGCGGCGGTCGGCCGCAACTTCATCATCATCTACCGGCTCTCGATGCTCGACCTCGTCGACAACGCGCAGAGCTGGGACGAGATCGTGCAGCTGGCCAAGGCGATCGAGGCGTCCGGCGCCTCGATCATCAATACCGGCATCGGCTGGCACGAGGCGCGCATCCCGACGATCGTCACGAGCGTGCCGCGCGGCGCGTTCGTCTGGGTCACGCGCCGACTGAAGGGTGAAGTCGGCCTGCCGCTGATCACGACGAACCGGATCAACATGCCCGAGGTCGCAGAAAAGATCCTCGCCGACGGCGCCGCCGACATGGTGTCGATGGCGCGTCCGCTGCTCGCCGACGCGGAGTGGGTGAACAAGGCGCGCGCGGGCCGCAGCAGCCGCATCAATACCTGCATCGCCTGCAACCAGGCCTGCCTCGATCACGTGTTCAAGAACGAGCACGCGTCGTGCCTGCTCAATCCGCGCGCGTGCCGCGAGACCGAACTCGTCGTCGCGCCGGCCGCGGCGCGCAAGCGCTTCGCGGTCGTCGGCGCGGGCCCGGCCGGCCTCGCCTGCGCGACGACGCTGGCCGAGCGCGGCCACGCGGTCACGCTGTTCGACGCCGCAGCCGAGATCGGCGGCCAGTTCAACATGGCCAAGCGCATTCCCGGCAAGGAGGAATTCCACGAATCGCTGCGCTACTTCGCGAACCGCATCGACGACACCGGCGTCGACCTGCGGCTCAACGCGCGCGCGACGGCCGATTCGCTGCGCGGATTCGACGGCGTCGTACTGGCGACCGGAGTCACGCCGCGAGCGCTGCGCATTCCGGGCGCCGAGCGCGCGAACGTGCTCAGCTACCTCGACGTGATCCTGCATGGCAAGCCGGTCGGCAACCGCGTTGCGATCGTCGGCGCCGGCGGCATCGGCTTCGACGTCGCGGAATTCCTGACCCAGGACGCGCCGTCGGCGACGACCGATGTCGCGCGCTGGTCGCACGAATGGGGCGTCGATCCGACCTACGCGAACCGCGGCGGCCTCGCGAACCCGCAGCCGGAACCGTCGCCGCGCGAGGTCTGGCTACTGCAGCGCACGCCGGGCACGCCCGGCAAGCGCCTCAACAAGACGACCGGCTGGGTGCATCGCGCGGCGCTGAAGATGAAAAAGGTGACGATGCTCGGCGGCGTGAGCTACGAGCGCGTCGACGACGAGGGTCTGCACATCGTCGTGGATGGCAAGGCGCAAATCCTGCCGGTCGATCATGTCGTCGTCTGCGCCGGCCAGGAGCCGCGCCGCGACCTGCACGACGCGCTGAAGACGGCCGGCGTCGCGGTGCATCTGATCGGCGGAGCCGACGTCGCGGCCGAACTCGATGCGAAACGGGCGATCGAGCAGGGAACGCGGCTGGCGTTGGCGATGTGACGAATCTGCGCCTCTTGTTGGGCCCGCACAATGCATGGCGTTTCTGCTTTGCAACACAGCTTGTGCTGGCAAGTAACAGGGCACCGGCGTAACGTTCAGCGACTGTCGGCAATGGATTGCACGGCACTGAAACGTTGAATCGTCATTCCGGGGCTGCGCGTAGCGCAGAACCCGGAATCCAGGTTTGCCTGTGTTGACCAAAAGCGACGAACCGGATTCCGGATCGCCGCGTTGCGGCGTCCGGAATGACGGGCCTTTTGTGACCATCAACCAGTGGAGGAGAATTCACATGCTCAAGCACGTCTTATCCGGCACGATCGCAGCTCTCGTACTGACAACGTCATCGGTCCTGGCCAAGGACGCGCCTATGCCGGCACCGGCGATCCCGGCGGAAGTCGCGCAAGTGGCCTATTTCGTCGGCACCTGGCACTGCAGCGGCAAGGGGTTTGCGATGCCGATGAGCCCCGAGCACGCGACGACCGGTACGGTCCGCGCCGCGATGGCAGCCGGCGGCCGTTGGCTTCACACGACCTATGACGAGGACAAGACGGCAGCCAATCCGACGCCGTACCACATCGGCCTCTACACCGGCTACGACTCGGCCAAGAAACAGTTCGCCCAATCGTCGTTCGACACGATGGGCGGTTACGCCACGCAAACCGGCACGGGCTGGAATGGCGACGTGATGGTGTTCGAGGGATCCGCCAACGGAATGCCGGAGTCGATGGGAGTGCGCGACACGTTCACGAAGAAAGGCGCCAGCGAATTCATGCACACGGGCGAGATGCAGGGCGCCGACAAGAAATGGATGAAGACGGACGAGGAAACCTGCAAGAAAGGCAAGTGACGTCGGCGTCACCGACCATCATGCCATTGCCGGAAGTTGCGCCTGCGTATCCGGCGTACCGACCATCCCGGTCATAAAAAAGCGGTACCGGCGCTTGCGCGCCGGTACCGCGATGAACGTCACAAACCAACCGTTACAGACTAGTCGTCGTGCTTGTCCTTGTAATGCTTCAGCACCCACTCGTGCTTCTCGTAAGGCTTGTCGGCGTCGATGTCCAGCTCGACACCACCGGTCGTGACGTACGTGCGTGAAGACTCGGGCAGCACTGCACCCGATTCCCACTTGTCGCCGGTGCGCCAGTAGTAGACCTTCGTGTCAGGCGCGAAATAGATCTGGTGTTCCGGATAGTAGACGTAATGATGCTTGGTGACGGTTACCGTCGTCTCGGCATGAACTGCCGGGGCGGCGACGGCAAAACCGATCGCCAGCGCCATCGCGGCGCTCAGCTTTTTGATTGTATGCATGAACATCTCCTTTTCCTGTAGTTGGCCATAAAGCCACCCTATCCAATACAAGCAGCGGGCCAACTGATTTTTTCTGAAATATCAATCTGTTATGGTAATATAACTTTGCGGATATCGGGCATCCTGCAAGGGCTGCCGCGCAAATTGCAGCATCGCGGGAGCAGTAACGGAAGGCATTCGAGCGGCGGTTTTTTTCATGGCGCAGAAACGTCGCAAAACCTGGATTCCGGGTTCCACCTGCGGTGGCCCCGGAATGACGGAAACTCCTGGATGCGCACAAAAAACACCGTCATTCCGGACGCTGCGCAGCGGCGATCCGGAATCCAGCTCCTTCTGCCGTGGCCTCTGGATGACGGAAGTGGCGGATTCCGCGTTTGCTGTGGTCGGCCCGGAACGAAACGGTGGAATTCCCGAGTGACGGAACAGCCTACTCCGAATCGAGCCTGGCCGGCCACGCACCGAAGTCAAATAGTGCATTTGTATACGTTTCCACTACCGCGCTGAACGGCGTGTTCGCCTCGCTGGACAGGACTGCCTCGTGACGCAGCACCCGGCGCGGAATACGCAACGGGGCATTGGCGTCGCTCGAGCGGGTGGCTGCAACTTCCCAACCGTCCGGCAGCGGCGACCAGAGCAACTGCGCGGAAAGTGTCCGGCGCTGGAAATGCAGCGGCGCCACGACCTTGCCGAACGGCTCATCGGTCGTCTCGAGCCGCCGGTTCATCTCCTCGCTGAGGCGCCCCGGCACGTACCAGTTGTCCGCTTCGGAAAGGACGTGGCTTCCGCACGCCAGTTCCACGTGACGGTAGCCGACCGTTTCGGATTGGCCGATCGCGAGGCGCGCGCGCAACGTATCGGGAAGCGGCTTTTCGGCTCCGCGCGCACGTTTCGCAATGATGCGCGCCGGATCGGCGAGCCGGTGGCTGGCACACCAGCGCTCGAGAGTCGTCGTCGCGCTGTCGTGACTGAGCAGATCCGAATTCAGGGTCTGCAGCAGAGCAAGCATTTCGACTCGTGCAACGTGCTCGTCCGGTCGGGACGGCGCGGGCGCGCAACCCGACACAAGCAGACACACGACGGCGGCGCCGAAGCCCGCCAGGCGGCTCGCATTGCGTGCCGGGCGCAGCAACCTGCCCGCGTACGTCG